>ERZ836877.927-NODE-927-length-47664-cov-3.563675_pt1 | contig 47664 bp, 46 predicted proteins | sample MGYA00519469_ERZ836877 | MGnify/ENA primary metagenome ERZ836877 (study PRJEB31850, sample SAMEA3708809) | human gut metagenome | biome: human gut; feature: human-associated habitat; material: faeces | place: China | collected 2014 ...
CATCGTTGGAAAACTATGGAGCGAGGGTTTCAACCCTCGCAGCTAATATGCTGTGACCAAAACTATTAAAGTGCGTCGCCGAGCTCGGCGACGTGTAGCGCTAAATTTGTCCTCGTGTCGGCGGCTTGCCGCCGTATGGAGCGAGATTAATAGGTCTCGTGTTCCTCGAGAACGAGTGTAAAAAAGGCTTTAATCCTTGCTACCAATGACTGGAAAGCAAGAATTAAAGCCTTATGCTACGATGACGGTTGTTTACTTCGTCAGTTTGGGGTTTGAACGGCGGTCGACGATGAAGCGTGCGAGACGGTCCATGATGGCCTGGTTCTCGGGCGAGGGATTCTCTACCATGTCGAGGAAGAGGTGGTTGTCGGTGTAGTAGGCAATTGCCGAGTTTTCGAAGACACCGCGTTTCTCGAATGCGTCGATATAGTCTTTCATGCGGTACTGCCAGTTGGGGTCGTTCTGAGTCATGGCGCGCACGTCACACTCAAATTCCATGCCCATGCCGTAGGTGAGGGCTGTGTCGATGGCGTTGTCGAGACGCTCGTAGGGGATGTCGTCGTGGAAGAAGTAGTTGGGCTGCTGATAAGCGATGTCAAAGCCGAGCTCTTTCCAGCGTTCGTGGCCGGGAGCGTTCCAGTAGGGAATCCAGACGAATTTGAGGCCTTTGTCGCTGATATATTCCTTGATCTGCTTGGGGAAGTCGTTGGTGTGTACCATATCTTCGTCGATCCAGTAGAGGCCATAGAGGTCGAGATTCTTATATCCGGCCTTGGCGAAGCGGTCGGTCAGCTGGTCGATAAACCACTTGGTGGCAGCCTTCTGGTCTTCGACATTGCTGAAGTCGAGTTGTTTGCCGTCGAGTTCGCCCCAGTCTTTCTGGTCTTTGTGGGCCACGATGACCGTGAGCACGATTTTATGACGGAAGCCGGGGTCGCCGAGCTGTTCTTTTTTCTCCGTGATGGCCTGATCAAGGGCGTCGAGCGACTTGCCGGGCTCGAAGATGCGGTCGAGATACCACTCCCATTCGGTGCGGCGGGCAAAGAGTTTGTCATATCCCGGCGAGAGAGTGTATCCCTTGCCGTCTTTGAATTCGAGGAAGAGATAGCCGTCAAAGAGCCAGTCTTCGCTGCCGTCGGCAAATTTATGTGTCACATAGGGCATGAACTGGTCTTTTGTCCAGTCGATGCGATGGGCACCGCCCTGATAGATGAGCGCGAGATCGCGCACTTCGGCTGTCGCGAATGTCAGGCTGTCGTCAGCAACGGCTGTCGAGTCGTTTTCGGTCGATTTGGCGCCGCTGCCGCCACATGACGCGAGAGCACCCACTGCGAGAATACTAAATAGAAGTCGTGATAATGTGTTCATTATAAATAATTGGTTAATAATATAGAAAAATTGGTATTCGGCTATTTGATACTGATTTCCGACAAAGTTACGAAAAAATAAACATATAAATCCCGCGACTGAGACATAAAAAAGCTTTCTACCTGTATAAAAGCCATAAAATAGCGGATATACAGCATTATGGCTGCCAAAAGCGACTGATTCGGGACGCTCTTGCCGCAGGCTTTAGTATTTTTTATATCGCTATGTCGCGAATTGTAGTTACATTTGTAACATGGAAAGCAGAAAACCTCTTATCGGACTGACTCTCGAGCAGCTGCGCCACGTCGCGGCAGACGAAGGGCTCCCCCGTTTCGCCGCCGGCCAGATTGCCAAATGGCTCTACGACAAACGCGTCACCGACATCGCCGAAATGACCGACCTGTCGAAAAGCGCCCGCGCGCGTCTGGCCGAAAAATATACAGTCGGGCGCGAGGCTCCCAAAGCCGAGGCACGCTCGACCGACGGCACGGTGAAATACCTGTTTGAAGGCGCCGGAGGCCGCGACGTCGAGGCTGTCTATATCCCCGACCGCGAGCGCGCAACGCTGTGCGTCTCGTCGCAGGCCGGTTGCAAGATGAACTGCCGCTTCTGTATGACAGGCCGACAGGGATTCCACGGCAACCTCACAACGGCGGCCATCATCAACCAGATACTGTCGATACCCGACAGCGGAAAGCTCACCAACATCGTCTTCATGGGCATGGGTGAGCCGACCGACAACCTCGACGCCGTCCTCGACGCCATCGAGATTCTCACCGCTCCCTGGGGACTGGCATGGAGCCCGAAACGCATCACCGTCTCGACCATCGGACGCCTCAAGGAGATGAAACGCATACTCGACTTCACCCGCGTACACCTGGCCGTGAGCGTCCACTCGCCCTACAGCGCCCAGCGCGCCGAGCTTATGCCTGTCGAACGCGCCTACCCCGTCAGAGAAATCTTCGAGATGCTGCGAGGCTATGACTTCGCCCACCAGCGCCGTCTGTCGGTCGAGTATATCATCTGGCGCGGCGTCAACGACCGCCTCGCCGACGCCGACGCCCTCGCAAAACTCATCAAAGGCACATCGGCCCGCGTCAATCTCATCAGATTCCACAAGATTCCGGGCTCAGAACTCAGCCCGACATCACAGGCAGCAATGGAGGCCTTCCGCGACCGGCTCAACGAACTCGGCGTCACAGCCACCATCAGAGCCTCACGAGGCGAAGACATCGCCGCCGCCTGCGGCATGCTCGCCGGCAAAAACAACCCCGACAAAAAAGAACAAGACACGATATGAACAACCGCAAAATCAGAGTCGCCATCACTCAGGGCGACATCAACGGCATCTCTTATGAGGTGATACTCAAGACTCTCGAAGACAACCGTCTGCTCGAGCTATGCACACCTGTCGTCTACGGCTCGGCAAAAATCGCCGCGCACTACCGCAAACTGCTCGACCTGCAGCCGATACAGTTCACCCAGGTGGCATCGGGCGACGAAATCACCGACGGCGTCTACAATATGATCAACGTCGTCGGCGAAGACGTCAAGATCGACACCGGCATCTCGACCGAAGCCGCCGGACGCGCCGCCTTCACCAGCCTCGAACGCGCCGTCGCCGACCTCCGCTCAGGCAAAGTCGACGTTCTCGTCACCGCTCCGATCAACAAACACAACATACAGAGCGAGACTTTCACCTTCCCGGGCCACACCGAATACCTCGAATCATCGGTCGGCGACAACGGCGACCACGCCCTGATGGTGCTCTGCAACGACAACATGCGCGTGGCCCTCGCCACAACCCATCTGCCCATAGCCAAAGTTCCCGGAGCAATAACCAAAGAACTCCTCACCGAACGCATCGCCACATTCAACGCGTCGCTTCGCCGCGACTTCGGCATTCCGTCGCCCCGCATCGCCGTGCTCTCGCTCAACCCCCACGCCGGCGAAGACGGCCTGCTCGGCAGCGAGGAGCAGGATATCATCATCCCGGCCATCGAAGAGATGAAAGCAAAGAAAATCCTCGTCTTCGGCCCCTATGCCGCCGACGGCTTCTTCGGCGCCGGACGCTTCGTCAAGTTTGACGGCATCCTGGCGATGTATCACGACCAGGGTCTGGCACCGTTCAAGACCATCGCCATGGAAGACGGCATCAACTTCACCGCCGGACTGCCCTTCGTGCGCACATCGCCCGACCACGGCACTGGATACGACATCGCCGGCACAGGCGAGGCGTCGCCCGAGTCGATGCGCCGCGCCATCTATGCCGCCATCGACATCTACCGCAACCGCCTGCGCGAAGACGCCGCCACACGCCGACCCCTGCGTAAACAATACTACGAGAAAGGCTCTGACAACGTCGTCCTCGACCTGACTGACGACAACGCCTGACAAACCGCAGCGACAATGCACTTCGCCATAATTGCCGCAGGACTCGGCAGCCGGCTCGGCAGCGAGGGCGCCCCGCAGCCCAAGCCGCTTGTCGACATCGGCGGCCGGCCGATGATACGGCGTCTGATCGACATCCTCGCAAGCAACGGCGCCGAGAGCATCGCCGTCATCACCAACCCCTCGATGACGGCCGTGACCGACTGTCTGCGCGCAACGGCATCAGAGCTGCCTGTCCCGCTCAATGTCATTTCAGCCGAGACTCCGGGGTCGATGCACAGTTTTCACCTCCTCGCGCCGCTGTTGCCGCGCGACAGCCGTTTCGTGCTCACGACAGTCGACACAGTCTTCGACCCCGTGAGATTCAGCCGCTATGTCAGCGACTTCGCCGCCGACACCGCCACCGACGGCTATATGGCCGTCACCGACTATATCGACGACGAAAAACCACTCTACATCTCGATTGACCCGGCCACCGGATTAATCGACGGCTTCAGCGACACGCCCGTCGCCGGCGGTCAATATATCTCGGCCGGCATATACGGTCTGACGCCCAAAGCCCTCGGAGTACTCGATCAATGCATCGGCCGCGGTGTCAGCCGCATGCGCGACTACCAGCGCGCCCTGCTCGCCGCCGGACTTCGGCTGCGTCCCTACCCCCTCGGCACCGTCATCGACGTCGACCACCTCACCGACCTCACCGCCGCCCGCCACCTCGCCGACAGCGACCTGTAACAGCCCGGCCAGACCGGAAACAAAACGCCGGACCTTTAAGCCCGGCGTCTTATAGTCATTGACACGGCACGAGGCCGTTTAAAACATCTCAGTCATCATAACTCAGGAAATTGCCCGTCTTGTCAAACCGCATCTCGACTCCGTTCGAAAGCTCGACATCGTAACCATGCCTTTCCTTGTCTATGCCGACGATGCGCATTCCATGCTGAGTGCGGGCGACATATTCCCTTATCGTCTGGGGCACCAGAGCCGCAGGAACCGAACCGGCCCTGTCGGTCTCGATATTATCCCACCTGCCCTGCCGGTCAAACGATATCTCGGCACCGTCAGTCATAACAGCCTCGTATTCGCTGATGCGGCCGAAATCTTTGTCAACCTTCACCACACTGACCTGCGCCTTGAAGTTGTCGGCAATCAGAGTGCGGGCTGCATCCGGCAGCACAGAGACATCATGAGTGTAAGTGTCTTTTGCTTGCGCACATACTGCAATTCCCAGAATGGCAAGCATAGATAACAGTAATCTTTTCATAATCGTTCTTCTATTAACTTAGAATATAAACAATTAATCCCTCGGCATTTGTTCCGTCAACCGTTAATCCCACAAAACAAAGTCCTCGCCCGAGAGCGCCTGCTGCTGAAACTTCGCCGGCAAAATGACGATGCCGCCGCTGACACACAGACACAGCAATGGCGCAGACACAGCAAATTGGAAAGAGGCAACCCTGTCAAAACATTCATCGGCCCGTTGTGACGATGACTGAATAATTTATCAGCCGACGAAAAGGCTAAAAACGGTGAGACTCGTCGGAGTAAACTTATTTCCCCATAAAATTGTTGCTAATATTGGAAACTTTTTATTACTTTTGCGCATAATAAACGGTTTGACTATGACACATAGATTTGATGAAATAGGGGCTTTATTTCTTGAACGAAGAAAAGAACTTGGTCTCACCCAGGAGCAGTTGGGCGATAAGGTCGGAGTAACCAAATCAGAAATTTCCAAGATTGAAAATGGCAGAGGCTTAACATTTTCCACAATCAACAAACTGTCTCAAGCTCTCGGCGTGGAGGCAAAAGTAGAACTGACAACACCCTCTGTGCCGACCAAAGATGTAATCCACTATATTGTAATGAGTATGGGATTGTTTGCCCGACAATATAAGCTTTCAAGAAAGGAAGCATGCAACTATTTGTCACGGTTCAAAGGCCTTGAATTTTCAATTAACAATTACGAGGCCGAGCATCAGCTGTCATTACAGGACTGTGTCGATGACATGGCTGCAGTATGCCGTCGAAACGGAGGTGTAATACAATGAGACTCTTTCATGGCTCAAACCAGCCAATCCTGAAAATCGACCTGTCAAAAGGTAAAAAATATAAAGACTTCGGACAAGGCTTTTACGCCACACATATTCGGGAACAGGCAACATACTGGTCTAAAAGAATGTCAGACAGATTCGGCGGTAATGCGACCGTCACCGAGTTTGAATTTGACATGGACGGCGCCATTGCTGACGGACTTAATATCAAGACATTCAACCTACCCGACAAAGAATGGGCTTTATTTGTCATGGCTAATCGCAAGCAGAACGGTGATGATTTCCATCATGACTATGATATCGTCATCGGCCCCGTGGCAGACGACAGAATGGCACGGCTCTTCGGACTTTATGACATGGAAATTATCGATCTGGACGCAGTTGTCGCCAGATTGGTTTATAAAGGCCTCAATTCCCAGTATTTTTTTGCGACAGAGCGATCTTTGAACTACATTAAGCGGATATGAAAACAGTCGACAATAATTTTGAATTTTTAGTGGAATATATTACCGCCAAAGTGGTTGAATGGATTATTCGGGACGACAATATCAGCATTGAAAAAGCGCTCGTGCTTTTCCACAATTCCGAGACTTTTGAGAAACTCGGTGAACGCAGGACAGGCATGTATATAGAAAGCCCCGCCTACGTTTATGAAACCTTTATGGAGGAATTACAGAGAGGCACACTCAGAGGAATGACAGAATAATATCATTTCTTTCTTGGCCCTTCATCACCACTCACTCCTCTTCTGCTGCAGTGGTAGGGAGGGTGAGGCGGATGAGCTCGAGGCGGGTGGCTGATTTTTTGATGATGTCGAAGCGGCGCTCGTCGATGACGACGCTTTCGCCGGCTTCGGGGATGGAGCCTGTCGATTCGAGTATATAGCCGGCAAGAGTCTGATAACTCTCGTCTTCGGGAATATCAAGATTGTATCGTTCGTTTATTTCGGTGATTTCGCAGCGGCCTGAGAATTCGTAGACGCCGGGGGCGACACAGCGGCTGGTGAGCTTGGTGCTGTCGTGCTCGTCCTGGATGTCACCGAAAATCTCTTCGACGAGGTCTTCGAGGGTGACAAGTCCGGCCGTTCCGCCAAATTCGTCGATGACTATGGCTATCGATCGTTTCTGCTGGAGAAGTCGACGCATCATCTTGTTGGCCAGAAGGTTTTCGGGACCGTAAAGCACCGGCATGAGATGCTGCCGCCAGTCTGAGGCGGTGTCGAAGAGCTCGCGGACATGGACGTAGCCGACGATGTTGTCTATGTCGTCGCGGTAGACGAGTATCTTTGAGCGGCCGGTGCTCATGAACAGTTCGCAGAGCGATTCGCGGGTGGCCGACTCGAAGTCGACGGCTATGATTTCGTTGCGGGGTATCATGCAGTCGCGCAGATGGGTCGACGAGAAGTCGAGGGCGTTCTGGAATATCTTGACCTCGTTCTCGACGCGTGTCTTCTTCTCCTCCATGGTGTCGATGGTCTCTTCGAGATAGTCGTTAAGATCGCCGATAGATATAAGGCTCAGGCGCTTGTTGCTGTCTTTGGCGCCGACGAGACGCATGAGGCCTTTGGACAGGGCGCTGGCAAGGAGCGACAGCGGATAAAGCAGCAGGTAGAAAAGATAGACGGGTATGGCTATGATTTTTAGCGAGCTGTTGGGGTTAATCTTGAAGATGGTCTTGGGGATGAATTCGCCGGTCAGGAGTATGACGGCTGTAGAGATGAGAGTCTGGGCGAGCAGTATCACGGCCTCGTTGTCGGTAAGGCGCGCGAGCGGAGCATCAAGCAGAGCCGCGGCGCCCATGCCGTAGATGACAAGCATGACGTTGTTGCCGACGAGAATCGACGAGATGAAGAACTCGGCGTTGGCATAAAAGCGTTTGATGATACGCGAAATCATGCCGCCCCGCTTTATGTCGATCTCGACACGGACACGGTCGGCGGTGACATAGGCCATCTCGGTTCCCGAGAAGAGGGCCGAGAAGAAGAGTGAGACGACGGTGATTACTATCCAGACTGTGAGATCCATTATTCAGTTATTTAGCAGGTTGTATAGGTTTTATCGACATGGCTCCGTCGGGGTCGGAGGGCTGCTTGGGCTTTGATTTTTTGGCCGAATCGAGTGACGCCTGACGTGCGGCAATCTCTTCGGGCGACCTGCGGCGGCCGATGGCGGCGCTGTCGTTTTCGTCTGCCTTGTTGTCGCGGCGCTCGACGGGGATGATGCCGGTCGGATTCTTGATTGTATATGACGTCATGTTTTCGTTCGACTCGAAGCCGTAGCCCTCGATGATGCGGTCAGAGCGGACGATGTGTATGAACGAGTCGCTGTAGACGCGGCGGCGCGTCTGGTCCCAGAAGAGCTGATGGGTGAGAAAACTGTCGCGCATGGTGTTGACCATGACAACATTACCGTCGAGACGCCAGAGGCGTTTGCGGCTGAAATATGTGGCCGAGTCGCTGACCATTGTGGCCTGGGGGTGCATGGCGAGGTCATACTGTTCGAGATCGAGGCCGTCGGGAAAGCGCCAGAAAGGTTCGGATGCGTCTTCAAACATCTGCCACAGCGGCGTCGACAGATGATAGCGCGTATAGCCCGAGTCGCTGATGTAGGTCTCGACATTGACGGTCGTCATGGTCGGAGTCGTCTCGCCGTCGGAGGCGTTGGCGACATAAGAGTGACGCGTCTCGCCACACCCGCTGCTGACAAAGGCCATCGCAGCGGATGCCACGACAAGGGCCGCGGGCAGCAGGCGCATCGTGAGCGATGCCGACAGCTGTCGGCTACTATGACCGGTGGAATGATCTGAGTCCAAATCGCTGTCGCTTGATTAATAGATCTTGCTCTGACGGAACCACATCTCGTTGAAGTTGATGCCGAGTGTGATGTTGAGATAGTTCTCTTTGATCAGAGGATTGGGCGTGGCGCTGCGGTTAATCCACTCGACACCGAGACTGACAATGGTCTTGAACTGCGGCACGGGGAAGCCGAAACCGGCCGTCAGGCCCCAGTCGCGCAGATTGTTGCCGTTGATTTTGAGGTAATCGCGGTTATAGAAGCCACCGATGCGGTAGTGTATACGTTCCAGATAATTGCCGCGGGCTTTGGGCTGAATCTGAAAACCGGCTGCAATCTTATACCGGTCGGCGAGCTGCGAGTCGCTGCCATCCTGTCTGAGACCGTTATATTTGGCTTTGGACCAGGGCTGATATGTAAAGTCGAGTTCAGCCATAATCTTGTTACGCCACAGATAGTTAACGCCGGCGCCCCAGCTCTCGGCCATAGAGAAGTTGCCCTGAAGACGGCTTTTCTCTTCCTCGGTAGGTGCCTCGTCCTGATTGAGGTCGTATGAGTAGACATAGCTGTGACCGTGGAAGTCTTTGGCGGGACTGTAGGTCAGACCGAGTGTAAGACGGTCCTCGCGGCCGATGTTGATGCCATACTGCGCGCCGATGTCGATACGCCAGTCGCGCACCTCAAACTGGCGCTCGAAGAGCGTCGTCGAGCCAGTGACAGCCGTCACATAGCTGTCGTTGAATGTCGTGCCGAAGAGATAGGCTACATTGGCGCCGATCGAGAAGCCTTTGAACAGGCGTCCAGACAAGCCGGCGTAGAGCTGGTTGATGCTGCCCGAGCCCTGACGCGACGACGAACCGTTCTCGATGCCGCTGCCAAAGGCATAGCCTACCGACGAGTAAGGCAGCAGGCCGACGCTGGCGCCCATATATTTGCCGATGGGAAACTGCATGGTGATATAGCTGAGTCCGCCACCGGTGTTGTCGTCCTTAATGTTCTTGCCGTCGACTTTCTCGGTCTGCCACAGGCAGGTGATGTCGATGCCCATGTCGAAGAGAAATGTCAGCGAGTCGATGGCGGCGTATGACGCCGGATTCATGACGTTGGTCTGACGTCCCGACTGCATGGCATAGCCTACGCCGCCCATTGACTTCTGGGCCGAAGTGGCGTTGTCGTTGAGCATACCGTAGCCATAGCGCGAATAAGGCGTTATGACACCGTTCTGAGCCGTAGCGGCCAGCGACGCGAGCGCGATGGCGCAAGCTGTGATGAATTTAGATATTTTCATTATAATCGATTATTCTGTTTAGTCCGATTGAAACAAGATTTGGCTCGACGACAGAGTCGAACGCGACTTTATCGGCCACGAGCGCGGCCTGACCGCCGGTGATGACCGTCGCGGCATCGGGCGACGGCATGTGACGGCGATAATACTCAATCTCGGCGACGACCCCCATGACAGCGCCCGAGCGCAGGGCTGTCTCGGTGTCATAGCCCCTCAGCGGTGTGTCGCCGTCGGTCTCGACCAGCGGCAGACGGGCGGTGAAGCGGTTGAGCGCTTCGAGACGCATGAAGATGCCGGGGGCGATATTGCCGCCGACAAAACGTCCGTCGGGCGACACGAGGTCGTATGTTACCGCCGTTCCGCAGTCGACGACGAGCAGCCAGCGGCCGGGAGCGACGACGCGTGCGCCGACAGCGGCGGCGATGCGGTCGCAGCCGAGGGTCGACGGGGTGCGATAGTCGAGCGTCAGAGGCATCGGCGTCTGCGAAGTCAGTTCTATGACTCTGTCAGACAGGGCGCCTACAGCCTCGACAATGTCATCAGCGCGGTCGCCGACCGACGAATATATCGCGCTGTCGAAGCGGCCCTTATCGCCGTGACGACGGGCAAATGCGGCAATCTCCTCAGCATAGTCGCTATGGAAAATGTCGGTGGCGATGATACGGTCATCGTGCCAGACAGCGGCCTTGACGGCCGAATTGCCACGGTCAATAGTCAGTTTTAGCCTCATAACAGACAGCAAAAGTACTAATTAGAGTTGAAACAGACTATAGCACATCTTTTAATTTAAACCGTTTATGTATTTTTTAACAAATGACGACCCCGTCTTTTCAACCACGGCGGCAAGCGCTCGCCGCGTGGAAGACCGGTATAAAACCCGGCAATAAGCGCCGCGAACATGACTATCAGTCCTTTGATGACGCCGCTCGTTACCGAACTGTCAAAAATAAGTACGCTTCCCAGATACATCAGCGGGAACACCGTAGTCATGATGATGATTACAGAAAAAATCTCCGTCACCCAAAAGCGCCATCTGTGTTTTGGATGCACTTCTTTTGCCATTTTCGTGGCAGGATAATAAACTACAGCAACGACAGCGGCAAATACAAGCAGGAGGGCTATGATACCCGACAATAGACTTTGGCCGTTCTTGGCGAGCAGCGCCGGCATATCGGTGTAGTAAGATACTTTTATATCCGCGAGATCAAATGCACTGAGCTCTTTAATTGCCTTGAAGCCCTGATATTCGCCAATAGTCTTATAGACAGGCGCGCTCCCGGAGGGCACATTTAATATTATCCTCTGTTTCAGCGAGTCGGGAATGGCAATGAAGCCATATTTGCGGTTTGCCAAAACTTCATCTACGAAGCTATCTGGTTCGATGAAATACGGATTTTTAAACGGCAGATAGATTTCTTGGACATCGACGGGCAATGAAGTAAACTGAACGCCTTTGAAATCATTTCGCTCAGGCAGAATATAGACCTTTTGCTTGCCGGACGTCGGGATGCAGAACTGTATGTCGTGCAAAATGACAAATTTATTACCTCTGAACTCTATAGCGTTTTCATTGAAGTTGATATATGTCGAATCATTACCCTTCGAGCTATATTCGATATAATCGTGTTCACCCAAATAACCGCCTTTTATATCAAACTTCCCGCTCTCAGGCACATACAGGCCGTTATTATCAAACGAAGAGTATAAATCAAATATTACGTTATTTATATAATCGCTATTTCTGACCGGTTTCCAGGGCCAAAGAGGCTCATCGCGCTTGAATATGCGTTCATGGCCATCGTCGTCACGCACTTTCAGCACAACATCAGGCGACCCGACAAAAGCCGAGTGACGTATATATGTATTTTCATTTACCGAAACTTCTCTAAGATTTTTACAGTCAGCAAAGGCATATTCGCCTACATAACGCAATCCGTCAGGTAGATAAATAACGGTGAGGTTAGGGTTGTTAGAAAAAGCCCGATCATCTATTGTATGCAACGAATCAGGCAAAATGACGCCGGATATCTGACAGCTTTCAAATGCGTTAAACCCTATAGTTTCAATGGGCCGGTCTTTTAAATCAACAGCGCCTGAATAATAAGAGTCGGCAAATTTTTCTAAGTATTTATCGTTGGCGTAGGCTATTGTTGCTTTTGAAATTTCTTGAGGATCAGCGTCTTTAATACGAGTGTTGTAGATGGTAGCGCTTGGAGATGCAGCCCCCCGTCGTGAAAAAATCGGCAATACAGATTGAGGCCTGAATCCGGTCTGTATGGAATCAAGTTGAACCATTTCATCGGGGAAGGCTGCATATAATATTGAATCTCCGACGAAATCGGCTTTATGTCTTTTTACATCCCAGAGAATGCCTTGATTATATTTATAAACCTCATTCCTTTTATCGATTTGTAAAGCATTATTACTCAGATATGAATATAACGAGTTAAAATTAATGCGGGCAGTCAGGAATTCAACGTCCCTGGCTATTTTTATCGGAGCAATATTGGGAGATCCGCTGATTCGCAGATTGATACGTCTTATCAAAGAATCAGGCAACACTATTTCGGTAAGAGCAGGACAGTCTGTAACTATAATATAAAGGTTCGACACACTATCTGAAGGTGTGGGAGCGAATCTAATTTTTTTGAGCGAAGCGCAATTCTTGATGCTGACGTGAGATGAGGTTTTGTAAATTGAATCAAGATTAATATAAATCGAATCTATATCAGCACGATTTTTATATGTATCATGGAGCGGATTGTTGAACCTTGTTTTTCCTAAATATAAAACCTCATATCCGTCAACCGACTTTTCTTCCCCGGTAAGGTAACTTTTTAGATTCACCTGTGCTCCGATAACGGCTAAAACCGCGCAGAACAGTATGATACTCAGCGATGTCAACAAAGCCTTTCGCATTACATATCTGTTGATTTTGCGTCGGCGACCTTTGCTTTCGGCAACGGCTTTGGCAAGGAGATCGTGGACGAGTTCGACTGGCTGGTTATCTGGGTCACCGTCGGCCGGCTTAGTGCCGGGAACATTCTGCAATAGCTTGTTCTCGCCGTTAAACAGCTTGTCAGGCTCTTTGATATATTTGTTGATGTTGCTGCGGAATACCGTGCGACGGCGTCCTCGATTATCGACAAGGCTTTCGATATAGAGGCGTTCTTCGTCCTTCAGACCGCGAATCGCATTGCTGTAAAAACGGCCAAGCGGATTTTTATTTATTTGTCCAACAAGCCGTGAGGTAATAACGCCGCCATTGGCGAGTGAATAAAGCTCGCTGCAGACAAGCGACAGTATGGCGGAATCGACTTTGCCCGAGCGGTTGCGCGAGATGTCGATGATGCGTTTGATGACTTCTTCGCGTTCGTCGTCAGGAATGAGCGAGAAGCCGGTTTGTCTTTTCAGCTCGTCAACGGGCTTTTCGATGACCTCGCGAGCCTGAGCGTCGGTGAGTGCGCGCAGACGGAGGCGGTTGTTTTTCATCGAACGGTAGCCGAGTTCGTCTATGGCGTCTTCAAGGCGGAAGAGGTCGTCTTCGCGCACGACGAGCATGATTCTGAAATTGGCCTCGTTATGGCAGACAACAACTTCTGGGCACTGCAGCTCGCTGTCGTCAATCATCGTGTGTAGGCCGCGAAGCACCTCGCTGCCCTTGTCGCGACTGCCGATAAACAGCGCCTCAAACTGATCGAAAACAAGCACGGGGAACACCTCGCGATTGTCGCTGTCATAGAATTTCGACGAGGCAAACCACAAGGCGATGTTACCGACCGAATCATCGGTGTCATTATCCGTTTTTTGATTGAAACGACCGTCTTTGCCGGCGACATAGCGGGTGACATTATGCTTCTCGAGCTGGTCTTTGACCGTTTCGATGACATAGGCGTCGAAATTGTCGTAGTCAATCTCGGCCGGACGCAGCAGCACTGGCAGGTAATTATCGCGGCGCAGCAGTGGGAAGAGTCCGGCCTGCAGCATCGAGGTCTTGCCTATGCCCGATTTGCCGTAGAGCGTGACAAGCAGATTGTTCTTGACCATCGACAGCAGCGCGAGCGTGATGTCGTGGCGTCCGCTGAATATATAGCGGCCTTCGATAACGTCATCTTCAGTATATGAGACGAGGCCTTTCCAAAGATTACCTTCCTGAATCATGACTGACGGCTTTTAAGTGCTTTTCTGATACGTTCGACGAGTTCGCTGACGGGCTGTTTCGTCCAGTCGAAGACCGTAACGTTGCTCATTTTCTCGGGCATGACGCGATAGTGATAATCTTTGGTATAGTCATAGCCGAAAGTCGCGACCGGTATGACTTTCCATTCGGCATTAGCGTCACAGCCGCGCGCCCACTCGTTGGCTCTGTAATACGACTGATTTTCTTTGGGTTCGGGGAGCGACGAATCGTTTTCCCAAGCGAGAATCTTCTCGCTATCGCTGCGGACGTTTGCCGTCAATAGCGGCAGGAACACGCCGCAACTCTCTATGCCATTGTTGATTTCCTTGTCGAATTCGTCGCCGCCGCCGAGCTTATAGTGGTCGAGCCAGACAGGTATCTTCTCTTCGACAAGACGGTTGTAGATGCGCATGGCGTTGACATAATCGCGGTGGGTGTAACTGATAAAGACGTGACGGTGAAGAGCGTCGGGCTCAATGCCGTAGCGTCCCGTAAATTCTGTCATATTTGCCGTTATCCTGTCGGCAAGTCGCGAGATATATTTCTCCGGCTCATCGACGATGTGGACGTTATAGCTCCTCAGATAGTCACGCAAGCGCATGTCTTCCACTGAGTTCTCGATGTCGAAAGGCAGCGCCACGTCGCCCTTGCTTATATCGCCGCTGGGGCGGAAAGTATGCCAAAGGAAACGGAAAAACCAGTCGTCGAACTTGCAGCCGTAGGCAAACAGCTTCTTGCTGCGGACATAATTAAGTATATTGACAGGCGCTGCCGAGCCAGACTTTCATCTTCTCGATTTTCTCATTGTCGTTGAGGGCGAAGCTGTTGTTGGCAGCCTCCGGACGACCGAATATATAGTAGAGAGTCGGCGGCATCAGCGACTTGTCGCCGTCAACCTTATCGCTCAGGCTTATATCTGTCATCTCTTTCGACGAGATACTTCGCACTCTGAGCGAGTCGCCCCACACGTCAGTCATGATTTTTTCGACAATAGGCGACGACGAGGTCGTCAGCACGACCCTGAAGGCTTTCGACTCAAGCAGTGACACAACCGCCGGATTAATCATCGGCCTTGTCAGCCGATTTCTGGAAAAAGCATTGTTGAATAGCGACTTGGCCTTGTCTTTAAGATGAAAACAGAGGCTGTTGAAATCACTGAACCAGCTGTCGGGATAATTGTCGTTGCGCGCCAGAGCGTGTGTCAGACTGAGCATCACCGCGTCGGCGTCATCGATGCCTCCGCAACGGCCGACGTCCATCAGACCACGGCTGCCGATGACAAGCACATAGTCGCCGTTGACGGCGCTTTCCGCCGTGCGGGCGATATCGGCCTCAAGTCTTGCCTCGTCGAGTTCGGCGGGGTCGTATGTATCTATAAACAGCGACGGGTCGAAGACGCTGCCGGGCTGGGTCACTGATTTCTCTGCCATAGTCGTTTGCGGTCTGCGGCTCAGTCTTTGACGATTCTGAAGCCGAATTTGGTGATTAGTTTAAGGGTGCCGAGGGCCGTGGCGCGGTCATATTCACGCTCTGAGTCAGGCAAATCGTCATAGTCGACAAGGCATGGATGATGTTTGAGCGCGTCATCGCGCACAGGGCCGTAGGTCCACCCTTCGTCGAGACGCCCCTGCGCCCATACATCATGGACGTTGCGGGCAATCTGTTCGACGAGAGGCGACAGTTCGGGCGGCAGAACGACGTCACTGACGTCGACAGGTGCCGGACGGTATGGCTGCTGTTTCATTATCTGACAATAAATTTGGCCGATGCTCTGGCTCCGCGCATCGCGATGACATAGATGCCCGGTGCGAGCAGATCGATATTGGTTCTGACTTTGTTAAGACCGGCATTGAGCGGTGCGCTGAAACTCAAAGCCCTGACACCGTTGGCTGCCGTTATGTCGAAAGTGGCCGTACGGTTGTCGTCAGATGCGACGGTCATCTCAAGCTCTGAAACACCGACGATGATATCGCTGATGGCCTTGTCTGTTTCGCCGAGAGTGATATCGCTGACCGACGCGGGGTCATAGCCGGGATAATAACATTCGAGAGCCCGCAGGCCGACAGAAGTACCCGGGACAGCCTTATTGACAACGGTCAGCGTGATCTGATTGAGCGTCAGCGGATAGCGCGCCGCCTCGAAAACTTCACCGTTTTCGGTAAACTGAGCGGTAACAACCGAACGACCCTCGGCGACAGGAGACGAGATGTTAAAGCGCGTGCCTTTGCCGTCGACAAACGCAAAATCAGCCTGTGTGACTACACCGTCGGGGTTGTCAATCCCGAAGCCAACGGCGTCGGGGAGGCTGTAGAGGCGTGTGGCCGGCTTGAGCGTAATCTTGTTGCCGCGGCCGGCGCTGAGATCGAAGCGCATGTTGACGCCGTCTTTCCAGCCTTCGGGAAGATTCTGATGGTCAAGCACAAAATTTTTGAGTGTCGACGACTTGGTGTAATTGAGGCTGCCCATGTCGCTGAAATCAGAGATCAACCGGGTCTGACCGGCCATCTCAACTGTGAAATCTATGTCGAATGTGATATTTTCGAATGTCGCGGTCATGCGGCCCGTGCCTTCGGCGAGACCTCTGACGATGCCGAGGTCATCGATTGAAATCAGGCCTTCGGGTTCGACCTTCCAGGTGAAAGCTCCGGGGTCGATGGCCGATTTGACACCGTCACAGATGCCGGTGATGTCGATAATGAAGTCGCGGTTGCCGTCAATCAGCATCGAGGTATACGTCGGCCGGATATCTTCGGCCGCGAGGGTCTCGACTTCTATCGTGGCCGTCATGCCGTCTTTGATGGCTTTGATGACACCTTTTAGCGGAGTTGACGACGCATGGAAGATTGCGTCTTCGTCGACATAACCGAGTTCGGCGGGCTCACAGACAAACTCACAGCCCTTGATGTCATCGGCCAGAATGTCGTCATACTGGCTGAAGCCCATCACCTTGAGCGGAGTGCGCGAGATGACAGACGGTCTGATCGAACGGAGGCTGAACGTCATGTGGTCGAGACGGTCGTCGTCGGGTGCGAGCGACACGGCGAGCATGGCGTCGACAACGGGACGCACCGAGCCGCGTCCGGGGAGATTGAGCATCTCGCCGCCGATGACGATGGCGGCCGAACCGCCGCTGTCGAAGTTGACCACATCCCAGGCACCCTGTTCAACAAGCCATGCCGACAGCTCGATACAGTCGACGCCGGTGCTGGCGGCCGACAGCTCGGTCGTCACCATATATACCTTGGTTTTGTCTTTAGAGATACCGGCCATGACGCGCGACGACTTCTCATACTCGCGGCCGTTTTCGAAGTTGTTGAACTCACCGTCGTGAAGTTTGCCGTCGCGCACGATGCTCGGATAGCCGTGGAAGGCATTGAGGATGCGTTCAGGTGCAACGCCGAAACCGGCCTGATTGAAGCGCTGGGTGACTGTGAGTATATCTCCGACGGCAAGGTGTCCGTCGAGAGCATTGCGTTTCGACGAGCGCAGATAGAGCACATTGACTTCTTTTGAAGTCTGCACGGGATCGGTGCCGATAGAGAGCACACGGCAGCGGATGTCATCGCCGTTGACGGTCCATTTATCGAGAGGTTCGAGGGCCACATAGACGCCGTCTTCGACAAGCGTCTTGGCGTTCATACGGTTATAGAACACGCAGTCGCCGGCGACGCCCTCGGCCTGAGCGTTATAATAGTCGATGACGACGGTCGTGCCGTCGGGAGCGGTGACATGGGCGTCGAGTGCGGGATAGAACACCTCGGCCTTGCCGTCCTCGCTGATAGCCAGCAGCGAACGTCCCCATTTGTTCCAGGTCACCTCGCCTTCGCTGATGTTCAAGCCAATACACACGCCGCCGTCGTATGAGAAGAAGTCGTGGTTCCAGGCCACCTTGACGCGATGGTTCTCACGGTCGTTCTCACGGTAGTGGGTCATGACATCCCAGCGCACCGGATCGGGAACAGAGTGGCGGCTCTGCACCTGCTCGACCTTGGTATATTTGTTTGACAGGTCAATCTCGGAAAACCAGACAATGACAGGTTTCGAACGATAGATATACTTGGCATATCTGATGCCCGGACCGACCATGTGGTCGGCGATAACATCGGGTTTACCCCAGTCGTATTTGAGCTCGGGGAGATTTGATTCCTGTGCAAAGCCTGTCATGACGGCACTCGCCATCATAATAGCAGAAAAAGTCAGACGTCGTAACATGAGTTGTTTCTTAGGTATTTTGAGGTTACATTTATTTCAATTTCACAAATATAAGAAACTATTGGAAATAAGAAGCCATAAAAAGTGAAAAATATATTGCTTTACTGCTATTTGAACATACTCTCTATTTTTGCCGCCCGGACAAGGATATCTGTAAATGTCGGAACGCTATCGTCATATATCATATTCACGACCATGGAGTCATAGTCGTTTTTCCACTCTTTTATGACGTTTTCCGGCGGTATGAGAGTAACTCGTTCGCGTAAACCGGGTGAATAATCAACATCGCGAACTGATGTAAAGACTTCACGGTGATGACGGATTGACTCCCACAATTCATAATTAGAGATTGCTTTTTCGGCAATCCCGGCATCAAGCATTTTACAAAGATCGTAAAGATGTCTTGATTTGCGGCTGGCATTACGACAGCCCTCGGTCGTGAACAGTTCATGCAAAAGGAAGACCTTTTCAAGAAACGTCTTTTCCGCGACGGCGGCAGCTATACGACCTCCATTATCTTTTGATGTCAGATGCGGGAATACTGTTGTCACAAACGAATCCACACCGGCTTCCGCAGTCGGCTCAAACAGCGAGCGCGCTCCCACCTCCAGCAACACCTCATCACGAAGATAAGGATTCGCCGTCTCAGACAATACCGATTTATAGATTATATGAATCTGCCGGGGTTCGGGATAAGTGGCATCTCCTTCTCCGTCAGGATCAGCTTTTATCGTAATAAACTCGTTTAACCCCGTTTTTTCTGCTGCCTTTATGAGATCACCTGCGAGTGTGTCCCGAACAAACACCGATGACTCTTTACGCAGCTTCTTCAACTGTTTTTTGGTAACATCGCCCGCAATGCCGAACATGCTACGGTCAATGGCGATGTCTATGTCTTCAGAAAAACGTCGAATGACACCCCATATTTTGCTAAGCGACGTGCCACCTTTGAACACCATTTTATCTGCGTAGGGCAACGAGAACAGAATATCAAGTATTTCTGTTACCCAAAAATCTTTTTCTATTGCCGCTACGGGGAGATTTATTCTTGCAGCCGTCTGCTCAAATACGGTGCGGCGCTGGGGCTCTGTAAGTTTTAGAAACTTATTCATACGATTCAAGTATTATTTTACGTATCCATGCCGGAATAAGGGCAAAGTCCTTTTTTATCGCTTCAAACGGCACCGCCTTAATCAGTTGACTCACATGAGCCAACTGTTCTTCTGTAAGGTTATCTTCTCCGATTTCCCGGAGTGCAAACGTAAGAAGCATGGCAAAATCATTTTGAAACGCCAGATTCTTTTTTGCCGTATGCTTGAATTGTATGCCTTTTTCGCCTTGCAGTCTTACTTTTCTCGGAGAGCCATCGGTAAGATAAACCACATTCATCGGCAACTGGGTTGACAGTCCGAGTTTATTGAGAGCATAAACTCCGGTCGGAACTATTTTTGCTTTATCCCGTCGGGCAATCGCCGCGGCTATATCTTCAAACGTAGGATAAAGCACGCCCATTCCCAAAGCCCTGTCAATCTTAGGATAATAGTAGATTCCACGCGCAATCCTTATCAGCTTTTCGGCTGCAGCCAATCGTTCGAAAGCCTTCTGAACAGCCTTCGACTCTCCGTAGCCGGCAAATTCCAGGGGCGTGACTATCGCACCGCGCCCGCGCTTTGAAACACTTGTATATATTCTGCTTTCAATAGATTGCATGTCATTTTAAAGTTATTTTTGTCGCAAATATATTATATTTTTACGACGAAACAAAGAATTATGCATATTATATTTATGAAAAATTAAATAAATATGTCTTCTCCTTAGCCTCTTCATTTCAATATTGTCAGAATCATCAAAAATAGTTATCTTCGCAAAACTGAAACATTATGTGAATTCACATGAAAAAAACTCTACTTATAATCGGCGCCGGGGGATTTATCGGCGGGTTCATTGCCCGGGCCGCTCTCGAACGCGGCTACAGCACATGGGTCGGCGTACGTCAGTCGACGTCGCGCCGCTGGCTCAATGACCCGCGCCTCAATTTCGTCGTGCTTGACTACGACGACCCGTCGCAGATGCTCGGAGCGCTCAGAGAAGCCGCGCCCGACGGTGGCCGCTGGGATTATATAATCTGGAATCTCGGCGCGACGAAATGTGCCAACTTCGCCGACTTCAACCGCATCAACTTCATGTATCCGCGCACCTTTGTCGACATGCTGACAGCCAACGACATGGTACCCCACAGATTCCTCTACATGAGTTCGCTCAGCGCACTCGGACCAGCCGACGAGAAGACATACGAACCCATAACATCCCGCACGATACCCAACCCCAATACACGCTACGGACTCTCGAAGATCAAGACCGAGACCTATCTCGAGACCAAGACCGGTTTTCCGTGGATTATCTTCCGACCTACAGGCGTCTACGGCCCACATGAGCAGGACTATCTGATGATGATAAAGTCGATTGACTCACACTGGGATTTCGGCGTCGGCTACCGTCGACAGCTGCTTACGTTCATCTACGTCGAAGACCTCGTCAACGCCATGTTCGACGCCTTTGATGCCGACGTCGTCAACAAAAAATATATCATCAGCGAGCCACGCGCCTACACCCAGGGCGAGTTCCGCAAGATTGTAGCCAAAGCCCTCGGCGGCAAGTTTGTCGTGCCGGTCAAACTGCCGATGTGGGCTGTCTACGCCACATCTGTCGTCGCCGAAAAATGGGGCGTGCTGAAAATGAAACCGTCGACTCTCAACCGCGACAAATTCAAGATAATGAAGCAGCGCAACTGGAACTGCGACGTCTCTGACGCCGTCCGTGATTTCGGCTTCAGGTGCGCCTATCCCCTCGAACGCGGCGTCGCCGAGACCGTCAAAGCCTACCTCGCTGAAAAAGAGGAGCAGAAAGCTAAAAAGAAAGCTGAAAAGAAAGCAAAATGAGCGACAACAACAATAACTATACCAAGGCGCCGCTATGGCTTATCATCGTGACTGTCATCGCGATGCTGCCAGTGCTCGCCTTCCCGATGCTGCTCGACGGCCCCGCAGGAAACGAAGAGACGAAAGCCCTGCTGTGGCTCTACCCTCTCTACGTCCTCGTCTCGGGCGTCTGCGCCGTAATCTGCTATCGCCAGCGCCCCGAAGTGACATGGATCCTGCTTATTCTCATGATTCTGAGCCACGCGGCCATGTGGATATTATATTATGGATATTGAAGATTATATCGAAGCCCACATATCGCCCGAGCCTGACAGGCTCTACCGTCTCTATCGCGAGACCAATCTGACGCGCCTCTACCCGCGCATGTGCTCGGGCCATCTCCAGGGGCGCATCCTCAAGATGCTCACCGAGATGATAAAGCCGCGACGCATCCTCGAATTAGGCACTTTCACGGGCTACTCAGCCCTCTGTTTCGCCGAAGGCATGCCCGCCAACGCCGAATTTCACACAATCGAGATTGACGACGAACTCATCGACGACATCCGCGAACTCTTCGACTCGACGCCGTGGGGCGACCGCATGCACATACACGTCGGCGACGCTCTCGACGTCATCCCCACCCTCGGCGACGGCTGGGACCTCGTCTTCATCGACGCAAACAAGCGCCACTATACCGACTACTACGAGATGCTGCTCCCGCGTGTCAACAAAGGCGGTTATATCTTCGCCGACAACACCTTATGGTCAGGTAAAGTCGTCGACCGCACAGCCAACCACGACGCCCAGAGCGCCGGCGTGTGCGACTTCAACGACCTCGTCGCCGCCGACACTCGCGTCGAGAAAGTCATCCTGCCGCTACGCGACGGCATGACGATCATACGCAAACTCTGATATTTCCGCCTATTCTGCTTTCTGCAATACAGCCATAGCCTCTTCGAGGGCCGTGGCGGGATTGAGACGTATCACCTCCGGGTCGCGTTTGAGCCAGGTGAGCTGTTTTTTTGCGTAAACGCGCGTGTTTTTCTTAATGCGTTCGACAGCCGTGTGATAATCCATCGCGCCGTCAAACCAGGCAAACATCTCCTTGTAGCCCACGGTGTTGAGCGAATTGAGATGACGCAGCGGCTCGACCCGGCGCGCCTCTTCTTCAAGGCCGGCGGCCATCATGGCGTCGACGCGGCGGTTGATACGGTCGAAGAGTTCTTCGCGCGGATGGTCGATCATGAATTTTATCACATCGTAGGGGCGCTCTTTGGCGCGTCCGGTGCGCAGCGTCGAATATGGCACGCCGGCCTCGGCCGAAATCTCGATGGCGTGTTTGACGCGCTTGATATTGCTTCGGTCGACGACGGCATAATAATCGGGGTCGACAATCTCGAGGTAGGCCAGCAGCCCGTCGGCGCCCTGCTGCGCCTCCATCTCGTCGATGCGGCGGCGCGTGATGTCGCTGACCGCAGGCATGTCGTCGATGCCGCGCACGAGGGCGTCGACATACATCATCGAGCCGCCGCAGACAACCGCAGCGCCCGACTTCGCGAACAGTCCGGGCAACATAGCGCCTGCGTCGGCCTCGAAACAGGCCGCGCTGTAATAGCCGTCAAGCGGCAGTATGTCGATGAAATGATGGCGCACCTGCGCCAGCTCGTCGGCCGTCGGCTTGGCCGTGCCGATCGAGATGTCGCGGTACATCTGACGCGAGTCGGCCGAGATGATCTCACACCCCAGCCGACAGGCGATGTCTATCGCCAGCCTGGTCTTGCCTGAGGCCGTAGGCCCGGTGACGACAATAAGTCTGTCGCGGCTCACGCCTTGTCGCGTTCGCCGACGATGCGGGCTATCTCGACAATGACTTCGGTGGCCTTCTCCATCGAACGGATGGGCACGAACTCATAACGGCCGTGGAAGTTAAGACCGCCGGCAAAGATGTTGGGACACGGCAGTCCCTTGAACGAGAGCTGTGCGCCGTCTGTGCCGCCGCGGATAGGCACGACCTTAGGCGTGACATCAGCCCGGCGCATAGCGTCCTCGGCGATGTCGATGATATACATCAGCGGCTCGATTTTCTCGCGCATGTTGTAATACTGGTCCTTGATGTCGATAGTGCAACATCCGGGATATTCGTGGTTTATCTTGCGGGCGAGGTGCTCGAGCTCTTTCTTGCGGCGCTCGAAGCGGTCGCGGTCGTGGTCGCGGATGATATAGGTCAGCGTCGTCTGCTCGACCGAGCCGTCCATGCCGACAAGGTGATAGAAGCCCTCGTAGTCCTCGGTGTGCTCGGGAGTCTCCCAGCGCGGCAGCATGATGACAAACTGATTGGCGATGCGCATCGAGTTGATCATCTTGTGCTTGGCGTAGCCGGGGTGGACGTTGCGGCCCTTGAATGTGACCTTGGCCACGGCGGCGTTGAAGTTTTCATACTCGAGCTCGCCGATCTCGCCGCCGTCCATCGTGTAGGCCCAGTCTGCGCCGAAGCGCCCGACGTCAAACTTGTGTGCGCCCTGACCTATCTCCTCGTCGGGATTGAAGGCGATGCGTATCTTGCCGTGCTTGATTTCGGGATGATGCTGCAGATAATCTACGGCCGAGATGATTTCGGCGATGCCGGCCTTGTCGTCGGCTCCGAGCAGCGTCGTGCCGTCGGTGACGATGAGCGACTGGCCGCGGTAGTGCAGCAATTCGGGAAACTCAACGGGCGACAGCACGATATTGAGTGTGTCGTTGAGTATGATATCCATGCCGTCGTAATTCTCGACGATTCGCGGCGACACATGGCGTCCCGACATATCGGGCGACGTGTCGAGGTGAGCGATGAAGCCGACTGTCGGCACTTGGCGGTCTGTGATGTTCGACGGCAGTGTCGCCATCAGATAGCCGTTCTCATCGAGCGAGATATCATCGAGACCCATCGAACGCAGCTCTTTCTCGAGATACTGCGCAAAAATCATCTGACCGGGAGTCGACGGCGTCATGTTGGTCAGCTCGTCACTCTGTGTATCAAATTTGACGTATTGTAAAAATCTGTCTACTACGTTCATAACTATTTTTTCCGGATATTAGAGTTTCTTTCTTAGATTATATCACGCCAGAGTATCGTAATCTTCATCGTGTCATTGCCCTTCTCGGTCACATAAATCAGATGAAAACCATCGATGCCAAGCGATTTATACATCTCCATAAAGGCGTCGCGGTAGTCACCCAGACTGTCGTAGCGGGCAGCGAGCACCTTGATGCCGCGTGCTTTGAGATTGGCCAGCGTTAACGCCTTGGCGTTGTCTTTGGTTATAAAATCCTTCTTTGTCGGGAAGCTGACCGTATAGTCGCCATAGCCGCCGGCAAAGCTGAAAGTGACACCTGTCGAGCCGGCAATCATAAACTCATCGGCCTCTGACTTCATGATTTCGAGCACATCATTCTTGACATTGGTGAAATCGAGCTGCGTCAGCGGAGTCTTGTAGAGACGTCTGAGCGCCGTGGCAGACAGCTCGTAATCGGCCGTGGCACCGCTGTAGTCGGTCACCTTGACAATCAGGGGCTGATCCTTTGCGCTGAGAGCGTTGACAGTCTCCTCAAGATTCTTGTCGGCATTGGCCTTGACTTCTATTGCCGTGAAATACTGGAACAGCGCCGGCGTGACTTGTTTGATGTCGATCAGAGTGTCGGCAAGAGACACATCGACCGTAAAGGCCGTCTCGTCGTATGACGCCGTCGCCGATTTGAGAAAACCGGGATTGGCGGCAACTGCCTCAGAGAGCACACCAGAGAGGCGTTCAGCCTGAGCCGTAAGTGTTTGCACATTTTTATCCGGGCCACATGAAACCAAAGCCACCGTCATGGCGACAGCGGCCGAAGCCGAAGCAAAGAAGCTTGATATTTTCATAATAATATGCTTTATAGGTTATTCACTTTGATTCAATAACGCAAAAATAACAAATTTTGCTCACTTACAAGTCATTTGAATCAAAAAAGAGAATTTGAATTATCGACACGACAAATTTTAAGAGCTTGTTTAATAACAAATGTTTATGCCAAGGTCGCTTAGCTTGAGATGATTTTTGTTTTGTGACGAAGGAGTGTACCGGATGTACATGACTGCCATTCGCCGGCATCTTCCCGCCTGTTCTTCGGTCGTTATGGAGCCCCATAACACCCTCATCACACGCGAAAATCTGCCCGACGACTGACAGCCTTGGCGATAACATTTATTTTTAAACAAGCTCTAAACCGGTCGAGAGCCGTCAATCATACGAAAACGACAGCCCTCGTCAAGCAGACGGTCAGTGATTTCCTTGAAACAGTCTCTGACATCCCCGACGCCCGGATTGACCGCCTCGCGCCATTCATCCATATTTTCGGCGATGAAATCCGGCAGGCTGTCGTATGCCACGCCATAGCGCCGTGCCAGCCCCTCGGCATCCTCACGGTCAACCACAGCCGCCGTCGAACAGTCGCGCGCCGGATTCTCATAATCATACAGATCCGCAGCGACAACAAGCTGTCCGCGCGAATTAAAACCTACCGTCAGATCCATCACCACAGGCTGATCCTCGTCAGAACTCATAATATCCCGACACAACCTCAGCCCGTCACAAACATGTCTCTCCATAACATTAAACTCAATCACCAAATTTAGCAATAATTCATCAAAGATAAATCTTTATCTCACGATAACTCTGTAAAAAAATGCATTCTCCCATGCCTAAAGTGTCCAAGGACGTTTTTCGCCATCTCAACTTCAAACTCTTTGCAAAAAGGCCCTGCATGCCGATGGACATGCAGAGCCTTTTTAATATCATCGCTTTTCAAGCGATTTATACTTATGTATGGCGTTATTTGACGCCGTCTACTTCAATCTGATAGACGATGACCTCGTTGGGGCCGATACCGCGCTGAGGCATGCCGTCGAGACCGTAGGCGAGCTCTGCGGGTACGTAGACTGTGGCTTTGCCGCCTACGCCAAGCATCATGACGCCTTCGCCGAGACCGGGATTAAGGCGCGAGGGCATGACTGAGCGGGGAGTGTCGCCTGTGGTGTAAGTCGTCGTGCCGTCGACTTTCTTTTCGGTATATCTGAGGTCTACAGTGGTCTCAGGTGTGATTTTGGTCGTGTCGCCCTGAGCGATTATTTTGTAGACGAGACCTGATGCTGTCGTCTTTACCTCGGGATCGTCGGCTTTGGCTTTGTCGATGAAGGCGCGGCCGACCTGAGCGTTCTGAATAGCCTCGGGCGCAGCGGCGCGACGGGCGTTTTCGCGGGCGGTGATGATTTCTTCGGCGCGGGCGGTTAGAATCTGGAACTCATTGTAGGTCGTTGTGTTGGCGAGCTGGTTGACGGTGTCCTGCAAGAACGCGCGCTTGAAGTTTGAGATGAGCAGATCGCGGTCGATGTCGATGCCCTGGGCCTGAAGCTGTTTTACTTCCTGAAGCATCTGCATGCCGAGCTGCATGCCCATGATCGTGGCCTGGCTCTTGTCGCCGCTGAAGACGAGCTGCACGCCTTTGACGATGTCTTCCTTTGAGAATGCCTGGCTGCTGTTGGCGGCGAAATTCATATAGTCGTTGAGGACATATCCGCCGATATATTTGCCCTGCGTGACAGATATCGAGTCGGCGAGAGATTTCGAGATGACGGTGTCGTTGTCGACGGCTGCGGCATCGCCGTGGCCGCCGCAAGAGACGAGGCCGAAGGCCATGAAGCCTGCGGCACAGAGTGATAGCGTTGATTTTTTCATTTTAATATTATGTTTTGTCGTTGTTTGCCTTATTGGTTGGTCGGAGTCGGTATGACCTCGAGCAATTTTAATGTGAAATCGAGAGCGGCGTTCGGCGGGATGGCTCCGGGGACGCCCTCGGTGCCGTATCCGAGCGATGCGGGCACGACGAAGCGGTAGGTGCCTCCGGGTTTCATCATGTGGAGCGCTTCGGTGAAGCCGGGTACGAGCCTGGCGACGTCGAAGACGACCGGTCCGTCGGTCTCGTCGAAGACCGTGCCGTCAGACAGGCTGCCGGTGTATGTTATCGATACACGGTCGTTGTCGGCCGGATTGACCCCCTCGCCTTCGACTACGGTCTGGAAAACGAGGCCTGTCGGAGTCGTGACGACGCCCTCGATGGCGGCTATCGAGTCGCAGTAGGCTTTCTGTGCCTCGGCCGAGAATGTCGTTTTGTAGTAATTTTCGCGCTGCTGCGTGATATATTCGTCGATATATGCGTCGGCCTCGCGGTCGGTGAAACCGGTCTTGCCGCCGTTGATGACGCTGTCGAGATAGCTGATGAGCATCTTGCGGTCGACCCTGACGCCGAGGCGTTCGATGTTGTCGACCGAGCCTGTGAGGGCGCCGCCGAGTATCGTCGCGACGGCTTCTGTCAGACGGCTTCCGTCGTTGACGGCCGCCACCGAGTCAGTGGCCGCCGGAGCCGCCTTAACCGTCAGCTGGCCTATGCAGGCTGCCGCAAGAAGTATTATGAATCGTCTCATTTCTTGCCGACGACTTCGATGAGAGTCACGTCAAAGACAAGTGTCTGATTCGGGCCGATGATGCCGCCGGCACCCTGCGGACCGTATGCGAGAGCCGAGGGGATGAACAGACGCCATGTCGAGCCGGCTTTCATCAGCTGGAGGGCTTCCACCCAGCCGGGTATCACCTGCGACACGCCGAAAGTGGCGGGGGTGCCGCGTTCTTCGCTTGAATCGAAGACTGTGCCGTCGATGAGTTTGCCGGTATAGTGCACCACGACCTGGTCGGCTGCCGTCGGCTGCGGGCCGTCGCCTTCTTTGATGACTTCATACTGCAGACCCGAGGCTGTCGTCTTGACCTCGACGCGTTTGCCGTTTTCGGCGAGGAAATCTTCGCCGGCTTTAGCATTGACTGCCGCCATTGCCTCTGATGCCGCTTTCTGCTTGGCTTCGAGTTCGGTGAAGAAGCGCTGTATCTCGGCCTTGGCCTCGTCGTAGCTCATTTTGGGCTGTGAGCCATAATAGACCGCTGCCACGCCGTCGGCGAAGTCCTGGATGTTGACGCTCTCGATGCCCGAGGCCTTGAAGTTGTTGCCCATGCTGAGGCCGAGCGCGTAGCTGAGTTTGTCGAATGATGTTGCCATGTTTTATGTTGTTTGATGTTAGTAAGTCAGATTGACGGGCAAAGATAATCGTTTTTTGTCTAACGATGCAAGACTATAACAAAAAAGCGATAAAAAGGTTAAGGCGTGGCAGAATAATAATTTGCATTAGTTAAAATACTTGAAAATTAGTTTGCAATTAAAAAATTATCCCTAAATTCGCCTGAATTAGATAATGCGCGCCGACTATCGGCCGGCGACAAAGCATTGCTTTAAGTCTGAAACCAATTAATAACCTAAGTTTTATCAATTTAATTACCCCAAAATCTTACCACTTTTATGAAAAAATTTATTTTTTCTGCTTTGGCATTGTGTGTAGGTATGGCGGCATCAGCCCAGTTGGTCAAGGTTGAGTCAATCAACAAGGTCAACCTTCCTCAGGGAGTGTATGTCAGCGTCCCCACAATCAGCCCCGACGGTAGTTTTGTCGTAGTCTCTGATCTTGACAACCGTTCGCTCAAGAGCATTGACCTCGCTACCGGTTCAAGCAAGCTTCTGACCGATAACGGCAGCGGTCACGACGTTAAAATCAGCGCAGACGGCCGTACGGTTGTCTTCCGTCAGAAGACCGTCAACAAAAACCATCTGACGATGACCGGTCTCAGAAGTGTCGACCGTGTGAGCGGCAAGACAACCGAGATCGTCAAGCCCTCGCGTAATCTCAACGCCGGCTTCAGCGTGGCCGCAGGTTCTGTGACAGCAGTCGAGAACGGCCGTGTCAAGACCAAGGGCCTCAACGGCGCCAAGGCCACAGCCGCTCCTGTCGTTTCTATCAACTACGGACACCTCGACGTCACCGTCAATGGCAAGACCACCACAATCGACCCCCAGGGCCGCGGCAGCTATCTCTGGCCCGCCCTCTCGCCCGACGGCACAAAGATTGTCTACTGGCTGGCCGGCGCAGGCTGCTTCGTCTGCAACCTCGACGGTTCTAACCCCGTGAAACTCGGTGTGCTCCGCGCAACAAAGTGGATCGACAACAACACTCTCGTCGGCATGCACGACATCGACGACGGCACATTCATCACTTCTTCAGAACTCATCGCCACAGACCTCCGCGGCACACGCCAGACCCTCACAGGCAGCGACGTCATCGCCCTCAACCCCTCTGTATCGGCCGACGGCAAGACTCTTGTCTTCTCGACTCCCGAAGGTGAGCTCTATATGGTCAAACTCTCTAAATAAGCGCTCGATATGAAAAAAATTATATACGCATCAGCAATGGCGCTTATGATCGGCGCCGGCTCTATGACAGCCAAGACCGCCGACGAACTCCGCGTCTACATCAACCCCGGCCACGGCAGCTGGACAGCCAACGACCGTCCCTGCACACTCGTCGGCCACAAGGCATACTCGGCCATCGGCACTGACACCCTCAACTTCTTCGAGACCAACACCAACCTCCGCAAAGGCTTCGGCGTCCTCGAGAAACTGCGCGCCATGGGCCTCAAATTCGACCCGACCCTCAACCAGACCGGCGAACGCCACCAGATCGGCGCAGCCCGCGACATGAGCAACAACATCGTCATGAGCCACGTCAAGGTCGGTCCCTACGAAGACGAGAACCTCACCAGCTCACAGCTCAAGACACGAATCGAAAAATGCACCGACCCCGTCGAACTCGAGCGCCTCAACGGCCTTCTCGAGCGCTGCGAGCTCTATAACCGCAACCTCACCGAGATCGACGTCGAGGTCGACGCAAACAACTTCGACATGTTTATCTCAATCCATTCTAACGCCGCCACCGAAGGAACGACGACCAACTACCCCCTCTTCCTCTACCGCGGTTATGACGACGTCAACAAAGAAGACGCCAACGTCGGCGTGGCCTTCCAGACAGAAAACCGCAAGATGGCGGACGCATGCTGGGGCTATGCTTTCGAGAACCCCCACATGGGCTGGACAGCCTACAGCGCCACCAACAAAAACCTCCGCGGTGACATCAACTTCTATGGCAGCAGCTCTGTAGCCCGCGGCTACCGCGGTTATCTCGGCGTGCTCAAACACGGTGTCAACGGCTTCCTCGTCGAGGGCTACTTCCACACCTATCAGCCCGCACGCCACCGTGCCATGAACTGGGATGTCTCTTATCTCGAAGGCGCCGCATACGCTCACGGCATCGCCGACTACTTCGGTCTCAAAAAAGAGTCGACCGGCGACATCTATGGTATCGCGCGCGACCTTCATGAGAAATTCTCTGACCAGTACTACAAGGCCAACCCGATGACCAAAGACATCTATAAGCCTATCAACAACCTCAAGGTTCTTCTCAAGAAAGGCAACGATGTCGTGGCCGAATACACCACCGACAACCAGTATAACGGCGCTTTCGTCTTCAAGAACGTCGAACCCGGTGACTACACCCTCGAGTTTGTCAGCGACGAATACAAATCAGGCGACCCCGTTGCCGTGACCGTCAAGGCCGCCGCAATCAGCTATCCCACCGTCGACCTCGAAAGCAAGGCCTACGAACCCCCGGCAATCGATTACGTCAACTATCCCGACGAATACAATACCGGCGCCGTCCTCGCCCGTGACGAATACAACCTCAAGACCGACTATGTCGACCAGGCAATCGAAGAGCTCGCCGGCAAGACAGTCCGCCGTATGATCGCCCGCGGCAAACTGCTCTACATCCTCGCTCTCGACGCCGAGAACGCTCCGACACTCATCGTCTACAACACCGAGACCAAAGCCGTTGTCGCCAACGTCTCGACCGAAGGCATGGGCGACCTCGCAAGCGTTCAGCAGCTCGCATGCTCTGACATCCAGCTCACTGCCGACGGCATCCTCCTTGCCTGCAACAAGACCAAGACATATTACAGCCAGGCGCAGATGGACGAAGACGGTGTCAAGGAACGCGGCACATTCAAAATCTACAAATGGGCCAACGACGAGAACGGCCTCCCCACAGGCGCTCCCGAAGAATGGCTGACATCGCAGCACACCGGCAACTGGTACCGCTCGTATGCCGGCGACACCTTCGCTTACTCAGGCACTTCTGAAGACGGCAAGGCCCTCTTCTCTTGCGAAACCACAGGCTCATCGCGCAACGTCCGCACGATGCTCATGCCCGTCGTCGCAGGCAACAAGGCAGGCGAATCATTCCATCAGCCTCTGACACCTGACAAAGAAGGCTACTTCGGTGCTACCGTCCTCGGCGACGACTACCGCTTCGTCACCTCGCCCCTCAGCGACGACAATTATATAGTAGTAGGTTCGGGCGAAAACGCTCCCGCTCTCGAATATGAATTCGGCCACTTCAACGGCGACCCCGAACTCGCCAAACTTCCCGCCGAAGTCATGGGCAACGTCATCCCGCGCTCAGGCTTCTTCAAGTATGCCGGCCACAGCTTCATGGTAGCTCCCGTCGTTGAAGAAGGCAAGAGCACCGGCATCCAGCTCGCCGACGTCACCGCCGGTCTTGACAAAGCCACGACCATCGCCACTGTCAACTCTGCTCTCGAAGCCGCCGACATCGCCAACATCTCGGCTGCCGGTGTGACAATGGTTAAACGCGACGCTCTCGAAAACGTCACAGCAGGCTGGTTTGACCTCTACCTCCTCCGTGCCGACGGTCTTCTCACCAAATACACCATCAAGGAAGTCGAGCAGGCAAAAGCCCGCGCTGAATTCGCTTATGAACTCAACGCCGAGGCCGACGCCACCGACGCCGACCAGTATAAGGTGACATTCAAGGCCACAGGCGACGCTCCCGAAGCCAACCTCGTGCTGACACACACTGTCTACGACAATGTCGTCGTCTCTATCCCCATGGGTCCCGTCGTCAAAGGCGAGAACTCGTTTGACTTCAACGCCCGCGACCTCGAAATCGGCGGCGAATACAACTGGGCCGTCGAAATCGTCGGCAAGACTGTCGCCGAAGCCGGTCTCTACTTCTCTGCCAACAACGGCCTCACAGTCCGCGGCGGCGTCGTTACAATCAATGACACCGAGAGCCCCGCATTCGGCTACACTGTCATCGCTCACGGCAAAGGCATGGGCTTCGACGTCTACACACCCGCAGGTGATCTCGTAGGCAAATACCACAGTGGCTACTCAGGCTTCAACAGCGGCAACCAGTCGTCACCCTTCCGTGGTGCCGAGCGTGAAGGCCTCGCTGTCTTCGCCGACTGGTCTGACTCAGGCGCAGGCTACTGGGTTATCGACCCGCTCAACCCCACCGCCGAACCTTACAACCTCCTCGCCGCTCCCGGCGCCACACGAGTTTCTTCGGGCCTCTGGACAACAGCCGAAGGCGTTGTCACAGCCGGCGGTACTTCTTGTGTCGCATTCCAGGGTACAGGTGACGATACAGTGATGTACGGCTTCGAGGAAGACCGTCCCGACGCATCCAACGTTGTCGTGGCATGGCCTATCGGTTCAGCCCAATATCTCACCGTCGCTCCCAAGATGATCTTCAGCGGTGCCGCTCCTCAGAGCGATATTCCCACCAACCAGGGCGGTGTAAACACCAAAAGCCGTCTGGCCAACACCAACGTCGACATCATTCCTGTCGAGAACGGCTTCTTCGCAACTCAGGTGCGCGGTGCAGGCAACAACAACGCCAGCACACCCAGCTTCATCTACGTATCGAATGAAGGCAAAGAGCTCTTCAACTCGGGTGACGAAGGTGAATACGGTCTGACCGAAACACTCAATTCAAGTGTCTCAGGTTTCGCCATCAACCGTGCGCGTGACATCGTGGCCGTCGGTCAGAACAGCTGCATCACTGTCTACAATGTCGCATGGGATGAAGAAGGCGTGCCCTCGTTCACCAAACTCTATGACATCCCCACCGCAACTATCGGCTGGAGCCAGATGAAGTTTGACTACGCAGGCAACCTCCACGTTTACGAGCGTGAGACCAACGGCTATCATATCTACTCTCTCGTGGCAGAATCGCCCCGCGTGGCTGTTCCCGCCAAGAAAGAGATGACAATCAAGTCGTCGAACGACGGTGTCGACTCTATCGTGACCGATGCTGCCGACAGCGATGCCGAAGTCATCTACTACAACCTCCAGGGTGTTCGCGTGGCTGCCGACAACATGGTTCCCGGCGTCTATGTCAGAGTTCAGGGCGACAAAGCAACCAAAGTCGTTGTCCGTTAATTCACAATTCACGATGCACAATCAAGTATAACAGCGAATTAGCAGGGATGTGCCACGGCACATCCGCCTAAACGCAAAGCATTGTGCATAACTCAACCAATCAGCAGCGAGAGCCACAGGCCCTCGCTGCTTTTTTTATAGTATCACAGTCTTGTCTTTTGCGCCGGACGGATGATAGCCCGTGTTTTTATATTTATTATATATGTGTCGGCAGGCCGTCCATTTTTTTCCACGATTTTTTACAAAAAATTTTGCAGGTTTGAAAATTGGTTATACCTTTGCGGTGTGTTAGTGATATACAACACTACGACATATTAGAGTGAAACAATAAATAAATCTTAAAAACATATATTCTGATTCTCACATTATGAAAAGGTTAGTTCTTGCGATTTTATCTATTTTGTTATGTATTCTGATGCTGCGCGCCGATTTACTCTGGCGCGTCGAAGGTCCGGATATCAAGTCTCCGAGCTATATTTTCGGCACACATCATGTCGCCCCCGTGGCATTGCTCGACTCGGTCGACGGTTTTGACGAGGCCCTGGCATCGGTCGATGCGGTCTATGGCGAGCTCGACATGGCCCGGATGATGACTCCGGCCGCACAGCAGCAGATGATGGGTGCTGCTATGGCGCCGCAGGACAGCCTTCTGACGATGGTGCTGACACCCGCTCAGGTAGATTCGCTTGACGTTATCCTTAAGAAATACCTCGGTCCGATGGTGTCGGCACAGGCTTTCGCGGCCATGAAGCCGGCGATGGTCCAGACAGTCCTGACGATGACCATGAACCAGAAATTTTTCCCCGGCTTCAATGCCGCCGAGCAGCTTGACGCCATGATACAGCAGCGCGCCCGTCAGGCCGGCAAGACTGTCGGCGGTCTCGAAACTCTCGACGACCAGTGTGTCGCGCTCTTCGGCGCCCCGATAACAAGACAGGCAAAAGATCTGATGGAAGTCGTCGCCGACGACGACAAGGCATCGGAGTCGGCCCACCGTCTGGCCGACGCATATCTCAGCGGCGACCTCGACGCCATGTTTGCCATGATTAATGAAGAAATGGATGATGAAACAGCCCTCAGAATGATCTACAATCGAAACGACAACTGGGTCGGCATCATTGCCAGCCGCATGGCCTCGACGCCGACGATGTATGTCGTCGGTGCCGGGCATCTACCCGGCCAACGCGGCCTTATCGAACAGCTCCGCGCCAAAGGTTTCACAGTAAATCCGGTAAAATAACCGCGCTATGATTACACTCGACAACATCTCATACCGCTATGCCCGCAGCCGCGTCGACGCCCTAGAGGGCATAACGGCCGAAATCGGCGCAGGCATCCACCTCCTTCTCGGCGAGAACGGCGCCGGCAAGACGACTCTGCTCCAGCTACTCGCCGGACTCCTAACGCCTGTGACCGGCAGATGTCTCCTCGACGGCGATGACCTCTCGGCGCGCCGTCCGACTGTGCAGCGCCGCGTGTTTTTCCTCTCCGACAATATGGAGTTGCCTTTCGGCTCCATCGCCGAGGCAGCCCGTCTTCACGCCGTTTTCTATCCGACATTCAGCGCCGAGGCTCTGAAAGCCAACCTTGACGACTTCGGCCTCACCGGCGACGAGAAGCTCAAAGAGCTCTCGCTCGGCACCCGCCACAAAGCCCTCGTTGCATACGCCCTCGCCCTCGGCACCGACGTCCTGCTGCTCGACGAGCCTGCAAACGGACTCGACATCGACTCGAAGAAGACGCTACGCCGCGTTATGGCCCGCGCCATGACAGACGAGCGCACGATAATAGTCTCGACCCATACCGTCGGTGACCTCGAAACCCTCTTTGACGGGCTGATAATGCTGAGCCGCAGCCATCTGCTGCTTTGCTCCCCGACGTGGCTGATTGCCTCGCGTCTCGGCTTCGTCACTTCCGCCAGCCTCGTGCCCGTGGCGCTTTATCAGGAGCCTGACCTCGGCGTCTTCCGCGCCATCGTCGCCGGTGGCAGCGACGAATCGGCCGTAAACTTCAGTCTTCTTTACTCGGCCATGATGAGCGATGCCCGCGGCCGCATTTTAAACGCATTAAACCAATGAACGATACTTTCTCATTCAAACGCCTGCCTATGGTCTGGCGCTGCTACAGCCCCGGCATGAGCAAAGAACTGCTGCTCATCGGCGCACTGACCCTCGTGACCTACATCGTGTCTTTCATGGCCACACAAGTTTCCTGGGGCATATTGATTTACGGCATGGTCAGCTATATAACCCTGATGGCTTACTGCTGCGGACCGCTTCACTTCGCGCGCTTCCGCGACCCGGCTTTCGAACTTCAGATACCCGCAACTCCCGGCGAGCGCACCGCCGTCATGCTCGGCTATACCCTTGTCGCCGTTCCCGCCGTCATGGCCGCAGTATGGTTCGGTGCCTCGCTCATCGTCAGCATCTTCACGCCCGACGCATGGGTCACGCCGCGGGTTGTCACACGCTTCATGTCTGCCCTCGAGCCGGGCGAACTCAAGGCTATCAACAGCATGCTCAAATACACCTGGCTGCAGAATATCCAGAACGTCATTCCGGCTCTCGTCTGCCTGCTGTGCGTCGTCCTCTCGCGCCGCAACAAGGTGCTTAAAGGCATCATCGGCATCATCGGCACCTATATAGCCATGTCATTTGCAGCCGGCGTCTTCGCCGCCATAAAAGTGATAATTGACGTCAAGATAAACGGCATCACCGACGAAGAATTCTTCGGCAGCATCGAAAACATCATGGCAATCGCGCTCTATGGCCTGGCCGTTCTTTCCGTTGCAATGATAATCTTCACCGCGTGGCGCCTAAACCGCGCCTTCCGTCACCGTCAAACCTGAGCCTATGGATTTCAAACCGGATAAACCCATATACAGGCAGATAATCGACTACGCCTTTACGGCAATACTGTCAGAGCAGTGGCGCGAGGGCGGACGTGTGCCGTCGGTACGCGAGCTCGGCGCCGACCTTGCCGTCAACACCCACACGGTGCTGAAAGCCTACGAATATCTTCAGGAGCGCGGCATCATCGCCGTGCGGCGCGGCATGGGATATTTCCTCGAGCCCGACGCCAAAGATAAAGTCAACGCCGACCGCCGCGAACATTTCTTCGAGACCACTCTCGACGACCTCTTTACTCAGATGGATCTCCTTGGCATAAGCCTCGACGATCTCATCGCTCACTATCACAGCTTCCGCGACAGGTAATCAGGAATCATGCCGAAACCTGCACGGGGATGCCCGTTTCGGCTGTTATGCGGGCGGCGATGGCGTCGAGCTCGGTCCGTGACACGTGCTCGAGCGAGCGTTCGGGCGTCGGACGGTCGATGGTATATAGCATTATCTCGCGCGGACCGATGCGGCGATAGGCCTCGATCAGGGCCGACACTTCTTCGGGTGTCGAGTTGTCGACCGTTCTGCCGTCATGGCTACCGCGTGTAATCATGGTCTGCACGATGGCCTTGTCACCGAAGGCTGCTATCCGGTCGATGACTTTCGCGGCCGTGAACGTCGGTGACGACGGGCGGTCGAGCACCGCGATTGTAGCGTCGACGGCACTATCGAGTTTCAGGATATTGTTGTCGACACGTCTGAGAGCTTCGACGACATCGGGGCGGTGAAGTTGCGTCGAGTTGGCGAGCACACTGATTTTGACATCGGGAAAATACTTGTCACGCAGGGCGATGGTGTCGTCGATGATGCCGGCGAAATCGGGGTGCAGTGTCGGTTCGCCGTTGCCCGAGAAGGTGATGACGTCGAGGCGTTCGCCCTTGGCCGTCATATCCATGAGCCTGGCTTCGAGTTTTTCGCAGACAGAGGCGCGCGGCGGCAGCCCGGCTTTGCCCGGCCCCTGCGCGTTATAGCCGGCCTCGCAGTAGATGCAGTCGAACGAGCATATCTTGCCGTCGACCGGCGAGAGGTTGACGCCGAGCGATGTGCCGAGGCGCCGTGAATGGATGGGACCGAAGATTGTTTCGTGAAAGAGTATTGTCTGCATAGTCATATCTTGCGTGTGAATATCGTTGTGAGTGAGGATGTCAGCAGCGCTATGACGACGATGGCGCCGAAAACGGCCAGAACGTCGAGACCACTGACAGCCACGGGATATGTCGAGATTGTCAGTGTCGTCGGGTCGCCGTTGAGCTTTATAAAGCCGAAGTGCTGCTGGGCGAGGGACAGCAGCAGGCCGAGGATGATGCCCGCCGTGCCGCCCGCGATGGTGATGAGCAGTCCTTCGTATCTGAATATCGAGCGTATCTGTGATCTGGCGGCTCCGAGGGCGCGCAGGGTCTTCATGTCGTCGCGTTTCTCGATGACCAGGAGCGACAGCGTCGATATGATGTTGAACGAGGCTATTATCAGTATGAAGCACAGCATCAGGAAGGTCACCCATTTCTCGATGGCGATCATCTTCATGGCACTGCCCTGCTGGACGCTGCGGGTGAGCACTCTGACGCTGCCGCCGAGAGTGGCGACGATAGCCTGTGACACCTCTTCCGCGGATGCGCCGGGGGCGAGGCGCACTTCGATGGCCGTGGCCTCGCGGCCATAGTCGAGCAGCTGCCGCGCGCGGTCGAGCGGGATGATTATGCGGTCGTTGTCGATGTCGGCCTGATCGATCTGTGTCACGCCGGTGACGGTCAGACGTGTGCCGCGGAAGGCCGCCATCGGATTGGCCGGGTTGATGCGTCCCTCGCGCCGCGGCACATAGACATCGGCGACAGACAGCAGCGACGGACGCAGCCCAGTGCGGTTGGCCACGCCGACGGCAATCTGCATGGCGGCCGCCGTGTCGACGGCCTCGGTATAGATGCCGTCGATGACGATACTGTCGACGGAGATGATGTCGCGGTAGTTGTCACCGACTCCTTTGAATATCACCGGCATCTGGCTGTTGCCGGCCACAATCAGACCGCGCTCCTCGACCGACGGCATCGCAGCGGCGACACCGCTGACTGTCATTATGGCAGCCGCCGCACTGTCGCCGTCGTCAATCGTCTTTCCCCTGGCCGGGACGACCTTGAGATCGGGGTCGATTTTCGACAGATGCGAGGCCGAAAGCTCGGTGAAGCCGTTGAACACCGACAGCACAATCATTATAGCCATCGACGCCACAGCCACCCCGGCGAGCGAGATGGCAGAGATGACATTGACAGCATTGTGTGACTTCTTCGAGAAGAGGTATCTGAGGGCGATTCTGAAGGCTAACAAAGCTCCTGGCTGACTGATGATTCCTGTTTATTTGCTGAGAAGCGAGTCGATGTTCTCGATATAGTCGAGCGAGTCGTCGAGATAGAACTGCAGCTCGGGTGTCTTGCGCAGCTGAAAGCGCACGATCTGAGCCAGCTCATAACGTATCGTCTTGGCGCTCTTGTTGATGCTCTCAATCATCTCCGGGCCCTTGTCTGACGGGAACACCGACAGATAAGCTTTGGCGATCGAAAGATCCGGCGAAACCTTGACCGAGCTGACCGACACGATGACGCCGTGGGTCTTGGCGGTCTGGCGGCGGAAGATCTCACTCAATTCTTTCTGTATCAAACGGGCTATCTTAGCCTGACGTGTTGTTTCCATAATTTTTGTGTTTCAATGTTAGCGTATAGACTTATAACGCTTATTACAATGCAAAAGTAATCAAAAATCGTCATATTTTCACAATTGACATAAATCTTGCCCGTCAACAACGCCCGACCTTATCAACCTAATGGCCCTATTGGCCTTCCCCTTCCCTCAATAACAAAAATTTTTGTTTCAGTTCCAAACTTTAGCGAGGTCTTAAGACTTGCGCCCGGGACTCCCCCTTCAAAGTTTCGTTGCTTTATCTGTCGGCCGGCGTCATCTTTTCCGTCAAATTTCGCTAATTTTGTAACTTGAACTTCTTAAGACCTTTCTGCAATGGCTAAAAAGAAACAGACTTCAACCTATCAGCGGCGACGCGCCAAACGCAAGCCGACACGCCGGACGCCCGACTTCAAGACCTTTATCGCATCCGTCGTCGCCGCAATACTGATATTTACCGCCTGGAAACTGATGGCTGCCGATGAAGGACAGCCAATCGACGACTGCACCGACCTCACGGCCGTGACGATTACCGACAGCGACATAGACTCTGACATATACCGGTATGAGGGTTTCACCGTCTCATATAACCGCAACCTTCACCTGCCCAACTATGTCGTCTGGGAACTCACGGCCGACGAAACTTACGGCGACGTTAAACGTCCGTCGAAATTCACTGTCGACACTGCCGTCGACGGCAGCGCCACTCCCGACGACTACCGCAACAGCGGCTTCGACCGAGGCCACATGGCCCCGGCTGCCGATATGAAATGGAGCGAGGAAGCCATGGCCGCCTCACACTATATGACTAATATCGCCCCGCAGCGCCACACCCTTAACGCCGGCTCGTGGTCGACCCTCGAAAACAATTGCCGCGCATGGGCCCGTCGCGACAGCGTCATCGTCATCGTCTGCGGTCCTGTACTCACCGACCGCCTTACCGAGACCATAGGCGACAGCCATGTCGTCGTCCCCGAGCGCTACTTCAAGGTCGTCCTCGCCCCTTACGCCAGGCCCCCGCGCGGCATAGGCTTCGTCATGCCCAACGGCGACGTCCCCGGCGGCGTGCAGACAACAGCCATGAGCATCGACGACGTCGAAGCCATAACCGGTCTCGATTTCTTCACCAATCTCCCCGACAGCATCGAGGCCGCTGTCGAATCTCAGAACCGCTACCAGATCTGGCAGCGCAAAAAACGTTGATAAATATGCAGTTAAACATCGATAACGACACCATCTGCGCCATCTCGACCCCCCAGGGAGTCGGCGGCATAGCCGTAATACGCCTCAGCGGTCCCCGCGCAATCACCATCGCCGACAGCATCTGGCGCGGCAAAGCCCTCGCCGACACCCCGGGACACCGATGCCGCCTCGGCGACATCACCGACGCCGACGGCAACATACTCGACAACTGTGTGGCGACCGTCTTCCGCGGACCACACTCGTTCACCGGCGAAGACACCGTCGAATTCGCCGTCCACGGCTCGCGATACATCCAGCGCGCACTCCTCGACACCCTCATCAGCCGCGGCGCACGTCTCGCCGAAGCCGGTGAATACACCCGCCGCGCCTTCACAGCCGGCCACCTCGACCTCGCTCAGGCCGAGGCCGTCGCCGACGTCATCGCCTCAAATTCACGCGCTGCCCACCGATTGGCTATCAAACAGATGCGCGGCAGCTTCTCACAACGGCTCGACAGCCTGCGCGACCGTCTCATCGAACTCGCCTCGCTGCTCGAACTCGAACTCGACTTCTCCGAAGAAGAAGTCGAATTCGCCTCACGCCAAAGCCTCCGCCGCCTCGCCACCGAAATCCACGGCGAAGTCAGCCGGCTCGCCGACTCCTTCGCCTCAGGCCGGGCCATCAAAGACGGCATCCCCGTCGCCATCGTCGGCGCCACCAACGCCGGCAAATCATCGCTTCTAAACGCCCTCATCGGCGACAACCGCGCCATAGTCAGCGATATACACGGCACAACCCGCGACACCATCGAAGAGACAATCGAACTCGGCGACTACCACTTCCGCTTCATCGACACCGCCGGCCTTCGCCACACCGACGACGCCATCGAACAGATTGGCATCGAACGCTCGCGTCAGGCCATCGACCGCGCCGTCATCGTCATCCTCGTCATCGACCCGGCCGCGCCCCTCGACCCCGACATCCTCGCCGCCGCCTCGGCGCCCCTCGCGGCAGCACCACGTCCCGGCGACCTCATCGCCCTGATAAACAAAAGCGACAGCGCCACACCTCAGCGGCTCGCCGCCACGGCCGACACACTGCGAGACTTTAGCCAATCACCCAACTTCCATATCCTCAGCGCCTCAGCCCTAACCGGCGAAGGCGTCGCCAGCCTGCGCCAGACCCTCGTCGACATAGCCCGGCGCGAAGAAGGCAGCGCCGACGAAGGCCTTCTCGTCACCAACCTGCGCCACGCCCAATCACTTCGCGCCGCCGCCGAATCAACAGCCCGCGTCATCGCAGGCCTCGACGCCAACCTCTCAGGCGACCTCATCGCCCAGGACCTCCGCCAGACCATCCATCACCTCTCATCCATCACCGGCGCCATCACCACCACCGACATCCTATCCACTATTTTTTCGAGGTTTTGCATCGGGAAATAAGTAGTTGATTATAAACAAGTTAAATCAATCATAAATGATTAATATAGCACTCTTTACGGGTGCTATATTTGTTTGTGCAAGCATCGTTGTTAATCGTTGCTAAGCCTTTTTACGCCTGTTTTTGTACCTCCTGTGTACCTCGCAAACCGAAGTGCGAAATTTCATCGGTCAGATGACGGAGAAGTTGGTACGCATTGGTACGCTGTGGTACGCGATGAAACAGATTTGGCGAACTAAAAAGAGAATTAAAATGGCTAGTAACATTGACATTCAGAAGAAATGCGAATGGTGCGGTGTGATTTTTACCGCACACAAGACCTCTACTGCCTACTGTTCTCACAGATGTGCAAACCTTGCATACAAAGAGAGAGTAAGGAAAAAGAGAGTACAAGAGTTTCAACTCAAATTTGATGAGGAGGCAAAACCTCATTCAGAAAAGGAGTTCTTAACACCAACCGAAGTGTCGGCATTTTTAGGTGTTGGTAGAACTTCAATCTACCGCTACATCAGGTATGGCAAAATCAAGGCAGTTAGATTTGATGGTAAAACACTCATAAGGCGATCAGACATAGATAAAATGTTTGACTATATCTCTGTGAGTGAAAAGAACAAGCCAAAAGAAAAAGTCCCCATCACCGACTTCTACACCACAGCCGAGATTAAAGAGAAATTTGGAGTTAAGGAGTCGTGGATTTATGAGATTGCGAATTCGGACAATATCCCTCGCACATTTAATCGGGGTAGAACCTATTGGAGCAAGAAACATATTGACTTCTACTTTGCCAAGAAAGCTCCTGATGCAAGTATTACCGAGTGGTACAGCGTTGCTGAGCTGCAAGAGAAGTTCGGTATGACGCTATCGGCAATCTACACCTTTGTATATAAGAATGTAATTCCCAAACGCAAGGAGGGCAAGATGGTCTATTACTCGAAAAAGCATTTCGACATAGCCAAAGGTATTGCTACGCCCGAAGAGCCGCAATACTACACTATACCCGAAGCGATGGAGAAATACAACCTCACTCGCGACCAGCTACACCACTATGTGAAGTATCACAACATCACTCGCATCAAGGTTGGCAAGTACACTAAGATTCTGCGCTCCGAACTCGACAAGTTCTTTGAGCCACCGAAGATTGAGTAAAGTTACTTGATGGTGATTGATGCCACCATCGGAACACCAATTTAATTTGCAGCAAAAAGTATAAACAATTAAAGTATAAATAGCTATGACACTAACTTGCACAAATGTAACCTTGCGCCAAAAGGCGTTACGCAACGACCGTATCTCACTCTATTTGGATTACTACCCAGCAATCCGTAACCCCTACACGATGAAGATGAGTCGCCGAGAGTTCCTCGGTATCTACCTCTATGCCAAGCCACGCAACGAGCAGCAAAGAATGTTCAACCAAGAGATGCTCAACAAGGCGGAGGCGATACGCTGTATTCGTGTGCAGTCGCTTATCAACGAGGAGTTCGGCTTCCTCGATAAGAACAAACAGAAGGTCGATTTCCTTGCCTACTTCCGAGCAAAAGCACGCGAGCGATACGAAAAGTGGGATTGTGTCTGCAACCACTTCGAGAAGTTCTGCGGTGGCAAATGTACTTTCGGAGATATTACAGTTGAACTTTGCGAGAAGTTTCGAGATTATCTCTTGAAATGCAAGCAGATACATCACCCCAACTCATATATCAGTCGAAATTCGGCAGCGGGATATTACTCTACATTCCGCGCTCTGCTGAAGATTGCCTACAAGGAGAAGATGTTGCGCGAAAACCTCAATGACTTCCTAGAAAAAATCGAGTGGAAAGAGGTTAAAAAGGAGTATCTGACGCTTGACGAGGTAAAGCAACTCGCTGCCACCCCTTGCCGTATTCCTGTACTGAAACAAGCATCGCTCTTTGCTTGTATGACAGGACTTCGCATCAGCGATATACTCAAATTGCAATGGAGCGACTTTGAAATGGGCCCCGATCAGGGCTACTACATCCGCATCTGCACCGAGAAAACCGAGACCGAGGCAACACTTCCCATTAGCCATGAAGCGTTGGAACTATGCGGTGAATGGGGCAAAGGATTAGTGTTCAAAGGACTCACCCGTGCAATGACACACCACCCACTAAAACAGTGGATTGCCGAGGCTGGGATTAAGAAGAAAATAACCTTCCACTGTTTCAGGCACAGCTATGCAGTCATCCAAATCTCCTTAGGCACAGACATTTACACCGTATCGAAGATGCTGACGCATAAGAATGTTACCACCACGCAAATTTATGCCGACCTTGTAAACTCCAAGAAGCGTGAAACGGCTAACAAGATTTCGTTAAAGTAGGGAGAAAACCGCAAAAAGGTGGGGTGAAAACTCTGGAAAGGTGGGGAGAAAACGCCACAATTACTATCTGCATCATTCAGTGATGAATGGTGCAGATTTTATTTATGATAGTGCAAGGTGTCGAGCTATGCGCGATGCTATAATGTAATGACGAGAGTTGGCTTGAGTTATCGAACGGTGCAAAGACAACCTCCGATGCGAGGTCGGCAGTAAGCCAATTACGGGTTTGAGAGTTGGAGAATGAGGGGCGTGAGTAGTCTCGGAACGATACGAACAGCACCCTATTGCTATCATAAGCAGCCTGCAAGTGCGTTGGGATTTTGCGGTATAGTGAACGCCCTAATGCGACCACAACATAACAGCCGCCAGAGAGAAGTATATCAAGCACAGCTCGCTCGATTGGAGAGTGAAAGCCGCTAATTACAATCTTATCAGTTTGAGCAATTTCGTGCGCCCACCGCTTGGCAAGGTCAAGTGCCTCAGGCGGTGCTGTACGGGATGCGAAGAAGGCAACCAAATATCTATCCAACAACTCTTTGTTACCAGATAAGTCCATAAAAAAGCGCAGGCTTCTGCATTAACTTATCCCACTTCAAGGCCTTGGCTGCCTACAAAACGAATAAGCAACACAGAAAGCCCACGCAGGATGTTATATAAGCACACACTGAGCCAATGTCAGTAGTGGATATATACACCTATCGTGGACATCTGATTGCTAATCTTCGTTTTGTGTAAAACCGCCAAGTTTTGAAGTGGAAGATTACGACAATAAATGTCTACTAATATGTATTGGCTTAACGCTTAAAGTCGTAAGCCGTAACAAAGATAATCAAAATTTCCTCAAATGTAGAATATGGTGTAAAAATAGAGTCGCTATGACACGATAGGACAACCTATGACACGTGAGGTCAAAAGGCAAAAGAGCCATTTTTCGTGTTGATTATTCATATATCTTTGCTCACGAACAATTAACAAAGATGACTATGAATAAGAGACAAACGGAATATATTGCACTCTATTTGTTCGTGTTTGGAGCGATATTGCTCTTTGGTGTATTGGCACGAAAATTTGTGCTTGTCAAGGGGTATGATGAGTTTAGTGCAGCGGTTGGATTCTTTGCAACGGTGGTTGTGTTGTCGGCACTCTATATCAGTCTGCAAATGGCACTTAATGAGTTGTTGCTGCCCAGAATGGAGAAGTTTCTGATGCGTTTCCCAGCCTTTCAAAAGTTGGAGGAGGTGGTTGTTGTTGCCGAAGTGTCTGCTATCGTGGCCGAACCTATTGAGGAGGATGCTATTACCGAGACCACCCCACAGCCATCGCAGTATGAGGTTTTGCGTGCCAATGCCATTGCCGAGCAAGAGCGTGCAGCGCAAGCGAAGTTGGAGCGAGTTATCGACTACACCAAGCAGACAATGATTGCCTATATGAGCGAAGCGGAATTAGACCGCTTGTGTGGCTACATCACAGAGTATAGTTTGGGCGACACCCCAAAGGTATCGCCCGTATCGGTTGATTCTGCACTCAAAAGCATCGACTTGATGCACTTCGGCTGGAACATCGGCAAGGCATTCGGCAAAAAGCGCATCCACACCGCCACATTCATTAAGAAAATCTTTGCTCACGCTCTCCGCGACATAGAAGTCTCAACCATCGAACGCAAAATGTCGCACACCGAATCGGAGTGCAGGATAAAGTTGGATGGGAAGATAGCATAATGTCTGGTGATATTAAACAATAATGACGACCACAGCATTCATGATCGTCATTACAGATGTTATTTTCATTACATCATCTTAATTGTATAAAGCGTTCAGCCAGTTGACAAATGCCTGACAAATAGGAGGTGTTGTAGTCAGATATTTCTTTGTTACAGCAGAGCCCATAGGTGTTCCAGGATCTTCTTGCCACGCCAACCAAGTGTGTATCTTCGCCTTTGAATGATGTATTGGTTTATACTTATTCAAACCTCTTGCCTCTATACTATCTAAAACATTTTCAACTTCTGGCAACAATTTGTCGTCATCAGGAATTAAGAATGCCGCAAAATCCTCTAACATTCCATTATTGTTATTATTCGGCATAATCCACACTCCGATTTTTATATCATCAGAATTAATCGGCTTAAGTATCAATCCATTTGAAGGACACTCTTCTGGAATATCTGCATAAAGATTAGACTTCACCAAAATATCTCGTATTTGCTGCCATCTTGATCCAATACTCACATCAGCATCTACTACCACGCCAATAGTTTTAGTTTCGCCTGAACCTTTAAGTCTTACTGGTAATCCTTCCAATAATTTAGTTATTCCTTTGCTATCTTCGACATCGAAGGTCTTAGCAACATTAAACACCTTACAGATATTACAGATAAGATGCAAATCATCATTGCCTTCAACAAATAAAGTTTGAGTCATATTATCCATAACTATCTGATTTCAATGTTTTGAGCTGCAACTATCTTTAATTCTTCCAAATTATATTCGGTGAAAGTTATTGCACTCTGTTTGTTTTCAAGTCTTATATAGCGTCCTTCTTCGACATTACTCTCCTCCTTTAAGGCGTAACCGAAACTACTGATACAATCAGAACTATGCGTTGTCGCAAATATCTGCACATTAAGTTTAATTGCCAATTTGAAAATTACAGACCACAATTGTTTCTGCACGGTATAATGCAATCCGTTATCAATCTCATCTATCAATAGGCACCCATTTTCGCAATTAACCAATGCAAGGATAATTGACAAAATGTGATTGATTCCATCACCCATACTTCTTAATGGCAATCTCTTGCTAACGCCCTTTACTTTTACTACAGGATATCGTCCAATACGGGGTGATTCCTCAAGGAACGCCAAACTTTCGATATCCGGCTCTATAATTCTCAAAGCATCAATTACATATTCCTCTTTCTCTGTCAGTGTTACATTGTCCCAGAGCCTTCCGATATATAGATTTCCAAATGTTTCAGGATTAACCCTGATTACAGATGCTATATCTGTTTTCTTAGTCCTACCTAATCTTATAGTGTCAAGGCGACGCTCTAAAGGCACTATAGCTTTGTTCTTACCTTTTCTTATAATTTCCAATGCAAGATGTGCATCTCCAGTAGCAATATCATCCCTTGAGTCAAAAACTATAGCTTTTCGTACTATATTCCCATCTTCCTCAGTTTCTTGCTCTGTGTAATAAACATAACGCAATGACAGAACATCATCATTATCAGAGATCTCAATGATATTATCTTCTGTCACATTAGTATTTCTATTTGTGAATAAAGAAGATATTGCTTCGATATTGGGTTTAAGGTATTCTGTTGTATCCTTGCTACTATATTTAGGTAACTCCCCTCTCTCTTCTACGATATAGAATAATTCAGAATCATCAACATATACACCAATAGCCTCCAACAACGATGACTTTCCGACATTATTCTTGCCTGAAATCAAGTTAATTCGAGACAACTTAGGGATATTTAACCCTGACAAGTTTTTAAAGTTCTGAATCTTAAGAGACTGTATCATACTGTACTATATACTATTATCCATAATTTACCACAAAGATACTACTTTTATTTCACATTGTGCGCCAAATATCATTTTATTTCTCTGGCAACGCGTTTATTTTTCACTAGTGTCTCTTAAAAAGTGTTAATCAAATTCGAGGTCAAGAGTTGGATGGCA
>ERZ836877.928-NODE-928-length-47635-cov-15.899159_pt1 | contig 47635 bp, 33 predicted proteins | sample MGYA00519469_ERZ836877 | MGnify/ENA primary metagenome ERZ836877 (study PRJEB31850, sample SAMEA3708809) | human gut metagenome | biome: human gut; feature: human-associated habitat; material: faeces | place: China | collected 2014 ...
TCTTCAGTCGTTATGCCCGCATAACTCCCTCATCACAAGCAAAAATCTGCTCGACCACTGACCGCCCTGTCGGTAACATTTATTATTAAACAAGCTCTTAATAATACAACCAGAATAATAGATATATGTCACAGAACAAGAATTACACAGGCTTGACTGACGCTGAAGTATTGGAGAGCCGTAGAAAAAATGGCGCCAATGTGCTTACTCCGCCACAACAGGATCCCTGGTGGAAGGGATTTCTTGATAAATTCTCTGACCCGCTTATCATAATACTGTTAGTGGCAGGTGTGCTGTCAATAGGAATCTCCTTTTATGAGTTCTTCGGTCTCGGACAGGACTGGAAAGTGTTCTTCGAGCCTATCGGCATTTTTATAGCTATCGGTCTGGCAACGACACTTGCTTTCATCTTCGAGCAAAAGGCCAACAAGGCGTTCAAAATCCTCAATCAGGTCAATGATGACGAGCCGGTAGAGGTGATGCGCGGCGGCACCATGACCACTATTCCGCGCAGGGATGTGGTGGTCGGTGACATAATAATCCTCAATACCGGCGATGAGATTCCCGCCGACGGCGAATTGCTCGATGCAGTGACATTAAGCGTCGATGAATCATCACTTACCGGCGAACCGCTGTGCGTAAAGACCACCGACCCCGCTCATTTCGACAAGGATGCCACATATCCCTCGAATCATGTGATGCGTGGCACAAAGGTCATGGAAGGCCACGGCGTGATGCGGGTTCTTAAGGTCGGTGATGCCACCGACATGGGCAAAGTGTTTGAGGAAGCGCAGATTGACGACTCTGTAAAAACGCCGCTTAACGAACAGCTTGACGGTCTGGCTCACCTGATTACAGATGTCAGCTATATCTTTGCCGGGCTTATCATCGTAGGGCAGATTATCCATTTCCTCGGCTGGAGCGCATGGCAGGCGTGGACTCCGGTAATCCCGGTGGCTCTCTTCTTCTGGCTTGTAATCAAGAAATTCGAGAATTGGTCGAAACCCAGATGTATTCTTACCATTGTCGGCTTCTTCATAATTTTCTTCGCAATGGTGATCGGATCATTCTCCATGCTCAATCCCGGGGCTGACAGTGCGACATGGTCACTGCTGCTGGCACATACCCTTAAAACGCTGATGGTTGCCGTAACACTGATTGTGGTTGCAGTGCCCGAGGGCCTGCCGATGGCCGTGACACTGTCGCTGGCCTACTCGATGAGCCGCATGCTCAAGACCAACAACCTTGTCCGCAAGATGCATGCCTGCGAGACAATGGGCGCCACCACCGTTATCTGCACTGACAAGACCGGCACACTGACTCAGAATCAGATGCAGGTCTACAAGACAAATTTCTTCGGAGAGCCCTCGGATGAGGTGCTCTATGAAGGAATCGCCGTAAACTCGACGGCTCAACTCGATCTTTCCGGCGACAAGCCCCAGGTGCTTGGCAACCCTACAGAAGGCGCCCTGCTGCTTTGGCTTAATGAACGCGGGGCGGATTACCTTGACCTCCGCAACGGCGCGACCCGCCTTGAGGAGCTGCCCTTCACCACCGAGCGCAAATATATGGCAACCGTGGTGAAATCAGCCACCGGCAAGAGAATCCTCTACGTCAAGGGCGCACCGGAGATAGTATTCGCCATGTGCAGGAATACCGCCGGCGTAACAAAGGCTGAGATTGACGCACAGCTGCTCGAATATCAGAACCAGGCTATGCGTACCCTCGGTTTCGCTTATCAGGAACTCGGCGACACGGACGCCACTATTTCCGATGGCAAAGTCATTGCTGACAGACTGACGTTCCTTGGCATCGTCGCAATCTCCGACCCTGTGCGCGCTGACGTTCCGGCGGCTGTCGGAGAGGTTATCGACGCCGGTATCAAGGTGAAGATTGTTACCGGCGACACTCCCGGAACCGCCAAGGAGATCGGCCGGCAGATCGGGCTCTGGAATGATGCTGCTGACACAGACCGCAACATCATCACCGGACCGGAATTTGCCGAACTTTCCGACACACAGCTCAAAGAGCGCGTCGGTGAACTGAAAATCATAGCCCGTGCCCGTCCGATGGATAAGAAACGTCTGGTGGAGGCTCTTCAGGCCAACAATGAGGTCGTTGCCGTAACCGGTGACGGAACGAACGACGCTCCCGCACTCAAGACCGCCCATGTGGGCCTCTCGATGGGCGACGGCACGTCTGTTGCAAAGGAAGCCTCTGACATCACCATTATCGACAACTCCTTCTCTTCAATCGGCCGCGCCGTAATGTGGGGCCGCTCACTCTACAAGAACATCCAGCGCTTCCTCCTGTTCCAGCTCACGGTCAACGTAGCCGCCTGCTTCCTCGTGCTTTTCGGCTCGTTCATGGGCTCGGAGTCACCCCTCACCGTCACACAGATGCTGTGGGTCAACCTCATCATGGACACATTCGGCGCCATGGCTCTTGCCTCATTGCCCCCTTCCCGTAAAGTAATGAACGACCAGCCGCGCAATCGCGAGGCGTCTATCCTGTCAAGGCCAATGCTTTGGGAACTTTGCAGCGTAGGCTTCATCTTCTTTGCAATCACCCTCGGATTCTACTGGCTCTTCAATCACGCCGAGGTCACATCCATTCCTCAGATGTTTCACGCTGCTGTCGGCGCAGAGAATACGATGACGCCATACGAGGCCACGTTGCTGTTCTCAATATTCGTATGGACACACTTCTGGTATATGTTCAATGCCCGCAGCTTCGAGACCGGCGAGAGCGTGTTCAGACTGAAAATGAGTAAAGTGTTTTGGAGTATTGTGGCCATCATCGTTATAGGCCAGCTGTTTATCACCGAGATAGCCTACGAATTTTTCAACGTAGAGCCGATGCTCCACACTACCGACTGGAGTTTCAACCCCTCCGGCACTCTTGACTTCCTGATAATCGTGGCGGCCTCCTCACTGGTACTCTGGACCAGAGAGACATTCCTCCTTTTCAAAAATAAAAAATCAAAGTGAGGCAGCATCATACTGCCGCAGTCAATATGTCAAGGCCCTGACTCCCGCGGGAATCAGGGCCTTGATCCGGCAAATTGTTCTTTATTTCGTGGACTTAACTTTTACGAGCATCAGTTTTGAGTCCTCATTGGCCAGTACGCTGTGAGGCACACCTTCGCCCATGAGCATAAACTCGCCCTTCTTAAGCAGGTTAGGCGAATCAATCATGGTGAAAACCACTTCGCCTTCAATCACATAGACCATCACTTCGGCCGGTGAGAGATGCTCGGCCAGGCGCTGGCCCTTCTTGAAAGCAATCACGGCAACTCCGCCGTTTTCATCGCCGAAAATCTGTTTGGAATGTACGTTTTCATAATCGGCTGTCACCTGAGAGTCAAGTTTGTAGACTTCTCCGAACTTATAATCTGTAGTCAACATAGTATATTGTAGTTTTAAAAGTTATCTTTTGTCGATGCACCCGTGTGAACGAGCATTGTTAAAACACTATGCATCGGCCAAAAGTTCATGGCGGGGCAAAAGCAGCGCCGCCGCCCGGGAAAATCATCCCTGCGGGCGGCGGCGTGTCAGTTCTAAACGGATCAGCGGACTGCGAAACGCATGGTCGAGCCTATGCCCTCGGCATGGAGCACGTAGATGCCCGGGCGCAGAGATGCCGCTGACACAGTGGCGCAGCCGGCGGCGGCGGCAACGCGCTCAAGCAGCATACCCTGCACATTGTAGACAGTCACGGCTGTGAGGCCCTCGCCGCGGGCGGTGACGGCATCGCCTTCTGTAGACCAGACCGCAGCATCGTCAGCCCCTACGGAGCCTAAAACGGCTGTGTCGCCATACTCGCCGTAAACAATGCGCTCCGACAGGAAATACTCCTGCGACTCGTAGTCATACTCCTGACTTACCATTTCGGTGACATTGCCGTGAGCGTCGTAGGTGTAAGTGTAAATGGTCGAGGCCACGAGTTCCTCGGTGCCATCGTAGGTTTCCGTCTGGTTGAATTGGATCAGGTTGCCGTGTTCGTCCATCATGGCCTCCTCAACGCTGATGTAAGCAGGCTCGGCGGAGATATTGCCTTCCTCGTCGAAAAACTCAGTGGTGGTGAGGCGCAGCGAGCCGTTCATGTCGAGAGTCTCCATAAGGGTGGTTCGGCCAACCTCGTTAATGTCGTTTGTGGTCTCCTTGATCAGGAAGCCGGGGAGGTCGTCACTGTACTCCACCAGATAATGGCCGTCGGCCTCGCCCTGATAATATACCACGGCCGATTCCAGCAGGTTGGCGCCCTCGGTAAGCTCCAGCAGGTCGCCGAACACCGTCATCTGGCCGTCAGTCTCATGCCATCTGAGATCCTTGTACTCCAGATCGTCGTAAAGCGCCCATTCCGAACCGTCCATCACATAATATCCGTAGCCCGAAGCGCGGCCGTCGGCACCGTAAGTCCACACCGACTTATAAGCCGGCTGCATCTCCTCGCCGTAAGGGAGCGCCTTCACAATCTCCGTGATATTGCCGTCGGCGTTGCGGGTAACGGTGTTGGTCTCGCAGCGGTAGTTGCGGGCCCAGTCAGCGCCGTCCCAGTCATAGCCGCTGCGGTCAACAAAGAAATCGCGGATCTTCGAGTCATAGACATAGGATGTGCGGCCGATGTTGGTCCAGGTAGTACCATCGTCGTCGCTCTCGGTCTCAATCACTGTCAGCGGCAGGTCATTGTCATTATAGGTGGTCTGAACGCGGGTGAGCATGTCGTCAGAGTTGACAATCTCCTCGGTGCAGTTGCCGCGACGGTCATATCTGAAAGTCACGGTGCCCATCTCCATCCAGTCCTCGCCGTCGTGCATATAGTCAGTCTGACTCAGCGGACGCCACACCGGAGCCGCAACCTCCTTTACGGCAATCTTCCCGGCGCGGGAGCCGCGCACCGACTTAAAACGAGCGCCCTCGGCCGAGGCCGACAGGCATACAGCGAAACACAAAACAAAAACGTAAATTTTTCTCATGCAATAAAAATTAGATCGATTAGACAAAAATCCTTTTGAAATCTGCCGATGCCGGGGACAATAGCCCAAACCCGAAAGGCAGAAAACACGCAAATATACAAAATTTCACAAAACCACCCAAATTCCCGACAAAAATTCATCAAAACCTTCATTCATAGCACCACTTTACAAAACAAAAGCCTCCAACCCCATCATTTTGACTACCCCTCCGGAAACTCGTTTTCATCAACAAATGAACGAGAACTATGATAATAGCCTATTTTTCTCACTGATTATTTATCTGTTATAGCAAATTACATAAAGAGTGCGCACAGACCGGGAATTCCGTTTGTAACTTTGTGGCGGATTGCATATTCGCGGAGCGGCAGGCCGGGTTCATTCCATCTATCAGAGATTACGCCGGAAATGCGGCAATTTTCTTTCGGATTACGATAAATTTCCGTAAATTTGCAGATTATAATACTTTATAGCATACTTTTGACATAAAAAACTCCTCTGAAACAGAAAAAATGACAATCAAACAAACCAATCAGGATTTTATTTAGGTTTTCACTTATAATTTTTGCAAATTATTTAACAACATTACTCATTCAACTAAACATTTTATGAAATCAATCAAACTTCTTGTTGCCATGCTGACCGGCTGGCTCTGCATGTTCTCCGCTTCGGCTGAGAACGACACGCAGCTCATCGGTTTCATGGAAACAAACTCGGAATGGCTTGATTCCGCCGACCCGACAGCCGCTTACGGCTTCTACGGGTTCAGCCCCACAGGCGAAGGCGGCTTCAAGGCACTCTCGCCCACAGGCCCCAACAATGCATGGGCCAACTCCGGCGGCACCTATGCCAACGGCAAGTTTTATTGCTATGACGTGTACGGTTCATGGACCCAGTACACACTGACCTACCGCGCCATCGACGCCACAACCTGGAATGTTGTCGACACAAAGGCTTTCACCTACCGCTATGCCGACAAGGAAAGCGAGGAGTCACAGAACGCCCTCAACATCCCCACAGGCATTGCCTACGACCCCGTGTCGGAGACTATATGGGCTGTGACCCACGCGTACTCCAACACTGAATCGTGCAAGCTATGCCGCGTCGACACCGAGACCGGCCGCCTGATCGTGGTCGCCGACCTGCCCGCCATCCGCATCGCCGCCTGCGATGCTCAGGGCACCCTCTACGGCATAGGCCTCGACAGCAAGCTCTACACCATAGCCAAGAACGGCACATGCACCGAAATCGGCTCGACCGGTTACTGGCCGTCGACTGACTCGGAACTCAAGACCGGCGCCACCATCGACTTCCGCACCGGCAAGATGTACTGGTCATGCTACGGCTTCGCATCGGAAGAGGACCGCAACTGGAACGTCAACGCTATCAACGCTCTTCTGGAGATCAACACAGCCACCGCCGAGACCAAGGTACTCTTCGGCTACAACGCCGGCCAGCGCTTCAGCAGCCTCTCGGTGGCCAACGCCCATCCCACGGCTCCCGACAATATCACTGACCTCATCTACACTCCCGATGCCTCAGGCGAAGCCAAGGGAGTGCTTTCGTTTACCGTTCCCTCGGTAACCTTCGGCCAGTCACCCATCACCGGTTCCATCGCCATGGTGGTTACCCTCGACGGCAAGACCTTTGAGGAACGCTCCGCCACTCCCGGCGAGAAATACTCCAGGACTCTCGAAGGTCTCGCCGACGGCACCCATAACGTCACCGTCAAGCTCACCGCCAACGGTCACGACGGCTTCGTAGCCTCGACCTCGTTCTATGTAGGCGCCTACGTGCCTGACAAGGTAACCGACCTCACCCTCGCCTACGACAAGGACACCGACTCGGCAATCCTCACCTGGAGCACTCCGGCCGACGCCAACGGCGGCCTGGTCAACACCGCCAACCTTCGTTACAAAATCGAGCGCATGCCCGAGGGTGTAGTAGTGGCCCGCTCAGCCAAAGGCAACACCTTCAGTGAGAAAGTCTCCTTCCCCTGGAGCACATATTACTACCGCATCACTCCCTACTCGGGAGCTGAGACCGGCCCCTCCTCGCGCTCCAACTCCCTGATATTCGGCGCTCCCCGCGAGCTCCCCTTTGAGGAATCATTTGACACCGCCTCGTCACTCGACGTATTCACCCGCATCGACGCCAACGGCGACGGCACCGGCGAGAGCTGGGACACCCCCGAATGGATCTACGACGAGCAGTACGGCTGCGCATTCTACTACGGCAAGCGCGACCATAACGCCGACGACTGGCTCATCACTCCCTCGCTCAAATTCGAAGAAGGCACCGTCTACAAGATCTCCTTCAACTACTACGCTTACTACGGCTACGGCAGCAAATTCCGCGTTGTGGCCGGCTCTGACAATACCGTCGAAGGCATGGACTTCGAGCTTCTCAACAAAGAGACAACATCGAACTTCTACGACCGTCCGGGCATCACCCAGGAGGTATACTTCGCTCCCCGCAAGGGCGACAAGTTCATCGGCATACACCACATCTCCGAGACCATGGAGCACCTGTCGATTGACGACATCGTGATCGAAGCTTACTGCGCCGCCGATATCCCCGACCGCGTGTCAGGCCTCACCGCCACGAAGGTTTCCGACACCGAGGTCAGCCTCTCGTTCACACTTCCCACGCTCAGCGCAGGCCGTGAGGACCTCCGGGGCCCCCTCACCGTCAGGATCTTCAAGGACGGCGCCGGAGAGCCCGCAGTGACATTCACCGGCAAGAACCCCGGCGAGAAGATCGTGTGGCTCGACAGCGAAGTCACTCCCTCGCTCCACACTTACCTCGTGCGTACATCCAATGATGCCGGCGACGGCTTTGACGCCGAAGTCAGCATCGACACCCACAAAGGCACCCCCGTAGCCGTAGCCGGCGTCACAGCCACTCTTGTCAACGACAGCCAGATACTCCTCCAGTGGCCCGCCTCGACCGACGACACCGACGAGGAAGGCCGTCCGGTCGACGTTGAAAGTATCCGTTACCTCGTCTACAAACCCGTGCCTGACGCCGACGGCAACACCGAGTACCGCCTCATTGCCCGCGATCTCGAGAACTGCTGGTTCATCGATCCCAATCCCCGCGAAGGCCTGGGCGAAGGTCCCCAGTATGTCTACTACTACGTTGCCCCCATCAACGGCGACGACGAAGGCTATGCCACCCAGTCCAACGCACTGCTCCTGGCCGAAGGCAAAGTGCTTCCCTTCGCCGAATCATGGCCCTACCAGACCATGGAAAACGGCGCATGGTACCGAGGCGCAAGCCGTAACGCCACATGGTATATCCGCTACAAAGGCTACGATCCCCTGACCGATGCCCAGGACGGCACCGGTGTGGCTTCCTGCGAAACCGACCGCGACCAGACCTTCGGAATGGGCACATTCCTCTCGCCACGACTTGACCTCACCCTCGTCAAGGATCCCAAAGTGACATTCTACCTCTATCAGGCTCCCGAATATGAAGCCGGCGTTCAGCTCGCCGTAGGTGTCGACACCGGCAACGGCGCCCAGAACATCATCGACGGCGCTGTGTTCAACGCTCACGCCGATGTGGCGGGCTGGAAGGAAATCACCGTTTCACTCGCCGATTTCACCAACTGCAAATCAGCATCCGTGGCCTTCTACGGCTATGTGATCCCCGACAACACCATCCACATTGACAACGTACGCGTGGAAGGCGTGGCCAACACCAGGGAAGTTGCCCTCACGGGCATTGTGGCTCCCGCCGAGGCCCGCACAGGCATCCCCGTAAACATCAGCATCGAAGTGGCCAACAAGGGCTCGGAGGACTCCGGCTCATTCACCGTCGAGATGCAGGCCGGCGCCAACACAGTGGCCACCAAGACCGTCACTCCCGTCAAGGCCGGTGAGAAGCAGACAGTAAACTTCACCTACACCCCCGCCGAAAGCGAAGCCGGCAACATCACCATCCTTTCGTTCATCATCAAGGATGCCGGTACGTCCGACACCAACACGGCCAACAACCTCATCCGCTCGCTCCTGGAAGTGAAACCCTTCAACGCATGCCGCGTGTCAAAACTTGACGGCGCCATCACCCCCGGCGGCGTCGAACTCCGCTGGAACCTCCCTGACGAGTCGGATTTCAACGAACCCGTAACCGATGACGTTGAAGCTTACGAAAGCTACGCCATCAACAACGTGGGCAACTGGACAATGCACGACGGCGACAAAGGCTACAACTACCTGATGTCAGACGGCGAAGGCGGCACATTCGAATGGGCCAACTGCCGCGAACCCCAGGCGTTCATAGTGTTTGACACCACTCCCTTCGCCGGCTCGCTCAGCGCTCTCCCCGTTTCAGGCTCGAAGTATTTCGCCGCCTGGCCCGTGGCCTCCGCAGCCGCCAACGATGACTGGCTCATCTCGCCCCACCTCCCCGGCACCGCACAGCTCATCTCGTTCTACGTCCGCTCGCTCAACGCCGGCACCGATGCCATTGAGATTCTCGTATCCTCAACCGGCACCGATCCCGAATCGTTCACCAGCCTCACCGGCGCCGAACCCATCAAGGTGGGCGCCGAGTGGAATCTGCTCCACTTCGCCCTGCCCGAAGGCACTCTCCACTTCGCCATCCGTTATATCGGCCGAAGCGGCGAAGGCATCATGATCGATGACCTCAAGTACTTCGGTACTCCCGTATTCACCCCCGAAGGCTACAACATCTACCGCAACGGCACCCGCATCAACACCGAGCTAGTGACCGACCTCCACTACACCGACACTGACCTTCAGGAAAGCACTGCTTACCGCTATGCAGTGGCCGCCGTTGTCGGCGGTCAGGAAATGGCCAAGTCCGACGAACTCCTTCTCGAGACCTCAGGCATCGACTCTGTAGGTGCCGACGGTCCGGCTGTCAGCATCAACACTGTTGAAGGCGGTATCGAGATTCTCGGCGCTGCCGGCCTCCCCGTGGCTGTCTACTCGATCGACGGCAAGTGCGTGACATCGCTCACCGCCTCTGACCGTCAGTTCGTGGCCCTCACCCCGGGCGCCTACATCGTAAGCGCCGGCTCGGCCCGTATGAAAGTCATGGTCCGCTAATCATATCCGTGAGGCTGCGCCCTCAGCCGGTGCAGCCTCACTTTACTTTCTTCCTCTTTACAAATCATTCTTATCACAATGAATAAAAAACTACTTTCAATCATAGCGCTCGGTGTCACCGTAACAGGTGCGCTCGCTTCGGGCATCTTTGCCGGTGAAGGCCTTTTCACCCGCTCGTCAAAAGCTCCCGCCGCAGCCATTGACAACACCGCCGGCGCCCGCAAGGCCCTCCGCGCCGCTGACGTCAACCCCGCCATGCTCACTCCCATGGCCGACGAAACGGCCGAACCCGTGCTGCTCCTTGACAACGCTCCCGCCTTCCAGCAGAAAATCACTGACTTCGTGGTTCTCGACGCCAATGATGACAAGGACACCTGGGAAATCGGCAACAACACCTGGGACAAATTCTCCTACCTCATGATCACAGTCTACAGCAGTTCCACGCTCAACGACTGGGTATTCATCCCCTTCGACGCTCCCGATGCCGGCAATCTCGACCTCAGCCTCAAGGCTTCCACGAGCTACTCTGACGGCCACTCGTTTGAAGTGTTCGTAGGCAAGGACTCAACCCCCGAGGCCATGACCTCAAAACTCGCCTCACGCGACAACTACGGCACCGGCAGCCTCAACTGGTCATACGTAAAAGAGTCCGTTGAAGGCTCGGCTACCGTAAACGAAGCCGGCAAATACTGGCTCGGCATCCACGCCACCTCACCCGGCGGCGCTTACAAGCTCTATATCCGTGACATCACCCTCGCCTTCACCGCAGGCTCAGCTCCCGCCCCCGCCGAGCCCGGCGACATATTCACCATGCACCCCACCGAAGCCGAATTTGCCGCATGCACAGTAATTGACGGCAACGGGGACGGCAACAAGATTTTCTACGATGTTCACCAGGGTGCCGACGGAAGCACCTTCGACTGGCCCATAGCTTATAACAAATCTGACAGTCCCGCCGCAAAATCCGACGCCGACGAATGGATAATCACCCCGGCAGTCAATCTCCCCGATCCCAACCGACTCTACACCGCATCTATCGAGGCCACCAGTACCACCGACCTCAAATCCGAATCATTTGAAATCGTCATGGCCTCAGCCGCTGACCTCGCTTCCATGCGCTCCGGCAAGGTGATCATGAGCGAGCCCGCTGTATCGTCACCTGACTACGAGGCTTTCACTTCCAAGTTCGGCATCACGGATCCCGGCCAGTACTACTTCGGCATCCATATCACCTCGAAGCTCGACGACGGCTGGCGCCTCATGCTCCGCGATTTCAAGGTAACCCTGACCGAACTCTCGTCAGAAATCCCCGCCGCCGTCAGCAACCTCTCACTCACTGCCAACGCCACCGGAGCCCTTCAGACAGCCGTTGAATTTGATCTCCCCACAACTTACATCAACGGTATCGCCATCCCTGCCGGCGCCACCGTACAGGCTGAAATAGCCACCTCAGCCGAGGCCATCACCGTCAGCGGCACCCCCGGTCAGCACATCGCCACCACCATCGCCGCAGCCGACGGTCAGAACATAGTGACCGTAACCGCCCTTAACGACAACGGCCGCGGCGCCGAAGTGAAAGGCGTTGTGGTCTGCGGCATCGGCATCCCCGATTTCCCCGACGTAACCTACACCGTAAGTGACGACAACCTCTCGCTCAACCTCACCTGGGAACCCGTCACCGTCAGCAACACCGGCGGCGTGGTCAATCCCGCAGAGGTCACCTACAACGTCTACCAGTACATCCAGACCTCCGAAGCCTCAGGCTGGCTGCCCCTCCGGACCGGCCTCACCGACTGCAACTTCACCTACACCGTCACCGACCAAACCCAGCAGCTCTATCAGCTCATTGTTTCCGCCAAGAACTCCAAGGGTGAAAGCGAGGGCGACCTCCGCTCTTACGCCATGGCAATGCTCGGCACACCCCACACAATGCCCCTCAACGAGACATTCCCCGGCAAACAGCAGACCTACGCCGGCCTCCTCATTGACTATCCCGAGACTAACTACACCGCCGACTGGGCCCTTGACAACCCCGCCAACCTCGGCATCACCGGCGGTCCCGAATCAGCCCTCATGTGCGTGACCATGAACCAGGAATACGTGGGCTACGGCTACGTCGAGCTCCCCAAAGTATCGACCAAAGGCTGCGAGAAACCCCGCCTGCGCCTGCTCACCTATCTCGGCGACTTCACCCCTGAAACCGAAATCCGCATCCACTCCACCGAAGGCCGCGGCAACGGCGAAGTGCTCGGCACCATCAACTCCGCATCAGGCTCCGGCTGGACCGAACTGACCTACGACATCCCCCGCAGCTATTTCGACAAAGGCTGGATCGTGGTCAGCTTCGACGTGCACTGCACCTCGGTAGGTCAGGCATTCATCCTCGCAAGCTACAGCTTAGCCGAAAGCGTTGCCAATGACCTCGCCCTCACTCAGCTCTCGATGCCCTCCTACGCTTACCTCGGCGACGACATTACATTCAAGGCCACCCTTCAGAACCGCGGCATCAACCCCGCAACCACCCCTGACCTCAAGGCCAACATCTACTTCGAAGGCTCGGAAGTAGCCACCGTCAACCTTACCCACACAGCCGCCACACTCTCTGAAAACCAGACTGCCGAATACACCGGCTCGCTCCGCCTCGGCAACGCCGACATGGCAGGCCGCGAATACGAAGTGGAAGTAGTGCTCCCCGATGAGGACGGCGACGCCTCCAACAACTTCGTCACCGGCGCCTTCCGCGTAGGTTTCGGTGACCAGCCCGTGGCCACCGACCTCAAAGCCGAAGGCAATCAGGGCGAGACACTCGTTCACCTCTCATGGACCGATCCCATGGCCAACGGCTATGTAGACCGCATGGAAGGCTACGCCCACGGCGACTACAGCTATAACCTCGGCGACTGGAAAAACATCGACTTTGACAAAGCCCAGACCTACTACTCCCAGGACTTCGACATCCCCGACCCCGGTCTGCCCAAAGCGTTCCAGATTGTCAACTCAATGCTCAGCGGCATTGACGCAAAAGGCGGCATGGGACAGCCCTCAGGCGACCAGTTCCTCATGTGCTACTCACCCCAGGAAGCCCAAGCTGACGACTGGCTGATATCACCCGAAGTGGCAGGCGGCTCGCTCATGTCATTCTACATCACATCGCTCTCCAGTGCCTACACCGAAAGCGTTGAGGTGCTCGTATCATCGACTGACGACGAACTTGACTCATTCTCCACATTCACCAGCTTCGATCTCACCAGTGCCGGCTGGAACCTCTTTGAGTCGCAGCTCCCCGCCGATGCCAAATACTTTGCCATCCACTACGTCAGCAACGACCAGTTCGGCATCTGCATCGACGACATCGCCTACACCCCTGTCGAAGCGCCCTACGACATCGAAGGCTGGAACATCTACCGCGACGGCAAACTCGTAGCCGAGAACAGCCCCTCGACCCTCTACCTCGACGAGATCCCCGACGCAACCGCCACCTACGATTATAACGTGGCCGCCACCGGCACCCGCCGCGGCGTGAAGATGGAATTCCCCCTCTCAGCCACCGTAAGCTACGGCAAATCGTCATCCATCACCGACGTGACCGCCGATGCTGACGCCCTCAACATCACCGTTGAGAAAGGCCTCGTGACAGTGTCAGACTGTCAGGGCAAGAAAGTAGAGATCGCGGATCTCCGCGGCATCACCCTCTACAGCGCCCGCCAGACCTCCGACACTCTCACCCTTCCCCTCCCCGCCGGACTCTACATCATTACCGTAGACGCCCGCAGCGCCAAGATCCTCGTCCCCTGACAATCCCATCCCTGATATAATAGAGGCTGCCCCACGGCAGCCTCTATTTTTATAGCCTATCAGACACATTCAGCAAAGCCGGCGGCCGGAATCTATTCCGTCGAAGCGGCTTTGCTGACGGTCACCAGCCACACGCCGGCAAATATCAGCACTATCGCGAGGGCCTTGAGCGGGGTGAATACGTCGAGGCCGAGAATCACACTCGTGATCGTGGCCACGACGGGCTGCACGTAGTTATACATTCCCACCAGCGTGGGCCTCAACCGTTTCTGGCCTATCATTATGCAGATATAAGCCAGGAAGGTGCCGCAGATCACCACGTAGGCTATGCCGCCCCATTCAAGCGCGGAGACACTCCGCCAGTCCGTTGCGCCGAGCCACGGTATGCTTGCCGGCAGCGCCACTACAGCGGCCGACAGAAACATCCATTTCATCAGCGTCACCAGACTGTACTTGCGTATGAAATTGCGGTAAAGCGTAAGATAAAGCGCATAACAGAGCTGTGCCGCCAGCACTATCACGTCGCCCAGCGCAGGGTTTGAGCCTCGCACCCCGCCGCCACTGCCTGCTATCAGGATGATAGCCCCGGCGGCTCCGAGGACTATGCCTCCGGCCTTTTTCGGGGTGATGGGTTCGCGAAGTATGAGCCACGCCAGCAGCATCACCCACATAGGCATAGTGGTGGTGACGAGCGATGCCTCGCCCGGCGATGTCAGGCTCACCCCCACAATGAAAAAGCCCTGGTTGAACAGCACTCCGAACATCCCGGCACCTACGAGCCGAAGGATATCCCCGAGCGGCACACGCTCGCGTGGCAGAAACATCGAAGTAATCCAGAAAAGAGCTGCGGCTCCCGCCACCCTGAAATCAACCATTACGAGCGGAGCCACCACACCGGCGGCAAATACCATCTTGGCCACCGGCGACATAAGTCCCCACATCACATTGGCCCCCAGCATAGCCAGGTGCCCCTTAGCCTTGTTCATTCCCATCTGACTGTTTATCTATTAGCGCACATTCGCCTGCAAAATTACAAAATACTCCCAATCTTATTCAAACAGTTTCTAAAACCATGCAATAAATAATTGACAAGAAGGTTTGGCAGACGACAAATATCATCTGCCAAACTCGTCGTGCCAATTAGATGCCGATTAGATATATTGCGCAGTCTCAGGTGTGAATTTCTTACGGGCCATGGCCTGAAGATTATCGGTTGTGTCACATTCGTCCACAATCTCAACACCGAGCATAGTCTCGATTACATCTTCCATAGTCACGATGCCGCGCATACAGCCATATTCATCGGTTATTACCGAAATATGTTCTTTCTGCTGCAACATTCTCTGCCATATATCCGAGACTTTGGTTTCTTCCCTAAAGAACAGGATCGGACGTACAATGTCACTTAATTGCACGGTAAACTTATCCTGCGTCAGCATTTCAAGCACATTCGCCCTGCGGACGTAACCGACGATGAATTCACGGCCTGTTTCAAAAACAGGAATACGTGAGAAGGGCGCAAGAGTCTTGTTATCGTAAAACTCCTTCATGGTAGTGTCGGTCGAAACTGAGGCAACGACGACATAAGGTGTCATAATGTCCTCGGCTTTCACATTAGAGAGCCTCAGAAAATTCTGTATGACTTTGTTCTCTGCGTCCTCGATCACGCCTTCATCAGCACCTACATTGACCATGGCTGCCACCTCCTCGCGACTAACAGTCAAAGGCTGTATTTTAGGCGACATGCAACGGGTAAGCAGTTCCGACAGCCATACCAGCGGATATGTTATGACTATCATGGCCCGGATAATCTTTGCCGAGGGCATGGCGAGAGTACGCCAATAGGATGCGCCTATTGTCTTAGGTATGATTTCCGACAGCACAAGAATAAGCAGCGTAAGAATGGCGGAGATAATACCGAAATAGGCTTCCCCGAACACCTTGACCGATTCCGAGCCTACGCCGGCTGCGCCTATGGTGTGCGCAACAGTATTTAGCGTCAGGATTGCTGCGACAGGTCGGTCAATATTCGTTTTGTATTTCATCAGCAGCGACGCCGTCTTTACTCCCTGACTTTCTTTCATCGAAATGAATGATACGGGAGTGGACAGCAACACTGCTTCGAGTACGGAACAAAGAAAGGATACCCCAAGGGCACCGAATAGATATAATAATATGAGTGTCATAAATTTACGTATAAGTTAATATTTCCGGAGGAATACAATGATGCCTTCGGTTGATATCGCAGAAGAGAGATAACTTATACCTGATTATTCACGGAACACGCAGTTAAGAATTCTTGCCGGTAGATGAAACGAGTGTTTCCGTATCCTTACAACTATTCTGACAGGGCGCCAAACCATATCGGGCGCCAACGATAACTTCGGCAGATTCTCAGCAACTTGAGATTGGGACAGACCACTGATTACGGCACAACACTCAATCTCTGCCTCTGATTCATAGTCAGGAATCTCACTGCAATCTCCCTGAGCAGGAACAAGAAACAAAGTCGCTATCAAACAACATATTATCGTAATGGCTCGCGTCATAGGGTCTAAATTCTATTATTATAACGTGCTTTAACGATTTTTGTTGGATGTGTGGTTCATGAGTCAAACTATTGAGTCAATATGCGGATTAGCGATAGCCCTCTTATAATTTTCGAATGCCGAAGTCGGGGAAGTGTTAGCATAGCAGTAGAGGCAACCGTGCGGGCAGGTGTTGTATGCGCCAATGTCTTTTGAAAGAATGCATCCGCACGCCTTGCGTTGACCGCCGTCGGTCTTGGCGTTATATAGGAAGTTTTGCAGTACCAAATCATCGGGTGCGAGACGGCTTATCAGTTCCGTATCGATACAGCGGTTATGCTCAATGCCATAATCTGAAAGGTCAATCCGTTCGGCACACGTAGCGAGTCTGAAATTCCAGTTATCACGGTTCACCATCGATAGGCGCGATGCAAATTCGAGCATAGACTCTTTATCCCACTCACGGTAATCGATACCGCTTTGGCGAAGATTGCGCGACACTTTTTTATACGACTCAATGTCGGCGAAACTGAAAACAAGTTTTTCGGTATAGCCCACCAAGGCATCGGCGATTCTTGCTATTTTTTCAAGTAAAGTATCTATGCTTATTCTGTCAGTAAGAATAAGCGGGTCAAATCGCCATATTACTGTTCCCATGCCGAGAACTTCAACGAGCCGACGGAAGGTGTCAATCCGTTGCATTAAAGAGGGAACATTTGGTTCAAGTCCTTCTGCCTCATAATCATTAAGAGTATATTGTATATAGCAACCAATTCCCCGATCTTTAAGTGCCGACAGGTATGGCAACAGCAGTTTAGGATTCTTCGACCAGAAAACAATGAAACGGGTATTTCTGAAAGACACATAGCTATCCTGCCCCGAGAAAGGATTCCGCCACTTGACATATCCTTTGTCGAGCCTTCGGAAAAACCAGTCTGCATAAAACGCCGGAATGTCGGTAGCCCTGCTTGCCGATATAATCAAGGGAGCCTGTGCCAAAACGTCTGTTCCATTATCGTTGCATATTGATATGGTCTGATGTTTCATCATAGAAGTATTAATTATGCACAAATATACGACTCTATATGTGCAAAAATACAGCATATCAAAGTTAATAAATTTTAAACCAGACACTATTCGTCTTTTATTACAAAAAGTAATGTTGCTGACTAATTATTATACAAACAAAAGCCCTAAAATCCCCTGGTTACACAAACAAATTCGGCTATTTTAGACCATAAAACACCTGCCATGCAAACAAATCTACCGTTGTTTACATGGCTGGAAATAAGTATTTCATTGAATTTTAGAGCCTTAATACCCGTCCTCGTTGAAGAGACACGAATAAATTGTATCCCAGATAGTTATCTTGATTTTACAGAAATAAGACAAGCAAACTTTGCTATAAAAGGCGATAAAAAGCAATAGAATAACCATTCGTAAATATTGAAATTAGAACCCGCATAGATCTCCCTTGATGATTTGGTGATCTTTTATTTTGATTCGGTAAAAACATACATTTTCATCCAGACCATTGATTTGAACAATTTTTGTCATCCAACCACCCTGTTCCGTGCCTCTAATCGTTTCTGCCTTAATAATGGAATTGTTATTTTTAATCGTCTGGAATTTATTTCTTAGATACCTTACATACTCATCATATAACATGTAATTAAACACCCATTGTGAATCATATCTAAAATCAGGTGATAGATGTTTTATGATGAATTCTGCATCTAATTCGTTCCATGCACGGGTAACATCATCTACGACTTCTTTTGAACACATCAAATTGCTCTCCGCATCTTTATATGCATTAACAGAATTAACCTCATTTAACATCAAATAAAACTCAAAGGCATTATCGTATCCAAGGTCTTTAGCCGCTTCGTCCGAAGAACGCCCAAGCATCTCCTGTTCATTAATATAACTTTCATGAAGCATGCATTTTGCGACAAAACCACTGGTATTATCAGGGTATTTATCATAAATGTCCTTTAATTCTCGTTTAGCGTCTTCAGGTAAAATCCAACAACTTACACCGAAATTTGTAAAACATACCCTATGCTTTACTTCTGTTAATTCCCAGATTTTTAACAGTGCTCTTGCTTCGGGAATTTCAGCAATGCTGTCCTCATACAATTCTTTAACGAACTCATATACCCCTAAATCTGCGAACCTATAAATGATATAAGCGAGAAGATATTGATAGTCGTTCTGAAGAATACTCAAATGTGCATCCTTTTTGAACCCGACACTTTTCTGATTCCATATGTCTTTATGACACTGAGACAATAATTCTTCTTTATGGTCAGTTAAATAATTCTTGACAAACGGACTGCCATACCATGTAACAGTATCAAAAAATGTTTTAAGACAACTTCCCATGTCAATTATCTATGCGAATTTCAGATTTGGTACAATTTTAAAGCGTGTGCGGAAATAATTTCCATCTCCTCATGAAAACTAAGCAGATGGTCATTAAACTCATCAATTAAGCCTTGTTGCATTTCGTCCGGAATTTCATCGTGAGTAATTTTATATATTTCGGTGGTTATAGTTATATTATAAATTGGTGGATTGTTTTTAATGTTATCATATTGAGAAATCCGTTTTTCTATTATCGACATCATCTGAGTATGCCAATTTTCTCGGTATAATCGGTTTTGTTCAGTCATTGGATATCCGTGTAAATAGATATGCATTTTTTGTAGCATCAAAACATCATCGTCACTCTCAAGCATAAACATCATAGACAAAGTCTTAGGATCTGATTCTGCTAAGGGGACTTGACTAAAATTCTTTGTTTCAACTTCTTTAATTTTATCAAGAATAAAGAGAAGAATCATATCGCCTGCTGTGTTGCCTATTTTAAGATTGTATTTTTCTGATTCTCTTTTAGAAAATTCCACGATATTATCAAGTAATAGAATCCACTCGGCGTCTGACTTACATATTTTTTCTGCACTCTCAAAGTATTTATGTTTAAGGTCTGATATTTTACAGTTAGAATCATGTGCAGTTGTTTCTATTGCGAATATCCATTCAGATGCATCTTCATCGGTTTTAGATTCAAGATTAATGCCCAATGAGTTGATTTCTTGTGCCCTCAATGGATGCTTCTGCTTATATTCACGCCATGATGCGTACCGTTCAACCTCATCAATTATACAGGAGTCTTTGGTAGCCGCTTTTTGGTAATTAATGGCATCTTTGTTCTTTTCCTCTGTGTTTGACGCTGAAATCCTGGTATCAACTTGTTTGGGCTGTTTATTCTGCTGATAATTCGGAGATGTCTTAATGTTTAACGATGAATTTTTATCAATTTTAATAGTCTTCTTATTGGATGCTTTCCTTATAACCATAATAAGCATAATTAAGGCTATCCCAACTACAATTACACAAAACGTTTTCATGGCATCTTATTAAATATCAGTACGATACATATATTTGTTTACTATTGTCCGAACTTCACTATATGAAAAGCCCAATTCTTCATATAATTTATACGCTTGTTGACCAAGTCTCTTATGCTCCTCATCACCTTCCATTAAGATGAAAATATTGGAGCAGTTGCTAATCATATACTCATATATTTCTCGGTCTTGTATACTTTTGATATATTCAATAATTTTATCATAAGAATTAAAGAATGGTTTAAATTCTTCTGTCTGATTTTTAGTCATTCCAAAGTATTTGGCTGCCTTCTCCAAATACTGTAGTGCCCATGACTTCTGATGTAACGGCACAGCTCTTGCCAGATATTCTAATAGAAAATATAATGCATACCTATTTTCTGGTGCTAATCTGTTATATGGAAAAATTGGTTTTCTGCTACGACTTAAAAAACTCATACAAAAATATTTGTTATCTTTTGGCTCATAAGACGGGTATAACCATAAAGAAAACGTGAGCCAACTATGCCACGTCGTAGTTTGAAGGTCCTGAGAAAACCTGTGAGCAGATGCAACAATAGTAGCCCACGCTATACGCGTGAGAACCACTATGCTTTTCCTTGCTCAGTTTATGAATTTCTCAGGTTCTCAAACTACAAGATAAGCATAACGCTTCATATTATTCAAAATGTCGTGCAAACCAAAGGCTTGCAACTGCAAAATTATATAATTATTTTGATACTATTGCTATCAGGATGTTAATAATTTTATCATCCATTACCTATTCTTCGTTTTGGCTGAGATTGTTTCATCATTCGGTGGGCTTGCATCATGCAACGGTAGGCGAAGCGGCGGTCATATTCATCTTCTTTGCGCCCCCAATGAAGCGATGTGTCGCTGCCTCCGCCTCCACATGACTGAGCGAATTGCGGTCGGTAACTTTCGACTTCGCCGACCGCGCACCGGCCTGCGACCGACGTTCGCTAAGCTCCGACTCGCGAAACCAACGTATTGGGTTGCGCCATCGAGATAGCCGAGAAACAGATACATGGCACACTTCAAAATCTCGTTGGGCCGCTCGGCGATTGCAGTCAGGAACTCGCCATCTAAATCGGCTTTCACTTCCGATGGCATTGCCACTAATCGTTCTCGGATATACACCACAAAAACCGTACAAATGACAATATAAGCAAAATATTTCACAATAAATTTGCTTATATGTAGATAAACTGTAAATATAAGCATGTTTTATTATGCTTATATTGTGGAGAATTTATATATTTGTGCCAATAAATTAAATCAAACATGGAATATACGCCATTATTAGAAAAACAGATCATTGGTAGAATGAAAGTTGAGAATCCGTGGTGGACTGAGGGTTCGGTTCCTTCAGATTATTCAAGTATGTCTCCACGGTTATACCTTAATATCTTTTATCCATCAGTAAAGTCAACAAATCCCCGGAGAGCTGTAATTCTAATGGGACCACGTCGTGTCGGAAAAACGGTAATGATGCATCATAGCATACAGAAGCTTATAGATGAAGGTGTGTCACCTCACAATATCATTTACATTTCCGTCGAAACTCCAATATATAATAAAATATTGTTGGAACAACTGTTCCGTCTTGCTTGTGATACCTTGAGCAAAGACCCTCTTAAGGAGAATCTGTATGTATTTTATGATGAGATACAGTATTTGAAGAACTGGGAGGTTGAACTTAAATCAATGGTGGACACCTACCGAAATACAAAGTTCATTGCATCGGGATCAGCTGCGGCTGAATTAAAGAAACGAAGTGACGAGAGCGGAGCTGGTAGATTTACAGATTTTAATTTACCCCCTCTTACGTTCTATGAATACATCCATCTGAAAGAGTATTCCAATATCATGATTCCTATAAGCCATGATTGGGCTAATTCTTCGACAAGTATATATTCATGTTTAGACATAAACAAGCTTAATGAATTATTCTTAGATTATATAAATTATGGTGGATATCCGGAAGTCGTATTTTCAGATAAAATACGCGAGAATCCAAGCCAATTTATACGACATGATATCATCGATAAAGTGTTGTTAAGAGATTTGCCAAGTTTATACGGTATAAATGATGTTCAGGAACTAAATTCCTTGTTCACAATGATTGCCTATCATTCAGGCGCGCAGTTCTCTTATGAAAGTTTGTCAAAAGAATCCGGAGTACAGAAGTTAACCTTGAAGAAATATGTAAATTATCTTGAGGCGGCCTTCCTTATCAAAGTTGTCCGGCGCACTGATGATACCGCAAAAAGTTATCAACGAGAGACACAATTCAAAATATATCTTACTAATCCGTCTTTGAGATGCGCTTTGTTCGAGCCTATCAATGAAAATAACCCTGAAATAGGTGATATGATAGAAACTGCCGTATATGCTCAATGGTTTCCACGCCAGGGTAATGAAATCAGATATGCTAATTGGCGTCAGGGGAAGGTTCAGGGTGAAGTTGACATTGTCGGACTTGATATTGCCAGACAGAAACCGTTTTGGGCTGTGGAAATTAAATGGTCTGATGTTTTTTACAATAATCCCGGAAATCTCAAATCACTTAATTACTTTATGGACAAAAATCTAATGCACGATGCATTAGTTACTACAACTACATTAAGTGGCGTTAAGAATCTGAATGGGAAAAACATTCATTTTATGCCGGTGGCCTGTTATGCCTATATTGTTGGAAAGAATACAATTAATCAAACTAAATCCATATATGGATTATAGAGCCAATGAGAAGATCCAAATAAGCATATTTAAATATGCTTATTTGGATTTTCTCATATAATAAATTAAATATCACCCTTTTATACGAGAAATTTAAGCGACAGTTATTGGCGAAGATGGTCAATCTTCAATAAATCATCTCTGAATTTGGTCGGAATTTGGACAAACAAACTGTCCCAGCATTCCGATCAATCCCTCGCTACCCTTACAGACCTTCCAGTCTGGAATTTCAAGTGGACCGCTAATGTGCTCCTTCCGACCGGATTCGGCTGAGATTCCATAAAAAATAGACAAGTTTATTTTGCGGTAAAAGGATACAAAAAGCGATTGACAAGTTTATTTTTATCGCTTGTCAATCGCCTGCGTATTAGTTATTTATGCCTTAAATCGGGCGGATTTTATATCAATACTCGTCTTCGTTGAAGAGGAAGTCCTCTTTGGAGGGGTAGTCGGGCCAGATGTCCTCGATACATTCGTAGGTCTCGCCTTCGTCCTCCATCTCCTGAAGGTTCTCTATCACTTCGAGCGGAGCGCCGGAGCGCATCGCGTAGTCTATCAGTTCTTCACGGGTTGCAGGCCAGGGTGCATCCTCAAGTTTTGAAGCCAATTCAAGTGTCCAGTACATAGTGTTACGTTATATAGGTTGTTTTTGTGCGGCAAAAGTAGTAATTCACTTGGTATTTTCCCAAAAAATTTCGGCTATATTTTGCCTTATGTTGTAATTTCTTGCTATAATAAACAATAAGTCGCTGAGTCGGTTCACGTAGGCTATCACTTCCGGTGCCACGGGGGCATGTGCCGAGAGAGTGATGATGCGCCGTTCGGCACGGCGACACACTGTGCGCGCTATCTGGCAATGGGCGCTCTCGATACTGCCTCCGGGGAGGATAAAGCGGTTATGTGAAGGCAGTCGGGAGTCGAGGAGGTCAATCATGTGCTCGATGGCCTCGATGCGCCCGGGGGTCACTCCTGTGGGGAGCTGAAAGTCCGACTCGGGGTCGCAGGCCAGGTAGCCGCCGATGTCGAAGAGGGTGTGCTGGATGTCGAGGAGGATGGGGCGCACGTCGTCCGCGGTTGCCGGCAGTGCTGCGAGGAGGCCGATATGGGAGTTGAGTTCGTCGATGGTTCCGTAGGCTTCGAGCCTGTCAGATGATTTGGATATGCGTGAGCCGCCTACGAGCGATGTCATGCCGGCATCGCCTGTACGCGTGTAAACTGAACTTTTTTTCATAGTTGTTTCCATGGGGAGGGGGTTATGTCCCTGCAAACCTACACATTTTTCATGACCCCTGCAAGGTTTTTCTTTCGGTATCACTAAGGCTCATAGTTATATCGTGCGGCGCCGTGTAATCTCAACCTTTGTGTGTGTCAGCGTCCGTCCATTCAACTTTCGAGGCGGCCGATATAGTGCTCGAAGAAGTTGCATTTCAATATATTGGAGAGCTTCAGCAGCAGTTCGGTGTCGATGCTCGTGCGGTGGAAAATCTTGTAGACGTTCGTGCGGTTGCAATTCAACTTCCGTGAAAGCCAAACAACTGACCGCTCTTGATTTCGAAGCTCTTCCTCGATAATCCTTCCAATAAAAATCTGGCTCATATATTAAAAAATAGGGCGAAACCGAGAGTCATTCACCTATCCTACTGCCTGAGGCACCGCCAAGCGCCTTTGTCCTTAAAATAGGCATGCTCTGATTTCGCCCTTATATGGTAAGGGTTAGTCTATGCTGCTCTATTCCCTGGACAGTGTGGATTGGCGGTTTCCAGACAAAGGGAAAAGATCCTTGGCATTACGGACGCCGCTTTCCGGCGGCGGGGCAATGCCGGTATATCTTATGCACATTTTCAGTAAGTGTTCGACCCGGGTGATGGGAATCTCTATTCCGCCGGTTAATAATTCATTCTAATTGTGTATGAGGTAAAGAGCTTGTTAGGTCTGACATCCCTTTTACTTCATGTCATCGCGCTTAGTTTATCCCTGGCTCGCCACCCGCTCGGAATGGTGCGACGAGGATTCCTTTGCAAATATAAAACATTTTTTTCGTCCGTGCAACTCTTTATTGCTTAGTTTTTTAAATATATTTCACCTATGGTGCATTTTTGTGTTGACCGACGGTCTACACTATGCCCGTCAACTGAAGCAGAGTGGGCGTCAGAAGCGCCGTCAGAAGCCCGTTGAGCGTAAGTCCTACCGAGCCCCAGGCGCCGTAGCGCAGACCGCCTTCGGTGATGGCCATCGAGGTGCCCACGGCGTGGGCGGCGGTGCCCATGCTCAGTCCCTGAGCCACCGGCGAGGTCACTCCGGTGAGCCTCATCACGCGGAATCCCGTCATGCCGCCGAAGATGCCCACACACACCACCACGGCGGCCGACAGCGAGGGGATGCCGCCCACAGCCTGCGTAACCTCCATGGCTATGGGTGTGGTCACCGATTTCGAAGCCAGCGAGAGCACCACTTCGCGGCTGCCTCCGAACAGCCGGGCAAGAAGCACCACCGAGATGACGCCGGCCACGCATCCCGCCAGTTCGGCCATTATCACAAACAGCGCCTGGCGGCGTATTGACTGAAGCTGGCGGTAGAGGGGCACTCCCAGGGCCACCACGGCGGGTTTGAGCCAGAACGATATGAGGTCGCCTCCGGCGGCATAGCCGCTGTAGCCCGTGCCCGTGAGCTGAACAACGGCCATCAGCACCACTATCGTTATCAGTATCGGATTGAAGAGCGAGAGCCTCAGCGCCGCGCCGAGCTTCACCGCAAAGGCGTAGACAATAAACGTCAGCGCCACCATCACCACAGGGTTAGTCATCAGAGTCTCCATCATTGCCGCGTTTTGACATATACTTTCTTATCAGCTGATGGCCGTGGCCGGTAACGGCCAGCACCACCCACGTGCTCAGCACGGCCGAGCCCACAATGGCGAGCCACTGCTCGCGCAGCACGTCGAAATAATCCACCAGCGCCACTCCGGCCGGCACGAAGAAGAATCCGAGATTCTTGACCAGAAAATCGGCCACCCCCTCCACATGACGAAGTTTCAGCAATCCGGTCTGCAAGCATGCCGTCAGTATCAGCATGCCTATGATGCTTCCGGGCACCGGTACACCCGTGGCCCACACCAGGGCCTCTCCCGCGGCAAGACATCCGAAGATCACCGCGCACTGAATGATTAACATAGTTAGAGCTTGTTTAATAATAAATGTTACCGACAGGGCGGTCAGTCATCGAGCGGATTTTTGCTTGTGATGAAGGAGTTATGCGGTGCATAACGACTGAAGAACAGGCGAAAATATGCCGACGAATGGCCGCACAAGAGTAATCATGTTCACATTCTTGACGCAAATTCATATCTATTTTAAGAAGATTTGAGCCGGGTTAATTAATAGATGATTACCATTTGTATCGCATATCTTGGCCGCCTTTCGTCCTGCTCCTCGGTCGTGTACATACGGTACACTCCTTCGTCACATGACGAAATTCGACTAAAGCTATGCAACCCTGTCGGCAACATTTGTTATTAAACAAGCTCTTACCTTTCCAATCTTTTTACCGTGCAAAATTACTACCACGCCGCCAATTATCCAAATATCTTTTACCTCCCCTCACCCTCAGTGCGCTACAAAACGCTTTTTAACCCGAAGTTTAACATTCGTTTTCAAACTTCACACCCCCTGATTTCATTATACTTTCGCCATTGCGGCGCACCCCGCCTGACACGTCGGACCGTCGCCCCGGGCCTGTGATTACTTAAAAAAATTTAATACGGAAAAATTTCTTTAATATATTTGTTCTCTCCGCAAAAAGTGATTATCTTTGCACTTGGATAACAAGGCTTACGCCTTGCCTCCGCACACTCCCTCAATGTGATTATTAATTCTAACCATTTATATTTCAAGTCAATAAACAATGAGCACTATCGATTTATCCCAGTATGGCATCAAAGATGTCAAAGAGGTGATCTACAACCCCTCCTACGACGAGCTCTTCAAAGCCGAAACCGACCCCTCTCTCACAGGTTTTGAAAAAGGAACCGTAACTGAACTCGGTGCTGTCAACGTCATGACAGGCGTCTACACCGGCCGCTCACCCAAAGACAAATTCATCGTTCTTGACGACAACAACCGCGACAAAGTATGGTGGACTACCGAAGAATACCCCAACGATAACAAACCCGTTACCGAAAAAACTTGGGAAGCCGTTAAAGATATCGCCGTTAAAGAACTCTCAGGCAAGAAACTTTACGTTGTTGACTGCTTCTGCGGCGCCAACAAGGACACCCGCATGGCCGTTCGCTTCATCATGGAAGTAGCTTGGCAGGCTCACTTCGTAACCAACATGTTCATCCGCCCCACTGCTGAAGAACTCAAGGAATTCAAACCCACATTCGTGGTTTACAACGCCTCCAAAGCCAAAGTTGAAAACTACAAGGAACTCGGCCTCAACTCCGAGACCGCCGTTGTGTTCAACACCACTTCACGCGAACAGGTAATCATCAACACCTGGTATGGCGGCGAAATGAAGAAAGGCATGTTCTCAATGATGAACTACTACCTCCCCCAGTCAGGCATCGCCTCGATGCACTGCTCGGCCAACACCGACAAGGAAGGCAAAAACACCGCCATCTTCTTCGGCCTCTCCGGCACCGGCAAGACCACCCTCTCGACCGATCCCAAACGTCTCCTCATCGGCGACGACGAACACGGATGGGACGACAACGGCGTGTTCAACTTCGAAGGCGGCTGCTATGCCAAGGTCATCAACCTCGACAAAGAATCAGAGCCTGACATCTACAACGCCATCACCCGCGACGCACTCCTCGAAAACGTTACCGTTGACGCCGACGGCAAAATCGACTTCAAGGACAAGAGCGTGACCGAGAACACCCGCGTATCCTATCCCATCAACCACATCAAGAGCATCGTTGAACCCGTTTCCGCCGGTCCCGACGCCAAGAACGTAATATTCCTCTCCGCCGACGCATTCGGCGTTCTGCCCCCCGTATCAATCCTTACTCCCGAGCAGACCAAATATTACTTCCTCTCAGGCTTCACCGCCAAACTCGCCGGCACCGAACGCGGCATCACCGAGCCCACCCCCACATTCTCAGCTTGCTTCGGCCAGGCGTTCCTCGAACTCCACCCCACAAAGTATGCTGAAGAACTCGTCAAGAAGATGCAGAAGAGCGGCGCCAAAGCCTACCTCGTCAACACCGGCTGGAACGGCACAGGCAAACGCATCTCCATCAAAGACACCCGCGGCATCATCGACGCAATCCTCGACGGCGCAATCCTCAAGGCCCCCACAAAGAAACTCCCCATCTTCGACTTCGAGATTCCTACCGAACTTCCCGGTGTAGATCCCAAGATCCTCGATCCCCGCGACACCTACGCCAAACCCGAGGACTGGAAAGTCAAGGCCGAAGACCTCGCCGCACGTTTCATCAAGAACTTCAAGAAATACGAGAACAACGCCGCTGGCAAAGCCCTCGTAGCCGCTGGTCCCCAGCTCTGATAACCAACCGACATATCACCTCAGATATATCACCCGTGACGGTGGCATCCCCGATGTCACCGTCATTTTTTTATATGCCCCATAACACCTTAATTATAATCAATGTAAATAACCGGTTGAATAGTCAAAGCCTCTTTCTGACTGAATTGGGTGACTACGTGCTCTGCGTCAATTCTGCTTATGCAAGCACCGCAGGGGCGAGCACCGCGCCGTTCTTATCCCTGAGAGTAATTGATAAAATTCTGCGTTATTCTGCGTGGCTCTCTGCGTTGAAGGCCGCTGGCCCGCAGGGGCAGGCCGTTTCTGCGGTTGGATTATTCTTTATAATTATTCTTTCACCCTCAGAATATTACCGTAACCTGACAGAAAGTGTAGTATCGAGCCGAGTGGCTGTATAATTTTAACAACTGGATTTTTACATTGATTCCTTAATTATATACAGCACATTAAAGTCCTTTTTCACAGAAAAACACATCCATTCCACCATACTTCAGATAAATCTCTTGCGTAAAGTCCTGTAAAAAAATTAGTTTATTTGTGAAAATTAAAAAAAATGATTATCTTTGTGACGCATACCGCTTTCCGAAGCCCGATATGGGTCAGTGGCGGGTGCGGACATAACAGGAGCGTTTATCAGCGCTCATTCTTGGCTTTTCGGAATCTCGCAAATTCTAATCTCAGTCAGGAATGAAGCAACGGTAGATGCCTTTTCGGGTATGATCTCATAGTGACGGCTCAGTGATGTGCCGGCATTATCATATCATACAGCGTGAGGCTTCGGCGTTGCTCTTCCTACTGAGATGGGCAATGCGAGAGCCTCGAAAAGCGGGAAGAGCAACGATACAGGCTTTCACGCTTCTTTTTTATAAACCAGTCAGTCCAATCCGGGAGGCCTACAGGACACGGTAATACTATTATGAAAGAAAACAAAAACGAAGAACTGCAGTCACGTCGCAGCTTCTTCAAAAACGCCGCCAAAGCCGCATTGCCGATCATTGGTGCGATTGCATTGTCACACGTATCTGTTTTTGCGGCCAGTCACACAGCCGCAACAGGTTGCAATGATGGATGTACCGCCGCCTGTTCAAGAATTTGCGCCGGTTGTACGACATCATGCCATGCTTCCAATTGTTATTACACTTGTCACAATGGTTGTGACACGACATGCAAAGGAAACTGCTATAGAACTTGCTCCGGAGGTTGCGACACGAGCAGCAGCAGATATTAAATCGTTTGACACACCTAAGACTTAAATTACCCATCAATGAGGGTGATGCAAAACTCGACTTTTAATTTCAGTGATATTCAACCACGGGAAAAGGAACTTGCAACACCCTCATTGGTAAAGAAAAACAATTTATTATGACCAAAACATCGTCAAACCTGACAGCTATGTTGTCAGGGAATTGGGAAGACGGCGCGGCAAAAAATATCACTTTTATCGTAACCAAAGATTGCCAATTGGCATGCAAATACTGTTATCTTGTTGGAAAAAATGAGAAAGAGAGAATGTCGTTTGAAACGGCAAAGAAAGCTGTAGACTACATACTCTCAAATCGTCAAATATTCCCCCAAAGGTCTGTAATTTGGGACTTTATCGGCGGTGAGCCCTTTCTCGAAATTGACTTGATAGAACAGATTTGTGACTATATCACGGAGCAGTTATATCAACTGAAGCATCCTTGGTTTGAGAATAGGATGTTTAGTTTTTCGACTAACGGTATAAATTATGGTTCAGAGAAGGTCCAAAATTTTATAAAGAAATATTACCATCACCTTTCTATAGGGATAACTATTGATGGGACTAAAACGAAACATGACCTAAACCGAATATGGAAAGGTGACGGGCCGGAAAGGGGTAGTTATGACGATGTAGTACGTAATATCCCATTATGGCTTGAACAATTTCCCGGGGCGAGCACGAAAGTGACAATAAGCACTGCCGATATTCCATATATCTATGAGTCCGTATTGCATTTGTATTCCCTTGGAATTCATGAAGTCAATATAAACGTAGTTTTTGAAAATGTGTGGAAAGAAGGAGATGATGTTTTATTTGAAGCCCAATTAATGAAATTGGCTGATGCAATCATCGACAACAGTCTTTATTTAGAGAATGTTTGCTCTTTTTTCAGTGAAACAATAGGAAAACCTTTGCACCCCGTCGATGACAATCAAAACTGGTGTGGTGCCGGAAAAATGCTTTCCATTGACGCTGCCGGCAATTTTTATCCTTGTACACGTTTTGCACAATACTCTCTTCGAGATAAAAAACCGATTATAATTGGTAATATTAATGATGGCATCAACACAAATATGCTTCGACCGTTTTTGACTCTTGACAGGTTGACCCAATCAACTAAAGAGTGTTTTGATTGCGAAGTTGCGAGCGGCTGTGCATGGTGTCAGGGCGAGAATTACGATGCTGCCGATACTGATACCATTTATCAGCGGTCTACGGCGATATGCAAGATGCATAAGGCGCGCGTCCGTGCCAATAACTATTACTGGAACAAACTTTTCCGCAAGCTGGAACTAGAAGGACGCCGTGAGGAATATAACGCTACACATAAGAAACAAACTGAAATGCCATGCTGAAATACCTGATAATACCGTTGGCGAATGACGCAGTGTCGTTCTGCCATTATGAAGGAGGAAAACAATCTGACGGATTGATCGATATTAATACGCTCAAAAAAGCCATTTTCTGGGCGATGACCGAAAATCTTAATGTACAGTTCGTATACCCCGATCGGAAAATACCTTCTGAATATAAGGCGGTTATCGACACAATAGACCATGCCAAGATTGTCGGCTCGGAGTGCGAGGACCGTTTGCTTACCGACGAGGCTGACATCGTAGTTTTCGACGGCTGGAATAATAATGATGCTTTCAAATATCAGGCCGGCAAGAGCTATGTCATTCGTACCTCCCGGTCAGAACTGTTTGCCAACGCCAATGCCATCAAACAGTTGCTTCCAAAACTTGACAGACTTGTCATTGTCATTACCGATATCGATAAATTTGAGGATACCGACATAGAGAAATACGAGTCGTTTTTAGACTCGATGATACCCGTAGTCAAAGAGGAATACGGCAACGGCCATCAGTTACATTTCAATCTTCTGACTGACAGAATATTCCTCGACAATATGAATAACTGCAACGCCGGACATGAGAGCATTACGCTCGCTCCTGACGGTAAGTTTTACATCTGCCCTGCGTTCTATCTCGACGGAAGCAAACCTGTAGGCGATCTGGAGAACGGCCCCGATATAAAAAATCAACAGCTTTATCGTCTCGATCATGCACCGATCTGCCGCAAATGCGATGCCTGGCAATGCCGCCGCTGTATATGGCTGAACCGCAGGACTACACTCGAGGTCAACACTCCGAGCCACCAGCAGTGCGTCGTGGCACACATCGAGCGCAACGCATCCCGCAAACTCCTCGACGAAATCAGAACTTTGGGAGAATTTTGCCCGGAAAAAGAGATTAAAGAAATAGATTACCTTGACCCTTTTGAAATAATGAATATATGAAATCTGTTGTTAGAACGTACCTTACAATTATTTGTCTCCTTGTTGGCATTTACGCATACGCTCAAGCTCCAGGCAAACAATATGGTGAATATAAATATTCCTATAGCATTGACTCCAATGGTTACACAGTCGAACGAAGTGCTTTCCCACGGATACAGCCCATAGTTGTAACTACGAATTTTGGCTTCGTTCAATCTTCAGCTTCTTACATGTATATGGGGGTTGGCGGTGTCTGGTTAAACTCGCCAATATATCAATGGGCCGGGTTTCAGGATGGATGGTATGTTTATGCTTATCGCATTGGTCCCAATTATAGCTACTTTCTTATATCAGGAGATTTTGATACTATCAGAATTCAGGAGACCTATAACAACGGTATAGTTGACGTATATACCCATTGCGACCCAAATGAACGTATGAATAATGCGCCTACGTATTAATCTAATAAGGCCACGGCCACTAAATAAATCAATTATTTTATCATTAATTCAGGAGAAATTTTTATGAAAAAAACGATAGGAACAGTTTCAGAACAGGAGCGCAATGATATCCAGTCGCTCTTCGAGCGCCGCAACGGGCTTAATGAATTAGCTAAAATACTTACCGCTGACAATGCCGAACTTTATGAGCGCCTTGTCAAAGATATGGGCGAAACAGGCTCGAAATTCCAAAACTGGTGGGACACCATGTCACAGAAATACCGGTGGGAATCTGACGAGAACGGACATTGGGAAATAAATTTTGATACCTGTGAAATAATATTGGTTACACCCGATTAAACTTTTGATTGATGATAACAGCTTTTATAGGAACAACGGAGTTGCTGCTCATTGGCGGTCTGGCTCTTCTTTTAGTCGGGGGTAAGAAACTTCCCGAAATGATGCGCGGATTGGGTAAAGGCGTCCGTGAGTTCAAGGACGGAATGAAAGAGGGTACTTCTGACGAAGTCCATTCCGATGATACTGATGACGCCGGCCACGAGCCCTCATCAGAACCTGACGCGGACGGCGGAGCTGATAGTTCTTCAGACCCCAAAAAGTGAGCGATATGTCATCAGACGAACAGATGCTGACATTCGGAGGTCATCTCGATGTCCTCCGAAAGATGTTAACGCGTGTGCTGGCGGTCACGCTGATGTTTGCCTGTATTGTCTTTGCTTTTAAAGACGTCACATTCTCGATACTTCTGGCTCCGGGGAAGTGGGATTTCTGCACTTACCGCTGGTTGGAAAAGGTTATAGGAATTTTCGATACGGGATTCAGATTCGAGGAATTTCATGTCGACCTTATAGCTACTGACTTGTCGAGTCAGTTCATGACACATATCACCACATCTATCTACCTGGGATTACTATTCTCATCGCCGTTCATAGTGTATGAACTGTTCAGATTCATATCCCCGGCTCTGTTGGAGAACGAGAGGAAATATTCGGTGCGCATAGTCGGCATTGTATATATGCTTTTTATCGCCGGATTGATGATGAGCTATTTCATACTGTTCCCGATTTCATTCCGTTTCCTGGGCACATATTCGGTGGCAGAAAGCGTACATAGCACTATCACTCTCGACAGCTATATATCCACATTCGTCACATTGGCACTGATGATGGGACTGGTGTTCCAACTGCCCGTAATAGCCTTCGTGCTCGGAAAAATGGGGCTGGTGCAATCATCCTACCTCAGTAAATATCGCCGCCATGCGATTCTGATCATCTGCATCGTGGCGGCGATAATAACGCCGCCTGACATAATGACGCTAATCCTCGTAGCCGTCCCACTGTACATGATGTACGAGATAAGTCTCCGCATAATCAGATCAGTAGAACGTAAAAAGGAGATCTTACAGGAGCACAATGCTTAACCGCTGATATTTCAACGCCGCAGGCAAAGCCCTCGTAGCCGCCGCTCCCCGGCCCTGATAACCAACCTTAGATATATCACCCATGACGGTGGCACCCCCCATGCCACCGTCATTTTTTATATTCATGTGATTTTTATAGCAAGTTAGAGATCCCAACCGTTTGCAATCATTTTAGTGGCGTATAGACAACAATCAAACGGCCTGTTTTTCAAAATCTTAGAAGCAGTGTCGGAAGTAATGTCGGAAGTATGATCCTAAACAAGAGCAAGGAAAGATTGAATTCTATTAAGGAAATCTCTGCGTCAGTTCAGCTTCTGCAAGCGCCGATAGGTGCGAGCACAGCGCCATTCCTTATCCCTGAAAAAAGTAGACTGAAAAATTTCTGCGTTTCTTCTGCGTGGCCTTTCTGCGTCAGGAGGCCGAGGGCCCGCAGGGGCAGGCCGCTTCTGCGCTTGAATTATTCCTTATCCACATACTCTACTGATAAAAGGGTATAGCACAAGCGCAGAAAGCCACGTAACGGCTTCGCCGCATCCGGGCTAAACGCAGAACCGCCGCAGAATGAACGCAGAATTTTTATTCTTTACTTTGGCTGACCGTAAAACTCTGCGTCAGTTCAGCTTCTGCAAGCGCCGATAGGTGCGAGCACAGCGCCATTCCATATCCCTGGAAAGGAAAAAATAGAAAAATTTTCTGCGTTCATTCTGCGTGGCGTTCTGCGTCAGGAGGCCGCCGCCCCGCAGGGGCAGGCCGCTTCTGCGCTTGAATTATTCCTTACCCTCATACTCTACTGATAAAAGGGAATAGCACAAGCGCAGAAAGCCACGTCGCGGCTTCGCCGCATCCGGGCTAAACTCAGAACCGCCGCAGAATGAACGCAGAATTTTTATTCTTTACTTTGGTTGACCGTAAATCTCTGCGTCAGTTCTGCTTCTGCAAGCGCCGATAGGTGCGAGCACAGCGCCATTCCTCAATCCTGAAAAAATAGAAAAAATTTCTGCGTTTATTCTGCGTGGCCTTTCTGCGTCAGGAGGCCGAGGGCCCGCAGGGGCAGGCCGCTTCTGCGCTTGAATTATTCCTTATCCACATACTCTACTGATAAAAGGGTATAGCACAAGCGCAGAAAGCCACGTAACGGCTTCGCCGCATCCGGGCTAAACGCAGAACCGCCGCAGAATGAACGCAGAATTTTTATTCTTTACTTTGGTTGACCGTAAATCTCTGCGTCTGTTCTGCTTCTGCAAGCGCCGATAGGTGCGAGCACAGCGCCATTCCTCAACCCTGAAAAAATAGAAAAATTTCTGCGTTCATTCTGCGTGGCCTTTCTGCGTCAGGAGGCCGCAGGCCCGCAGGGGCAGGCCGCTTCTGCGCTTGAATTATTCCTTACCCTCATACTCTACTGATAAAAGGGAATAGCACAAGCGCAGAAAGCCACGTCGCGGCTTCGCCGCATCCGGGCTAAACTCAGAACCGCCGCAGAATGAACGCAGAATTTTTATTCTTTACTTTGGTTGACCGTAAATCTCTGCGTCAGTTCTGCTTCTGCAAGCGCCGATAGGTGCGAGCACAGCGCCATTCCTCAATCCTGAAAAAATAGAAAAAATTTCTGCGTTTATTCTGCGAAGTCATTCTGCGTCAGGAGGCCACGGCCCCGCAGGGGCAGGCCGCTTCTGCGATTGAATTATTCCTTACCCCCGAATAATCGCAAAAATAGGCCCGAATCACCATAAATTGCAATGAAGTGGTGAACCGGCGGCGGCGGTTCTTAGGACTTAAGCGCTTTTTCGATCGACCCATATAATCCTGCGGCCTTCCCGCTTCGAGGCGACTGCCCGAAGGGCGAGCCAAAACCTGCGGGCGTCTCCCTGCTTCGCGTTGACCACAAAAATAGAAAAAATCTGCGGCCATCTGCTCTGACCCCGCGCACCGAGGCCTTGACGCGGCAAAGCCGCCAAAGGCCGGATCTGCGTGATCATAATTCCATTTTACTATAGGCGATGGTGATTAAAGAATTACAGCTATTATTACATTATCCTCTTCACATCCCCCTCCGAAAAAATATTTTAGGTGTGTGGACAGATTGCACCAAAGCACCCGAATCAGGCACTAACTTTGCAGCGTGATGAAAAGGGTTCCATCCCCCGAGCCAAAAGCTACCGTCCCCCAAAGCTACAAGAGCTAAATCAGCTAATATAGCTATCCCCGCCCCGATTTTCTAAACCCCGAAATCCCGAATTCTGAATTATTATTCCTAAATTTGTAATCCACTAAAACCTGTGTCCATGTATCTCCGCCAGCTCACCCTCACCAACTTCAAAAACATTGCCGAAGCTCAGCTGACCTTCTCCACAAAGATCAACTGCTTTCTCGGCGACAACGGCATGGGCAAATCCAACCTCCTCGACGCCATCCATTACCTCAGCTTCTGCAAAAGCTTCACCGGCGTGACCGACAACATGATAATACGCCTCGGCGAGGACTTCACCATGGCCCGCGCCTCATATCTCCGAGCCGACACCCCCGAGGAGGTCACCTTCGCACTTCAGCGCGGCCGCCGCAAGTCGTTCAAGCGCGGCGGCAAGGAATATGACCGCCTCTCCGCCCACATAGGCCTCTTCCCCCTGGTCATGGCCGCCCCCCAGGACATCGACCTCATCCGCGGAAGCGGCGAGGAGCGCCGCCGATGGATGGATATGGTGATTTCGCAGAGTGACCGCCGATACCTCGACGCCCTCATCCGCTACAACGCCGCCCTCGAGCAGCGCAACCGCCTCCTCCGCGCCGGAATCGTCGACCACACCCTCTTCGAAGCCATCGAAGCCTCGCTCGACGCCGCAGCCCGCTATATCCACTCGGCCCGCGCCGCATGGATCGACAAGCTGACATCCATCTTCCAAAGCTATTATAACCGCATTGCAGGCCATACCGAGCTCACAGGACTCACCTACCGTGGCTCGCTCGCCTCAAGCCCCGACGGCTCACTCACCGCCCTGCTCGACTCGGCCCGACGCCACGACGAGATTGTGCGCCACACCACCGTAGGGCCGCACCGCGACGACATCGACCTCACCCTCTTCTCCATGCCCCTGCGCCGCACCGGATCCCAGGGCCAGTGCAAATCGTTCACCATTGCCATGCGCCTTGCCCAGTATCAGTTCCTGCGCAAAGCCACCGGACTGCGCCCAATGCTCCTTCTCGACGATATCTTTGACAAACTCGACTCACAGCGTGTGCAGCGCATCATCGAGATCGTCACCACCGACTCGGAGATCGGCCAGATATTTCTCACCGACACCAACCGCCGCCACCTCGACGAAATCATCTCACTCACCTCAGGCACTCATGCCCTATGGGACGTGACCGAAGGCAGCTTCACCCCCCTCTCGCAGCAATGAAACGCACCGAACCCAAATCATTCGCCCGGATATTCGACGAAAACATGGCCCTGGCCGGCGTCACCGACACTTTCGCCCGTCAGCGAGCCTCATTCGTCTGGCCCGAGATCGTAGGTCCCGGCATCAACCGCTACACCTTCCGCCGCTACGTCACTGACGACGGCACCCTCCACGTCTACATCACCTCCGCGGCCCTCCGCCAGGAACTGTCGTTCCATAAATCCACGCTCATTGACCTCATCAACAAAGCCATAGGCTCTCAGGCCATCACCTCCATCGAATTCCACTGATTACATCATGACACCCGTAGCCCCCACACTCCTCCCCTCCTCCAATCCCCGCGTCCCCCGAGCCGAAGTCCCCTTCCGCCACCACATCGACATCCAGATACGCTTCACCGACATCGACATCCTCGGCCACGTCAACAACAACGCCTACCTCCAGATGATGGACCTCGCCAAGCTCCGCTACTTCGAGACCATCACCCGCCGCCCCGTGGCCGCAGGCACCATCCGTGCCGCCGTGGTGCATATTGACATCGACTTCTTCGAGCCCACCACCTTCGACGAACCACTCCAGGCATGGTCGACCATCACCCATGTAGGCACCCGCAGCTTCACTCTGCAGCAGCGCATCATCAACCCCTCCACCGGCGCCACCAAATGCATAGCCACCTCGGTCCTCGCCGGATTCGACCCTGTCACTCAGCAGGGTGCACCCCTCGAGCCCTGGCTCGTCCGTGCCGCCGCCGACTACGAACAGCGCACCCTCTGAGCCGACATCACCCTTTTTATTTGCAAATCGCCTTCTTACTTCGTATATTTGCATTACCTAACCTATAGACCACCCTCTAACGACCATCTCACAACGATGACCATCTCAGAATCAATGCGCGAGATTCTCGACGCCGAGAGCCGAGCTATTTCACAGATACCCTATACACCTGACTACGACCGGGCCATCAGCCTCATTATCGAGCATGTCCACCGCCGCCACGGCAAACTTGTAACCGCCGGCATGGGCAAAGCCGGACAGATTGCCCTCAACATAGCCACCACATTCTCTTCCACCGGCACCCCGGCCGTAAACCTCCATCCCTCCGAAGCCCAGCACGGCGACCTCGGCGTACTGCAGCCTGACGACATTCTCCTGCTCGTATCCAACTCCGGACGGACATGCGAGATAATTGACCTCATCGCACTCTCCAAAAACCTCTATCCCACAATCCCCATCATCGTCATCACCGGTAACCCCGACAGTCAGCTCGCCGAACTCGCCGACGCCACGCTTCTCACCGCCCCGGCCCCCGAAGTCTGCCCTCTCGGCCTGACACCCACCACCTCCACCACCATGATGACCGTGATCGGCGACATCCTCGTGGTCAACGTGATGCGCCTCACAGGCTTCACCCGGGAGCAGTACGCCCTCCGTCACCACGGCGGATACCTCGGCTCCAAATCACGCACCTGATTTCCATCCCCTTTTCACGCCTCACTCCTCCCCCACCCATCCGATGAACGACACATCACTTTCACCCATATTCCTCCCATCCTCCTCCGACATCACATCGCAGGTCGACATCACCCACGACAATGTCAACATGTCCGACCTGCGCCACTCCATCGCCACCCTCCCCTTCAACACCGCCTACGACATTTTCCGCTCCGCCGCCAACAGCCTCATTGCCCGCGGCCACACTGACCAGGCCATCGAATACCTCCTCCGGTTCGACAACCTCGCCACACGCCTCGGCGAAGAATCACCCGCCATGCTCGACATACATGCCGCGCTGATGCAGATCCTCACAGCCATCTATCTCCGCACCGACATGCTCGAGGAAGCACGGCTCTCGGCCGCCAACGCCCTCAACCTCCTCGCTCAGTCGCCCCGACGCAAGGACGAACCGTTCCTCGCCATCCTCGCCTCACTGCTCTACGACATAGCACTGATGCACAACTCCTCCGGCCAGCACACCCAGGCCGAACGGGCCATCGAGAAATCAATGAAGCTCTTTGACCGCCTCGCCAAAGCCAACCCCACGCGCTACGGCTCACCACACCTCATGGCCATCAACGCATCCACTGCCATCTACCATTCGCGCGACAAACAGCTCCGCACACTCGCCGAATACCAGGTGGCCGCCAACACCTACATGCGCATGCTCTCCGACGGCATCGAGGACGCAGGCCTCCGCCTCGTCGAAACCCTCGCCGGCGAAGGCCACACCCTTGTCAAGATGAACAAGCACCGCGAAGCCATCCAGTACTTCTCGCGCGCCATCAAATATCTCACCAAAATAAGCCCCGAGTTTGACCGTCAGCACCTGGTACTATCCATCGACCTCGGCGAAGCCCTCCTCGCCAACAAACCCACCCGCGAAAAGGGCATCCACCTGCTCAACACCATGCTCTACAAGGCTACCAAAATCAACGCCGGCGACCAGCACCGCCGCATCGTCGACATCCTCCTCAGCGCCAAAAACTCCACCCTTGACATCTTCGGTTTCTGGCACAAGCTTTTCCCACGTTAACACCCCCTTCGCACACTATGTCAACATTCGTCCCCGACCTCACCGTCAAAGCCCCCGATGACTGCCGCATAGCCATCGCCGTAGCCCGATGGAACGGCCACATCACCTCCCGCCTCCTCGAAGGCGCCCTCGACAATCTCCATAAAGCCGGCCTCACCGACGAGGATATCGACGTGTTCCACGTGCCCGGAGCCGTAGAACTCACATTCGCCGCCTCCCAGCTCATCGAAGCCTCACGTTACGACGCCGTGATAGTGTTCGGCTGCGTGATCCGCGGCGACACCCCACACTTCGACTATGTCTGCCAGTCCGTCACCCAGGGCGTCACGGCACTCAATGCCGACTGCGACACCCCCGTGATTTTCGGTCTACTCACCGTAGAGAACGAGCAGCAGGCACTCGACCGCGTAGGCGGCCCCGCAGGCCACAAAGGACGCGAAGCGGCCGACACGGCCATAGCCATGGTTCAGTTCTCACGCTCTGTCTGACCCGCAGCCACAAAGGCCATGGAGCGCCTGATGCAATATATATGGCAGCACCGCCTCTGGCCCGCCACCGACATGTTTACCGTCGATGGCCGAAAAATCCATGTCATTGACCCCGGAAGGCTCAACACTGACTCGGGTCCCGACTTCTTCAACGCCAAAATCTATATCGACGGCCGCCTGTGGGCCGGCGATGTCGAAATCCACGTCCGCGCAACCGACTGGCACCGCCACGGCCACGACGGCGATCCCGCCTACAACTCCGTAATCCTCCATGTCGTAGACCTCGACGACGGCCCCATAACGCGGCCCGACGGACAGACAATCCCGCAGATGCGCATGCCGTGCGCCCCCGACTTCCATCTGCGCTACTCACAGCTTGTCGACGCCCCGGCGGCCTCCCTCCCCTGCGCCTCCCACATCGCCGCACTCAGTCCGCTCCACATCTCCGACTGGATTTCAAGCCTCACCTACGAGCGCATCTACGCAAAGACCGACCGGATCGACTCAATACTCTCGCACCTTCACGGCGACTGGGAAAGCGCATGCTACATCACCATTGCCCGCGCCCTCGGATTCGGCATCAACGGCGAGCCGTTCGAACGCCTCGCCTTCAGCCTCCCGCTCAACATCATCGGCAAGCACTCTGACTCGCTGATGGCCATCGAGGCACTCCTCTTCGGCCAAAGCGGCCTTATTGTGCCGTCCGATGATCCTTACATCGCAGGGCTGCAACGCGAATATGCCTTTCTGAGCCATAAGTTCGGCCTCAGGCCCCCGCAGTCACTCGGCTGGAAGATGGCCCGCATGCGCCCGGCCAACTTCCCCCACCGCCGCATCGCCACTCTCGCCGCCATGCTCTACGGGGGCTTCAGCATGCTCTCGCGCATCCTCGAGATCGAAAACCTTGACCGGGCCAGGCTGATTTTCGCCCCACAGCTCACCGGCTTCTGGCGCAACCATTACAACTTCGGCGCCCCGTCAGGCTCATGTCCGCCATCGCTCGGCCTGTCATCGGTCACCGGCCTCGTCATCAATGCCGTGGTGCCCCTGCAGATGGCCTACGGCACCGCCCACGACGACCGCTCGCTCACTGACCGCGCCGTAGAACTCCTCCAGTCACTGCCGCCCGAGAACAACACCATAGTCGATCTGTTCACTCGCGCCGGCATCAGGTGCCGCGACGCTTTCACATCGCAGGCACTGATCCAGCTCCGCCGCCAGTACTGCGAGCCACGCAAATGCCTTTACTGCCGCATAGGCCACCGCATGTTGGCCGCCCGCGCACCCCGCATCACCGTTTGATGAGTTTCGCGGTGTTGACCGCGCCGTCGGCTCCGGTGACTTTCACCATATAAAGGCCTGCGGGAAGGCCGCTCACATCAAGGGTCACAGTCATTTCATCGCCACCTGCCGCCACAAGCAGTTCGGCTCCCGAAAGACTGTAAACTCTGACTTCGCCAAGCGGCGTCGCCGATTCCACGGTCAGGTTCTCGCGGGCCGGATTAGGCCGCAGGGTCACACCTTCGGCGCGGTCGGCTCCCGGCGCGTCAGCCGAGCTGGTGGTCACGCGGAAATAGGCCGGAGCGGCGAAACGCCCGTGATCCACACCGTAGGGATAGACCGTATAGACAGCTCCGGGATGGATCCAGTCGCCGGCATCCTTTATCTCTACACTGCCTGACTGCCCTTCGCTGATGCCGATATAGCTGCCGTAAAGCTCCATCACGCCGGTGGTGTTGTAATAAACCAGTCCCCACAACTTGTCGAAGAAGTAGCCTTCGGTACATTCCAGCCCTATGTTGACCGAAAAATCCTCCTTCGTGATCTCAGCCGGCTTGTCGGCCGTAGCGCCGGCCACACGGTCGGGACCGAACGTCACGGTGGTGTTCACCACCTCGCGGTCATAAATCGGGCTCTCCACATTGACTGTCACGGCGCGGGAGAGTTTCTTGCCCTTCGTGTCCACGAGATACAGGCGGTATTCACCTTCGGTCAATGTGCCGCCGAAAGTTCCCACCCATTCGTTAGGCAGGCTCTCGCCGGGGAACACATCCACATCGAGCGGATCGCTCTCGGCTATGAACCGGTTGTTGCGCACCAGCATCGGACGCACCTCCTCATAGTATTCCTCGTTACTGTTGTTGGTGAGTGTGGCCGCAACTATTGACCGTTTGCCTGAGAACAGCGGCGTGGTAAGGCGCAGGTCGCTCACCTCGATGGCAGCCTCCTCAGCCTCTGAAAACACTATCTGCGCGTCGGAACATTCCACGTTGAGACGCATCTGGTTGGAAAGCTTCACAAGCCCGTCCTCCCATTCGCCGGAACCGTTGCGCACCACGGGCGACACCACATAGCTTCCCTCGGCCGGGAAAGCGTTCATGGGGATTGTGAAGGTCGATGCTATGTCGCCGCGCGCCAGGGTCTGCGGCTGAGTGGATTCGGCGTATGTCACCGTGCCGTCGGGAGCGAGGATTTTCAGGCCGAAGCATGCCTCTACAGTCCCGATCGAGCGGTTATAGATACCGTGGGGGTCATAGAACACCACCTGCCCTGTGGCCGTACGGTCATATTCGGCATTCTCCACCGAAAAATCGCTCGTAAACTCCAGCACGGGGCGAATGATGCTCCCTTCTAAGGCCGGACGGATATCGGTGATCACAAGCTGGTCGGTGTTATACCCTGCCGTACTCCCCGACGAGCCGTCCTCGCCGAAATTGAGCGCCGTCAGCAGGAAATAGCCGTTCTGATAACCGTGCTGGCCCCAGTTCATGTGGAAATACTCGTTGTCATGCAGGCCGTCGCAGATAAAAGCGTGGGCCACGCGTTCATTGGCTCCGCCATACATCACCGGTCTCCCCTCCTTGAGCTCGGAGTAGATGATATCGCTCCATTCGTCCAGACCGAAATAGTCGCGCAGCAGGTAGCGTATGCCTTTGTCGAAGCCGAAATTGTTGACCATAGCTATCGGTGCCAGATTATAGTTCGCCCCTGACGATTCTATGCCGTAATCCATATTGACCGACACTCCGGCGCAGAGCATCAGCTCGGCCATCGGGGTGACATTCTCATCGGGTGTCGAGGCGCTGTAATGGTCAAGCATCTTGGAATAATCGAAAGTATAGGCTGAAAAATCCACAGTCACGGGCTTGCCTACATAGTAGGGGGTGTAAGTGTTTGAGCCGGTGCCGCTGGCGGGGTACTTATAATAATACATCATCATTGACATGGCCGTGGCCACGCAGCCCGTCACGGCATGCTGACCGTCGATTGTCGGCGTCAGGCGGTTATAGGGATCTCCCTGCGACCATTCGCATGTGAGCAGCGGCTCTATGTCGGGGCGCGTCACGCGGGGTTTGCCGCCCGAGGTGTCAGACGCCGGCGACGCTATCGTGTGGGCTATCTGGTCGCTGTAGCCCTGCAGCCACCACAACATTCCCTCGGGCACATCCGTAGCGTCAAACGACCCCGTATCGCCGTAGCCGAGCACTGTGGCGCTGACGGCGTCGTCGGCAGGCAGAATCACATAGCCTGACCCGCGGTTGATCACATAGAGCGTGTTTGAGCCCTTGCCGTCGTTCAATGTCATGGCCACGGCAGGCTTTGCATCGATCCCGGCGGCGAGAGGTGCCATGGACGTACCCGGCGGGATGCGGGCGAGGGCTTCGTCGGGCGTCAGCTGTCGTGCCCCGGCGATTGTATATGCCGTCATGACGATGACAGCAATCAGGAGAATTCTTTTCATAGGAACAATAAAAAGTTATAGCGTTAGACTTCCAATCATCTAACGCTATAACAATTATGTTACGGTAAAAAGTTCCGCGATGTCAGTCAACTTCTATCGAGAAATCATCGGGCACCTCGTCATCAAACTCCATGTCATCGAGATCTTCGTCGATTTCAGGGGTTTCGCCCGGGGCCGGAGCCTCGGTTTTCTTAGGTTTGGGAGCACCCGGATTTCCCGAGTTGAGCGCCTCCATGATCTGTGCTTCGAGCTCGTCGGCAAGTTCGGGATTGTCCTGAATCACACGCTTGGCGGCGTCGCGTCCCTGAGCAAGCTTCGACCCGTTGTAGCTGAACCATGAACCGCTCTTCTGGATGATGTTGTGCTCAACGCCAAGATCGATGATCTCGCCGGCGCGTGATATGCCCTCGCCGAACATTATGTCGAACTCGGCGCGCTTGAACGGAGGCGCCACCTTGTTCTTCACCACCTTCACCTTGGTGTGGCGTCCCAGCACATCGTCGCCGTCCTTGATCGTGTTGCTCGAGCGGATGTCAATACGCACCGAAGCGTAGAACTTGAGAGCGTTGCCGCCGGTAGTGGTCTCCGAGGGGCCGAACATCACGCCGATCTTCTCGCGCAGCTGGTTGATGAATATGCAGGTGGTGTTGGTGCGGGCTATGGCGCCTGTGAGCTTGCGCATGGCCTGCGACATCAGTCGGGCCTGCAGACCCACGTTGCGGTCGCCCATATCGCCCTCAATCTCGTTTTTCGGGGTCAGCGCAGCCACCGAGTCAACCACCAGAATGTCGATGGCCGACGAGCGTATCAGCTGCTCGGCGATGTCGAGAGCCTGCTCGCCGTTGTCGGGCTGGGCTATGAGGAGGTTGTTCACGTCCACACCGAGTTTCTCGGCATAGAAGCGGTCAAACGCATGTTCGGCGTCAATCATCGCCGCAATGCCGCCCGCCTTCTGGGCCTCGGCCATAGCATGGATGGCCAGAGTGGTCTTACCTGACGATTCAGGACCGTAGATTTCGATGATACGGCCGCGGGGGAAGCCGCCTACACCGAGCGCCCAGTTCAAGCCGATTGAGCCTGTGGGGATCACTTCCACATCCTCGATCGATTCGTCGCCCAGTTTCATGATGGCCCCCTTACCGAAATCCTTTTCGATATGGGCCATTGCTGCCGAAAGAGCCTCGAGCTTCACCTTCTTGGGATCCACCTCCGCGCCCTTCTTCAGCTTTTTATCAGTAGTAGCAGTTTTCTTTGCCATTAGTGTTCTGAGGGATTAAATATATGAGTTTAAAAATAATTATCTCGTTGATTATAGTGCAAAGATACTACATAGATTGTGCAACATCCAAGCACACCCGTGTTAAATCAGCTTAAGCGACTGACTTAAACCGATTACGCAAATTTACGAATTATATTTCAGCGCCGCAGAGTAAAAAACGCGCCCAATGGTTAATGTGTGTTAAACATAGAATATCACTGAACCAACATCCCCCGGGTGATGTTTTACTTACGCATAGCAAAATTACTTTTTCCATTGCAAGAAATGTGATAATGATTGGTTTATTATCTAAGCGAGGCGACGTTGTGAAACGACACCTCGTTTTAGTTTTATATACCCCCGCCATCTCCAAATCTTTCATTTCACCCGTCTATTGTCCCGATAATCCCCAAATGATTATCAAACTTTTCTTAAAAGACAAAAGAATTACTCAAGAATTATATTAACTTTGTGGTGCACATGCAGATGTGCAGACATATCTAGAAGCGTTTCATGCTTTATCCTTTATCGGAAATCGCCAATTTCAAATCAGAGAAGGAGAGAGCAGTCAAAAACGCTCATGCTTGTCGTATATCCACTCCCCGGCAAGGGGTATCGATATTCGGTATGGCGTGGGAGTGGACTGTTTATTTCTCTGATAGGCGTTTGGCGATGCCTCCGATAAGATAAACTGAACATCATTCCACGCTTCTCTGTATAATAACCTTATAGTCAAATCGGGAATGGAGGCGACCAATTAATCACATGAAAAAACAAAAATTTATCTTTGCTATTCTAGGAGTCTTAATTATGAGTCTGACTTCTTGTTCTGAAGGAAATCCGAATCTCAATGAGCCTGAAATTCCAAATCCTGATGGGCCAGAAAATCCTTCATCTGATGTACTTTCTATAAAAATAGGTACAAATATAGAACTAATGGAAACACCATTTTATTCCCGTGCGGACAATAGCCGTGACCTTATTGGGGTAGAGATTACCAGAAAGACATCCGGAAGCGGGTCAAATGCTGGAGTTCCAACCAGCGTGATTTATGCAAGTGGTGTGTTTGATGACATCGACGATATTGTATTCAAATTTGTAAAGGGAGGAACATATTCAATCAAAATGTGTTATTTCCCTAATGCAAAAGACATTGTCTATAATTATAAAGACGGTACATTTGGCGCGCCGTTTTCGGACATATACGGCTTACAAGAGTACCAACTTAATGAACCGGTATATTACAGCGGGCTTGTAGGTGGTTGGAGTGGTGATGGTAATCAAGGCCCTAAGCTTGGCTATCTTCTTGAAGATGTTTACCAGCCAACATCAGAAAGACATGTACAATCATTCCTACGAGGAAACACTAGTAAATATTCGGGGGTTACAGACTTCTTTACTGTAGATGAAAATACCAGCATTTCTGTTAACCTTGAGCTATGCATGATGGCGATCACCTTACAGCCTGATAATTTTACCGAGGGAACCCTCTCTTTATGCTTCAGGAGCTACATGTATATGAACGATTCAAATGCAATATGGACTGTTAAGCCCGGAGATGACATGACAATTAAATTTCAAACGCCCTATAATCCGGGAGAAGAAAGTTTGGAATTATTCTATACCAATGGAAAAGGAGAAAAATATCTTCTCGCAACCAAACAACTTCAGCGCAAACATCGCACTAATTTCATGTTTAAATTCTCATTAGTTGAACGAGCAGATGGCAGTATAGGAATCAAAGTGCCCACTGATGAATCCTTCGGGAACGAAGATTCATCGCTCGATTTTTAAACATTCTGAAAAAACCATACAGATCAAATAAGCATATATTACAAATCAATAGCCCCGAAACAATAACAGCATATATAATGGAATTTGTTTCGGGGCTACCTTTTTATTTATATAGGTCAGTGACCTCGAAAGGTAAAACAATGGCAATGAAAAATCATCCGAATTCAAAAGACTAAGTTACTTCCATTTATGCAAAAAATCGCGAAGGATTCTGCAGATTTGTTTGCTAACATCCGTCCGAAAAAACACTACTCTGACAATACTCATCACTCTCATAACACGGGTCAATGTAAAAAACGATTATTAAAAAATATTGGTGAAATTGAGTTGATTGTAGGGGCCGATTCTTGCTGCCTACTTTATTTAACAATTCAACCGCTTTTTACACTGATCCTTTATTAGAGATGCCTAAACCGATGCGGCTGCTCAGTCCCGGATTCCTTAAGGGGATAACGTAAAAAGGCCGCGGCAGGGTTGCTGTCGCGGCCTTAGAGGGGGCGGTTACCTACTTTCCCACTTTCGCAGTATCATCGGCGTGGTGAGGTTTAACTTCTCTGTTCGGAATGGGTAGAGGTGGAACCCTCACGCTATCACCACCTTAGTTTCTTTAATTTGTCCGTAGAGCCTATTTGTTTTTCTGTCTTTGCTGACAGTTTCTTTCTTTCAGGCTCTCCGTTATAAGGTGAAAAAGAGCTGGAAGCGCTGAACTTGCGAGTATCATTTCTGTTCATCATCCGAACGCTCAAGAGCGATGTTCTCGCTGACTTAGGCGCGGCGGCGTGTTTTGCCGCGGCTTTTTTGCTCCTTCCTATTGTTTTTGAGGAGCTTTTTGGGGGGGGGAGTTGCCTCCCGGAAAGGGTTTGGGTAATTAGTATCGCTCGGCTATAGACGTTACCGCCTCTGCACCTGCGACCTATCGACGTCATCGTCTCTGACGACCCTTATATGGAGATCTTATCTTGAGGGGGGCTTCGTGCTTAGATGCTT
>ERZ836877.931-NODE-931-length-47570-cov-7.104578_pt1 | contig 47570 bp, 41 predicted proteins | sample MGYA00519469_ERZ836877 | MGnify/ENA primary metagenome ERZ836877 (study PRJEB31850, sample SAMEA3708809) | human gut metagenome | biome: human gut; feature: human-associated habitat; material: faeces | place: China | collected 2014 ...
GACCCCGACCTTGGCAAGGTCGTGCTCTACCAACTGAGCTATTTTCGCGTTGGTGTTTTTCTCATTTGCGTTGCAAAGTTAGGCACTTTTGGGGAACTGACCAAATATTTTGGCAACTTTTTTTGAAGAAATTTTCACTTTGTTTTGCAAGTGGCTGACATGCTGAATGATAATTGTCGAATTTTTTTCGGCCAAAATCAGCTCTCAGACGCGCTCTGAGCCTGGTTTGCGTTATTTCGGCTTTTTTTTTACTTTTGTAGTAGAAGAAAAAATACAAAAAACTCAGATGAAGTTAGTATCGTGGAATGTTAATGGCCTCCGGGCTATCATAGGGAAAGGCTTTGCCGACATTTTTGAATCGATGGCCGCTGATATTTTCTGTCTTCAGGAGATAAAATTGCAGGAAGGTCAGCTTGATCTCAATTTTGACGGCTACACATCTTATTATAGCTATGCGGAGAAAAAAGGATACTCGGGTACTGCGACGTTCTCCAGGTTTCAGCCTCTCGGAGAGCAACACGAGATCGGAGTCGAGCGTCACGACCATGAGGGTAGGGTAGTGGTGCTCGAATATGATAGTTTTTATCTTGTCAATGTCTACACTCCGAATTCGCAGAGTGAGCTTGCACGGCTCGATTATCGTATGGATTGGGAAAATGAATTTCTGCTTTTCGTCAAAACGCTTGATGCCCGAAAACCGGTTGTGATATGTGGTGACATGAATGTAGCCCATAATGAGATTGACCTGGCCAATCCCAAGACAAACCGCAACAATGCCGGGTTCACCGACAGCGAACGTGCTTGTTTCAGTCGTCTTCTTGAGGCCGGTTTCGTCGATACTTACCGTTATCTGTATCCTGACGAGAAAGGCGCATACAGTTGGTGGAGTTATCGCGGACGCGCGCGGGAGAAAAATGTCGGGTGGCGTATTGATTATTTTGTCGTTTCGGAGCGGATAGCCGATAGGCTCATCGATGCCCGTATACATTCCGATATTGTCGGTTCGGATCATTGTCCTGTAAGTATCGAGATCGATCTGTCGTGAACGTTTCCATCGTCACATATCATACCGACATCGACGAGTTGTCCCTCTGTCTACGCTCACTCGACAGTCCGTGCGTCGATACTATATATATAGTGGATAATGCAGCCGATGGTGTCATGCGCGATTTCTGTGCCGGCATTCCGTCTGTAGAATATCTTTCGTCCTCCAACGACGGCTATGGCGCCGGTCATAATCAGGCTATGCTACGCAGTCTCGAAGCCGGAGTTGACTATCATCTTGTGCTCAACAGTGATGTCGAATTTGAACCTTGCATTCTTGAAAAAGCGGTATCACTGATGGACTCGCACGATGACATCGCCCTGGTACATCCCCGTCTGGAATATCCCGACGGCCGCCAGCAATACACGGCCCGTCTGCTTCCCACTCCCCTTGATGTATTTGCACGTCGTTTTCTTCCCGGATTTTTATTTAGGGGCAGAGACCGCCGCTATACCCTTCAGTTTGCAGACAGAAGCGAAGCTTTGAATGTTCCCTATGTGCAGGGCAGCTTCATGCTCATCCGCTGTCAGGCCTTGAGAGAAACCGGATTGTTCGATACGCGTTTTTTTATGTATCCGGAGGATATCGACCTGACACGTCGTCTTCACCGTAGATATAAGACCTTGTATTGGCCCGGGATTTCAGCAGTACATAAGCATAAGGCTGCCTCTTATCGCAATTTCCGTATGCTGTGGATTCACATCGTGAATATGGCGCGATATTTCAATAAATGGGGCTGGTTTGCCGATTGCGAAAGGCGTCGCATGAACCGGATCCTCCTGAAATATCTGTCAGACCGTGGATATAATCCCTAAAATAGCTCTTCCCAGATATGACACAAGCGCTCCGGCTTTATTTTTCCACCTCGTTTCGGGATCGCTCAGTATGGCCATGCGTTCCCGGCTGATCATCGAGTAGCATGAAGATGCCAGCTCTTTGTCGCCGTGGCGCGAGGCTTCCACAAATATATTGAAATAGGCGCTGAAGCGTCGGCTGCGTGCGGCCGGCAGCAGTTCGGGGCGGTGTTGTCCGATGAAACTGAATACTTTCTCGGTCGCCCGGATTGCGTCCAGTCTGCGGGGGTGCCATGTGTTTATGAAGCTCGTCTCGTTTTTTCTATAAAAGTACAGTCTGTCGCGGGTTATCGCTATTCTGTTGCAGCGGGCGTAAATTCTGGGTATTATTTCAAGATCTTCATAGTACAGACCGTTGACAAATCTTATGCCGTCAAACAGTTCTGCCTTGAATAATTTTCCCCAGCAGGAAGTATTGAAGGCTTGTTTCTGATATAGTGATCTTTTTATCGCTGTCGTCGAATCGTATTTCTGAAACTTATTATTATAGTTCCAGCCCGACGGCGCTTTGTTCTGCCATATAAATCCCGCACACGCTACGTCGCAGTCGTTCATTCGGGTCAGCAATATCTCCATGGCATGCGGTGCATAGGTGTCATCGGCATCACAGAACGCTATATATTTTCCTGTGGCACTGTCAAGTCCGATATTGCGTGCCGCTGACTGTCCCGAATTTGCTATATGCATGTATCTGATACGACGCGGATCACGGTTCAGATATTCATGGCAGATTTCAGCACTTCCGTCTGTGCTTCCGTCATCTACCACGATTATCTCAAGATCTTCCAGTGTCTGTGCCAGTAGACTGTCGAGACACTCCCGCAGATATCTCTCGCCGTTATATACGGGCACGATGACAGAAACCGCAGGCATTTCTTTATTTGATAAGAACCGGTATGGAGGCCTCCGATTCATTGTTCACTCGGTCGATAGCGGTGACGACATACGTGCCGCTCTGTGTCGGCTTATAGAAAAGATTCGGAGTCACCGCTACTATATTTTCAGCACGGTTTATGTCGATTTCCTCCGGTGAGTCGAACCGGTATACTGCAAACCGAACAGCATCATCTGTTTTCCCTTTAGGCATATCTGCGGTCCACACGATTGTCTTGTCGTTTTCTACTCCGATATTGCCTGGCGCGGCAGGCTGCGTTGTGCCGAGCCAGCTGCACGCCGGAGGCAGTGCTATAGTCTTCTGATAGTTCACGCACAGGGAGTCGGCGATGCCGCCGCTGTTTTTGGTGAGCGAATAGCCCGGCCACCAGCAGTTGCCTGAAATATTGTTGAGGGCGCGTACGGGTTTCATTTTTTCGGCCAGTTCTTCCTTTTTCATTGTCCGTTCGACGTCCTGCCCGATATAGAGATGTCGGCTTTTCCCGGCATTCTCGTTCCACCATTCTACGAGTACCCTGTAGGAAGCCGATTTGTGATCCAGCTCCCAGTAAAGCTGTGGAAGCAGATAGTCTATCCAGCCGTTTTTCTCCCACAGAAGCACATCGGCATACAGAGCATCATAGTTCTGAAGACCATTGGTGTCGCTGCCGCGCGGATCGCTTTTTTTATTACGCCATATACCGAACGGACTGATCCCGAACCGTACCCAGGGTTTCAGTTTCTTGATAGTTCTGTTTACATCCTCGATGAGCAGATCCACATTTTTTCGTCGCCAGTCATCCCGTTTCATTCCCTTTCCGTATTTGGCATAGTCGGCTGCATCCGGAAATTCTTTTCCTGCAATAGGGTAAGGATAGAAATAATCGTCGAAATGGATCGCGTCTATATCATAACGCGATACGATGTCTTCCACCACCTTGCAGATAAACTCCCGGTTCTCGGGCAGCGCCGGATTGAAATACAGCTTACCGCCGTATCGCACAAAGCGCTTCGGATATTTGTGGTATATATGTCCTTTGGGAAGAGTCTGTTTGGCCGAGCTGGTCACTCTGTATGGATTTAGCCACGCATGCAGTTCCATGCCACGGTCGTGTGTCTCTTTCACCATGAATTCAAGAGGATCCCAGTAGGGCGACGGTGCTTTGCCGTCGTCGGTCAGAAATCGGCTCCACGGCTCGTGCCGGCTGTCATAGAAGGCATCCGATTGCGGTCTGACCTGAAACAGGACCGCATTTACGCCCATCATCTGCAGACTGTCGAGTTGCGACCGCAGATAAGCCTTGCATTTTTCAGTACCCATGTTTTTATATTGGCTCTGATACACGGTATGAAGCCATGCTCCGCGGAATTCGCGCTTTGGCGCGGATGCAGGAAGAGTAAGAGTGGCGCATAACGCCAATAATAGCGGTAGTATCTTGAATTTCACCAGCATTCTGTTTTTTCTGATATTTCGGGAATTGTATTTTTATGATAAACCGGGTCAATGCCTTTGCGGCGTTGGCTCCGGTAGTCGTCAAGGCATTTTATTGCGTATCGTCCGAGAAGCACAATCGCTACTATGTTGCATAGTGTCATCAGAGCCATAGTTATATCAGCCAAAGCCCATACCAGGCTTAGAGAGGCTACCGACCCGACTGCAACCATTGCGGCCGAAAGAAGTCTTAATATCGTGTGCGATCCTCTGCACCGCCCTATGAAGTCGGTGTTTGTCTCACCGTAATAGTAATTTGCCACAATGCTTGTGAAACCGAACAGTACGATTGCTATAGCTACGAAAACAGTCGCGGCTGTTCCGACCTCATTGGACAGGGCTGCCTGAGTAAGTTCTATGCCAGTCAGTCCGTTGTCGAAAACGCCGCTGCAAAGAATTATGAAAGCTGTCGCCGTGCATACCAGAAGTGTGTCGGTATACACCCCGAGGGTCTGTATCAGTCCTTGTTTTACCGGGTGTGAAACATCCGCGGTCGCTGCGGCATTGGGTGTCGAGCCTTCGCCGGCTTCATTGCTGAAGAGGCCACGTTTCACACCCATTATCATTGCCATCCCGATTCCGCCTCCGGCTATCTGGTTGATTCCGAATGCGTTTTCCAGAATAAGTCCCATCACATGTGGAAAATGGCTGATTCTCACCGCTACCACATAGAGAGCGAGCAGAAGATAGAAGACGGCCATTGCCGGCACGACAATCTCGTTTAATTTTGCTATACGCTGTATGCCCCCCCAGATCACGGCCAGGGTGAGCACTGTGAGAACGGCTCCGGTCATCATGTTGTTTATACCGAAACTGTTGTGCAGCGCTATGGCTATGGTGTTGGACTGTACCGAATTGAACGCAAGAGCGAAGGTGATCGTGATAAGTATGGCGAAAGTGCGGGCATACCACCGTTTGCCGAGTCCTTTCTGTATATAATATGCCGGGCCGCCGCGGAAAGAATGCTCGCCTTTTATTTTAAAGAGTTGTGCGAGCGTCGATTCCACAAAAGCATTGGCTGAGCCTAAAAACGCCACGACCCACATCCAGAATACCGCCCCGGGACCGCCGAGTGCGATCGCTATGGCTACTCCCGCCACATTTCCTGTACCTACGCGGCTGGCAAGCGATACTGCGAACGCCTGGAACGAGCTTATCCGTTTTGTCGGCGCGCCTGCGCTGCCGGAGGCATCGTATTTCCCGCCCGAGCGTATGAGAAGCCGGAACATTTCACCGATCATGGTGAATTGTACGCCTCGCAGTCTCAGCGTGAAATAAAGTCCGGCGCCGAGGAGTACGGCCACAAGTACATATGACCACAGGAAGTCGTTGATTATGTCGATTATGTCGGTCACAGAGTGAAGGAATATGAAGTTTTGTCGAAATGTAATCCGGGAAAGGCGTTGTCGAGATACCCGGCCTCAATCGCTTTGTCGCGCTCCGAGGCATGAAGGCGTCCCTCCCTTTTGTCGACTATCCACAGCATGTCGGCCGAAGCTATCGCGGAAGATACATCGTGGGTCGAGAGCACGATGGCTTTTCCCGAATCGGCCAGACGGCGCAATAATGCCGTGATCTCTATGCGGCCTGCCACATCGAGAAATGCCGTAGGCTCGTCGAGTATTATGAGGGGAGTATCCTGTGCCAGGGCGCGGGCAATCATCACTTTCTGCCGTTCGCCGTCGCTGAGTGTGCCCAGAAGTCTTTTTTTCATGCCGTACATGCCGACTGCTTCAAGCGACCGGTCTACGATCCTGCGGTCTTCTTCGGTAAGGCGTCCCAACAGGCCTGTATAGGGGTGCCGTCCTATCTCAACCGTTTCTCCGACGCTTAATCCACCTCCACCCGAACGGTCGGTAAGCACCATGGCGAGGCTTTTGGCCAGATTGGAACGGCGCATATGGCTCAGCTCGTTGCCATTTAGCCATATGGAACCTCCCAGTGCAGCCTGCGTGCCGCTTAGCGTACGCAATAGAGTCGATTTGCCGCTTCCGTTGGCTCCTATAAGTGCTGTGAAAGAACCTTCCGGTACTCTCACATTCACATCTGAAAGTACAGTCCGACGCCCGTATCCGACATTGAGATTATGTGTCTCGAGAACCGTCATGAAAAATAGACAAGCCTGTGCCTGTTCAGCAGCACATATATGATAATGGGAACACCTATCAGCGGCGTGATGGCGTTGATAGGCAGTATTGTACCTGTGACGAGCGACGGCGCGACCGACGCGATCTGACAGATGAGTCCGAGCGCGCCTCCGGCGAGCGCGGTGGCCGGCAGGAGTATTTTGTGGTTGGCGGTTCCGCACATCATGCGTGCGATGTGTGGAACTACAAGTCCGATAAATCCTATAGGACCGCACCAGGCCGTTACTACAGCTGTGAGTGCGCCTGAGATGGCGAGTAGGGCAGAGCGTGTACGCTTCATATCCACTCCGGAACTTTCGGCATAACGTGAACCGAGCAGCATGGCGTTCAGACTTTTGCAGTATGGAATACACATGCATATCAGCAGCAGCGAAAGCGCACTGAACAGCGGCAGGCTTTCAGGCCCCACGCCTGCGAATGTTCCCATGCCCCACATCACGAAACTGTGAACGGAGTTTTCTGTCGCGAAATAATTGAGGAGCGAAATGGCGGATGACGAAAGATATCCGATAAGTATACCTATGATCAGAAGAATGTCGGCTGATCGCACGAAACTTGAAAAAAACAACAATATGGCCAGCACGGCGCCCGCGCCGGCAAATGCCCCCGTGATTACGGCGAGGCGTCCCCAGAAGCCAAGCAGGCCTCCCAGAGCGAGGAGTACGACGGCTACGCCGAGACTCGCACCCGTGGAGATGCCCATTATCGACGGGCCGGCAAGAGGATTGTTGAAACACGTCTGCATCAGAAGACCGGCTACGGCAAGTGCCGCGCTTGCCGCCATAGCCGTGGTCAGGGCCGGTATGCGTGTGTCAAGCACTATGAAATTCACGGTAGACTCGGCTTTGCCGCATAGGGCTGCCATGATTTCACCCGCATCAAGCCCCACGCCGCCTGCAAAAAGGCCGGCGCCGAAAAAAATCGGGAGTGCAAGTGCGAGAATGCTTAGCGATATGCGGCTGCGGCGTGTCATTGGCCTGTCCTCTTGAAGTATTTCAGTTCATAGCCCGGCATGAGGTTCGGGTGAAAAATAGCCACATAATCTGCAAGTATTTTTTCCGGATGAAATGCCATATCGTTGAAAATGAGCCTTTCCGCCGAGTTGCAGCTGTATATGTCGCCGTTTTTCCATGCCTTGAATGCCGTGTAGCGCGGATTCATGGCTTTTAGGGAGGCCGGAGTGGTCTCATAGCCGAAGGAACGTACCAGCCACAGATCGGCATCAATCGCGGCTTCGGCCACGTTTTCGAGCGAAAGGGCGAGCGAACCGGTGCCTTCGTTTGTGGCCCAGGGATAGGCTGCGCCTGCGTCTGCCAGCATTGTCGCCTGATAGCTGTCGCCTGCCGCAACATACCATACTCCGTTATACTCCGTTTCGGTAAGTACTTTAGGAGCGGGCTCGTTTGCGAGTTTCACTTTCAGCATGAGGTCGGAATAATCCTCTATCACTTTGGTGAAAATACTGTCGGCTTTCTCTTTTTCTCCGAAAAGTTCGCCGAGAAGAAGCAGCCATTCGGCCCTCGCTATAGGAGTGGTCTCCAGATAGTCGGCCATTTCCACGGCTGCCATTCCGGGCGGGAACTTGCCCGAAGCCATGGTTTGCATCGGAGCACGCAGCACTGCCTCTATACCGGCGGCAGCCATGCGCTCGACCGACGGCGAATCGGCTGTCCCGACATCAGCTACCTCTTTCTTCGACAGCATTACGCCGACGGTGTCTCCTTTCGGGAAAAACGGGGCATCGGCAACGGCGGCCAGCGAGCCTATCGCGCCGAGTTCTTCCATCGCCGATGTGTGGACTGCCGAAAAGACTGCAGCCCGGCGTACGGGAGTCCGGATCACGGTCATGCCGGCTGGAATATCGTCGGGCATCGTCGAGTCGCGGTCTACGAGCAGATAGCGCGCCAGTGTCTTGTCCGGCTCCCACGGATTGGCTATTTCAGCCAGCCGTTGTCCGTTTCCGTAGTCCACCAGATTGAGATAGCGTGCATGGTGGGTAAGTGTGTCGGGGGTGTCGCTCCCTGCTTCAAAGCTGTCTTCGCTGTTGCCGCTCCGGCACGACGAAAGCCCCGGAAGCGTCAATGCTGCCAGGGCTATGGCTGTCAACCTTGTGAGTCGCATTATTCGCCGTAAGGGTTCGGCCCGTACTGGTTGTCGGGGGCGCTCTTCTTGCACATCAGCACAATCCACCAGATTGCGAATATGAACAGAAGAATATAGGGGAATATCAGATTGGCTGCGATCGACTGGATGTTGCTCTGCAGCTCGGCGGCAGCGGTGACATCGCCTGTGAGAAGGCCGGGTGCATTCTGTGCGAAGACAGTGATTATCCATACGGCACATGCAGCCATTATTATATAGAATATGGCCAGCCACCATCCGCTCTTGCCTATGTCATGGAGGCGGCGTGTGCCGAGGGCGAGGCTCGGTATCAGGCAGGCGAGGGTGAATGCGTAGTTGATATAGTTGCCGAATGTGCCGAACATGCCGAGTACGCACGATACGAGAAACATGAACAGCACCACCCACCAGTATTCGGCACGGGTGGAACGGCCCTTGAAGTTGGCATAGTTCGCGAAGAACATCTTGATTGCCGTAATGAAATCTACATTCATAACCTGATTTTATTTTAGTTTCCGCAAAGATAATGTTTTTTCTGTATTCCTGTCAAAAAAATCGTTCGGCCACCCTCTAATTATACGACGGATAGCGAGGCAGCAATAGCCACGGTCGGTAGGCTTCTCCGAGTGAACGCACATTCCTGTGCCAGTACGGATCGGCGTTGCCGTTCAGTAACTCTTCGGGCGATCGCGGCGAAGGCGCCTGCGCCCAGGTACCTTCACGTATCTCCTGTTCAAGCTGCCCCGGGCACCAGCTGCTGTATCCTATGAAAAAACGCAGATTGCCTTCGGCCGGATAGCCGCTGTTCACATATTCCAGCACAGCATCAAAATCTCCTCCGACATACAGGCCGTTGCTGTACGGGCGCCCGTCGGGTATCACTTCGGGTCCGAGAGTGTGTATGAAGTATAGTCTGTCAAGTCCGAGCGGGCCGCCGCAGTATACCGGCTGATCCGCCTCTTTCGACACTCCGTCGAGCAGTTCGGAAAGCATATATTCGGTTCGGTTGTTCATCACTACCCCTGTGGCGCCTTCCTCCGGGGCATAGTCTATTATCGACACAACCCCGTGGTTGAAGTACGATTCCTTCAGAAAAGGCTCGGCAACCAGCAGGCCGCCGCAGCGTGGGGCGCGTTCATCGATGCTTACGATGTGGAAAAGACTGTTGGCTAAATTCTTCATCTCACAGATAGCTGGTTGTTTATACTCTTACAACGCATATCTTTCCATTTTGGTTTGACCGATGAAGACCAAAAGAAAAAGGGCTGTATCTCGCGACAGAGCCCTCTAATAATCTACAATCTATAAAAACATATATCTTATGAAAGAATTGGAGCCGGGGTTGGTTCCGGTGCGGAGCTACTTCCCTTTTCCGTTGCAAAAGTAATAACAAAGCTTGAATTGTGCAAATTTTTGTTTAAAAAATATGCACATGCCCGTTTTTCTTGGTTAATAGGCGCTTTATTCGTACTTTTGTTCTCCATTATTCAGACCTGCGGGAGAGCATTTATATTGCCTTGGCTTTTTTGTCGGCACATCCGTCGTTTCGCGATTGCATGGCCACTATGCCACCTCTTGAGAATGAATGATTCAAATGAGAATTTACCAATCTGTGTTTTAACAGCCATTATTAAACACTCATCTAAAAAAATGTTCAAGACTTTTAAAGTAATCTTTGCCGCTGCGGTTCTCGCTATGGGCCTGTCCTCATGTATTGGCGGCGATGACGACACCACACGTTCCGAAACAATCATGAACTGTTTCGCATATGTCGAAAATCTTGCCGACCGGCAGCCTTCCGGCTTTACAGGCCTGTCATACGAAATCAAGCTCAACTACACCAAGGGAACAGCCGACGTTACTATCAACGATATGAAGTTGCCTGACGGCAAATCGTATTCTTCAGTAAAACTTTCGGATATGAAGTTCTCTATAAATAAAGAAGGTTGGATCGAGCTTTCGGCATCGTCCCTCGAGGCTCAGGCTCCTGACGCAACCTTACAGCTGTCGTCGGTCGATATCCGCATCTGCGACCGTGTGACAGCTGAAATGCGTCTGCCGGGTTTCTATGCGCGATATATAGTGGATGCCAAATATTCTGTGCTTTCGGCCGCTTCTAAACAGTATCAGTTCGGCACCACCACCTCAACATGGGCTTCCGGAAAATATGAGACTACCGCTGTCGACTATGTGTTCGGTTTCGAACCTGAGGCACGCACAGTCAATATCCTCATGAAGAATTGCCGTTTTGTCGAGCAGATGCCAGCTATGAATATTCTTCTCGAGAAAGTGCCGTTCACCGTATCTGGCTCCAGCGCTAATTTTAATATCGAGTCGATTGTGCCCAAGATCGGCGATACTCCTTTCCCCGGCTTTACGATCAAGAATCTCTCCGGATATTATGATTTCTCGACCGGTTTTGTTGCCACATTCCAGTGCACACCCGAGACCATGCCTCTCGATTTCACCGTGAACATAGACTGCAAATACGATTTCTCCAAATAATCGTCGGCTCCGCCCCAATACCGGGCGGAGCTTTTTTCTTTCCGGGTAGTTTATGTACCTTTCGTCGACATTTCGACAAAAGATTTTTATGGAGAGGGTAGTGTTAATTAAAACAAAAAGCGTATCTTTGCACGCAAAAGCGGAGACTCCATGCCCTTTATTGTGTCCGGACGTGTCCGCCGATTATCCGAGCTTCGGCTTGCCTTGTTCCTCTCCCGGGCTGAGTCGCAACCTTTTAAAGACCGAAGAAAAATACATATAACAAAAAAATATGATATCATCAGCCATCTTTGGAATTGAGAACAACGGGGTGCTCGCCATCACGGCCCTTCTCACAGGCGTGGCTCTCGTGGGCCTCGCCTTGTGGATTGCAAAACTCATATCCCCGCGCTCATTCAACCCTCAGAAGGGCGAAGCCTACGAATGTGGCATCCCGACACGAGGCGAAAGTATGTCGCAGTTTAAGGTTGGTTACTACCTTTTCGCTATCCTTTTTCTTATGTTCGACGTCGAGACGGTATTCCTCTTCCCTTGGGCCGTGCGTATGCGTGAACTCGGTGTCAACGGCTTGCTGAGCATTGCCGTATTTTTCGGTATTTTAGTGCTGGGTCTGGTTTATGCCTGGCGGAAAGGAGCGCTCGAATGGAAGTGACCACAAAAAGCATGCCCTACGACGCATGGAAAGATAATGAATATATCGAAGGTCTCGTAAAGCAGCTTCAGGAAAGCGGTACTAACGTTATCGTCGGTTCTCTCGACAAGCTCATCAACTGGGGCCGCTCCAACTCGATATGGCCTCTTACTTTTGCCACAAGCTGCTGCGGCATCGAATTCGTTTCGCTCGGCGCGGCACGCTTCGATATGGCGCGTTTCGGTTGGGAAGTGGCTCGTTCGTCGCCACGTCAGGCCGACTTCATGATGGTGGCCGGTACCATTGTAAACCGTATGGTGCCCGTATTCCGCCGTCTCTACGACCAGCTTGCCGAGCCGAAATATGTCATCGCCTGCGGCAGTTGCGCCATCTCCGGCGGCCCCTTCCGCAAGAGCTATCACGTAGCCAAAGGCATTGAGGATATCGTGCCCGTCGACGTCTTCGTGCCCGGTTGTCCCCCCCGTCCCGAGGCTATGATATACGGCATCATGCAGCTTTCCCGTAAAATAAAGGTTGAACGCTTCTTTGGCGGTGTTAACCGTCAGGAAAAGCAGGCTGAATTCCTTGCTGCCCACCCCGTAGAGGGCGTCGAGGACTGATCCCCACCAATTCTTCACCATTATGGCAAATATCACAGAAACTATTAATAAGATTTTCCCCGGCGTCCCTGTCGAGGGAGATAATATACCTGTGCTCACCGTAGCCGAAGAGAAATGGCATGAAACCGCTCTGAAGCTCCGTGACAGCGAGGAATTGAAGATGGATTACCTCGTCACGATCGTGGGTATGGACTGGAAAGAAAATCTCGGCTGTATCTACTATCTCATGTCGACGGCTTTCGACACCATCGTCGGTGTGAAAGTGATAGCCAGAGGCGACCGCGAGAAACCTCTCATCACATCTGTCGCCGACGTCTGGAAAGTGGCTACGCTCTACGAGCGTGAGGTCTACGATTTCTTCGGAATCATCTTCCTCGGCAATCCCGACATGCGACGTCTGTTCCTCAGCATCGACTGGGTCGGCTATCCCCTGAGAAAAGACTATGACGAGAATCCCGAACTCAACCCCGTAAGCACCGAAAACGAGCGTCAGTCCGACTTTACCGATGTCTACACCGAAGATGCCGACGGTAATGTCGTCAAGAACGAAGTCCGCGTCTTCGAAAAAGAAGACTTCGTCGTAAATATCGGCCCGCAGCACCCCGCAACACACGGTGTGCTCCGTTTCCGCACCGCCGTCGACGGCGAGACCGTCAAGAAAATCGACGTATACATGGGCTATATCCATCGTGGTGTCGAGAAACTCTGCGAGAATCTCACTTATCCGCAGACTCTGCACTTCATGGATCGTCTCGACTATTTCTCCGCCCATAATTACCACCATGCGCTCTGCATGCTCATCGAGAAGGCGGCCGGAATCGAAATCTCGCGTAGGGCTCAGGTCATCCGCGTGATGATGGATGAACTTTCGCGTATCGCATCGCACTGTCTCTTCATCGGCACATACTGCATGGACCTCGGTGCCACGACAATGCTTTTCTACACTCTCCGTGTCCGCGAGCAAATACTCGACATAATGGAAAAGACCTGCGGCGCCCGCATGACATTCAACTATGATTGCATTGGCGGCGTTATGGCCGATCTCGACAAAGACTTTGTTGCCGATGTCAAGGCTCTTCTTGCTGTTATCCCTAAAAACATCAAGGAATACAACGAGATTTTCACCGGAAACGTCATCGCCCGCAACCGTCTCGAAGGCGTAGGTGTCCTTTCCCGCGAAGACGCTATAGCCTATGCCATCACTGGCCCCTCGGGCCGTGCCTCAGGCTGGGCTTGCGATATGCGTAAACTTCAGCCCTACAGCATCTATCCCGAACTCGACTTCAAGGAAATCGTGGCCGAAGAAGGCGACTCGATGGCCCGTTTCAAGTGCCGCCTCGAGGAAATAGAGCAGTCTGCACATATTCTTGAGCAGCTCGTCGACAATATTCCGGAAGGCGAATATTGTGTCAAGGTGCCCAAGGTGCTCAAACTTCCCGTAGGAAGCTGGTTCCAGCTCACCGAAGGCTGTCGCGGCGCTTTTGGTCTCTATCTCGAGAGCGACGGATCTACAAAGCCCTATCGTCTCAAGATCGCGCCTCCATGTCTGCCGGCCGCTGCCGTTGTCGATCATCTTACCCGTGGCGCGAAAATTGCCGACCTTATCACCATCGGCGGTTCTCTCGACTATATCGTTCCCGATATCGACCGTTAAACTACTCGAATCACAAGCCAATCAGTAATATCACATCCGCAATATGCAAGATTTGTCAGTAATCACCGAGTGGATCCACAGCTTCCTGAGCTCCTTCATGCCGGGCTGGCTCACCACTACGGTCGAATGTCTTCTGATCGGTGTAGGCCTTCTGCTTGTCTATGCCTTGCTCGCGCTCTTCTACATATACTACGAGCGTAAACTCTGCGCCGCATTCCAGTGCCGCCTTGGCCCCAACCGTGTCGGCCCCATGGGTCTTCTGCAGAGCTTCGCCGATATGTTCAAGATGCTCATCAAAGAAATCATTCACCTCAACCATATCGACCGATTCCTCTTCGCTCTTGCCCCCTATCTGGTGATTCTCGCATCTATGCTTGCTTTCGCCGTCCTTCCTTGGGGCAACGGTCTGCAGGTCATCGACTTCAATATCGGCATCTTCTTCCTAATCGCCGTGTCGAGCATCGGTGTCCTCGGTATCCTCCTCGCAGGATGGTCGAGTAACAACAAGTTCACACTCATCGGTTCGCTCCGTTCGGGCGCCCAGATGGTCAGCTACGAGCTCTCTATCGGCCTGTCGGTCATCACCATCGTGTGTCTCGCCGGCACAATGTCGGTAGGCGGAATTGTCGAGGCCCAGTCCGATCTGTGGTTTATCTTCAAAGGTCATATTCCCGCTATCATCGCATTTGTGATATATATGATAGCCGGTACGGCCGAGACAAACCGTGGCCCGTTCGACCTTCCCGAGGCTGAGAGCGAGCTTACCGCCGGTTATCATACCGAATATTCCGGTATTCACTTCGGTTTCTTCTACCTTGCCGAATACCTCAACCTCTTCATTGTCTCGGGTGTGGCTTCGCTCCTCTTCTTCGGTGGATGGATGCCTCTCCATATCCCCGGCTGGGAAGCTTTCAACCATATCATGGACTATATCCCGTCTGTCGTTTGGTTCCTTGGCAAAGCTTTCGTTCTCTCGTTCATCATCATCTGGTTCAAGTGGACATTCCCCCGTCTCCGTATCGACCAGCTGCTGGCGCTCGAATGGAAATATCTCCTTCCCATCAATCTCGTCAATCTCGTGCTGATGGTTCTCGTCATCGTCTTCGGATGGCATTTCTAATCCCAAGTCTAAAACCAATAAACTCCATATAATTAAATGAGCGACAAAATAGGCAAGATTGCCCAGGTGATTGGCCCGGTGGTCGACGTCATCTTCGAAGGCGACGACAACATCATTCCGCCGATTTACACGGCTCTCAAAATCGACCGTCCCGACGGCACCGAGCTGATTCTCGAAGTGGAGCAGCATATCGGTGAGGATACCGTCCGCTGTGTGGCAATGGAAAGTACCGACGGCCTCCGCCGCGGTCTCGAGGTGAAAAACCTCGATCGTCCCATATCCGTTCCCACCGGAGAGCAGATCAAGGGTCGTCTTCTTAACGTTATCGGACAGGCTATCGACAAGCTGCCCGAACTGAACCGCGACAACCTGCGCTCTATCCACCAGCCCGCGCCCGAATTCGAAGACCTCACCATCGGAACTGAGATCCTCACTACCGGTATAAAGGTCATCGACCTTCTCGAACCGTACAGCAAAGGCGGTAAGATCGGTCTCTTCGGTGGTGCAGGTGTTGGAAAGACCGTGCTCATTATGGAGCTTATAAACAATATCGCCAAAGGTCACGACGGATTCTCTGTATTCACCGGTGTGGGCGAGCGTACCCGTGAGGGCAACGACCTCCTCCGAGAGATGATCGAGAGCGGTGTCATGAAATACGGCGACAAATTCAAGGAAGGACTAGAAAAAGGTGAATGGAACCTTGCCGATGTCGACAAGGAGCAGCTCGCTCAGTCGCAGGCAACGCTCGTTTTCGGTCAGATGAACGAGCCGCCGGGTGCACGTCTCCGCGTAGCCCTTTCGGGCCTCACGGTGGCCGAACAGTTCCGCGATCAGGGTGCCGGCGGCAAGGACGTCCTTCTTTTCATCGACAACATCTTTCGCTTCACTCAGGCCGGTTCCGAGGTTTCGGCGCTTCTCGGCCGTATGCCTTCAGCTGTAGGTTACCAGCCGACTCTGGCCTCCGAAATGGGTGCCCTTCAGGAGCGAATCACATCTACAAAGAACGGTTCGATCACATCCGTGCAGGCTATCTATGTGCCTGCCGACGACTTGACCGACCCCGCGCCTGCGACTACATTCAGCTTCCTCGACGCAACCACCGTGCTCAACCGTAAGATCACCGAGCTCGGTATCTATCCCGCCGTTGATCCCCTCGAATCGACATCACGTATTCTTGACCCAAATATCGTGGGAGAGGATCACTACAATACCGCTCAGGCTGTGAAGCAGCTCCTCCAGAAATACAACGAGCTTCAGGACATCATAGCCATCCTTGGTGTCGACGAGCTCTCCGACGACGACAAGCTGGTGGTTCACCGTGCTCGTCGTGCCCAGCGATTCCTCTCGCAGCCCTTCCATGTGGCCGAGCAGTTTACCGGTCTCAAGGGCGTACTCGTGCCTCTGAGCGAGACTATCCGCGGATTCAAGATGATTCTCAACGGAGAAGTCGATGAATATCCCGAGCAGGCTTTCCTCAACGTCGGCACCATCGACGACGCCATCGAAAAAGGCAAACGCCTCCTCGCAGAAGTACAATAATTTAACGACAGCTTGTAAACATGACACTAAAGATAATCTCGGCTCAGGAAGTAGTATTCGACGGAGAAGTCACATCTGTGACTCTTCCCGGCACTATGGGCGAATTCACCGTGTTGCGGAATCACGCCACACTTCTTTCCACCCTCGCCGCAGGCAAGGTGCGCTATGTCGATGCCGCCGGAGCTGAAGGAATCGCCGATATAACTGGCGGTATAGCCGATATCGACAATAATGTAGTGTCTGTTTGTGTCTATTGATAGCTTATGAAGCGCCTGTATACAATATTGACGGTTTTCCTGCTCGGTGCTTTCTCGCTCTTTGCCGCCTCTGACGGCACTGCTGCCCCTGACAGCTCCGCGCACGAGAAACTGAACCCCAAGGAAATCATTTTCGAGCACCTTGGCGACGCATATGGTTGGGAAGTACCTTTCGACCATCATCACCGTATTCCCCTGCCCATAATCGTATACGGCACCAACGGTTTCCACTGCTTCTCGTCCGCCCATATCACAGGCGGCGACGTCTACAACGACAACGGCACTCTCTTTTGTCTGGCTCCTTACGGAAGTCCGCACGAAGGTAAGGTCGTGGAGCTGGTCGACGGCAAGGAAATCCGTCCTGTCGACATTTCTATTACAAAAAATGTCGCGGCCCTCTTCGTCTCGGTTCTGCTCGTGGCCGGTCTGCTCCTGTGGCTTGCCGCTTTCCACCGCAAGAACCGCTTCAAGGCGCCCCGTAAAGGCCTCGGTGCGATCGAAGCTCTCGTCACCTTCATCTACGACGGTGTCGTAAAGCCCACTCTCGGCCCTCAGGCCCGTAAGTTCGCGCCATATCTTGTCACCGTCTTTTTCTTCATTCTTGCGATGAACCTCCTCGGTCTGATCGTGATATTCCCCGGCGGTGCGAATCTCACCGGCAATATCGCCGTCACACTCGTCCTTTCGGTAATCACATTCCTGGTCACAAACCTGATGGCCAACAAACACTACTGGAAAGAGATCTTCTGGCCCGAGGTTCCCGTATGGCTTAAGTGTCCGATACCCATCATGCAGGTCATAGAGGTATTCGGCATGTTCACCAAACCCGCCGCACTCACTGTCCGCCTTTTCGCCAACATGATGGGCGGCCATATGATAGTCATCACCCTCACACTCCTCATCTTCATCTTCAGCGCCGTCAGTCCCGTCGCTGGCGGAGGTGCCACCGTCGTGTCGCTTATCTTCTCCATATTCATGCTTCTCATCGACGTTCTGGTAAGCTTTATCCAGGCCTACGTCTTCACAATGCTCTCGACGATATTCATATCGCTCGCACAGGAACATGAACATACCAAGGAGGCTCATGAAGTCACCGCTGCTCTCGAGGCCGAGCTGGCCCAGGGGCCTGTCGACGCTAAATAATCGATAATTCAAAAAATATTTAATACACTCAAAAACTTAAAAACTATGTTTGGTCTTTTAGCAGAACTTTCCCTCACGGGTCTGGGCGCCAGCATCGGCGCGGCAATCGCAGCAATCGGCGCAGGTATCGGTATCGGTAAAATCGGCGCCGCAGCAATGGAAGCTATCGCCCGTCAGCCCGAGGCCGCAGGCGACATCCGAAGCAACATGATCGTGATCGCCGCCCTCGTCGAAGGTGTGGCTCTATTCGCCGTTATTGTCTGCGTTCTCGCTCTCTTCGTCTAATCTTCTGCTCAATCCTTGTAAATGGAACTATTCACGCCTGATTTCGGCTTGATTTTCTGGATGTTCGTGGCTTTCGGAGTGCTTTTCCTGGTACTCTGGAAATTCGCTTGGCCCGTCATCCTGAAAACCGTCGACAGCCGGGCCGAACTCATCGACAAGGGTGTTGAATACGCGCAGAACGCCAAAGAACAGCTCGATAATGCCCGTAAGGAAGCCGAGACTTATCTCAATGAGGCGCGCCGTCAGCAGGCCGACATCCTCCGCGATGCCGACAAAATGAAGACGCAGATCATCGAGCAGGCCCGTCAGGCTGCCCAGGTTGAGGCTCAGAAGGTCATGGACAATGCAAAAATCCAGATCCAGCAGCAGCAGAAAGAGGCACAGCAGCAGTTCCGAAACCAAGTGAGCGAATTCGCCCTTGCCATTGCCGGAAAAATAATGCACCGGCAGATGGAAGAGGACAACGCCCAGAACCAGTTGGTCGACTCTTTGCTCGACGAGATTGAAAAGAAAAACTGATACAGATGGATCAAGGCCTTATACCACGCAGATACGCCAAAGCGCTCTATGAAGTCGGAGAAGAGCGGCACGATAACGAGAAACTGTATGATGCCATGCAGGCGCTCGCCGCAGCTTTTACCGCTCAGCCGGCGCTTGCGCCTACTCTGGCTAATCCTTTTGTGGCCGGAAGCGACAAGGCCTCATTGCTCGTTAACGCCGTATATGGCGCCGATACCGACGGTGCCGACGCCACATACGTCGATTTTGTGAGCCTTCTCGGGCGCAACAAGCGTTTCGACATCGCCCGTGCTGTCGCTCTCGCATACATCAGTCTGTATCGTACCAAGCATTCCATATACCGTGTCGCTGTCGTAAGCGCCGCTCCCCTCGGCGACGCCGAGAAAAAACGCCTTGAGGCGGTTATCGCGGCTCACATCGGCCATGGTACAATGGAATATGAATACAGCGTAGATCCTTCGCTCATAGGCGGATTCACGGTCACCGTAAACTCCGAGCGTCTCGACGCATCCGTGAGCAACGAGCTGAAACGGCTCCGCCTGAGCCTTGTCAATTGATTTTTCCTCCCTCCAAGATATTAATTTCAATACCACGCAAGACCTTCGCATAAAATGATTAATCCAAGCGAAATATCCCAAGTATTAAAGCAACAACTCGAAAACGTCAACTCCAAAATCGCGTTCGAAGAGGTGGGCACAGTCCTCGAAGTGGGCGACGGTGTGGCTCATGTCTATGGTCTCGACAATGTGGGCGCCAACGAGCTTGTGGAGTTTGAAAACGGCGTGAAAGGTGTCGCTCTCAACCTTGAGGAAAGCAACGTCGGCGTCATTCTGCTCAACGAAGTCAATAAAGTGACCGAGAACATGACCGTGCGCCGCACAGGCGAAATCGCCTCCATTCCCGTAGGCGAAGGCTTGCTGGGACGTGTCGTAAACATCCTCGGCGAGCCAATCGACGGACGCGGCCCTGTCAGTGGCGACCTCATCCGTCTGCCTCTCGAGCGCAAGGCTCCCGGCGTTATCTATCGTCAGCCCGTTACACAGCCCCTCCAGACAGGTCTCAAGGCTATCGACTCTATGGTGCCTATAGGCCGCGGACAGCGCGAGCTTATTATCGGCGACCGTCAGATCGGCAAGACGGCAATCGCCATCGACACCATCATAAACCAGCGCAAAGGCTTTGAAGAAGGCAAACCCGTATATTGCATTTATGTTGCGATAGGGCAGAAAGCTTCATCTATCGCCGCTGCTGTCGAGGCTCTTCGTCAGCACGGCGCTCTCGACTATACCGTTGTCGTCGCTGCCACCGCTTCCGAATCGGCTGCAATGCGCTATCTCGCTCCATTCGCCGGCGTAGCCATCGGCGAATACTTCCGCGATACCGGCCGCGACGCTCTCATCGTCTACGACGACCTCTCCAAGCAGGCCGTCGCTTACCGCGAGGTTTCCCTCATCCTCAAGCGTCCCTCCGGACGCGAGGCATACCCCGGCGATATCTTCTATCTCCATTCACGTCTGCTCGAGCGCGCTGCCAAGATTATCGACAATCAGGAAGTTGCCTCTCAGATGAACGACCTTCCCGAAGTCCTCAGACCACTCGTGAAGGCCGGCGGTTCTCTCACGGCCCTCCCTATCATCGAGACTCAGGCCGGCGACGTTTCCGCATACATTCCTACTAACGTCATCTCCATCACCGACGGTCAGATCTTCCTCGAGACAGCCCTCTTCAACCGTGGTATCCGTCCTGCCATCAACGTGGGTATATCCGTGTCGCGTGTCGGCGGTTCCGCTCAGGTTAAGGCAATGAAGAAAGTTGCCGGCACACTTAAGATCGACCAGGCTCAGTTCCGCGAGCTCGAATCGTTCACCAAATTCGGCGGCGACATCGACGCCGTCACCGCCCGTGTCATCGACAAAGGTCGCAAGAATGAACGCCTCCTTATCCAGCCGCAGTATCATCCCATGCCTGTCGAAGAAGAGATCGCCATCATATTCTGCGGTGTCAACGGCCTCCTCGCCAATGTCCCCGTCGAAAAAGTGGCCGATTTCGAAAAGCAGTTCCTCCAGCTGCTACATGCGAAATATGCCGACGACGTCCTTGCGCTTCTCGCCCAGGGCAAGATGACCGACGAGGTTTCCGATAAACTCAAAACCGCGGCTCAGGAAGTCGGTGCACGCTTTTAAATAGATCACGATGGCAACATTACGCGAACTCAAAGGCCGCATCGGCTCGGTCGCTTCTTCCGAGAAGATTACGGGTGCGATGAAAATGATTTCTTCGGCCAAAATGCATAAGGCCGAAGGCGTGCTGCGCCGGCTCGTTCCCTTCGGGGATTGCGTCCGCACGATCATAGCCAGCCTTCTCTCCTCCGACGCGCCTGTGAGCTCGCCTCTGGCGCAGCCCAGGCGGAGCGTCCGGAAAGTCGCTCTTGTCGTTCTCGGCAGCGACGACGGTCTTTGCGGCGCATACAATGTCAATATATTCAAAGGCGTCCTCGAGACAATCGCAGGACTGCGCCATAAATATGGCGACGACATACACTTCGACATAATGCCTGTCGGAAAGAAAATGGCCAAGGCCTTCGCCCGCATTGCTTCAGACCCTGCCATCACTCTTTCCCTTATCGACGGCATAAACTCGAAAAGCGACGGCGAAACTGTCAAAAACTTTTCGCAGAGGCTCGAAGAAGCATTCCTCGACGGCACATACGACAGCGTTCAGCTCGTATACATGCACTATCATTCGGCAGGACGCCAGCGATATACCGTCGAAGACTATCTTCCCGTTTCTACGGCCGGACTCGCCGAAGGTGCCGGTGCCGGTCGCCCCTGCATATTCGAGCCGGATGCGCATTCAATTTTCGCAGCCGTCCTCCCTATGTATCTGCTGTCGCGTATGCAGACCGCTTTTGCCGAAAACCGTGCCTCCGAACAGGCCGCACGTGTCATGGCCATGCAGAGTGCCAACGACAACGCCCAGAAACTGCTCGAACAACTTCAACTCGAATACAACAAACTGCGTCAGGCTGGTATCACTACCGAACTTCTCGACATCGTCGGAGGGCAGGCAAGAGACTGACAGGCGCGTTCCGCATATTTGGATAAATAGTATAAATAATTCAATACCACATAAATGGGTAGTGTAAAAGAATACTTTTCATCGTTAGGTACCGGCATTGCAAGCCTTCTGAAAGGCATGAAGGTGACCGGTAAAGAGTTCATCACTCCGAAAATCACAGAGTGCTATCCTGAAAACCGCGAGACCCATAAACCGGCTCCGCGGTTTCGTGCCGAGCTTCATTTTGTTTATGACGCCGAGGGAAATCACAAGTGTATCGCCTGCGGCAACTGCGAGCGCAATTGCCCCAACGGCACTATATCCATCGAATCCAAGATGGTGACGACTCCCGCCGGAACAAAAAAGAAAAAACTCGACAAATATTTCTATGATCTCGGAAGCTGCACTTTCTGCCAGCTGTGTGTCACAAACTGTCCTACCTCCGCCATCGCTTTCGACAACGATTTCGAGCAGGCGGTGTTCACCCGCGGCAAGCTCGTAAAGCAGCTCAACTATCTTCCGGAAAAAGAAGAACCGGAGCCAACTCCCGAGGAACTCGTACGCGCCGCTGCCGAGCGTGAGGCAAAGATTGCCGCCGCAAAAGCAAAGGCTGCCGCCGCAAAAGCCGCCAAGGAAGCCGCTCAGGGCGACGCCGCTCCCAAGACAGAGGCCTGATCAGGGAGCCTACATTTAGAGAAAAATATCAATAAACCAATATGGAATCAGTAGGAAGTATAATCTTGTATTTTATCGTCGCTTTGTCGATGATAGTCTTCTCAGTGATGGCCGTAACGACCCGGAAGATCCTCCGAGCCGCCACATACCTGCTGTTTACCCTCTTTGCCGCTGCCGTGGTATATTTCATGCTCGACTATGAATTCCTCGGCGCCGTGCAGATTGCGGTATACGCCGGTGGTATCGTGGTGTTGTTTGTCTTTGCGATTCTGCTCACAAGCCGTCCCGGCGACAACACCGAACGCCTGACATCCCGCTCTCGCGTGCTCGGCGGTATCGCTGCCGTGGCGACTCTCCTCGCTGCCGGATACGCGCTCCTGAGCCGGACAATGGTCTTCCTGGCCAAGCCCGCTATGGAATCTCCATCTATGGATGCAATAGGCACCGCTATGATGGGAACCGGCGAAGGCCAGTACCTGCTGCCCTTCGAGGCAGTCAGCGTGTTGTTGCTCGCATGTATAATCGGTGGCGTCGTTGTTGCCCGTAAACGCTGATAATCTATGGAAATAACAGCAGTCTACTATCTCATTCCGGCGCTGATCATGTTCTGCTGCGGTGTGTATGGTTTCATCACTCGCAAAAACATGATCGCTATGCTGATATCGCTCGAGCTTATGCTCAACGCCGTCGATATCAATTTTGTGGTGTTCAACCGTTTTCTCTATCCCGAACAGATGGAGGGCATGTTCTTCACCCTTTTCGCCATAGCTATCGCCGCTGCCGAGACAGCTCTCGCGATAGCCATCATAATCAACATTTTCCGTGCCGCCAAGAATATCGATGTGCGCACCCTTAACGAAATGAAATTCTAAGCTTTATGGATGTGACAATACCTATATTGATTCTGGCCATACCGCTGTTTATGTTCATCTTCCTCGGCCTCCTCGGCATGAAGATGTCTCATAAACTGGCCGGCATCCTCGGCACTCTCGGCATGGGTACGGTGCTCGTGCTCTCCTATACCACCGCATTCACTTATTTCTTCAGCGGAGCGCCCGAATTTATCAATGAGGCCGGCGAACGACTCCAGTACGTAGTCTTCAATCAGACCTGGCTCGCATTTACCGACAAGCTCGTAATTCGCCTCGGCTTCCTTCTCGACCCCATCTCGGCAATGATGCTCGTGGTCATTACCACCATCTCTTTTATGGTGCACCTATACAGCATGGGATACATGCGCGACCACCACGGTGTCTATGAGCACGGCTTCCAGCGTTTCTACGCCTTCCTTTCTCTCTTCAGCTTCTCGATGCTCGGCCTCGTCGTCGCTACCAACATCTTCCAGATGTATATCTTCTGGGAGCTTGTGGGCGCCTCGTCATACCTCCTCATCGGCTTCTACTACATCAAGCCCTCCGCAGTGTCGGCTTCCAAGAAAGCCTTTATCGTGACCCGTTTCGCCGACCTCGGATTCCTCATCGGTATCCTCGTCCTCTCGTTCTATACCGGAACCTTCAACTTCACCGACCTCACATCGGTGCCCGTCGATGGTCTTGCAGGAGTCTTCCAGGTTAACGAAGGCACGGCCGAAGGAATCCGCGCTCTCATCGCCGCTCATCCCGCCCCTGTCTTCATGGGCGGTTCCGTCCTCACATGGGCCCTCGTGCTCATCTTCATGGGCGGCATGGGCAAGTCGGCCATGATGCCACTCCACATCTGGCTCCCCGACGCTATGGAAGGCCCGACCCCGGTATCGGCCCTTATCCACGCCGCTACAATGGTCGTTGCCGGTGTATACCTCGTCGCACGCCTCTTCCCCCTCTATCTCATGGAAGAGACCTCGCTCGTCATCATCACGGTCGTCGGAGCCATCACAGCCCTCTATGCCGCCATGGTGGCCTGCACCCAGATCGACATCAAGCGTGTCCTCGCTTTCTCGACCATCTCGCAGATCGCATTCATGATGGTATCGCTCGGCGTTGCGCGTCCTGAGTTCCACCATGGACTCGGCTACATGGCCTCCATGTTCCATCTCTTTACTCACGCCATGTTCAAGGCCCTCCTCTTCCTCGGTGCCGGCGCTCTCATCCATGCCATAGGATCGAACGACTACACCGCCATGCACGGCCTTCGCAAGTACATGCCCATCACACACTGGACGTTCCTCATCGGCTGTCTCGCAATCGCAGGTATCATACCCTTCTCCGGTTTCTTCTCCAAGGACGAAATCCTCAGCTCGTGCCTCGGCTACGACTGGGTGGCTTACGTATGGATGTCGGCCGTTGCCGGTCTCACTGCCTTCTACATGTTCCGTCTCTACTTCCTCATCTTCTGGTGGAAAGAGCACAAGGTGCATGAAGGACACCACGCGCCCCACGACCAGCCCTGGACAATGTCGCTTCCCCTCATCATCCTCGCTGCCGTATCCTGCGTGGCCGGATTCATTCCTTTCGGCAATTTCGTTACCTGGAATGGTCACGCATACGACTTCATGGCTCACTTCGACTGGAGCGTAGCTGCCGTCAGCCTCGCCATCGCAGTAATCGGAATCGGTCTCGCCGCAAAAATGTACATGCGCGAGAACTCTCTCCCCGAGAAGTTCAAAAACGCACTTCCCGCTCTCTGGGACTGGTGCTACCATCGCTTCTACTGGGATGAGCTCTACATGTTCATTACCCATAAGATTATATTCAACGGCATCTGCCGCCCCCTCGCATGGTTCGACCGTCACATCATCGACGGTACGATGGATTCTTTCGCCACAGTCACAAACAAGGCCTCCGAAGCCATCAAGCCCCTGCAGAGCGGTCAGATTCAGATGTATGTATGGTGGTATCTCATCGGTGCTCTCCTTTTGGGCTCGATTACAGTACTTTGCCTCATCTGATAGGTTCCTTACAGTGCAAATGACAGAAAAACAGTAAAGTAAGATGCTTTCCAACATATTGATATACTTCGTGGTGATTCCGCTGCTCATGCTCGGCGGTCTTGCCCTGTGCCGGAATATCCGTCAGATTCGTGCGGTGGCCGTAATCGGCTCCCTCGCGCTTACAGCTCTTTCGGTCTATCTTCTGGTCGACTTTCTGGCGCTCCGCGCCGCCGGCGATAACGCCCCCATGCTCTACGTTGACTCCTGGACCTGGTTCGAACCCCTCAACATCCACCTCGCCGTGGGTGTCGACGGTATTTCGGTCGCCATGCTCCTTCTTTCCTCCATTATAGTTCTTGCCGGATCTTTCGCCTCGTGGACAATCGCGCAGCCTAAGGCATTCTTCCTGTGGCTCATCCTTCTTTCTACCGGCGTTTTCGGATTTTTCATCTCGATCGACCTCTTCACCATGTTCATGTTCTATGAGGTCGCCCTTATCCCGATGTACCTCCTCATCGGCGTCTGGGGTTCCGGTCGCAAGAACTACTCCGCGATGAAGCTTACCCTCATGCTCATGGGTGGTTCCGCTTTCCTCATGCTCGGCCTCATCGGTATCTACTACCACTCGGCTCCCGAAGGCGGTCAGCTCACATGGAATATTCTCGAGATCGCCAAAAACGACGCAATCTCCCATGGCTGGCAGACATTCCTCTTCCCCATGACGTTCGTCGGCTTCGGTGTCCTCGGCGCCATGTTCCCCTTCCATACATGGAGCCCCGACGGTCACGCCTCAGCGCCTACCGCCGTATCAATGCTCCATGCGGGAGTCCTTATGAAGCTTGGCGGCTACGGCTGCTTCCGTGTCGCCATCTATCTCATGCCCCAGGCCGCTCACGAACTCTCCTACATCTTCCTTATCCTTACCGGTATCTCCGTTGTCTACGGTGCCTTTTGCGCATGCGTCAAGACCGACCTCAAGTACATCAACGCTTACTCGTCGGTGTCGCACTGCGGTCTCGTGCTCTTCGCAATCCTCATGCTCAACACCACCGCCATGACCGGCGCTATCATGCAGATGCTCTCTCACGGTCTCATGACAGCACTCTTCTTCGCCCTCATCGGTATGATCTATGGCCGTACACACACCCGCGAGATCACTCAGATGGGCGGCATGATGAAGATTCTCCCTTACCTCTCGGTATGCTACGTAATCGCCGGTATGGCTTCCCTCGGTCTTCCCGGTCTCTCGGGCTTTGTGGCTGAGATGACAGTATTTGTCGGCTCCTTCCAGGCCGGTATGGCAAACTACCTCGCCGGCGAAGGCTCCCTCCGTCTTGTCTTCACCCTCGTGGCTTGCTGCTCGATTGTCATCACCGCCGTCTACATCCTCCGTGTTGTCGGCAAGCTCCTCTTCGGCCCCGTCTACGACGAACACCACCTCACCCTCACCGACGCCACATGGTGGGAACGCCTCGCTACCGCCACCCTTATCATATGCGTGGCCGGTATCGGTTGCTTCCCCAATTTCTTCAATAATCTGATTAAAGCCACTTTCACGCCCGAAATATTCTCGGTGCTCGGCATGTAAACCTCCCAAAGGAATAGATTGCAATGGATTATTCTCAATTTTTAGCTATGAAGCAGGAAATAGGCCTCCTGGTTGTCTTCCTGCTCGTATTCCTCTACGACACATTCATGCCGAAGCAGACCCAGAAAGGTCTTCCGGTGTTCACCGTTGTGCTCACTGTCCTGCTGACCGCAGCCGGATTCTGCAGCCACTGCCTCGGAAGCGCGGCTGATGTCACCGCTTTCTCAGGCATGTATCAGACAAGCGCTGTCATTGCCGCTATCAAGGGTATCCTTAATATCGGCGTGGTCATCGTCCTTATCCAGTCTGTCAAATGGGCAAACAGCGAAGCCATGACAATGCGCCGCGGAGAGTTCTACGAACTTCTTCTCGTCACTCTCTTCGGCATGTACCTCATGATCTCAGCCCGTCACTTCCTCCTCTTCATCATCGGTCTCGAAAGCGCCTCGCTGCCTCTCGCCGCAATGGTCGCCCTCGACAAGAACCGTTATGAAAGCCACGAAGCCGCTGTCAAATATATTCTGACAGCCGTATTCTCTTCGGCTATCTTCATGCTCGGGCTCTCGTTTGTCTACGGCCTCACCGGCTCGCTCTACTTCGAGAACATCTACTTCGCTCTCACTACCAAGCTCAGCGTAATGCTCGTCGCCGCAATCGCCTTCGTCATCGCGGGTATCGGCTTCAAGCTCTCGCTCGTTCCATTCCACCTCTGGACTGCCGACGTATATCAGGGTGCGCCCACATCGGTCACCTCATATCTTTCGGTAATATCCAAAGGTGCCACAGCCTTTGCCTTCCTTGTTGTGATGGCTCAGGTCTTCGGTTCGGCCTATGGCAAGGTCTGGGAGTGGATGCTCTACGCCCTCATCATCATCACGATCACCGTCGGCAACCTCTTCGCTATCCGCCAGCGCAACATGAAGCGTTTCCTCGCATTCTCCTCCATATCGCAGGCCGGTTACATCATGCTCGGCGTGATTGCCTATAATGCCATGGGCGTCGCCGCACTCATGTATTACGTCCTCGTCTACATCTTCTCCAACCTCGCCGCCTTCGGTGTTATCGGCGCTATCGAGAACGCTACCGGCAAGGTGTCGATGGACGACTACCGCGGTCTTCACAAGACCAATCCCCGTCTCTCATTCTGCATGATGCTGGCCATGTTCTCGCTTGCGGGCATTCCTCCCTTCGCCGGTTTCTTCTCGAAGTTCTTCATCTTCACCGGTGCCATCAACCAGGGTAGTGTCGCTATCTACGTCCTCGTCCTTATCGCCCTTATCAACACCATCATCTCTCTCTACTACTACCTCCTGGTGGTTAAGGCGATGTACATTTCCGACGACGAATGCACCGTCGCTCCCTTCCGCTCGGCCTGCTCGGAGCGTCTCGGCCTCTTCATCACCGTGGCCGGTATCCTCCTGCTCGGTATCGTAAGCTGCTGCTACAGCTCGCTGCTCGATCTCACGTCGCTCAGCCAGATGCAGATGTACTTCATACACTAAACACTAACTACAAAACACATATTCAACCATCAAAGTGTGAGTGCCGCGAGGATTGTTCCCCGCGGCACTTTTTTTAAGGGTGTTCAGAATTCAGGTAAATCAGAAATGTCGGGCACTCTCTTTGCGAACCGCAACGGCCACTTCTTCTTTCGGCACTTCCTCGAAACATGTCAGAAGCGTCTCGAGCATTTCATCGCTTTTCCATGGTGTGCGCCCTACATACAGACGCTCCTTTGCCCGCGAGAACGCCACATATAGCAGCCGGGCGTAGTCTTTCGCGCTCGCCGGGCGCGAACTTGCGTCCAGCACTATCACATTGTCCATCTCAAGACCCTTGGCCTTGTGTACCGTCATTACCGATAGCCGTTCCGATACGATTCCGTTGGCCAGCAGATCCGATTCATTGAAAGTCGTCAGTTCGGCCAGATGGGCTTCCGCCTGCGTTTTCAGGTTGCGCTCCTTGTCCCTGTCGGTCACAAGGGAGTCTGTCAGTTCGAGGAAATACCCGAAGTGGCGTATCTGTCCTATATAACCGCGGCTCGAGAAGTAATTCCTGGCCTCCTGCAGCGCGCCGGCCAGCGTACCTGAGTCTTCCTCCATCTGTGCCTTGGTCGAGGCGTAGAGCGCCCCGTATGCCTCTCTGAAGCGTCTTGCCGCTTTCGCCACATTGGCGTTTTTCATTATTTTTTCCTGACGCCCCGATTTCTGTCGTGCCATCGGCTCCAGGGCTCTCATCAGATTCACTGTCGCCGCAACATCGTCGAGGGCGTTATGGCTGTTCACTCCCTCGAGTCCCAGCCTTTCGATAAGAACCGAAAGCTTGTGCGAGCGCAGTGTCGGCATTAGGAGTCTTGCAAGGAGCAGAGTGTCTGTATGCGCCTCCCGGTCTTCGAGAGGAGCCGGTACGGCACCGGAATAGCGCCTCTCGTAGTTATGGCGCAGAATCGCCGTGTCATATGCCAGATTATGTCCGGCTATAATGCAGTCATCGCCCAGAAAGGCGGCGAAACGCGCCAGCGCGTCTTCCGGCTCGAGAAGGACGGCCTCCGCATACGCCTTGCGCATTGGATTGTCTGTGCCGTCCGACAGGAAGCGCGGTATCGCTCTGTCCGTGCGTATGAACACACAGAATCGTCCGTCTGCCGTCTCCCTGCCACCGCATATCTTGATTGCGGCTATCTGTATCACATCGTCGCGGAATACGTCCAGACCGGTCGTCTCCGTGTCCAGAACCACGATAGGGCGGCTCGTGTCGCTCATCGCATGTGCAAAACGTCCGGTTGCCGTCACTTCGTCGGCATGCAGCAGTTCGTCGCCCGACATGGCCGCGTCGCGGAGCAGATTCATCAGTTGCCGCGCTCCTCCGAGTGTTCGCACCGACCGCGTCTGGTAGAGCAGCCTTGCCCATTCCTGCTGTCGAGTCGGCCGCTGCACCACCGCTAAGTGCGCCCATAGAGTCTTGAATGCCGCCTGATGGAACATGTCCGGCCGCGATACGTGGAAGAATTCCAATCCGTGGTCTGCCAGCACATCCGCCATTTCTTGTCCCTGGCGGTTGGTATGCACGAGAATAGCCGTCGTCTGTTCTGGATTCTCGTTCAGCAGCCGTCGGGCCTGCGCGGCCGCCATCAGCAGCAGTGTGCCCGTATCGCCTGTCCATGTGCGCAGCGGGCGCACCGTCGTCCTTTTGGCGACCGCTTGAGGCAGAAAATCGCGGTCTATGCCGAGATATCGCGTCGCAAGCCGGTTGCACAGATTCACAAGATAGTCGGGTGAGCGGTAGTTGCGCTGCAGGCGCAGTATATTGGAGCCGCATTGCCGCTTCACCTCGTCAAGCGCACGCCCTCCTGCGCCGAGAAAACCGAAAATGGCCTGCTGTTCGTCGCCGAGATATAGCGCCGTCCGGCGTCCGCGCGAACACAGACCGTCGATTATGGCAAGCTGCAGCGGTGTCATGTCCTGTACCTCGTCTACCTGCACCCATGTGTAACCCGTCATTTGCAGTGTGTCGGCGTCACGCTCCAGAAGGGCCGTGAAAGTCATGCGCAGTATATCGTCGTAGTCCACGAGCTGATTGGCCTCCTTGAATGCCGCGTAAGCCTCTATGCGTGCGTAGTCGCCCTCGTCCGGGTGTGTGCGCGGACGGCGTATCACTCTGTCGGGATGGTCATGTTCGAGCTGGTAGACGTAGGCCGCCTTGTCGAGAAAATCCTTGATCGCCTGAGCGTCCTTCAGTCCGTGGACGGTCGCGAGGTAGTCGGCCGCATCCTCCTCGTCGATGACTGTCGTGTCGGGTGCCACGATTCTGTTGGCATGCAGGAAGCGGAAACAGAAGCTGTGGATATTTCCTATGAATAGTCCTGTCGGCGCAGCTCCCATATAGTCCTGCACCCTCCGTGCCATCTCGCGGGCCGCGCGGTTGGTGAAGGTGAGGCAGAGCATTTCTTCGAATGGTACGCCCCGCACCGTATTCGCATGAAAAACACGCCGGGCAAGGATGTGGGTCTTTCCGCATCCCGGTCCGGCGAGTAAGAGTGCCTGGCAGTCGTGGAGTTCGACGGCCTTCTGCTGGTGGTTGTCAATCATTCCGTGGCATAGGGCTTGATCACAGAGCCCCATATACGGTATCCCTCGGGCTTCAGGTGGAGGCCGTCGGAAGTCAGTTCGCTCCGCAGATTGCCTTCTGCGTCGGTGAACAGCGGATAGAGGTTTATCCACGTCACGTCAAGCGTCGGGGCCTCTGCCGCGAGTATGGCGTTTATTTCACGTACTACAGGCTCTTTACCTTTGATACGGCTGTAGCGGCCGAACGAATTGTTGATCGGCAGAAGAGACTGCAGATAGACTTTTGTCGCGGGGCTTTCGGCATGTATCCGTTTCACGACCTCGATTATCGACATCGCTACCGAATCGGCCGGTATTGCATGACTCACGTCGTTTACTCCGCAAAGCAGGAAAATTTTCGACGGCTTGCCGTCGGTCACGTCGGTGAGACGTTCGGCTATTCCTTCGGCGGTGTCTCCTATGATACCGCGGTTCACCGCTCCCGGCAGACCTGTCAGTTCGGCCCAGTCGCCGCCTTCGGTCTGGCTGTCGCCTAAAAACACGACTGCACCGGCCTTCACGCCTTCTTTCTTGAACATCGCAGCCCGTTCCAGATAGTGGGGGGTAGGCTCCTCTTTGGGCAGACGGGCTGCCGCCGGCAGAAGAGAGGCACCCAGGAGAGCGCTCACTATAAGTATACGTTTCATGCTTCCGTATTTTCGTGTTCGCGATATGCGTCGACGGCTTTTTTTACCGATCCGTGCATCAGCAGCATGCGCTTGGCCTCGTCGTAGGGGAGCCCGAGTTCTTCCACGATCATACGGGTGCCTCGGTCTACGAGCTTGGCGTTCGACAGCTGCATGTTCACCATCTTGTTGCCTTTCACGCGGCCCATCTTGATCATCACCGATGTCGTTATCATATTGCAGATCATCTTCTGCCCGGTGCCGCTCTTCATGCGCGAGCTTCCCGTCACATATTCCGGCCCTACGATCATCTCTATGGCTATGTCGGCGGCTTCGCTCACTGGCGCGTCGGGGTTCGAGGTGATGGCTGCCGTCAGTATGCCGTGCCGGCGGCACTCTTCGAGGGCGCCGATCACATAGGGGGTCGTTCCCGAGGCAGCTATGCCTATCACGGTGTCTTTGTCGTTGATTCCGAATGCCTCAAGGTCTTTCCAGCCCTGGGCTGTGTTGTCTTCCGCGTTTTCGACGGGATTGCGGAGTGCCGTGTCGCCGCCTGCGATAAGACCGATCACCCACGACGGATCCATGCCGAATGTCGGCGGGATTTCCGACGCGTCAAGCACGCCAAGACGTCCCGATGTGCCGGCACCGATATAGAAAATGCGGCCGCCGCGCTTCATGCGGGGCACGATCTCGCTCACCAGTTTCTCGATGGCCGGCAGTGCTTTTTCCACTGCGAAGGCCACCTTTTTGTCTTCGTTGTTTATGTCGTGCAGGATTTCGCCTACCGATTTCTTCTCGAGGTCGTTGTAAAGCGAAGCCTGTTCGCTGATTTTTACAAAAGCCATTGTTTTATGATGAAATTATGCGTATTTGTCTTAATTTATGAATGATACTTGAGCAGACCCTCCATCGGGCTCTTGATGACCTTTCCGATGGTGCAGCCGCTGTTGCGGGCCGCTTCTTCGAGTACTTCGCGGAAGTAATAGGCTATCGACCCCACGAAGTTCACCTTATGGGCCTCGTAGCCCGTATATTGCATGATGTTGCGCTTGAAGAATGCCGTAAATGTGCCCAGCACCATATCGTGGATTTCCTTGACGTCGATGTGCTTCGATATGAACGGCGTAACCGACGCGAGGAAGCGGTTGGGCTGAGGTTCGCGGTATACGCGCCGTATGATGGTGAGAAGGTCCAGCGAGTATTCCTCAAGGAACTCGGCTGTAACTTCGGCCGGAAGCTGGTTTTTGAGTACATCGCCGAGGAAGAGCTTGCCCAGTACGGCGCCGCTGCCTTCGTCGCCGAGTATGAAGCCCAGTGGCGACACGTTGGCGGCTATGCCCTTGCCGTCGTAGAGGCAAGAGTTGGAACCTGTACCCATGATGCATGCTATCCCCGGCTCATGGCCGCACAGGGCGCGGGCCGCGGCGAGAAGGTCGGTATATACCTCGATTTTCTCAGCCCCGGGTATATTGGCCTTGATGGCGCATGCCACGTTCGAGCATACTTCGGTCGAAATGCATCCTGCTCCGTAGAAATACACCTCTTTTATATCGCCTGCGTAGGCGGTAAGTTCGGGCATCAGTTCTGCCCCTATCCGCGAGCGCATTTCTTCTTCAGTCAGCATCACGGCATTCATCCCTAAGGTGAAAACCTGCTTTTCTACCTTTTTACCGTTCAGTAGGCACCAGTCTATCTTGGTGCTTCCGCAGTCTGCTATGAGTATCATATCTTTATGTATATTTTCTTTTTATATAGTATATATCCTATGCACCAGTTGAACAGTACGAAAAGGATAGCGAATATCAGTGATGCGAGGGTGGCATCCGAGCCGCATAATGGCAGCAGAACGCCATCGTAGATCCAGCCTTTTATGCTGATCATGCCCGATTCGTTGCCGGAATAAGGTACCTTCACCGTTCCGATCACAATGCTCAGCACGGCGCCGAGGCAGTACATGAACAGCGGATTGATGCCGAAGGCCTCGAAGAAACGGCACCAGCGACGCTTGCCTTTGATGTCGATGATCCATATCAGAAGGCCCAGAAACGACGACGCCAGACCGCAGGTAGTGAGTACGAATGTCGGAGACCATATTTTTTTGTTGATGGGCATGCCGTAGTCAAGCAGGAAACCGGCGAAGGTCATGATTGTGCCGACTATGAAAAGACTGTTGATACGCTTTTCGTTGTCTTTTGTCTTCATGATCAGGCCGCCGCAGATGAAGCCTATCAGCATATGCGCTATCGACGGCAGTGTGCTCAGCAGTCCTTCGGGGTCGAATTTCAGGCGTACGCCGTCGATGGTCGACGTATACATATGGTCGGGTCCGAGCACTTTGTGGTCGATTATCGATATGATGTTCGTATCGGAGTAGTTGAAGCCCTCGCCGAAGATGAGGAGTATCGAGTATACCACAAGCATCAGAGCAACGGCCCAGGGAAGAGCCTTGGGACGTATGGTCAGGGCTATGATCGAGCCTATGCCATAGCATAAGGCCAGACGGGGCATCACTCCGAGTATGCGGATATGGTCGAAACAGAACACCGCCTCCGAGAATGTCTTCGTCCCGAGGATTCCGCGCAGGAAAAGACCGAACCATGCTATGGCCATACCGATGAGGAAGATCACGATTGTGCGGCGCACGATTTTCCATACGCACGATCCTGACAGGCGGAAATCATATTTTCGGAGAGAAAAATACGTTGATATACCCATTATGAACATGAAAAAGGGGAACACCAGGTCGGTCGGCGTCAGGCCGTTCCATTCCGCATGTTCAAGCGGGGCGTAGATATGGCCCCACGAACCGGGATTGTTCACCAGTATCATGCCCGCGATGGTAATGCCGCGGAGGATATCGAGGGCGAGAAGTCTCCCGTTGTTGTTTTTAGATAATGATTGGCTCATGGTTCGTTTATTTGATTGGTTCGGTGCATTCGTCTACGAGATAGACTATCGATTTATAGGGTATGCCGCTGTGGGTGGTCAGGCCTATTTCGCAGGTGCGCGAGTTGGAGTAGCCTTTCTTGGCTCCAGAGGCCTCGATCGCGGGCTTTAGTTTCCTCAGGCCCCATTTGTTCAGTTCAGGAAATGTGAAACCCTTGTCACCTGCGAATCCGCAGCAGCCCACTTCGGCCGGAACGGTCACATGGCGCGAGCACATCGACGCGAGGCTCACTATTTTGTCCGCTATGCCCATGCGCCGGGTCGAGCATGTCACGTGTACGGCTACCGGAGTATCGATGGGCGTAAACTTCAGATATGGCGCGAGATAGTCGAGTATGAATTCGGCGGGTTCGAAGAGCGGCATGCTCTTTATGTGTTCGCGCATGCGGTGCAGACACGGGCTCTGGTCGCATACCACAGGTATCTTGCCGCCTTCCGAGGCGATGGCGAGCGCCGCCTCCAGTTCTGCGGTTTTCTTGTCGGCGATGTCGGGCATGCCCTTGCTTTCCCATATCATTCCGCAGCACAGACCGTCCATCTTCTCGGGGAAGATGACCTGATAGCCGGCCTTGCGGCATAGGCGCACGAATACGTCGGCAAGTGCCTCCGGTTTACCTTTTTCTTCTTCGCCGGGACCCATCACGCGATTGAGGCATGAGGGGAAATATACCACCTTGCGCTGTTCCGGCGGCGTTGTGGCGAGATGATCCGGATTGAAGGGGGAAGGTAGGGCGGCTGTCCAGAGCGGCATTCCGATTTTGTGGAGAGCGCGTCCCACGCGGTCGACGCCTTTGTCGCCGATCACACTGTGTGCCACCGAGGCAGCCCCCAGGGCGAGGCGCAGTCCGTCGCTGACACCGGCCAGATGTTCCGCGGCCCATTTGCCGGCTTTCCTTCCGGTATCCGACAGATCGCGTTCGCGTATGTCGTGGATCAGATCGGCCGTGTTTATTCCCATCGGGCATGAGGTGCTGCACAGTCCGTCGCCCGCGCATGTCTCGCGGCCGTAGTACACGAATTCTTTCTCGAGTTCCTTCAGACGTGCGGGGTCGGAGCCGTCACGCCGCAGACGCGATATCTCGCGCTGTGTCACAATGCGCTGACGGGCCGACAGAGTCAGGCCGCAGCTCACGCAGTTGACCTCGCAGAAACCGCATTCTATGCAGCGGTCTACTTTCGGACTGCACAGCGGCAGAGGCTTCATCGAGCGCACGAAGCATTCGGGATCGTCGTTGAAGATCACCCCGGGGTTGAGTATGCCTTTCGGGTCGAAGGCCGCCTTCACACGCTTCATAAGCGCCCAGGCTTTCGGCCCCCATTCGGCCTCCACGAACGGCGCCATGTTGCGTCCCGTGCCGTGTTCGGCCTTGAGCGATCCGTTGAAACGCCCTACGATAAGCGTCTCGATCTCGTTCATCAGGTGCTTGTATTTGTCTACGTCGGCCTGAGTCTCGAAACTTTGCGCGAGAATGAAGTGGAAATTGCCTGCCAGGGCATGGCCGTAGATACAGGCCTCGTCATAGCCGCAGTCCTCCAGCAGTTTTGCGAGAGCCACTATTCCTTCGGCGAGATCGTCGATGTGGAAGGCAACGTCTTCGATAAGGGCTGTAGTGCCTGCCGGACGTGTGCCCCCGACAGCCGGGAATATGCCCGAGCGCATCTGCCACCATGCCGCCACTTCGGCCGGATCGGTCGAGAAATGAGCCTGGAATACCAGTCTGAAAGGCTTGAGGGCCTCCATTGTGGCGTCGATCTGCGTCTGCAGCGTTTCGGCATTGTCGGCTTCCGTTGACAGAAGCAGGGCGGTGAGGCCTTCGCCGTGGGTATCGTTGACCGATGCGAGCGATTTCTTGTCGAGGAGCTCGCAGCTCTGCACCGTGCCGGCTTTCTGAAGCGCTATGACGGCACGGGCAGCTTCGGCCATGTCGTCGAAATAGAGCATTGCCGAAGCCGAGAATTTCATTTCCTCGGCCGTATTGACGGTCACTTCGCTGATAAAGGCCAGTGTGCCCTCGCTGCCCACCATGCAGTGCGCCAGTATGTCGAAAGGATCTTCATAGAGTATGAACGGCAGAAGATTCAGGCCCGTCACATTCTTTATGGAATATTTGTGCTTTATCAGTTCATATAGCTCGGTATCATCCGTTATAGAGCGCCGTATGAGGGCAAGTTCATCGAGGAGCGCGCCGTGAGTGCGGCTGAACGATTCGCGCGATTTGGCATCGGCCGTGTCGAGCACTGTGCCGTCGGCAAGCACGACGCGTATCGACCGTAGTATACGGTCGCTGTTGGCGTGTGTGCCGCATTTCATGCCCGAGGCATTGTTGGCGACGATACCTCCGACCATGGCCGATTTTTTCGACGCGGGGTCAGGCGTGAATACGCGGTGGTAGGGTTTCAGAATCTCGCCTACCCGCGCTCCTATAATTCCGGGCTGCAGGGCTATGGCGTGGGCCTTGGGGTCGAGTATCCGGTAGTTCTCCCACGACTTTCCGGCAACGAGAAGCACAGAGTCCGATATGGCCTGTCCCGACAGGCTCGTGCCTGCCGCACGGAATGTCACCGGCACTTCGAGCGCCGAGGCCGCACGCAGGGCCACGGAGGCTTCTTCTTCGTTTTCCAGACGCACCACGACTTTGGGTATGAGCCGGTAGAAACCTGCATCCGTACCCCATGCGAGAGTGCGCAGAGGGTCGGTATAGATGAGCTTGCGGTCTATCTTACGCGATATTTCCTTTATGAAACTGCCGTATTTGTCCATAGCCGTAGGAGAGAGGTGAATAGATCTTATTTATAGAGATAGTATTTCGACGAGGCCTTGCGGAAACCTTCGTTGTCCTTGTTCCAGTATCCTTCGATGTCGGCTGTCTTGTAGTTCTTGGTGAAGCGCTCGCGGATCTGCTTGCTGCCGCATACCTTGTCGAACATGTTGAAGCGTTTCGGATCGGCGATGTCGAAGATTTTCTTGTCGGGGTACATGTCGGCCAGCTCCTCCATCACATAGAACTGTGTCAGAGACAGCGGTGCCTTCTCCACGTCGGTCACATATACTTCGACTCCCTCATAGTTCTTGCCCTGGCCTGTGGAATAGAACGGACGTATATGGATCGGACGGAACATCATGCCGGGCAGATTGCGGGCATTGAGGCGTTCGGTGAGTTTTTCAGCGTCGATCCAGTCGGCAGCGAAGAGTTTGAAAGGTTCGGTATAGCCCACGCCGATAGATATGCAGTAGAGTTCGCCGAGAATACCCGAAACAGGATAGTATATCACCGATTCGGGAACAGGCATGTGCGGCGAGGGAAGTACCCACGGCATGCCCGTGGCGCGGAAATCCATGGAGCGGTCGTAGCCTTCCATCGGAACTACCGTCAGGTCTACCTTCACACCGTTCTTGAGCAGACTCTCCTCGTTGAGATAACGGGCAAGTTCGCCGGGCGTAAGGCCGTAGAGGTAGGGGATCGGAAACTGGCTGACGAACGACACGCAGTCGGGTTCGGTCAGATTACCCTCGATCTTGTTGCCGCTGATAGGATTGGGGCGGTCGAGAACCACGAATTCCTTGCCTAGTTCGGCGCAGGCTTCCATGGCGAGACCCATGGTGGATATGAAGGTGTACGAGCGGCAGCCGTTGTCCTGAATGTCGTATACGAGCACATCGATGTCCTTGAGCATTTCGGGCGACGGCTTGCGGTATTTGCCGTAGATGGAGTAGACGGGAATGCCGGTGGCCGAATCGATGGCGTTCTCCACCTTGTCGCCGGCATGGAAATCACCGCGCACGCCGTGTTCGGGCGCATAGAGCGCAACCACTTTCACGTCGGGTGCCTCCGCGAGGATATCGACGGTCGATTTCAGTTTGTTGTCGACACCGGTCGGGTTTGTGATGAGGCCCACGCGTTTGCCGCGGAGCATTTCGAAACCGTTGTCGCGGAGCACTTCAACACCGGGTTTTACCTGGGCGCCGAGGGTTAGTGCAATGGCGGCGAGAAAGCCGAAAACTATATTCTTTTTCATTTTTTACGTCCGAAGTTAGGGTCTATTTTAAGGAATGCGCATATGCCGATGGTTGCGGCGCAGCAGATCATTGTCCAGATGAAGAAATGGCGGTAGCCGATCGTCTCCTGAAGCCAGCCGGCGGCCATGCCGGGCAGCATCATGCCGAGCGCCATGAAGCCGGTGCAGATGGCGTAGTGTGCCGTCTTGTGCTTGCCCTCGGAGAAGTAGATGAGGTAGAGCATATATGCCGTGAAGCCGAAGCCGTATCCGAATTGCTCCACGAACACGCATATGTTCACTGTCAGCAGCGAGGGATCGGCGGCATAGCTCAGATATACGAACGTGAGGCATGTGAGCGACATGGACCATGCCATGGGCCACAGCCAGCGCTTGAGGCCGCCCTTGGCAGCCACGATACCGCCGATGATGCCGCCGATAGTGAGGCCGATGATGCCTACAGTGCCGTAAACGATACCTACCTGGCCGGTGGTCAGGCCGAGACCTCCCTTGTCGATGGGGTCCAGGAGGAAGGGGTTGATAAGTTTCACAAGCTGTGCCTCGGGCAGGCGGTAGAGCAGCATGAAGGCGATGGCGACCCAGGCCTGCGGCTTTTGGAAGAACGACTTGAAGGTCTCGAAGAACTCGCTGATAATGCCCGAGGCCGTTGTGCCGGCCTCGTTGTGGCCGTCGGATGCGGGACGGGGAAGAGCCCATCCGTGATAGATGGCTACCACAAAGAAGAATGCCGACAGAACCGCGAATACCACCAGCCATGCCATCGGGATATTGCCCGATGCGCCTTCGAATGTGGCCGAAGCACGCTCGGTGAGCTTGTGGTCGGCCTCATAGTAGAGCCATGCCGTCTTGTCCCAGTTTTCGTGGTTGAACACGAAGCGGGTCGAGAGAGCGGCCTGTTCGAGTTTCACACTCTGGTCGCCGGCACGGTGCGTCACGTTGAGTACTATATCCTCGCCTTCGGCGGGCTGGCGGTTCAGACGCAGCCCCACGATGGTGAAATTGTTGTTTACTTCAGTAAATGGTTCGCGTTCTTCGCCGAAGGTCTCGCGTACCCAGCGGGTGAAAGCGCCTTCGCCGTCATCTGCCACAGCCACGGCTGCCGCATTTTCAGTCTTGGGCTGCTCGGCTGCCACAAAACCGTTGCGCTCGTTCATGTGCTTTACGGAGTCGCGCATCATGGCGGCATAGGCCTTGAAAGCCATCGGAGTGCCGTCTACCTCGACTGTGGCCGGAGCCTTGGTTGAGAGAGCCACGTTTTCTGCCGGAGTGAAGAACTGAAGCTCGCCCTGCAGGTCGGCCGGGGTCGAGGCTATCGCCGTCATGTCGGGGGCTGTCCATTCGACAGCCGGATCGGCGTCGACGCTGATCCGCAGCGGCTCCAGACCCGAATTTGTCTCGATAAGACCGGCCACGATCACAAGGAGACCCTGCCCGGCTACTGTGGCTATGCGGTAGAAAGTGGAGCGTATGCCGACATAGAGCGACTGCTCGTGTTCGGTCAGCGCCAGCATGTAGAAACCGTCGGCCGCGATGTCGTGCGTGGCCGATGTGAAGCCGACAAGCCAGAAAATGGCCAGCGTGAGCTGGAAGAAGAATGGCGTCGGTATGGTGAAGGCTATGCCTGCAAGTGCGAAGGCTATGATCCACTGCATGGTGAGCGTCCACCAGCGTTTGGTGCGGATTATATCCACAAATGGGCTCCAGAAGGGCTTGATTACCCAGGGGAGATACAGCCAGCCCGTGTAGAGGGCTATGTCTGTGTTTGATATGCCCAGGCGTTTGTACATGATCACCGAGATGGTCATCACGGCGACATACGGCAGACCTTGCGCGAAGTAAAGCGTCGGGATCCAGGCCCAGGGGTTGCGTTTGCTTGCTGTTTTCATTCAGTTGGTATTCAATATAAGGTTGTCAAATCTGCTCCGGGGAAATAATGGCGTAGAATCTCCTCGTAGCCGTAGCCCTGCGCGCCCATGGCGGCGGCTCCTATCTGGCACAGGCCTACGCCGTGGCCCCAGCCCGCGCCGTAGAGGGTGATTGTGGCGGGAATGCCGTCGGCGTCCGACATCTCGGGCACGAAAGCCGAGCTGTAGAGATGGCTCTCGGAAAGTGTGCGGCGTATCTCCAGTTCCTTGCCTATGATCATGCTTCGTTTGGTGCCGGTGATACGCAGGCGGATTATGCGGCCCGAAGTGCCGCGTTCGAGCGGTTCGAGAGCTGTTATGGCTCCAAAGTCAATGCCGGAGCGCTCGCGCACTATACGGCTGATGGTCTCCTGATCGTAGACCACTTTCCAGCGGAAGAAATCGGGGGTCTCCTGATCGTAGTGGTTGAGTACCTGCCGGAGTACGGCCTTGTCGGTGACGTTGCAGAATGCCTCGGGCTTGCCCATGATCCATTGGCGGGCGTTCTCCTCTTTGCGGAGATCGGGGTATTCCATAGGGTGACGGCTGTCGGAGCGGGCCTCGAGATAGTGGAAGTGGCGGGGCTGCCAGCAGCTTTCGAATTCTTCGAAAACACCTCCGCAGCACTTCGAGAAGCGTGCGTCGGCGAGATTGCCGTCGGTGTCGGTGAGCACGATGCCGCGTGTGGCGTTTACGGCATCGGCGACGGCTGGCGTGGTCTGGCGTGTGATGCCCTGATAGCGCTGGCAGTGGTCGTCGGCGCAAACGTCGAAGCGGTCGTGATTGTCGCGGTCGTACCATACAATGCGTTCGTCGGCGGTATCGGTCATGCCGTCGGTGCTGCGTTCGCCTTTTTCGCCTATCTGGGCGAGAAGCCAGCTGCGCGAGATCACCGCATGCGCCCTGAGAAGGGCGTCGGAGGCGGTGGCGCTCATTTCCGACGATATGACGCTTTCGAGATATGCCTCGACCGGCACTATGTTGACAGCCGTGAGATCGGTGCCGCCGAGCACTCTGAGATTGCCGCGGAATACCTGACTCTCCTTGCGCTCCCAATGGAAATCGACTCCGATTGTCACGTCCTCCAGGAGGAAGAAACATTTGGGCGACGTGGCATTGAACTGTAGTTCGGGATACGACGATCCGTTCCAGAGTATTGTCCCGTCGGGATTGACCGTGGCCGACTGGCGTCCTTCGACAAGGGCGCCGTCGGCTTCGTATGCGCCGTGGAAGTTGAAGCGCAGCTCGACGGCCGACATTATGCCGACACTGACGGTGGGTTCGGTGTTGAATTTATTCGACATCGGATGCTATGGCGTTTATTTCAGATTCGGAAAGACAGAGTTCGTCGAGAAGACGGCGCACGGTGTCGGCGCCGAAGCGCTCGAAATCCACGGGCCGCGGAGTGATGTATACGCCGCCCATGTCTACCGAAGCGGGGCTGATGAGCATGCAGTCGTCGCCTTCGGTGCCGTAGAACGACGGACGGTGCCGTTTGCGGGGTACTACGGCCACACGCACGCCTGCCGGTGTGCCCCATGCGAGGATATTCATCATCGGCTCGTACTCGCCTTCGGGCACGGGAAGTGCTTTGTAGAGACGGCCGAAAAGCCGGGCGCCCTCTTCGGGTGTGGCGGCGTCGATCACAAAGAGCTTCAGCGGCAGGGTGTCGACAAGCGCGAGAGTGCTTGCGCCGTCGGCGGCTATCTCCTTCTGCTCGGCGTCCTCGAGGGCGTCGGGCAGGGTGAGGAAGTCGGTGTTGCCGGCCTGGAAGTGCATGTGGTCGGGTGCGGAGGCGCCGCATCGCGGGCCGTTGTAGAACACGGTGTATCCTTCGAGTTCAGAAGCCAGCTTTATCATGTCGGCCATGCGGCCTTCGATTTTCTGCGGCGTATGGGCCTTTTCAGGAACCGTCAGATGGCGCGGGAAGATGGGGAAAGGATTGATGAGGACGGTGTATCCTTCGGCTCGGTCAAGCCCGATCTGCTCTGCCGGACGGTTTTTCTCGCACAGGAAGCAGGGCCGGGCTGCCAGAGAGGCTGCATCGACCTTGGCGCCCGACGACACAATGCGCGCCGGGTTGAACTGCACCTTGAAGTGCATGCCGTCGAGGTCGAATTCCTTGGTCTCGACTCCCTTGAGGGCCTCGAAATTGCCTCGGGCCATTGGCCACGCGGCAAGCTGGGCGTCTATGAACTCCTGGATTTTCATTTTTTTGAGGCGTTAAGCTTTTTGCGGGCCGATACTTCCCATGTGCGGATACGGTCCTTGTAGAGGTTGTTCGCGTTGGTCTTGTTGATGTCGAGGGCGGCATCGGAGTTGTCTTCCCAGCGGCGGCAGAAGTATACCACGTCGTAGACGCGGCCTATCTGGTGCTTGCGCGAGAACATCAGGCCGAGCGCATAGTCTTCGCCGTAGGATGTGTTGGGCACCATGATGTCGCGCAGCATAGGGGTGTAAAATGCGCGTGGTGCTCCGAGGCCGTTGATGCGCAGGGCGTTGTTGCGGCCGTTGTCGGGTGTCCATTCCTTGTGGTCGATCACGCCGGGAGGTATGGGCTGCATGTTGATGTCGGTGAGCATATAGGTGCCGACGACCATGCCGGCGTTGTTGTCGTAGAACGCCTTTACCATCTTTGCGAGGGTGTTTTCGTCGGAATATACGTCGTCCGAGTCGAGCTGCACGCAGAATTTGCCTGCGTGGGGATCCATGGCTCCGACATTCCAGCATCCGCCGATACCGAGATCACCTCGTTCGGGAATGATGTGGATCACACGCGGATCGGAAGCGAACTCGTCGATGGCCTCCGAAGTGCCGTCGGTCGAATGGTTGTCGATGATGATAAGGTTATAGTCGAAGTCGGCTTTCTGGCTGAGCACGCTGCGGATGGCGTCGCGGATAGTGCGGACGCGGTTGCGCACGGGTATGATCACCGAAGCCTCTACCGGGAATTCGCCGCGGTTGAACTCGATGGGTTCGAACACGGGCTCGAGGTATGCGCCGATTTCCTTGAGATGGTCGGTGCATGCCTTTTCCATCTCGATCTGCACTCCGCGGTTCTTGGGATCGACATAGTCGAAAATCTTCTTTCCGGAGGCGCGGTTGTCGACAGTAACGTCGCTGTAGAGATATTCGTTGATATGCACGATGGGCGCGATGCGGCTCAGACGCAGGCGAAGGTCGTAGAGGCCGGCGGCTGTATAGTCGGCGGTCATTCCGGCGGCGGCTTTCACGAAATCGGCGGCGTTATAGAATAGCACGGATCCGAAATCGAAATCATCGCGCAGCGAGCCTTCCTGATAGTCGATGACAGGCGAGTTGGTGCGCTTGCCTTCGACCACGGTATAATGGTCGGCATAGACCATTGCAGCTCCGCTGTCCTTGGCTATCTCCACAAGGCGGTGAAGGGCGTGGTAGCCTGGTTCGAGAGTGTTTGTCTTTGTGTAGTAGAGCACGAAAGCGGCATTGCCGGTGTGTGCGGCCATGGCGCGTACAGTGGCCGAGGAGGTGAGACTGTCGACATGAAGCATGTCGCATCCGAGACACGGAGCCGCGGCGGCATCTGTGGCCAGAAGGGTGATTTTAGAAACGAGTGGGCTCGCCTTGAGGTTGTTGACGGTGGGAGCGGCCTGCTCTTCGCTCAGGAAGGGGACAAAACAGTGTATCATAATTTTGTGTTTTTTGATTCGGGTTTGGGTTTTGTTGCTTTCGAAAGACAATGCAAAGTTAGTGCATTGCCGGCGGCGATGTATGCCTTTTTGACCATTAAGACTTTTTAGCTCCTTATCTGGCCTCGAAGAATTTCAGGATCTGGCTCATGAGATGGTTGCGGGCCGATCCGTCGCCCTTGATTGTCTCGAAGGGGAAGCCGATGACCACGGCCTTGTGCGTTGCGTCCTTCATCACTGTTCCGGCAATGAGATTGTTCTCGCCGTAGCGCATGAATGTGGCTCCGGTGGCATTGTCGGCCGGATAGAATGAGTCGGGCGATTCGACGGCGTAGAAATCGGCGTTGTATTCGTTGTAGAAATCATACCGGCCTTTGCCGAACTCCTTGAAACGGACGGGCACCTGATATGCGTCGCCTGTCACCGAAGCCTGACCTACACGCCAGTTGAATCCGAGTACCTGCTGCGCGAATTTCTTGTCGGCCTCGGCGACGGCCGCAGTAGAGTAGGGGTTGTCCCAGATGTCGGTCGCGACATACGAACCGCTCACGAAGAAATCGGTGCCGTTTTTGGCGAGTGCGGCCATGCGGGTCTGAAGTTCGGAGGGGAAGGCCTTGAAGCGCGTGCCGTATGCGCCGGTGCCTGTCTTTGTCTCTTTCTGTTTGCCGAGTATGAGGTCGACTGCGGCCGGAGAGTCGGTTGACTCACAGAAAGCCTCAAGCGAGGTCGATACGAACGACCATCCTGCGGCCATCGCCGCTGCGCCGTGCACCTGCGGATAGTCGAAAGTGTTTCCTGCTATGATCTTGTCTTCGTAGTTTGCGCGTGAGGCGCCGAATCCGGCGGCATCATCGTCCATCCAGGGTATCTGACGGCGGAATTCAAACTGTTCGCCGATATAGGAAATGTCCTGCATATAGGGTACGCCGCCGTCGCGTGCAGTGTAGAAACCGGCGATCTCCAGCGAGTCAGTGCCGGCATCGAAGCGGTCGGGAGCCGATATGCGGGTGAAGCCGTTGACGACGGTGAGGATATTGGCAGAGCCTTCTACACGTCCGCATGCGAGCACCTCGGAAGGGAAGGAGACCCCGCCGTCGTTTCCGGCGATGATGCGGTATGAGGTCACTGTGCCGGGCACGACATTGCTGACGGTGTATTCGGGCTTTTCAGTGCGCGCTATAGTGCGGAAGGCGCCGTCGCCTTTGCGCTCCTGAACGAGATAATAGGTCGGAGTGGCGGTTTTTTCAGATTTGTCGACAGTCTCTTTCCATGTCAGTTTCCAGAAACCGGCGGCGTCGGTTATGGCGAATGCGCGCACGGGCAGCGGCTGCACGACGTAGGGGCGCCCGTCGCGTTGCGCGAGGTATTTGAGCATGCCTTTGTATATGGCGCGGCTCACGGTGAAGCGGAATGCGGGGTCGAGACCATACGACATGTCGGCGAAGTTCTGATGGCTCAGGAATTCGAGGAGCATGGCCGGAACCTGAGGCGAGCGCGCTTCATGGTAGGAGCGGTCCCACATGCCGCGGCGCGTCCAGTTCGGTTCGAACTGTGCGCGGACATCGTCTACTATATTGGTCATTACCACGTCGGTGAGGTCGCGCGAGGCAAGGCGGCTGCTGCCGTTGCCGAGCGTTTCGCCCTGAGTGCAGTAGATACCGAGTGTGCCGATGATGGAGTCGTTGAGAGTGGTTCCGGCATCGGTGTGGAAGGCAAAGCTCAGATCGACAGGAATGTTGAGGCCTTCCTGACCGGGAAGCATCGACGAGCCGCCGGCGAGCCAGTTGACCCACAGACCGCGGCTGCAGTAATCGTCGGTATAGTCGTTTACGTTGTCGGTCTTGGTATATACGCTGTCGGGAGCGCCGGCCCACTGGAGGAAATAGCGGGCGCCTTCGGTGAAGCGGGGATAGCCCGAGAGCACATATTCATAGTCAATACTGTCGAGGGGTTCCTTGACGATTCGGGCTACGTTGCCCATGCCGCCGCCTATCTTCACGGCGTCGGCGCTCACGACGGTGCCTTTGTCGCCGGTATTGGATAGTTCGACGACGGTCTTGTTGCGTCCGGCCTTGAGAGGGAAGTGTCCGAGATAAATCCATGTACCGCCTCCCATGCGCTGGTTGACGGTGAAATCGTGCTCACCGTCGGCGGCATATATTTTATATGCGGCGCGGTCGCTGCTGTTGGGCTGCGACTGGTAGCTCACATATACGGCATATGTGTCGTCGCGTGGTATGTCGGCTTTCCAGGAGAATGCGGCCGAGGCTTTATCCGAGGCTGAGGTGACAGCGGCGGTGCCTTCCTTGAAGGGATTATCGCCTACGTGAAGTTCTTTTTTAGTATATCCGAAGCCGGGAACGGTAGAAAATGCGGAGGCAGCCTCGAAAGTACCCGAAGTGAACGACGAGGGATCGTTGTCGATTATTATTTCGGTGAGATTGATGTCGCGTTCGCGCGGACTCATCACGTATGCTCCGGCATTTTCGAGCATAGGCATGAGGAAGGGCATGACATATGCCTGCGGATAAAGGTCTTCGACCGTCTGGAATATGCGGGCGCGCTGCCATTCCCAGCGGTTGAGTTTCGGCTCGAAATACCAGCCGTGGCTCTGCCATAGGGCTATGTTTGCACCGTCGAGACCCTTGGGCGCCTTTTCGGCGTCGTTGCGCACGACAAATGGCTTGGTCTCGGTCGGGCCGACGTTTTTCTTGGCAGCGAAGAGCGCGAGCTTGTCGAGATCGCTCTTGCCGCTCATCAGTGTTACCTTATATTTGGCATATGAGGATCCGAGCGCCTTGCGGATATCGTTTTTGATAGTTTCGAGTTTGCGGGCGTCGAGGGGCACATAGGCGGCATTGCCATTGAATTCCACACGGATGGTCTTTTTTGCCGTGTTGACAGTGACTTTCTTGGCCTCCACACGGCCGAAACCGGTTGTGCCGGGCAAATAGTTGTTTATCGCCGCCGTGGCGGCATCCTCTCTTTCTCCGGCTGTGGCTGCAACAGGCAAAGAAGCGGACAGAAAAGCCATCAGACCCGGAATAAGAACCTTGATTGTGTTTGTCATGTGGTTTGTAATCGTTAGTGGGGCGAGGATTATTCACCCGATATGACAAAAGTAAGAAAAAAGGAAAAGCGACACAAACCGGCAGGCTTATAAAAGGTGTATTTAAACACTATTTAATAATTACCAACATATTTTCAGAAATGGCAATGCGCCATAATCCGGCTTTCCAAGGCAGTAGGGGCGCGCGTTCGGCGCGCCCGCGTATCAAAGGTCCGGCTATCAGTGAATTTCGCAAG
>ERZ836877.937-NODE-937-length-47408-cov-4.943995_pt1 | contig 47408 bp, 27 predicted proteins | sample MGYA00519469_ERZ836877 | MGnify/ENA primary metagenome ERZ836877 (study PRJEB31850, sample SAMEA3708809) | human gut metagenome | biome: human gut; feature: human-associated habitat; material: faeces | place: China | collected 2014 ...
TCTTCATGTGAGCGATGAGGTCGAGCACCTTGTTGGAGTAGCCGATCTCGTTGTCATACCAGCTGATCACCTTGACGAACTTGTCGGTCAAGTAAACGCCGGCGTTAGCGTCGAAGATGGAGGTCAGGGGGCAGCCCAGGAAGTCGGAGCTAACCACAGCGTCCTCGGTGTAGCCGAGCACACCCTTCAGGTAGGTCTCGGAAGCCTCCTTCATGGCAGCGCAGATCTCCTCTTTGGTAGCGGGCTTAGCCAGGTTGGCGGTCAGGTCGACAACAGATACGTCCAGAGTGGGGACACGCATGGAGATACCTGTCAGCTTGCCGTTCAGCTCGGGGATAACCTTACCTACAGCCTTGGCGGCACCTGTGGTGGAGGGGATGATGTTGCCGGAAGCGGCACGGCCACCACGCCAGTCCTTCATCGAGGGACCGTCAACAGTCTTCTGTGTAGCTGTTGTGGAGTGAACGGTAGTCATCAGACCCTCGACGATGCCGAACTTGTCGTTCAGAACCTTGGCGATGGGAGCGAGACAGTTGGTGGTGCAGGAAGCGTTCGAAACGAACTGCTGGCCGGCGTATGTGTTCTCGTTGACACCAACTACGAACATGGGAGTAGCGTCCTTGGAGGGAGCCGACATAACAACATACTTGGCACCTGCCTCGATGTGAGCCTGAGCCTTCTCCTGAGTCAGGAACAGACCTGTGGACTCAACAACGTACTCAGCACCTACAGCACCCCAGTTGATCTCCTTCGGGTCGCGGCATGCGGTAACGCGGATGTGCTTGCCGTTTACGATCAGCTCGTTCTTCTCCATGTCAGCCTCTACGGTGCCATCGAAACGTCCGTGCATCGTGTCGTACTTCAGCATATAGGCCATGTAGTCTACAGGGAGAAGGTCGTTGATTGCCACTACTTCGAGGTCATCGCGCTTTGTGCTGGCGCGGAATACGAAACGGCCGATACGACCGAATCCGTTAATACCAATCTTTGTCATTGCTTGGTGTATTTAAAATTTGGGTTGATTTGTATTTGGTTTATATTTGGGTTTTAATCCTTAATCTTGTTTTATCAGAGTCCTCAGAGTCATCACAGTTATCTGAGCGGCTTCCGCTACTAATAAAAATGCTATCATTACTGATAGGTTGTCTTTTAGATTGCAAAATTAAGAAATTTTTCGCAAATTTGCCGTATGTTTAGACAATTAATTGCAGCCTTGATTAAAATTAACAATCCCGGCGCTCAACTGTTATAACTTATGTCAGGTATCGGGCAGTACAGAGACATGGTCTCCGACCATGTTGTCGGGTATATGCCTTACCCCACGAAGGGTGTGCGGTCGCTTCGCTCCCTTCACCCATCGTGGGGTTATTGAGAAACAGCCTCTCCGAGGCAGGTTTCGGGATTTGACATCCGGTATCTGCTGCTACCCAAGATTACCGGACCAGTCCCATTGCCTTACCTGGAGGGGTGGGTGCAAATGAGTTAGGTGCTGCCCATTGCCTTACGGGGAAGGGTGGGTGCAAATGAGTGAGGTGCTGTCCCATTGCCTTACGGGGATGGGTGGGTGCAAATGAGCGACGGTCTTGCCTCGGAGAGGCTGTTTCTCATTAACCCCACGATGGACGGGGACAGCGTTAGCTGGCACCGGACTTCGTGGGGTGAGGATAAGCGAAGCTCGGCTTGGTCGGAGACCATGTCTCTCGCCTTGCCTTTAATAGAAGAGAAATTACTAACAGATATATAAATAAACTATGGGAAAATTCATTCAGGATTTCAAGGCGTTCGCCTTGAAGGGCAATGTGATCGACATGGCTGTCGGCGTAATCGTCGGCGGCGCGTTCGGCAAGATAGTCAGTTCGCTGGTGGACGACATCATCATGCCGGTAATCACCATCTGCACGGGCAATACGGGCTTCGAGAACATGAAGTATGTCATCCATCATGCCGAGCCTGCCGACGCGGCCTTAGGTAAGGCCGCAGTGGAGGAAGTGGCCATCAATTACGGTATGTTCATACAGAACATCGTGGACTTCCTGATCATCGCCCTCTCCATCTTCATCGCCCTGCGCGTTACCATGAAGTTCATGAAGAAGGAGAAAGAGGAGGAGGCCGCTCCGGCACCGGCACCCGAGCCCACAACCGAAGAAAAGCTCCTCACCGAAATCCGCGACCTGCTCAAAGACCAGAAATAATTCAGACAGGAGAATATTTTTAGACAGGAGAACAGGAGGAACAGGAGGTTCTTCTGTAAACTTGATTTAAATTCAGACAGGAGAACAGGAGGAACAGGAGTTTTTTCTGCAAACATGATTTATATTCAGCCAGGAGAACAGGAGAACAGGAGGTTTTTCTGCAAACATGATTTAAATTCAGCCAGGAGAACAGGAGAAACAGGAGAGACAATCAATAGAGTCTCCTGTTTCTCCTGTTCTCCTGTCTATAAAAATATCGTTCTCCTGTCTAAAAACACATAGTGCTCCTGTCTATAAATATAGTTCTACTGTTTATTAACGGAAAAAGGCCTCGCCGGATGGCGAGGCCTTTCGTATAGGGATTAAGGGGATTGCTTACTTCACGACTACCTTCACGCTCTTGTTGCCGGCCTTCACTACGTAAACGCCTGCGGGAACGGAGATGCTGCTGATTTCGGAAGCCTCGCCGTTGGCGATGACCTTACCGTCGGCAGAGCTTACGATCACCTTCTCGCCTGCGAAGCCGCGGACGATGATGGTGTTCTTGGCGGTAGCGATGGCCTTGGTTGCGCCGAGTTCATCGAGGCCGGACTGTCCGTAAACGATGCTTGCGGTGTTCGATACGCGACCTGTACCTTCGTCGAACAGGGCAACAACCACGTACTTGTACTCGGTGCCCTTCACGACGTTGCTGTCGGCGTAAGCGGTGTTCTCAACGGGAGCGTCGTTCAGTTTCACGCCGTCACGATATACATCGTATCCCTTCAGCGAGATCTCGCCTGTGAATGCGGCTGCGGGTGTGTAGGTGACGTCGTCGACCATCAGCATGAAGCTGCCGGCGGCATAGCTGCGGATTGCGAAGCGTGTCGCGCCTTGGGGCAGATCTACGGAATATTCAGTCCATTCAGCGGGAACTGCGTCAACCTTTGAGCCTTCGATCAGGACGAAGTCCTTGGGATCGGTGCTGCCTGTGCTGTAGTAAACCGCTATCTTCTCGGGATACTGGGCGGAGTAGCTTCGTGCCCAGAAGGAAACGGTCTGCTCGTCGCCGTAGAGCTGAGGCGAAATTGCCCAGTCGTCAACCTGGTTGTCCTGATAGCTGAACAGGGAGAACAGATACTTCGTGCCGCTGTGGGCCTGGAATGATTGGTTGCCGAGCTGGCTCTGATCCCAGATCCAGAAGCTGCCCTTGGTCTCTCCGGGTGTGATGCCGGGGATGTCTGTGTCTTGGAAGCCACCTACATTTTCTTCGTCAAGGTCAACGAATACCCAGTCGCCGTATTCGGCTGCGAATGCGTTCGCATCCTCGAAGTCGTCGGTGACGGGTTCGGGAATGACGGCTGTCAGGTCGGGCTCGTTCCATGTCAGGGCCACTGCGTTCTCGCTGTCGGCTGCCGTAAGTTCGGTAGCGCCGGGCAGATTGGACTGCATGGGAGATACGGTTACGACAGCTGTCTCGTTGTTGGCGGTATTGGCGTCACCGGTCTGAACTACCTTCGCGGAGTAATCTATATCCTCTGTCGCGATGGGCGACATCGTCTGTGTGAACACGACCTGTCCCTCGGCATAGGATGCGAGTTCGGCACCGGCCTTCTCTGCAACCTTTTCGCCGTTTGCATAGAGTTCTACGGTGTAATCGGTAGCTACGCTAAGACCATAGTTCGCAACGTCTACGGTGACATTGTACTCAGTGCCTGTGGCAACCTTCTTGGGAGCCTTGACGTCAACTGCGACCATATCCTTCGGTACCATGTTGATCAGCTTATAGCCGTTCCAGATGAAGTACTTCTTGGCGGCCGAGAAGTCGCAACGGATAGTAATCTTGACCCATTCCTTGTCCTGGAACTGAGCGGGCAGCTCGATGGGCATATCCTGGAATCCGTCGGGATAGCCGGATAGGTAAGACTCGTTGAAGATTTCCGTACGCTCTACGCCGAAGGCCTCTGCGTAAACAGTCACATTCTCGCAGGCATCCTTATAGTAGCTGATTTCGAAGGCTGCCTTGTTGGCCCCCTTGGTGCTCATCATAGGCAGGAAGAAGTATCCGAACTGGCCGTCCGCGGTGCCCTGTCCAACAACGGCGGAACCCTTCTCTCCGAATGCGGGATTAAGTTTGTTCAGTCCTGCTGCAGTCAGATAGCTCTGCTTCATGCCGCCCTGTGTGTTGAGCATGAGAGGCTGATATGTCACGCTGCCGGTTGCATAGTCCTCGACAATCGGCAATTCGTAAGGTGCGCCGATTATCACGCTGGTGTAATAGATCAAGCCGGTGCCGGCCTCATTGGTCGCGGCTATACCAAGCCGGTAGCTGTCCTGTGCGGTTCCTTCGGGAAGGAGGTCGGTGGTCTGGAACTCCATGTTTTTGCCGAGATCCAGCAGCTTGCCCCATGCGCTGCCGTCATATACATAAAGAGCATAGGTCAGGCCGTCCTGTCTGATGTATCCGCCGTCGGCGCCCTCGTCGGGAGCGTCAAACTTGCCGTAAACGCCATATCCGTTCTCGGAAGCAGTCAATACCATATTGTTGACTGCGCCGGGAGCCTCGACGCCTGTGTACACGGTTACAACTGTCGGGTAGCCCAGAACGGCACCCTGCGCGGCCCGGATGGTGATGTCGTTGTTTCCCTGGACGGTCGTGATCTCGACAGTCTGAGCGGAACCGACAGCGCCGGTCACGGTCTTGAGATCTACATCGTCCTTTATCGTCACGGTCACGTCGCCGTTCAGCGCGTTGCCGAGGTTGTCCTTGGTAGGCATGTTGAATTTGACGGTAGCCTTCAGGGCGCCTTCGGCACCGGGGATTGCCTCGACATTCTCGACGGCGGCGGGGCCATTGGTCGCGATGTCCGATGCTTCAAGTGCGAAATTGTTTGCCCACACTAAGTAGCCGTCATCGGAAACGCACTTGACGGCAACATACCATTTGCCTGCGGAGGGCACCTGGAATACGCACTCCGAATGGAGCTTGTCTTCAGCAGTGTTTTCGAAGTTTTCCGTCGACATGACCATAGTAGTCAGGCCTTCTGCGGTAGGCTCCCGGCCGATCCACACTTCCAGTTTCTCAGGAAATGTAAATGTCATACCCCAGATTGACATTCCCTCGACCCATGCGTCGAACGAGAATTTGTGGAATTTGCCGATATCCGAAATCAGTACCGGAGGCAGAACGATATAGTCGTCCGATGCCATATCCGAGTTGTACTGAAGCCTGAACGCTTTTTCTGACTCATCGTAAGTCCACTCTTGGGTATCTTCATTATTGTTGAGAAGGGTAAACAGCTTGGCCTGCTGTGCGGTGGGAGCCAGTGAGACAGGCTCGTTAAGAGGCTGACCGAAGGCTATGTCATTGGATGATGCGGCGGGACCGGTCAGTCCGTCGGCGGTAGCGGTGACTTTAGCCACGTAGTTCTTCAATTCTGCGTTAACCGGCAGATTGGTGCGGCATGATGTGTCTTTGATGCCATCGGCCACTACCTGATTGTTGATGCTGACGGTATAGGTGACCTTGGAAAGGTCGATGTAGCCGTCGTGGATGCCGGTTGTGACAGCGTCCCATATTACTGTGGTGGGACTCAGTGTCACATTTGCCGGAGCAGCGGGAGTGTCAATGCCGATATAGACAGTCTTGGCTGCACCCTTGCTGACGTGGGTGTCCTGCGAAGCGATGCAGGTGAAGGTGACTTCGCCGGATGCCGTGGCTGTATAGCTTGCGGATACCTGGGCGCCGGGAGCTGCCGTGTCCGATGCTATTACTTCGTCACCGGCCTTGATCGTGTAGGTTAAATTGCCGGTGAGGTCTTCCATGCTGGCGTTCTGCGTGGGAAGCGTGAATGTGACGGTGCCGGAAAGCGAACCGTCGGTGAACGTGGCGCTTACGAATTCGGGAGCCTGGGGAGCCAGCGGATCCTTAGGCTTGACCTCGTTGACATAGATGCACGCGGTCTCCGCAGCGTCGGGAATTTCGCATATAGTCGTTACCGCGAATGTAGTGGCGTCGATGGAGATGATCTCGGATAAGTAATCGCTGTTGGGGTTGAACAGGTAGCTGTCACTGTTATAATCGTAACCGAAACCGCCGAGGTAGTCGGAGTCGACACCTGGCAGCATTGTGGGATTCCCGATGGCTCCGGTGGCCTTGTCTACAGTGGCGATGCCGAATCCGGCAGTCGTATGTACCATAGCCACGAGTTGCTGGGTGTTGCTGTTGTAAGTCAATCCGAACGGGAATGCGTTCTGGTCGCTGAGCTTGGTGCTCGTAAATGATGCGCAGTCTACTTTTACCCAGCCACTGGCTGAATATCCGTAGAACGCATTTTCATCGGGCACGTATGCACCACGCTGGGGAAGGTCCATCAATACATCTTCCGTAGTGACGGGAACCTCCCTCTTAAGCGAACCGGTAGTCATGTCATAAGCGGCGTAGCGCAGACCGGCGATGAAGAATTGACCCTGATTGTCCTGATTGTACTCGATTGAGTAAATTTCGCCGAGGTCGGGATTCACGCCGATGGAATGTACTCCAGCACTAATCTTATAGATTTGGGTGAATGTTCCTGTGGCGGGGTCGATCTTGCCGCCGCCGAGCAGTTCCTCCGGATAAAGCATACCGGCATAAATATTGGTCGATTTAACCGTGGCTTTTGCCTTTGATCTGGCCTTGGAAGGTATCAGGACCTTGGTTGTCCCCGTGTTCTGAACGACGAATTGTGAATTCGACGTCGAGGCTGAACGGGTACGTTCGGTGCCTAAAACCTTCACGCTCAGAGAGGCCGTCTGTTCTGCCTTCATAGCGGATGCGCTCAGCTTCTGCGCTTTTGCCGACGGCAATTGCGCTTGGGCGAATGCTCCGACGCTAAGTAGCAATGACAGACCTAAGATAGTCAGTTTTCTCATACTTGCGTTAGTTTAGTTAAACATTATTATTAATTACGTTCTAATCTTTTATAGTGTACAGGGCCGATGACTTGGCGCCCTGCGGGTCTAACCTTCACCGTGTGATGGGGCGTGAAATTAACCATGTTTGTGTTTTGGTTTGCAAAATTACAATAATATTTCAAATAATCTAACAAAATATTACAAAAATTCACATTATGATGTCAAATTTCTATTTTTTTGATTTAAATTTTATTTAAAATAGCTGGATGGCCGAATAGTATGGCCTACGCTGCTAAGAAAAAAGCCTCGCCGGGTGGCGGGGCCTTAATATGTGCTGACGGTATTGCCGGTATGCCCGGTATTGCCGGTTTATTTCACGATTACCTTGTGGGTGGCGCCGGTGGTGCGGATTATGTAGCAGCCGGCGGAGGGGAGCACGACACTGCCGCGTCCTGTGGCTACGGTGCGGCCGGCCGGGTCGTAAGCGGTAATCGTGCCCTCGGCGTATGCGGTGCGGCCCGATACACGGAACGTGTCTCTGGCGGTGCTCACGCAGATGATGCCGGAATCGTCTGATTCGCTACGCGTATTGACGCCTATCTCGTTGCTGGCCTGCGACAGCAGTTCGCCGTCCTGACCCTGCACCTTGTAGTAATATGCCGTTCCGGGCTGCAATCCCGTCACCTGGAAGGAGAGTTCCTGACCTACGTTCTTGCTCTGCAGGCCGTCGAGATAGATGGGAGTGGACTCGCCGGCATAATAAACGGTCACGTCGTCAACAGCCAGCGAACCGGATGTGCCCTCGCGGACGAATTCGATGCGTATGCGGGTGGTTCCGGCGGGGATGCTTCCTAAGGTCAGTGTCTTTTCCTGGGACGCGACCACCGGCTCGCGGCTCAGTTCGTTCCAGTTGCCGTTGATGTAGCCGTACAGGCGCACCTCGTCGTTCTCGTGGGTGCCGACTCCGAACGTCCAGAATGAAACCTTGGATATGCCCTCGGGATATTCGGGACTGGTAAGGGTGTCGCCGTTCTTGGTCATGCGCAACGAGGGTGCTGACTCGCCCGAGTATCTGTTCGATGCATACACGTATGTCGAGGTGGATACCCAGCCCTCGGGCATCTTGGACAGACCGTCGGTGAAGTCCACGATCTGGTCAAGTATTTCGCCGGCGTGCTTGGTATATACAGTAATCGTATATGATTCGGCATCCTCGAGGCCTTCCCAGTTGGCCGTGAACGATTCCTTGGTGATGTCGGTGGCCGGTGTGGCCACGGGTGTGAAATACGTTATGTTCAATTCAGGGGTGACGGCCATTACGGGTCCCGATTCCTCGGATTGGTTCCATCCGTTGGAGCTTGCGACGGTGTAGTAATAGGTGGAGGACGGCTCCAGGTCCTTGATTATATGCTGCGATGTCCTGCCCACGTCGCGCTTCTCATAGCCGTCGACATACCGGCGCGTGTCGCCGTCAAGGGTGAATACGGAGATGACGGTCCTGTGTCCCTCGTTTTCCGTCCAGTTGGCAGTGAATCCCCATGGATTGATGTCCTCGGCCGGGAGTGCCTGCAGTGCGGGGAGTTCGCTGGCTCCTTCCTTGATCCTGAAAGTGATGATTCCGTCTTCGGACTCGGCGATTTCGGTCAGCGGCACGTCGATGTCGGTGCCGTCCCAGGTCCTCATGGCCGGTCGGGTGTCGGCCGTGAATTCAGTTTTGCCGGATGTGCCGGGGAATGCGTCGCCGGCGCGCGAGTTTTCGTTCTGTGTTCCGTCGGCCTCCTCGATGTCTACGTACTGGTGGCTATAGGAATCGTTCACCGTGTTGTTCGACCATACATAGTTGTCATAGTCCACGTGCCATACCAGCATGCCGTGGCCGGGGATGTATTTGTCCCAGCCGGTCTGCTGGCGGTTCTCGACCAGGAAGAATTCGGTTTCATCGGGAGTGTGGATTATTCCGGCCACGTTCTCGCCGATAGGGGGCAGCGTGGCGTCGGCGGGATCCAGAATCTCCTTAGGTTCAATCCATCCCAGCGCGTAGCGTTCGAACACGCTGTACATGGGCGGCGTCATGCCGTCGTTGTTGTACGGGCCATAGTCCAGGGCGCTCCATCCACCGGGAGTGAAGGCGCCTGAGTAGCTTGTGGCATACAGGTCGGGCAGACCCATCACGTGGCTGAACTCGTGGATGAAGGTGCCGACGCCGTCGGGACGGGAGCCTTCCCATTCGTTGGAGCACCCGTACGTGTGGATGCGCACGCCGTCGAAATACAGGTTGGGATATCCGGCGGACGTCATGGACCAGCTGTGGGGCCATACCGTATTGGCCGCGCCGCCGGATGCCTCGCCCCGGCCGGCATAGAACACGAATACGTTGTCGACCACGCCGTCGTGGTTACGGTCGTATTCCGAGAAGTCCACCTCGTCGTCAAGCTGTTCGCAGGCCTCCTTCACCATGTCGGCGGGATGCAGGTCGTTGCCGGCGGCATTGTTGCCGCCGTAATAGCTCATGTTCTTGCTCAGCGTGACGGGGCCGTACACGTCGAAGTCGCAGTTGAAGTTGCCGTTGGAGTTCAGGCTGAAGTATTCCTTGGCGCAGCCGGTGCCCCCGAGGTCGCTGAATCCGGTTTCGTTGAGCATGCGGCTGAAGTAGTCGTGCGGGTCGTCGAGCCGGAACTTGGTGTCCTGGTATTCCACTAAGATCACGATGGCCTTCTGGTTGCCGTAAGCCGGGAAGCGCAGGTCGGGGAACAGGCCGTAGCCGCGTTCGTAAGGAGGGCCGTCGTTGGAGTCGGCCTTACGTGCGGGGGCCGATTTCATAGGCACGGAGGCTTGTGTGGCGAAGCGTTCGCGACGTGGCAACGTCTCGGCGTATGCCTTGACGCGCCGCTCCATGTCCTTGAGGCTTACTTTGTTCAGGAATGCTGCGGACCGGGCGTCGCGCAGCGCCGCCCCGGTGGCCTTGATGCCGGAGTTTACAAACTTGCCCTCGGCGGTGTAGTCGCAATAATAGAAATTGCCGTCAACCTCGGTGAGGGGATAACCGTCTTCGGTGAAATATTGATGGAAATACTCATCGCCCACCAGCTTCACGGCGAGCGTGGAGCCATCGGCTGTCTCTACGTGCATCACGCCTGGCTTGGCCGGAACCGCCAGGGCCGTTACGCAGCATGACAGCGAAGCTGCCAGTGCGGCACAGGTTAATATCGAGTGTCTCATAATTTTGCAGTTGGTAGCATAGAAGTAACAGCAAAATTAACAAAAGATTATTAAGAATGCAAAAAATGTGTCAAAAAGATAATAAATTCCGAAATCCGGGGGCAGAAAGGGGATGGATCTCGATAAATCCCGATACGGAAACAAAAGGAGAATGCCTGAGCAAATGGGCGGCCGCTGCGGAGACAGGAGACGGACGCAATCTCGATAAATCTCGATAAATCCGGGAACCCGGGGGAAATCGAGACAAAAAAGAGGGCGTGCCTGGGGAGGCACGCCCTCGTGTGTCGGTCGCGTTGCGACCGGGTTGTTACGACCGGATTATTTGCGGCACTTGGCTGCGATGTATTCGCGGTTCATGCGCGCGATGTTGGCCATCTTGATGTTCTTGGGGCACTCGGCGGAGCAGGCACCGGTGTTGGTGCAGTTGCCGAATCCGAGCTCGTCCATCTTGGACACCATGGCGATGGCGCGGCGGTACTTCTCCACGGCACCCTGGGGCAGACGCGACAGCTGCGAGATCTTGGCGCTGACAAACAGCATTGCCGATCCGTTCTTGCAGGCTGCGACACATGCGCCGCATCCGATGCAACTGGCGGAATCCATAGCCTCGTCGGCCTGCACCTTGGAGATGGGGAGGTCGTTGGCATCCTGTGCGCCGCCGCAGTTGAACGATACGTAACCGCCGGCCTGCTGGATCTTGTCGAATGCGTTGCGGTCCACCATCAGGTCCTTGATGACGGGGAACGCTGCGGAACGCCAGGGCTCGACGGTGATGGTCTCGCCGTTGGCGAAGCGACGCATGTAGAGCTGGCAGGTGGTGGCGCCGGTGGCCGGGCCGTGAGGATGTCCGTTGATATAGAGCGAGCACATGCCGCAGATGCCCTCGCGGCAGTCGTGGTCGAACACGATAGGCTCCTCATGGTTCTCCACAAGACGCTCGTTCAGGATGTCGAGGGTCTCGAGGAACGATGTGTCGGGAGTGGTCTCGACATCGGTGTATGTCACGAATTCTCCCTTTTCCTTGGGACCGCGCTGACGCCAGACCCGAAGGTTTACTTTCATTATATTGTCTTCCATCTTCTCTTATGACTTATAGTTACGGGTCTGCACTTTGATTGCTTCGTATTCGAGGGGCTCCTTGATGAGTTCGGGGGCCTTGTTGTCGCTGCCCTCGTAAGCCCAGCATGCTACGTAGAAGTAGTCCTTGTCGTCACGCTTGGCCTCGCCCTCCTCGGTCTGATACTCGGTGCGGAAGTGACCGCCGCAGGACTCGTTGCGGTTCAGCGCATCGTAAGCGATGAGCTCGCCCATGGTGATGAAGTCCTGGAGACGGAACGCCTTGTCCAGCTCCACGTTCATGCCGTCGCCGGCCACGCCCGGGATGTAGAGTTCGGTCTCGAAGGTCTTGCGCAGGTTCTTCAGCTGGTCGATGGCCTTCTCCAGACCCTCCTTGTCGCGGGCCATGCCTACGTATTCCCACATGATGTGGCCCAGCTCCTTGTGGATGGAGTCAACCGAGCGGTTGCCCTTGATGTTCATCAGCTTCTCCTCCTCGGCCTCGCACTTGGCCTGTGCGGCCTCGAACTCGGGGGTGTCGGTCTTGAAGTGGGGAACGGTAATCTGGTCGCTCAGGTAGTTCTGGATGGTGTAGGGGAGCACGAAGTAGCCGTCGGCCAGACCCTGCATCAGAGCGGATGCGCCCAGACGGTTGGCGCCATGGTCGGAGAAGTTGCACTCGCCGATGGCGAACAGTCCCTTGATGCTGGTCTGCAGCTCATAGTCCACCCAGATGCCGCCCATGGTGTAGTGGATGGCGGGGTAGATCATCATGGGGTTGTAGTACTTCACGCCGTCCACCTCGCAGGCGAACTCGCCGGGGTTGACGTCGGTGATCTCCTCGTACATGTCGAACAGGTTGCCGTAACGCTGGCGCACCACGTCGATGCCCAGGCGGTTGATGGCCTCGGAGAAGTCGAGGAACACGGCCAGGCCGGTGTTGTTGACACCGTAGCCGGCGTCGCAGCGCTCCTTGGCGGCGCGCGATGCCACGTCACGGGGCACCAGGTTGCCGAATGCCGGGTAGCGGCGCTCCAGATAGTAGTCGCGGTCCTGTTCGGGGATGTCGCTTCCCTTGATCTCGCCGCTCTGCAGCTTCTTGGCGTCCTCGATGTTCTTGGGCACCCAGATGCGGCCGTCGTTACGCAGCGACTCGGACATCAGTGTCAGCTTGGACTGCTTGTCGCCGTGCACGGGGATACACGTGGGGTGAATCTGCACGTACGCGGGGTTGGCGAAGTAAGCGCCCTTGCGGTAGCATGCCATTGCGGCCGAGCAGTTGCAGGCCATGGCGTTGGTGGAAAGGAAGTATGTGTTGCCGTATCCGCCGGTGGCGATAACCACTGCGTGTGCGGCGAAACGCTCGAACTTACCGGTCACCAGGTTCTTGGCGATGATGCCTCGTGCGCGCTCCACGCCGTCCTTGTCCTTGATCAGCACCAGCTCGTGCATCTCGTAGCGGTTGTAGCTCTTTACCTTGCCGGCCTGGATCTGACGGTTCAGGCTGGAGTATGCGCCGAGCAGCAGCTGCTGGCCGGTCTGACCCTTGGCGTAGAACGTACGCGATACCTGGGCGCCGCCGAACGAACGGTTGGCCAGCAGGCCGCCGTATTCGCGTGCGAAGGGTACGCCCTGTGCCACGCACTGGTCGATGATGTTGTTCGACACTTCGGCTAGACGGTACACGTTGGCCTCGCGGGCGCGGTAGTCGCCTCCCTTGACGGTGTCATAGAACAGACGGTATACGGAGTCACCGTCGTTCTGATAGTTCTTCGCTGCGTTGATACCGCCCTGTGCCGCGATGGAGTGGGCGCGGCGGGGGCTGTCCTGGATGCAGAAGTTCAGCACGTTGAAGCCGAGCTCGGCCAGCGTGGAGGCTGCGGATGCACCTGCCAGACCTGTGCCCACAACTATGATGTCAAGACGGCGCTTGTTGGCCGGATTGACCAGCTTCTGATGCGCCTTGTAGTTGGTCCATTTCTCAGCTACGGGTCCCTCCGGTATCTTGGAGTCGGCCGGGGCCATTACTTTTACGTTTTGATCCATAATGCTTGGAATAGTTAATAGGGTTGGCCCTGGGCGGGCATCATGTTGGTTGCGGGTTTGTTGTCGGCGCTTTCGAGGTAGTCGAACAGCTTGACGGCGTTTTCAACGCACTTCTGCTGCTTCTCCAGTTTCTCGAGCTGGTCCTTGGCGTCGGGGTTGGACTGCATGTACTGCTGGCCCTCGGGGCTCTTGAGCTGCTCTACCTGCTGGCTCATCTGCTGGTTCATCTGACGCAGGCCCATCGATACGTTCTCGTAGGGGCTGAGCTTGATGTTCATGCTGAGCTGTGCGGCATCGGGACCGAAGTCCTTCTCGATCATGGGCACGAGCATGTCCTTATACTGCGAGCGCAGTGTCTCGTCGGTGAGATAGTACTTGTCGTGTGCGCGTACGGTGAATACGACACCCTCGGCCAGGAACAGGAGGATCACGATGGAAACCCACCAGCAGCTGATCTTCTTGAGACGGGGCATCCATACGGAGTTGTCCCAGCCCACTGACTGGAACATCGACCAGAAGCCGTGGTTGAGGTGGAACCAGAGGGCGATGAAGCCGATGGCGTAAACGATAAGTGTCCAGGGCTGCTCGAATGCGAGCTGCAGGAACAGGGTGCCGGCGGCCGGCGGGAACTCGGTGTCAATGCCGCGTACCTCCTGAAGCTGCATCTTGGCCCAGAACTGGATCAGGTGCACTACGAGGAACGCCAGCACTACGACGCCAAGAACGTACATGTTCTTGCTGGACCACTCCACTGTGGCAGGACGCTTGGAGATGGCGTATGCCTGCTTGCCGCGAGCCTTCTGGTTCTGAATGGTCAGAATCGAAGCGTACACGATGTGGAGAACTACGAACACTGCGATGACGAGGGAGCCGATCAGCGCATACCAGTTGGCGCCCAGGAACTCGCAGATGGAGTTGTAGGCGGCGGGCCATACGATGGCGACAGCGTTCATCAGACAGTGGAAGGTTACGAAGACGATCAGGAATGCGCCCGTCAGGGCCATCACAAACTTACGTCCTACGGATGAGTTGAATAACCACATAGATGTTCTGTATTATTTGTTTGTTTTTATATGTTGATTTCGGGTCGGGCTGCCATGTCGCGACATGGCCGGAGGGAGTACCCATAACTGGGTATTCCCACTAATTTCGCAAATTTACACAACTTTTGACAATTGAGGAAATATTTCGCCATAAAAATTTTAAATTGACGGTGTATTGACGGGTGTTGACGACGTGGGCGTCGTCATTCCAGTAGCGGCAGGACCTGAAACGCGGTGTGCCACCGCGATACGTTGACGACGTGGACGTCGTCATTCCAGTCGCGGAGACTGGAGGTGCGACGTCCACGTCGCACAATAATAATTAAAAAGTCGCACAATCGTTGACGAAAAAAAGCGTGCCGGGACCGGAGTCCAGGCACGCTTTTATTATCGGTTGCAGACCGGATTACTGGAAGCGGCGGTTGCCCTGCAGTGCGGGCTTGCCGTCCGGAGTCTGGTTCTTGTTCTTCTTGTTGCCGAATGCGTTCATCACGCGGTAAGCGATCGGGGCTGCGCAGTAGAGCGAGCAGAATGTACCCACAACCACACCGAAGATCATGGCGAATGTGAACGAACGGATCGTGTCGCCACCCAGGAAGAAGATGCACAGCAGCACCAGCAGGGTGGAGAACGATGTCATCACCGTACGGCTCAAGGTCTGGTTCAGCGAGCGGTTGAAGGTGGTGAGGCGGTCTTCCTTCGGATAGAGCTTCATCATCTCGCGCACACGGTCGAACACAACCACCGTATCGTTGATCTGATAACCGATGATGGTCAGGATGGCGGCGATGAACGACTGGTCGACCTCCATGGAGAAGGGGAGGAAGCCCCAGCATACGGAGTAGAAGCCGATGATCAGGAACGATGTCAGTGCCACGGCCGAGAGGGCGCCGATGGAGAAGGCCACGTTGTGGAAACGCAGCAGGATGTACAGGAACATACATACCAGTGCGATGCCCACTGCCCAGTATGCGTCGCGCTTCATGTCGTCGGCCATGGAGGGACCTACCTTCTGGACGGAGATGATACCCTGGCTTTCGTCGGCGATGGCGAATGCGTTGCGGTCCATCACCTTGCCGTTGGTGGTGAGCTCGGGCTGCAGGCCTTCGTACAGGATGTCGGCTATTTCTTCCTCGATGTTTTCGGATTCGGTGTTGATCTTGTAGCTGGTGGAGATACGCAGCTTGGAGGGGTTGTCGATGGTGATGACCTGAGTGGAGACGGTCTTGTCGTTGGCCTTCTGCTGGAACAGGTCGCCCAGGCGGCTCTCGATGGCTGCGCGGTCAACGTTCTTGTCGAACTGCACCACATAGTTGCGGCCTCCGGAGAAGTCGATGCCCTGGTTCATGCCGCGGATGGCGAGGCTGGCGATGCCGATCACGATAAGTGCCACCCATACGGCTGCGGCTCCCTTCCACTGGCCCATGAAGTTGATCTTGGGGTTGGACAGGAAGTTGCGGCTCAGCGCGGTGGTGAAGGTCATGTTGGCGTTGCGGCCGTTCTTGGTGATCAGGTCGAAGGCGTTGCGCGTCAGGAACACTGCGGTGAAGAACGAGCATACCAGGCCGATGATCAGCGTGGTGGCGAAGCCCTTGATGGGACCCGAACCGAAGATAAGCAGGATCACGCCGGTGATGACCGATGTGAGGTTACCGTCAAAGATAGCCGAGAATGCGTTGGAATAGCCCTCGGAGATGGCCTGACGCAGCTTCTTGCCGGTCTTGAGCTCCTCCTTGGTGCGCTCGAAGATAAGCACGTTGGCGTCGACCGCCATACCGAGTGCCAGCACGATACCGGCGATACCGGACAGTGTCAGCACGGCCTGCAGCGAGGCGAGGATACCGAGTGTGAAGTAGAGGTTCAGCATCAGTCCGACGTTGGCCACCAGACCGGGAATCCAGCCGTAGTATGCCACCATCAGCACCATCAGCAGCAGGATTGCCACGATGAACGAGATGAAGCCCATCTGGATGGCTTCGGCGCCCAGGCTCGGGCCGATCACGTTGTTGGACACGACGTTGACCTTGGCCGACATCTTGCCGCTCTTCAGCACGTTGCTGAGGTCGTTGGCCTCCTCGGGGGTGAAGTTACCGGTGATCTGCGACGAGCCGCCGGTGATCTCGCTGTTGACGTTGGGGAAGGAGTATACATGCTCGTCAAGCACGATGGCGATGCTGCGGCCCAGGTTGTTGCGGGTGATTGTGGCCCAGTCCTTGGCGCCGCGGTCGTTCATCTTCATGTTGACCATGTTGCCCTGCATGTTGTCGTACTCGGAGCTTGCCGAAGTGATGGCGTCGCCCTCCAGCACTGCGTCGCCCTTTAGGGCCACCAGCTCCCAGTAGGCGTCGGTCATGTCGGAGCCGTCGGCCTTCTTGATCACGTTACCCTTTGCGTCGGTGCGGGGGAACTCGGCGGGCTTGACGCTCCACATCAGGGTCAGGTCGGCGGGCAGCGTCTTCTTGGCCGTCTCGGTGTTCATCAGCGAGTCGACCAGCATGCGGTTGGCCGGGGTGACCATGCCGACAACGGGGCTGCCGCTGCGCTGTACGCCGCCGAGCAGCGCGTACAGGTTCTGGCTCTGAACGGTGTCGTTGGCCAGAAGCTGTGCCAGGCGGCCCAGCTCGTTCTGTATCTCGTTATAGTTGTAGACCTCGTAGAACTCCAGGTTGGCGCTGGACTTCAGCAGTTCGGTGACGCGCTCCGGCTCCTTGACGCCGGGAAGCTCGAGAAGCACCTGGCCGTTCTTGTCCTGCAGCTTCTGGATGTTGGGCGATACGACGCCGAATTGGTCGATACGTGTGCGGAAGATGTTGAAGGCTGCGTCCACCTGCGAGTCGACCTGCTTCTGCAGTGCCTCGGTCACCTCCTCGTTGGAGGCGCCGCTCTTGAGCTGGCCCAGGAACTCGCCTTCGCGTACAAAGAGTCCCGACATTGCGCCCGGCTGGATGTTGGCTGCCACGCGCGAGATGAAGTCCTTCTCGTTGCTTCTGGCGCCGGCTGCCTCCGCCTTGCGGATCGCGTCGTCTATCTGTTTGAGCTGTGCGTCGCCCGATGCGTACTGACGCAACAGGTCAGGTACCGATATCTCAAGGACCACGTTCATACCGCCCTTGAGGTCAAGGCCCATTCCCACTTCCATCTGGCGTACCTGGCTGTAGGTGTAGCCTAAGTAAACCTTTTCCTTGTCGATGGAGTCGTTAAATTGTTTCAGGCTTTGCTTGTAGGCATCGCTCGTCTCATCGGTGGTCTTCGACATGCGGACTGCGTATTCCTTCGCTTTTTTCTCGTAATTGCTCGTCACAATCGAGAAGCTGAGATAAAATCCGCATATCAAAACCAACAGAATAGCAATGGTGCTTATAAACCCTTTGTTCTGCATTGTTTGATTGTTATTTTGTATTTATTTAATTTACAGTTGTTTATAAATATCAACGCACGGCACGGACCTCGCGCCGGCGGGGCCGGGGCGCGAATTCCGCGTCTGTCTACTTTTTTTCAGCTTGCAAATATACCTCTAATTTTTGAGATTTTGGCAATATTTGGTTGAAAATTGACAAATTCCGTTTATTTTCTGCTACTTTTTATGTATTTTTGGCGTTCGAAAAGGATAAAAGGATGAAAATACGAGCAAGTCATATAATATTGGGTGCGTTATGCGGTCTGTTCTGGGCGGGCTGCGCCAATGTGGGCAATCCGTCGGGCGGCCCGCGCGACGAGGACCCGCCCTATCTGGTGCGTGCCAATCCGGCGCCGGGGTCGCGCGACGTGACCCGCACCGAAATGACGCTGACCTTCAACGAGCTGGTCAACGTCAAGGACGCCTTCACCAAGGTGGTGGTGTCGCCTGCCGGTCGTCCGCCCCGCGTGCAGAGTCAGGGGCGCAACGTGATAATACGCTTCGACTCCCTACGCCCCAACATGACGTACACGGTGGATTTCGCCGACGCCATCGAGGACAATAACGAGAACAACAAGCTGCAGGGATTCACCTACACGTTCTCCACCGGCCCGGACCTGGACTCGCTGCGCATTGCCGGCCGTGTGTTCGGCGCCCGCGACCTGGAGCCGCGCCCCGGCATCTTAGTGGGTGTGCATCCCAATTATCCCGACTCGGTGATGAAGAACGACTCAGTGTTCATGAAGACGCCGTTGCTGCGCGTGGCCAAGGCCGACGACACCGGGCGCTTCATAATCCGGGGCCTGGCGCCGGGCGACTACCGCGTGTTCGCCATCATGGACACCGACGGAGATTTCATGTTCAGCAGCGACCGCGAGGAGGTGGGTTTCTACGACGTGGCCGTCACGCCCTCGACCGAGCTGGTGGAGGCCGTGGATACATTATATAATGAACTGGGTCAGGTGGATACCGTAAAGCAGCGGATGCGCACACGCTATCTGCCCAACGACGTGCTGATACGCACGTTCGTGTCCGACCGCATCGTGCAGTTTCCCTCCAAATACGAGCGCAACGATTCCAACAAACTGTTCCTGAAGATGAACGCGCCGGCCTCGCGCTATCCCGACATGCGCATTCTGGACTATGACGGCCCGATGCCCGTGATGGAAAGCCGCGAGGAATGCGACTCCATCACTTTCTGGCTCAACCCGGAGCTGGCAAGCCGCGACTCCATCTTCATGGCCGTGTCCTACCGCCGGGTAGAGCGCGGCAAGGCTCCGCAGGATGTGACCGACACCCTGAAGTTCATCAAGAAGAAACTGCCGCAGCCCAAGAAAAAGAGAAAGGAGAAGATCTCGCCGGCCGACTCGCTGGCGCGCATCACCACCACCTTCAAGTCGTTGGGCGAAAGCAAACAGGCCGTCTACGAGCCTCTTGTGATAGAGTCAGCCACGCCGCTGGCCCGGCTTGACACGTCGATGATACATCTGCTGGTTCAGAAGGATACGGTATGGACGCCATTGACCAAGGGTGTCAGGATAACGGCCGCCGATACCCTGGCGCCCCGCAGCCTTACCATAGACTATCCCTGGGATTACGGCGCGAAATATAAGCTGGAGGTAGACTCGGTAGCCGGCACCGATATATACGGCAAGACTACAATGCCGTTCAATACAGAGTTCTCGACACTCACGCCCGGCGACTACTGCACCCTGACATTCAATATGACGGGTCTCGACCCCGGCATACCGGCCTTTGTGGAGCTGCTTGACGCCTCCGACAAACCGATACGCCTGGCCAACGTGGAAAACGGCAGGGCTTTCTTCCCCTTCCTGGCGCCAGGCAAGTATTACGCCCGCGTGGTGGAGGACTATAACGGCAACGGCCAGTTCGACACCGGCGATTATGAGGACGGCCTGCAGCCCGACCTGGTATATTACTATCCCAAGGTGGTGAACATCAAGAAGAACTGGGACAAGGAGGAGGCCTGGGATGTGTTCGGCGCGCCGATTGACGCACAGAAACCCAAGGCCGTGCTGAAGAACAAGCCCAAGACGCCCAAGAGGACCGGCGGCAAGAAGAAAGGCCAGCAATACGGCGAGAACGAGGAGGAGGATGAAGACTACTTCGATCCTACCGCCAATCCGTTCGAGGAAAACGGCGGACGCCGTGGCGGCGGTCGCTTCAGGCAGAATTCAGGCAATTTCGGAACCCGGTTCTGATGATAACTGGAGGGGCGGTGTCCTCACCGCCCGGAGGTCGACGACGTGGACGTCGTCGCTCCAGTTTGGTTGACGACGTGGACGTCGTCATTCCAGTAGTTGTTAACAAAATTTAAGAACGGTATGCAGAGAAGTGGCAGTGCGAGACTGTACCTTTGCTACCGTTATGAAGAAACTCGGCTCGACATCGGATTTTACGGAAGCGCGCGACAAGGAACTGTTGCGTGCTGTCCGTCGTCTGGTGATGGATCCAAGCTGTAAGTCTATGACCGAGGTGTACGCGCGGGCCGTCATGGAGCCGTGCAGCCGGTTCTGGGTGAGCGAGAGGCGTGCAGCCGAGGTAATCTCAAAGATGCTGCGTGGCGAGGACCAGGACTGGAAGTCGGTTCCGCTTCGGAGCAAGATGTACCGGGAACTGTGCCGCCGTGTCACGGCCTGGCGTGAGGAGAATCCCGGCCATCATCTCAGCGACGCCGTGTTTGCCGCCGTCAATTCGCAGGCGCCCGAATTCTATCTCACACCGGAAAGCGCCATGGTAATCGTGTCGCGCATCATGAAGCGTAACGCCGAACGGCGCCGCGCGGAAAACAAAGAGAATCACAATCACTAACCGTATATCACTATGAATGAAATCATCAAGAAGATGGTGAAGGAGAACGCGCGTCGGAGGATGCGCGTGTCTCGTATCTACGCCGAGCCGCGGCTGGAGGGCACCGAGGACGAGGAGCGTGCCGCCGCCGACTTCGCCTACTGGGCGGCGACCCGCGGCCGCATCAAGAACAAACATGGCGGCGACGACATACCGTTCCGTCTGAACTATGCCCAGCAGCGGCTGGTGCAGGTGTTGGAGAAGATGCGCAAGGGTGGCCGTCCGATACGCCTTATCCTGTTGAAAGCCAGGCAATGGGGCGGAAGCACCTGCGTGCAGCTGTATATGTCGTGGCTGCAGCTGATGCGCTGCAAGGGGCTCAATTCGCTCATCATCGCCCATCAGTCGGCGTGCACGGACGAAATCAAGGATATGTTCGACCGTCTGGTCAAGGGACTGACCGACGAGGCCGGCGAGCATAGTCAGGAACTGCACATCAGCAACGTGGGCCGCAGCCGCAGCATATTCCGTATCGACGAGCGCAACGCCAAGATCAAGGTGGGCACCGCCGAGCGTCCCGACTCATGCCGCGGCGGCGACTACAGCCTGGTGCATTGCTCGGAGGTGGGCGTATGGAAGTCCACGCTGGGCAAGACGCCGGAGCAGATACTCCGCTCCGCCTGCTCGGGCGTGCTGTACGAGCCTATGACCATGATAGTATATGAATCCACGGCCAACGGCACCGGCAATTTCTTCCACCGCGAATACGAGGCGGCGCGCCGCGGAGAGTCGCAGTTCGAGTGCCTGTTCGTGCCGTGGTTCCATATCGCACAGTATATGCTGCCGCTGCGCAAGCCGGGTGAGTTCGCCCAGTGGCTTTACGACAACCGCCACGCCGAGACCTCGACCAGCGACCGCCGCCAGCCCGGCGCCTATCTGTGGTGGCTGTGGGAGCAGGGCGCCACACTGGAGGGTATCAACTGGTATGTGGCCGAACGCTCCAAATACGGCGACCACGCGCTGATGGCCGCCGAATATCCCAGCGACGATGTGGAAGCCTTCGTGCATTCCGGCGCCCGCGTGTTCGATAAATACAAGGTGGAGGCGTTGCGGCCCGGCACACTACTGAAGCCGGAACTCGGCGACATAGACATACCGGCTGAAAACGGCGTGCCGTTCGATTACGGACACAAGAGCGCCGACCAACTGCACGATGCCTTGGAGCGGGTGCGTTTCATGCCGTTGTCGGGCGGCGAGTGGCGTATATGGCGCCGGCCGGAGCGTGACGGGTACGACCGGCGTTATGTGGTGGCGGTGGATGTAGGTGGCCGCAGCCTGAAGGCTGACTGGAGCGTGATCGTGGTGCTGGACCGCCTGCCCATGACACGCGGCGATGGTCCGGAGGTGGTGGCTCAGTGGCGCGGGCACATTGACTTCGACCTGTTGGGCTGGAAAGCCGCTATGGCTGCGGCATATTACGACAACGCCCTGCTGGTGATAGAAAGCAACACACTGGAGACCCGCGACCCAGACCGCAGCGTGGACGGCGACCAGTCCTGCTATCTGCTGAACTGGTTGCGTGACATATACGACAACCTGTACGCGCGCCGTCCGAGTCCCGAAGCCGTGGCGCAGGGCGCCCCTGCACGCTACGGATTCCACACCAATGCCGCAACAAAGCCGATGGTAATAGCCACACTGGTCAAGGTGATAAGGGAGGGGCTGTACGTGGAGCGCGACGGGATGTGTCTGGACGAATACCTGACCTACGAGCGGCGGCAGAACGGCAGCTTCGGCGCGATAGCCGGCGCGCACGACGACCTGCTGATGACCAGAGCCATTGCCCTGCACGTGGCCTTTCACGAGATGGACCCGTGCGAGCCGGTCGCGCGCCTGGCCTCCGGCTCTGCCCGGCGCCACCGACCCACGGTAGGCTACGCCTCCTGGTGAAGATGCAATAAGCAGTAAATCAGAGGTTAATGAAGTCTGTTTGGTGTTTTGCTAAGGTCTTGAATAAAAAACTTGTGAAAATAATCATTAAAAATTTGGAGATTCGGGAAAATGGTTGTAACTTTGCACTCGCTTTCGGAAAGGTATTTGAAGCATCCCCCACATAGTCAGCCAGAGCGTGCTGCATGTCGCTTCCTGATACTGGTCATTGAGTACCGATTTTCCGAAACCTACAACGGGGTGTAGCTCAGTAGGTTTAGAGTACGCGTCTGGGGGGCGTGAGGTCGCAAGTTCGAATCTTGTCACCCCGACTGAGAGAAGAAGTCCGCATGTCACTGACATGTGGACTTCTCTTTTGTTCTGAGGGGCGAGGCTGGCATTCTGAAGGGTGAGACTCGCATTTCGCTGAAGCTCAAAGCCGAAACAAAAGGAGCGCTGCGGATACGCGCAGCGGGCACTCGGCCTTCAGGCCCTTCAGGCGGGCGGAGCCGGGCGGCGGGTTCAGGCGGGCGAAGCCAGGCGGGTTTGTAAAAGCGGCGAGCTTCAGCGCGGCTTCGGGGTCTATGCTTCAGCGCGGCTTCGGGGTCTATGCTTCAGCGCGGCTGGAAAGCGGCGGCGGCAGCTATTTCGGCGGCCAGGGCGTTCATGGCGAGGCAGGTCCGGCGCGAGAGCGCGCCGGTCTGCCCTGCGGAAATGATGAGCAGGCGCCCCGTCTCGCAAAGCTCGAAGTCATGGCCGGCGGGCTTGTAACGCTCGCCCATCGGCTCGTTGGTGATCAGAATAAACCGGCCGTCGGCCTCCTCCGCCTCCCTGCGGATTTCCTTTTCGGCCGGCGAGATGAACGGCGAGACGAGCACGCCGCCGTTGGCGGCTGTGTATAGCCATTCCGCCCGGTGGCGTTCGCGCACTGCGGGCGTGTCGGCGCGATGCACCACTACCTGCTGCTTGAACGGACAGTCAAGCAACTGGATGTTGCCGTAGGCCTGGTAGTATTTGTTCCCGATTTTCAGCGCGTTGACGCGTCGGAAGAATTCGGGATGCGCACGGCGCACGGCAAGCCGCCGCGGGTTGTCGCGCAGGTAATGATACAGCGTGTCGAGCGAACGGCCGGTCTTGAGTATCTGGTCGTTGAAGCCTTTGGCGAAGATGCCTTTCAGGCCTGCGGCATTGTTTACCTCTACTTTGAAGGCGGCTATGTATCGGCCGAGTATTTCCTCGGTTTTCTCCTGCACGAACAGAAGTATGTGCAGGTGGTCGGGCATGATGGCGTACTGAAGCACACGGATCTTAGGCTGAATCTGCGGGAATCTGCGCAGCCCCTCCTTGATGGCCGCGCCAATGGGAGAGGCTACGACGCAAGGGGAGCCTTTGTGGCCATGCGGAATCCGGTAGTCGCCGGCGAGCGAGCCGAAGTCCGGAACCTGCGGCGCCTTGTTGAGCGTCAGCATATAGATGCACCGCTCGGTGTAGTCGTGCCAAGGTGCCCGCAGCAGCCCGTTTGTTCCCATAGGAGTTGTGTTAAAGTGGAAGAATTTAATTTTCGCTAAAGCTCAAAGCTGGAACAAAAGAGGCGCTGCGGATACGCGCTGCAGGCACAGGGCCTTCCGGCCCTTCGAGGGCGCGAAGCGCGTGTCAGGCGGGTTCAGAGCCAAGCGCACAGCAGGCGGTTTTGTTTAGGTTTCAAGCTTTAGCGCCGAAAGTTCAGGCCAGGACGGGGGTCAGGAGCTTGGTGATGAGGTAGCCGCCGAAAAGGAGCCAGACGTAGAGGATGGTGGCCAGGACGAAGGGCTTGGCGCCGGCTTGCTTGAACTTGTCGAAGCTGGTCTCGGCGCCGAGGGCGGCCATGGCCATGGTAAGCAGGAAGGTGTCGAAGTCGTTGATCCAGCCTACCACCGGGGCGGGCAACAGGTCAAGCGAGTTGAAACCGATCACCAGCAGGAAGCCGAAGGCGAACCAGGGTACCTGCACCTTGCCTTTGCCGGTCTTGGCTGTGCCGTCGGCATTGTCGCACTCTCCGGCACTTGCGGCATTTAGGCGCTTGCGGGCGGACGCGGCGGCCCACCAGCCGAGTATCAGCAGCACAGGCACGAGCAGCATGACGCGTATCATCTTGGTGATGATGGCCACGTTGGCTATCTCGTCGCCCATGGCGTTGCCTGCGCCTACGGCGTGCGCAACCTCATGGAGCGTGGCTCCGGAGAAGATGCCCATCTGGTCGGGCGTAAGGTCGATGATGCCGGCACGGTAGCCGATGGGATAGAGGAACATGGAGAGGGTGCCGAATATCACTACCGTAGCTACGGCTACGGCGGTCTTGTACGGCTGGGTCTTGATGGTGGCTTCGGCACCCAAGACGGCGGCCGCGCCGCAGATGCCGGAGCCGATGGAGGTGAGCAGCGCGATGTCGCTGTCCATCTTCAGCCATTTGCCTACCATGACGCCGCCTAAGATGGTGACGGCCACGATGATGCAGTCTATAACGATGCCGGGAAGCCCCACGGCCACCACATCCTGGAATGTGAGGCGGAAGCCGTAGAGGATGATGCCTAAGCGCAGAATGCTTTTGGAACAGAATTTAATACCCGGTCCCCATGTGGCGGGCAGATGGTTGCGCAACGAGTTGGCGTAGGCCATACCCAATACGATACCGATGATAAGGGGTGAGATGCTGAGGGCTTTCAGCACTTGCCATTCGCCGATGAAGCAGGATGCGCAGGCGAATAGCGCCATAAACAATATGCCGTGATAGCGGCCGGCTTTCTGTTCTTGCATAGTTTTATCTAAATTTATGGATTAAAAAAGTTAAGATAATAACGAAGCTGTAGGTGAGCTTGGTATTATCTTAACTTTTTTTATACCTTGGCTTCGGCGTCCCGAAGTTACTTGCAGGTTATCTGGATCATGTCGGCGGCCTTGTCCACGAGTCGGACGGCCTTGCCGACGGTGTCGCCGGTGGCGAGCATGACGCCCATGCGGCGGTGTCCGTGCACTTCGGGCTTGCCGAAGATGCGCATGTCGGTGCCGGGCAGCGACAGTGCCTCGTCCATTCCGGAGAATACCACCTCATTGGAATCGCCCCAGGCCAGCAGCGCGCGCGACGCCGAAGGACCGTAGAACTTGATTTCGGGGATGGGGAGTCCGAGCAGGGCGCGGACATGCAGCGCGAACTCGGAGAGATGCTGCGATATCATGGTGACCATGCCCGTGTCGTGCGGACGGGGGGAAACCTCGGAGAAGATGACGTCGTCGCCCTTTACGAACAGCTCGACGCCGAAGATGCCGTAGCCGCCGAGAGCCTCGGTGATCTTGCCGGCGATCTCGCGGGCCTTGACTATTGCCGTGTCGCTCATGGGCTGGGGCTGCCAGCTGCGGCGGTAGTCGCCCTGCTCCTGATAGTGGCCGATGGGCTCGCAGAACGATGTGCCGCCTACGTGGCGCACGGTCAGAAGCGTTATCTCGTAATCGAAGTCAACGAAGCCTTCCACGATGACGGCGCCGGCGCCCGAGCGCCCTTCCTGCTGCGACATCTCCCAGGCCGTGTGTATCTGGTCGGGAGTCTTGACCAGGCTCTGGCCGTGGCCGCTGCTGGACATCACGGGCTTCACCACGCAGGGGAGTCCGATGCGCTGCACGGCGGCGTTGAATTCCTCCTCGGTCTCGGCGAATTCGTAGGGCGAGGTGGGGAGCTTCAGCTCCTCGGCGGCGAGCTTGCGGATCTCGCGGCGGTTCATGGTGATGAAGGTGGCGCGGGCGGTGGGCACCACGTTCCAGCCTTCCTTCTCCAGCGCCACCAGTGTGGGCGTGGCTATCGCCTCGATTTCGGGAATGATATAGTCGGGTTTTTCTTCCTCCACAACCTTGCGGAGCGTCTCGCCGTCCAGCATGGAGAACACATGCGCCTTGTCGGCCACATGCATTGCCGGAGCGTCGGCATATTTGTCACAGGCCACTACGGTCAGACCGTAACGCTGGAGTTCAATCACCACCTCTTTGCCAAGTTCGCCGCTGCCTAACAGCAACGCCTTGCGTCCGGAAGGTGTTCCGGGAGTTCCAATTTCTATCATCGCTTCAAATATTCGGGTATGAATCAATGCGCAAAATTAATGAAAAATCGGCATATTGGCAACAAGATGGATGTCAGTGTCGGAATCCGTGCATTGGCTCTATGGAGCACTCCGGTATCCTATTCGCGTATCATTTCCATCCTGCCTATGTCCAGGCTGGCCGAAATCAGGAGCGGGATGCGCGACGAGCGTTCCACCTGGCATGTGACGGGATAGTCGGAACGTACGCCCCGGTAGGTGTATTCAAAGCGAACCTTGTATGAAGGGATGCCTTGATATTGGTCCGGACCAAGATATGTGATCATGGCGTGCTGCATGCCGGTGCGGGGCATATTGACGGACATCAGCAGCGTCTGGCCCGGTTGCAGGGCCGTGAAATCCATATATCTGAACAGATAGAATATTCCGAGCATGTCGCAGCTGATACCCACGGCCTCCATGGTCTTGGGTGAGGCGCTGAGCGTGCCCGCGCCGTTGAGGTTGCGGTAGTTGGCGGGAGCGAGGGGGTGGTACGAGGGATTGTCCAGCAGTGATACGACGGGCTTGGAGTACCATCCTGCGCGGTACAGCACGTTCTGGCGCGCATACAGTGCTCCGCATCCCGGCATGGTGATGACTTTCAGCGTGTCGGACACGGTGTATTGCCTGCCTCCCCACGTGATGCTGTGGCCGTTCAGGGATGCCGTCAGACTGTTGCCCGTGGCATCGAGCCTGACCGTGCCGTAGGCCGCCGTGGTGTTGATAAGGCCCCAGTGGTAGTTCACTTTATATTTAATGGCCGTTGGCGGGATGCACGCATCCTGTCCGGGAGCCTGGAACACGGGCTGCGCCGCTTCGGCCGACAGCGCCACGACCGCCGTTAATGCGGCCAACAGTAATTTCTTCTTCATAACCTAAGTCGTTAACCTATTATATATTGAACATTGAAGGCGGTTGATTTGTTTGTGTGCCGTTCATCGGGGGCCAGGATTCTTAAATTTCGGGATTTTTAACTGATAAAGTGTTAATAATGGTCTGTATTGGGATTTTTTAGCATTTTTTTGTAATTTTGCACTTAATATGAAATATCACTGATTTTTGGACTTGCGGTTCCTTAAGACTGCCGGGAAGATTAAGGTGCGGGCCTGAATCATTAGATGAATAAACAACATACAACTAATAATATATGAAACAATTCTTATACCTGTCGGCAGCGGCGGGTCTGATGGCTGTTTCGATGGCTTCCTGTATTGACGACAAGTATGATCTTGATAATCTGGACAAGACGTCGGAGTTCAAGCTGGTGGACCTGACATTGCCTGTCAATGTGTCGGAAGTGAAGCTGGACCAGATCATCAAGCTGGAGGAGAATTCCAGCCTGAAAGTAGTGGAAATGAACGGCAAGGAAGTGTATGCCGTGGTGCAGAGCGGCGACTTCGAGTCTCAGTCGCTCAAGATTCAGGACATACAGACCTCGACGCCACAGATAGCCCCCACGTATGTGGAGTTCGATGTGGTTACGGTCGAGGGTCAGCATGATTTCAAGCTCAGGGACGTGCCTCCGCAGCCGCTGACCTATACCGCCGACAACGTGGACGATTACATCACCGGCCTTACAGGCATTTACATGGAGAAGGAACCCTCGGTGCTGACAATGGAAGTGGACCTGGAGGGCGCGACCGACATAGAATACGAACTGTCGAAACTGCGGATTCTCATGCCTAAGGGCCTTCAGGTCAATCCTGTGGCCGGTTATGACTACAATCCCGGGTCAGGCGTGCTGACTATCGACAAGGTGGGAGTCAAGAACGGCAAGGGAGCCATCAGCCTTGAGATAACAGGTATGGAACTGACTGACGAGGCACGATTCGAGAACCAGAAACTGATATACGAATCGTCCATAACATTCCAGGAGGCCACCCTGAGCGTCAAGAGCGGGAGCACCAGTCTTGTACCCCAACTGGTGCGCTTCAACATCAATTCGACGCTGACCGCCCTGCATATCACCGCCTTCTCGGGCGACGTGCATTACGACCTGACAGGCGAGGGCCTGGACATCCCCTCCGTCAGCCTCGGCGACCTGCCCGACTTCCTGTCGCAGGGCAACACGACGCTGCGTCTGGCCAATCCGCAGCTGTATGTGGGCGTGGAGAGCAACCCCGTGGCCGAGTACGGCCTGAACTTCAGCACCGGTATGCGTCTGACCAAGATATACGGCCAGTCGGCCACCGGCTCGTACGAGCCTGAGCGCCGCATCGAGACCAGCACCGACAAATATGGCGCCGGCCCCTACGATTTCGTGCTGTCGCCCACCGATCCCAAGTCATATCCCGATCAGTTCGCCAAGAACATAGAGCACATACCCTTCCCCGGCATGAGCGATGTATTGGACGGCGCCGGCCTGCCCGACCGCATCGAGATCGAGCTGCTGACGCCCGAAATCCCGACACATCGCGTCGACCACTTCAAGCTGCAGGAATACAGCGCGCTGAAGGGCCACTACGAGTTCCTGGCCCCGCTGGCGTTCAAGCCCGAAGGCACCGTGATCATATACCGCGATACCTTCGACGACTGGGGCAGCGAGGATCTGGACAAGCTGACCCTCAATGCCATATCGGTGGATGCCGACGCCCTCAGTACATTGCCTCTGGACGCCGAGCTGCACATCACGCCCCTGGCCGACGAGATCAGCGACCTGAAGGTAAGCGACGTAATCCTCAAGGCATCGCCCGACACGCAGCACATTACGCTGAGCGTGACCGGCACAATCCGCAATTTCAAGGGAATCACCATCGAGGCTGTCGTAAACCCGGCCAACGAGGATGTGATAGCTCCCGACCAGACCATCACCCTCACCAACCTCAAGGCCAAGGTGTCGGGAAGTTATATAACCGATTTCGATGAATCGTCGGATGAATAATGTCAGACCCTAAAATTACGAAGATGAAACGCATCATAAGCATAATGACAATAGCGGCCGCGGCCGCCGTTCCGGCGATGGTCTCGGCGCAGAACACATACTCCGGCTATTTTCTGGAAAACTATACCTACGGCTATGAGATGAACCCCGCCTTCGGCAACAACTCGAACTACGTGTCGATGCCGGCCTTGGGCAATCTCAACCTGTCGATGCGCGGTACGCTGCACCTCAGCAGCGTGGTATTCAACAGGGAAATAGACGGCGTAAACAAGACCGTGCTCTTTACCAATCCTAATGTATCCGTTGAGGATGCGCTGAAGGGCATCAAAGACAACAACCGTCTGGCCACATACGACAAGATAGAGATAATGAGCGCCGGCTTCAAGGCATGGGGCGGCTACAACACCATCAACATCTCGGCCGTGGCCAACGTCGACGCCAGCCTGCCCGGCTCCCTCTTCCACCTGGCCAAGGAGGGCATCACCAACCGCACATACGACATCAGGGACCTGCGCGCACACGCCGAGGCTTACGGACAGATCGCGCTGAACCACTCGCGCGACATCAAGCAGGTTCCCGGCCTGCGCATCGGCGCCGCCATCAAGTTCATGCTCGGAGTGGGCGCCATCGACGCTCAGTTCAACCGCGCCGAGCTGGAATTAGGCACCGACAACTGGATTGCCCGCACCAACGCCGACATCTACGCCTCGGTCAAGGGACTGACGTATAAGACGAAGACCTACGAACCCAAGCAGCCCGGTCCCGGCAACGAGCCGTACGACTATGTGTCGGGCGCTGATCTGGACGGTTTCGGGCTCAACGGCTTCGGCATGGGCTTCGACCTCGGCGCGCAGTACAAGTGGCGCGACTTCAACTTCTCGCTGGCGGTGGTGGACCTCGGCTTCATGAATTGGGGCAAGACGCAATGGGCATCCACCGACGGCACGCGCGAGGTAGAGACCGACGCATTCACTTTCAACTTCGACGACAATGCCGACAACTCGTTCGACAACGAGCTGGATCGCCTGACCGACAACCTGTCGAAGCTGTACAACCTGAAGGATATGGGCGAAAAGAGCTCGTACACCCGTTCGCTGCGCACCACCATTAATGCCGGCGTGGAGTATGAGCTGCCTTACTACCGCAAGCTGAAGTTCGGACTGCTGAACTCCACCTGCGTCGCCGGTCCCTACACATGGACGCAGTTCCGTCTGTCGGCCAACGTAGCTCCCGTCAAGGTATTTTCCGCCACGGCCAATGTGGCCTACGGCACCTACGGCTTCGACTTCGGCTGGATGCTGAACCTGCACACGCAGAAAGGCTTCAACCTCTTTGTCGGCATGGACCACACCCTCGGCAAGCTGGCCAAACAGGGCATCCCCCTCAACTCCAACGCCAGCCTGAACTTCGGCATCAACTTTCCCTTCTAAGCGGATTCCCTATATCAACATAAGAGACAGGCGGTGTGTCGAGCGACACATCGCCTGTATTGATTATGATTCAACGGCAGCGCCTTCAATCGGCATTGACTGGAATGGAGGTTTTCAACCTCCACCTGATAAATAAAAGGTTCTGCTCATTACCTCGTGCGGAGGTTGAAAACCTCCGTTCCATGCGACCGAGCACTTTTAATGAGATGGAACAGTCAGGATTCGTTATACTTTTTTGTTATATTTTTGCAAAAATCAGCTCACTTATAGAGTGTCTTTCAAAAACTTTTCTTAACTTTGCGCCTGTGGTGGTTGTCATAGACCACTTACAGACATAGTTAAGAAGCGTTTCAGCGCGTCATTGATACGAATCTGGACAATTCGCGGACATGATGACAAGCAGGAAGACGCTCTTTCTCGGTTGCATATATTCGAATGGCAGAGCCATAAATATATCCGGCTGGGAGTGAGCTGATTATTGCGTAATCCTCATGTCAGGCAGTCCAGAGCCGGTATCAGGGATTACTGAAGATGGCTCACTCTTTTTTATGTCCGGACTTACGCTGACAATACGATAGGGGCCGCTATGGCCGTGCCTCTAATTACGAAGCGACTGCATCACAATGACGGGACGGTCATGTATTTCGAATAACTGCTCAATCATACTTCACGCTTTAACCTACTAAAAGATTAGCACAGAGGGCATCCCGCCGGGATGCCCTCTATTGGTTCGTATATCCTGTATCGTGCTGCCGGATCTATAATCCTATAATTAGGCGGGATTGTGAAGGATGGCTGATGTTACTTCTTTTTCTTAGGGAGAATTTTCTTTTCGTCGGCTTTGAGACGACGTTCTACCTTTTTGACGTCTTCACCCGGAGGCAGTGACTCCGGGCGAATGCCTCTGTCCAATAACATATTACGAACGGCGCTGTTATTATCAACATGTTCGCGTTCGATACCGATCTGACCATGCAGGTCTTTCTGTTGGACATTGACGGATGTCATTTCGGCTGCAAGGTCTTTTGCCTTGATTGCAATAGTGGATAGAAAATCGGCTAACGGTCGTTTTTCAGGAGCCCCTACACGGCGTTTCATCATCGCGGTGTCCAAGCCAAACAGGGCGCGGTCGCCCTTTGCCCGGATGATTGCAAATCCTTTTGAATCAACACCGCGTTCATATAACACTCCGGATAGAGTGTGTTCTGTTTCGGCGAGTTTAGCCCGGGCCTGTACGCGCTCGAAATCAAGAAGCCGTTGATGAACCAGTTCCGCACGGCGAGTCTGAACCGCGAAGTAGTTCTGAGCAAAAGCAATTTCCGGCTTGCGGGGATCGCCGTTTTGTGCTATAAGATAGCAGGCATAGCGGGTAAGCATGATGTCATCTATCTGACGTTCAGCATTTGATCCTAATCTGACCATTTTGCTGACGTCAGCAAAATGGTCGGCTGCAGATTCGCCGGCATTGGAAGCAGATTCTTTTGCTTTCTCAATAATACTTGTAAAATTCCGCCACTGCACATAACCCATGACAGGAGCGATTTCTCTTGCACTCCAACATTCAACACCCTCATATTCGATGGCGATGGATTCAAAGCTGTTAAATAAATCCTGTATCTCGTTTGCTTTCATGTGAGAGTGACATTTTATTTTACGATTAATTCACAAATATAATAAATGTCTTTTGGAATGGCAAAGAGTATTGCCTTAGAGCCTCAGATGCAAACGTCAATTGGGGAAACATTAGGCATTTGGACCGTTGCTATGCGTGGCTGGGGACAGCCTGCGCTACAATTGCTTGCGATATTTCAGAAGCCGAGGTTGGCTTTGCGCCATTCGACGCGGGCTTTGTACATGGATTCCTTGAGTCCGCCCTCGGACAGGAACTGCTGTTCCATCTTATCAAGAAGTGATGCCAGCATGGCATCAAGCTGGCGGATTTCTGTAATCATGATGTTGGCTACGGTCTCGTCGCTGCAATCCTTGCACTTCGCTTTGAATTCAGTGCGGTCATCACATTCCTTGCAGAACCGTCTTGCCCTTGATGTGACTTGGTCATCCATCTTCCAGACCTTAAGGTCATTCTGATACAGGTAGTCGGTGTAGTCTTCCATGAGTTCGCGGAGCGAGCCGCGTGCCACACCAACGAGTTTGATGCCCATCTCCATTGAAACTGTGGAATCGGTGATGCCCTCCACAATGTTCTGCTTGCAGCTGCGGGCAGCCTGCCTCATCTGGTCGATGGTCCGGGTGGTATATGAGAAGGCACGCCGGATAAACATCTCAGTGACATCAGAAACACAGGCGGCCTTGCGATAGATGTTCCATCGCGACAGGTCGCCTGTGATTTTGAGGAATCCGTCCATAAGGAGAACGTTATTGGTGGTTACTGGGTATAAGAATTATAAGAGTTATAAGAGTTATAAGAGTTATAAGAGTTATAAGAGTTATAATTCTTATACTGGGGATTACTCCCACTCGATGGTGGCCGGTGGCTTGGAGGAGATGTCGTAGACTACGCGGTTCACGCCGCGGACCTTGTTGATGATCTCGTTGCTGACCTTGGCCAGGAGTTCGTAGGGGAGGTGTACCCAGTCGGCAGTCATGCCGTCGGTGGAGATGACGGCGCGCAGGGCCACGCAGTTCTCGTACGTGCGCTCGTCGCCCATCACGCCTACGCTCTGCACGGGCAGCAGCATCACGCCGGCCTGCCATACCTTGTCGTACCACCCGGACTGACGCAGGTTGTCGATGAAGATCTTGTCGGCGGCCTGAAGCACCTGTACCTTATGCGGTGTGATGTCGCCGAGGATGCGGATGCCGAGTCCCGGTCCCGGGAAGGGATGACGGCCAATCAGGTTCTGGTCGATGCCTAACGCGCGTCCCACGCGGCGCACCTCGTCCTTGAACAGCAGACGCAGCGGTTCCACCACCTGCAGGTTCATCTCCTTGGGCAGTCCGCCCACGTTGTGGTGAGACTTGATGGTGGCCGACGGTCCCTTGACCGAGCAGCTCTCTATCACGTCGGGATAGATGGTGCCCTGACCCAGCCAGCGGGCGTTCTCCTCCTTCTTCGCCTCGGCGTTGAACACCTCGACGAAGTCGCGGCCTATTATCTTGCGTTTCTGTTCGGGTTCGGTCACGCCCTTCAGGTCGTTGTAGAAACGCTCGGAAGCGTCCACGCCCGTCACGTTCAGGCCCATGCCCTGGTACGATGCAAGTACGTCCTCGAACTCGTTGGCGCGCAGCAGGCCGTTGTTGACGAATATGCAGTGCAGGTTGTGTCCGATGGCCTTGTGCAGCAGCACGGCGGCTACGGTGGAATCCACGCCGCCCGACAGACCCATTATCACCTTGTCGTCGCCGATCTTCTCCTTAAGCTCGGCAACTGTGGAGTCGATGAACGAGGCGGGGCTCCATGTGCCGGCGCATCCGCAGATGTCCATCACGAAGTTGGACAGCAGTTTCGGGCCGTCGGTGGAATGGAACACCTCGGGGTGGAACTGGATGCCCCAGGTCATCTCGCCTCCGATGTGGTATGCGGCATACTTCACGTCCTCGGTCGAGCCAATCACCTCGTAGTTGGCGGGCACGGAGGTGATGGAGTCGCCGTGGCTCATCCACACCTGCGTGGGCGAGGGGAGGCCGTGCATCAGCGGGTCCTTGGGAGCCACGACGCTGAGCATGGCGCGGCCATACTCGCGGCTCGGAGCGCCCTCGACCTCACCGCCGTAGGCGTAGGCCAGGTACTGCGCGCCGTAGCATACGCCCAACAGCGGCAGCTTGCCTTTGATCTGCGACAGGTCGGGCTTCGGAGCGTCCTCGTCGCGAACCGATGCCGGACTGCCCGACAGTATCACTCCCTTCACGTCCGCGTCAATCTCCGGAATCTTGTTGAAGGGATGGATCTCGCAATACACGTTCAGCTCGCGCACACGGCGCGCTATGAGCTGGGTGTACTGTGAGCCAAAGTCCAATATCAGAATTTTTTCCATAGGAATATGTTCTTAAAGATTATCCCTCGCCGCGCGAGTAGTTGGGAGCCTCTTTGGTGATGGTCACGTCGTGGGGATGGTTCTCGACCACGGCAGCCGAAGTGATTCTCACGAACTTGGCCTCGTGGAGGGCGTCGATGTTCTTGGCGCCTACATAACCCATGCCTGAGCGGAGGCCGCCGATGAGCTGATAGACAGTCTCGCCGAGCGTTCCCTTGTAAGGTACGCGGGCCACGATGCCCTCGGGCACCAGCTTGGAGGCGTCGCAGGTCTCGCCCTGGAAGTAGCGGTCCTTGGAACCGGCCTGCATGGCCTCGACGGAACCCATGCCGCGGTATGCCTTGAATTTACGGCCGTTGTAGATGATGGTCTCGCCCGGAGATTCCTCCACGCCGGCAAACATGGAACCCATCATCACGCAGTCGCCGCCGGCTGCAAGAGCCTTGACTATGTCGCCCGAATAGCGGAGACCGCCGTCGGCGATTACAGGCACGCCATACTTATGTGCGGCCTGAGCTGCGTCGAAGATGGCCGTGAGCTGGGGCACTCCCACACCGGCCACGATGCGCGTGGTGCAGATGGAGCCAGGGCCGATGCCCACCTTGATGCCGTCGGCGCCGGCCTTGACCAGATATTCGGCGGCCTCGGCGGTGGCGATGTTACCCACGACTACGTCGATTGTCGGGAAGTTCTCCTTCACGGCCTTGAGCGTGCGGATCACGTTGGCCGAATGACCGTGTGCCGTGTCGATCACGACGGCGTCCACGCCATTCTCCACCAATGCCTCGACGCGCTTCAGCACGTCGCCCGTCACGCCCACGCCCGCAGCCACGCGCAGACGTCCCTTGGCATCCTTGCAGGCGCGCGGATACTGGGCTATTTTCGTGATGTCGCGGTATGTGATGAGGCCCACCAGACGGTTATCCTTGTCCACCACGGGCAGCTTCTCGATCTTGTTCTGAAGCAGGATCTTCTTGGCTTCGTCCAGGTCGGTCTTGTCAGTGGTGATGAGCTTGTCGGAAGTCATGATCTTCTCCACCGGCACGTTGAGGTCGGACTGGAAGCGGAGGTCACGGTTGGTGATGATGCCTATCAGGTGGTTCTCGTCGTCCACCACGGGGATGCCGCCGATACGGTTCTCGCGCATCAGGCGCAGGGCCTGGGCCACGGTGGCCTCCTTGGTGATGGTGATGGGATCATATATCATACCCGAGTCGGCACGTTTCACCTTGCGCACCTGTGCGGCCTGGTCGGCGATGGACATATTCTTATGAATCACGCCGATACCGCCCTCGCGGGCGATTGCGATGGCCATGGGGGCCTCGGTCACGGTGTCCATGGCGGCGGACACCATCGGTATCTGAAGCTCGATGTTACGCGAGAATCGCGATTTGAGCTGCACCAGGTTCGGGGTCACCTCCGAATATGCCGGTATCAGCAGCACGTCGTCGAAGGTGAAGCCTTCCTGGGCTATTTTCTCTGATTGGAATGACATGGCGGGCTTATTTAATGAATTCTTGTAATGCGGGAGAGGTGATGAAAGTCTGGGTGCGATCCGGGCCGACGGAAACGAGTCCGACGGGCACACCGGTCAGCTCCTTGATGGTCTCGAGATACTTCTTGGCGTTCTCGGGCAGGTCCTCGTAGCGGGTCACGCCGGTTATGTCCTCCTTCCAGCCGGGAAGTTCCACGAACACGGGCTTGACGCGTTCCAGCGCGGCGATGGTGGCCGGCGGATTCTCAATCATCTTGCCGTCCAGCTCATAGCCCTTGCAGATCTTGAGGGTGTCGATGCCGCTGAGCACGTCGAGCAGCGTGATGGCCCAGTTGGTGATGCCGGCCAATTGCGCGGTGTAGCGGGCCACCTGTGCGTCGAGCCAGCCCACACGGCGCGGACGACCCGTGACGGTGCCGTATTCATGGCCGCGCTCGCGGATGCCGTCGCCTATCTCGTCGTGCAGCTCGGTGGGGAAAGGCCCCTCGCCCACGCGGGTGCAGTAGGCCTTCAGCACTCCGGCCACGGTGCCGATGTGCTGCGGGGCGATACCGGCGCCTACAGGCACGGAAGCCGACGACGGCGTGGAGGATGTGACGTAGGGATAGGTGCCGTGGTCGATGCACAGCATCATGCCCTGCGCGCCTTCGAACAGAATATGGCCGTCACCCTTGAGGTGACGGTTTATCAGAGCCGACGTGTCGGTTATCATGTGGCCGATCTGACGGGCTATCTCCATATACTGGTCGTAAACCTGGTCGACGTCGAATTCAGGCAGCCCGAGAGCCTTCAGTTCCGGATTCTTGACAGCTAATGCGGCCTCAAGACGCTTGCGGAAATATGCGGGTTCCTGCAGGTCGCCGATGCGGAGGCCGATGCGCGAATACTTGTCGGCGTAAGCCGGGCCGATGCCGTTCTTGGTGGTGCCGATCAGGTCGGAGCCGCGGTTGCCCTCGTAAGCGCCGTCCAGTACGGAATGCCACGGCATCACCATGGCGGCGCGATCGGAGATATACAGCTTATAGTCGGTCACGCCCTCGTCGGCCAGCTTCTGCAGCTCGGCCACTACCGATACGGGATTCACCACCATGCCGTTGCCCATCACGTTGATGGTCTCGGGGTTGAAGATACCCGACGGAATGGAGCGCAGGCTGTGCTTGCGGCCGTCGAACATCACGGAGTGGCCCGCGTTGTTGCCGCCCTGGTAGCGCACCACCATGTCGGCGTGTCTCGCGAAGTAGTCGGTGATTTTACCTTTGCCTTCGTCTCCCCACTGGGAGCCGAGTACAACTAATGTCTTTGCCATTGTATTGATTAGAAAAGGGTTACTCGGCGTCTCCGAAAACCTGTTTGTAGATGTAATCCACGTTCTTGAAATAGTAGTCGAGCGTGAAGCAGTTGTCCAGCTCCTCTTTGGTGAGGTTCTGCGACACCGTAGGATCCTGGGCCAAGAGTTCAGCGTACGGCTTTCCTTCGGCCATGGCCTTCATTGCCAGGGGCTGTACGGTGTCGTAAGCCTTTTCGCGCGAGAATCCCTTGTTGATCAGGGCGTTCATGACACGCTGTGCGAAGATCACGCCGTTGGTCATGTAGATGTTGCTCTTCATGCGCTCGGGGAATACCGTGAGGTTGCCAAGGATGTTGCCCATGCGGTTCAGCATGTAGTCCAGCAGTTCGGTTGCGTCGGGCAGGATGATGCGCTCTGTCGCGGAGTGCGAAATGTCGCGCTCGTGCCACAGGGCCACGTTCTGATATGCCGTCTCCATATAGCCGCGCAGCACGCGGGCGCAGCCGCACATGTTCTCCGAACCGATGGGGTTACGCTTGTGGGGCATTGCCGACGAGCCTTTCTGGCCCTTGCCGAAAGCCTCCTCCACCTCGTGCACCTCGGTGCGCTGCAGGTTGCGTACCTCCATGGCCATCTGCTCGATGCTGGCGCCAATCAGGGCGATGGCAGCCAAGTACCATGCGTGGCGGTCGCGCTGTATCACCTGTGTCGACACGGCGGCCGACTCGATGCCGAGGTGCTCGCACACATACTGCTGAACAAACGGCGGGATGTTGGCGTAGTTGCCCACGGCGCCGCTGATCTTGCCAACTTCAACGCCACGGGCGGCTTCCTCGAAGCGCGCGATGTTGCGCTGCATCTCCTGATACCACAGCGCCCACTTCAGACCGAAGCTGGTGACGTCGGCGTGGATGCCGTGCGTGCGGCCCATGCAGGGGGTGTCCTTGTACTTCATGGCCTGGCTGCGCAGCATTTCGCTGAACTTTACCAGGTCTTTGCGCAGGATGTCGTTGGCCTGCTTGATCAGGTAGCCGTTGGCGGTGTCAACGACGTCGGTGCTGGTGAGTCCGTAGTGCACCCACTTGCGTTCCTCGCCCAGACTTTCGCTGACGGCGCGGGTGAAGGCCACGATGTCGTGGCGTGTCTGTTCCTCTATCTCCTTGATGCGCGGAATGGAGAACGTGGCCTTGGCATACAGCTTCTCGATGTCCTCGGGAGGCACCACGCCCAGTTCGCGCCATGCCTCGGCCGAGAGAAGCTCGACCTTGAGATAGGCGTCAAATTTATTCTGTTCGGTCCATACAGCCCTCATTTCGGGGCGTGAATAGCGTTCAATCATGTCTTTTTTATTTGTTTACACGGTTCAGATAGCATTCCAGCGTGTTCTCCATGAGGCATGCGCGCGTCATGGGTCCTACGCCGCCGGGTACGGGGGTGATGAGCAGCGCGGCGTCCTTGACAGCGTCGAAGTCCACGTCGCCCACCAGTTTGCCCGTCTCCGGGTCGCGGTTGATGCCCACGTCAATCACGGTGGCGCCCGGCTTCACGAAGTCGGCGCCGGCGAAGCGGGGACGTCCTACGGCCACAACCAGGATGTCGGCCTGCGCGGCAATCTGCGGCAGGTTGCGCGTGCGGCTGTGGGCCATGGTCACGGTGGCGTTGCGGTCCAGCAGCATCTTGGCCATAGGCAGGCCCACGATATTGCTGCGGCCTATCACCACGGCGTTCTTGCCCTCGATCTCCACGTGGTGCTCGTCCAGCATCTTCATGATGCCCTTCGGGGTGCAGGGAGCCACGCAGGGGCGCTTCTGCCACAGGGCGGCCACGTTGTGGGGGTGGAAACCGTCCACATCCTTCTCGGCGCTGATGGCCTCGATGACGCGGTCCTCGTTGATGTGCTTCGGCACGGGGAGCTGCACTAAGATGCCGTCAACCTCCGGGTCGTCGTTCAGACGCTGTATTTCGCTTAACAGTTCCTCCTCGGTGGTGCTTTCGGGCAGGCGCAGTGTGGTGCTCTTGAAGCCGCACTGCTCGGCATCCTTCCCCTTGGACTTGACATACGATTGCGAGGCGGGATCCTCGCCCACCAGTATCACGGCCAGATGAGGCGCGCGGCCATACTTGGCGACACACTCCTGCACCTTGGCGGCTACTTCCTCCTTGGTGGCCTTGGCCAATGCTTTTCCGTCTATATTCATTGCTTATAATTCGTTACGTGATTCGGCGGCGCCGATGTCGCTGCGGTAGAATAATCCCTGAGAGTTTTCGGCCACTGCCTTGGCGTCCTTCAGCGCCTTGGCGCGGGCCTCGGACAGTGTGGCGCCGGAATCGGTGACCATCAGCACGCGGCCTCCGGCCGATACGAGCCGGTCGCCGTCCATCTTGGTGCCCATGTGGAACACCTTGCCCTCAGTCTGTTCAAGACCACCCAAGGGCAGTCCCTTGGGGTAGGAGCCGGGATAGCCGTCGGCAGCCAATACGATGCCGAGGCGCGTCTCTGGACTCCACTCGATGTCGAAGTCCTTGCCGTCCAGCACGGCCTCAAACACCTTATATATATCCGACTGCATACGGGGCAGCACCACCTCGGTCTCGGGGTCGCCGAAACGGGCGTTGAACTCTATCACCTTAGGCACGCCGTTGTTGAGGATAAGACCTCCGTACAGCACGCCGGTAAAGGGCATCCCCTCATCAGCCATGGCTTTGGCCACGGGGAGCATGATTGTGTCGAGTGCCGTCTGACGGATCTCGTCGGTGACGAAAGGCACGGGTGAATATGCACCCATACCGCCCGTGTTGGGACCGCGGTCGTTGTCGAAGGCACGCTTATGGTCGCGGGCAATGGCCAAGGGATATACCTTCGGGCCGTTGACCAGACACATGAACGAGAACTCCGGACCGTCCAGGAATTCCTCTACTACCACGCGTCCCTTGCCGAACTCGTCGTCAAGGAGCATATTGCGCAGCGCGGCCTCGGCCTCCTCGTGACTCTGGGCCACTACCACGCCCTTGCCGGCGGCAAGGCCGTCGTACTTGATGACCGAGCGTTCGGGACCGGCCAACACATACTGCAGCGCCTCGTCGAAATCTTCGAAAGTGCGAGACGCGGCCGTCGGTATGTTGTGACGCGCCATCAGTTCCTTGGCGAACGCCTTGGACGACTCTATCTGCGCGGCGGCCTTTGTCGGGCCGAAGATGCGCAGACCGCGCTTGCGGAACTCGTCGACGATACCGGCTGCCAGAGGCACCTCCGGGCCGACCACGGTCAGCGATACCGAGGCATCGGTGGCGAAGCGCGCCAGGTCGTTGATGTCGGTGACGGGAATGGACACCGGCGTGGCCGCCGTGTCGATGCCCGCGTTGCCCGGGGCGCAGTATATACGGCCCACGCTCTCCGAACGTTTCAGTGCATCGACTATGGCGTGCTCGCGTCCGCCGCTTCCTATTACCAATACGTTGTAAGTCATGGTATAAGGCTGATGATTAGTGTTTGAAATGACGCATGCCGGTGAAAAGCATGGTGATGCCCTTCTCGTCGGCCTTTACGATGGAATCCTTGTCGCGGATGGAGCCGCCGGGCTGTACGATGGCCGTAACGCCGTAATGCGAAGCCTGCTCCACGGTGTCGTCGAAGGGAAGGAAGCCGTCGGAAGCCAATACCAGGCCCTCGGTGGCGCCTTCTGCGCGGGCCTCCTCAAGTGCGATGGTGGCCGAACCCACACGGTTCATCTGGCCTGCTCCCACGCCGAGCGTGGCGCCGTTCTTAACGACCACGATGGCGTTGGACTTCACGTGCTTCACTATCTTCCAGCCGAAGTTGAGGTCAGCCAGTTCCTGTGCGGTGGGCTTGCGCTCGGTCACGCACATCTCGTCGGTCAGTGTTACGCACTCGGTGTCGGCGTCCTGAACCAAGAGACCGCCCGTAACGCCCGTGTACTTGGGACGCTTGCAGCGGGGTGCCGACATGTCGATCACCAGCACGCGCAGGTTCTTCTTGGTGGCCAATACTTCAAGAGCCTCCTCGCTGAACGACGGAGCCATCACTATCTCCAGGAATATGGGCTTCAGGCCCAGGGCTATCTCCTTGGTGACCTCGCGGTTGAACGCCACGATGCCGCCGTAGATGCTGACCTTGTCGGCCTCGTAAGCGCGGGTCCATGCCTCAAGGGCGTCCTTGCCGACAGCGGCGCCGCAGGGATTCATGTGCTTCAGCGCGCAGCAGAAAGGCTCGGAGAATTCGGATGTGATCTCCAGCGCGGCGTTGGCGTCCTGGATATTGTTGTAGCTCAGCTCCTTGCCCTGTATCTGACGGGCGCCGGCCACGGAGTATGTGCCGGGAACGGCCTCGGCGTAGAACTTTGCCTCCTGATGGGGATTCTCGCCGTAACGCAGCGACTGTACCAGGTCGAAGTCCAGGAACAGCTTCTCGTTCAGGCCGGCCTTCATACGCATGTATGTGGCGATATGTGCGTCATACTGTGCGGTGTGGGTGTATGCCTTGGCCGAGAGCTTGATGCGGGTGTCGATGTCGGTGTTGCCGAAGCGGCGTATCTCGTCGAGCACCACGTCATAATCGCCGGGATCGCAGACAACGGTGACTGCGGCGAAGTTCTTGGCGGCGCTGCGGAGCATGGAGGGACCGCCTATGTCGATGTGCTCCACGGCGTCCTCGAGTGTGCAGCCGGGCTTGGCCACCGTGGCCTCGAAGGGATAGAGGTTTACGCAGACCATGTCGATGGTCTCGATGCCGTTCTCCTTGAGCTGGGCCATGTCGCCGGGGTTGTCGCGACGGCCCAGCAGACCGCCGTGCACACGGGGGTGCAGAGTCTTGACGCGGCCTCCGCATATCTCCGGGAAGCCCGTGACGTCGCTGATGCCGGTGGTCTTCACACCGCTGTCCTCAAGTAGCTTCTGTGTGCCGCCCGTGGCGATGATTTCCCATCCTGATTCCACCAGACCCTTGGCGAATTCCACCAGGCCTGTCTTATCGCTTACGCTGAATAATGCGCGCATTTTTATAATCCTTAATCTAAATTGGTTATTACTTGAATGAAACTCCCGAGCCTTTCACCACCTTACCGATCACGGAGGGCTCCAGGCCCGACTCGCGCAGGGAGGCAAGGGCTGCGTCGGCGTCGGCCGGACTTACAGCCAGCACCATGCCGATGCCCATGTTGAAGATGTTGAACATCTCGCGGTGGGGTATCTGGCCGTGCTTCTCCAGGAAACGGAATATCGGCAGGATGTTCCAGCTTCCGGGCACAATCTCGGCGCCGAGTCCGTCGGGGAGGATGCGGGGAATGTTCTCGTCGAAACCGCCGCCCGTGATGTGTGCCACACCGTGTACGCTCACCTTCTTCATCAGGTTCAGCACCGGCTTCACATATATCACGGTGGGGGTAAGCAGCACATTGCCCAATGGCAGGTCGCCGAGTTCGGGGTAAACCGTATGCAGGTCCAGGTTGGCGTCGGCAATGATCTTGCGCACCAGCGAGAAACCGTTGGAATGCACGCCCGACGAGGGGATGCCTATCAGCACGTCGTTTTCGGCCACAAGCGTACCGTCGATCAGGTCGTCCTTCTCCACGGCTCCCACGGTGAAACCTGCGATGTCATATTCCTCGGGATCGTACATGCCGGGCATTTCGGCGGTCTCGCCGCCCACGAGGGCGCAACCTGCCTGGCGGCATCCTTCGGCCACGCCGGCCACGATGTCCTCCACCACGGCCGGCTCGTTCTTGCCCACGGCCACGTAATCAAGGAATATCAGGGGCTCGGCGCCCTGTGCCAGTACGTCGTTGACGCACATGGCCACGGCGTCGATGCCTACCGTGTCGTTCTTGTGCATGGCGAAAGCAAGCTTCAGCTTAGTGCCCACGCCGTCGGTGCCGCTGACCAGTACAGGGTGCTTCATGCCGAGCGCGCCAAGGTCGAACATACCGCCGAACGAGCCGATGCCGCCCATGCAGCCGAAACGGTTGGTGCTCGCCACATGCTTCTTGATGCGGCTTACTACCTCGTATCCGGCCTCCAGATTCACGCCGGAAGCCTCATAATGCTGAGCCATACAGACTGTTATTTGAGAGTTTGCAGACGACTTTCAATCTCCTTGTACGCACCGATCACATCACCCAGGTCGCGACGGAAACGGTCCTTGTCCAGCTTCTTGTTGGTGTCCTTGTCCCACAGACGGCAGGTGTCGGGGCTGATCTCGTCTGCCAGCACGATCTGACCGTCGGATGTCTTGCCGAACTCGATCTTGAAGTCAACCAATTTCACGTTGATCTTGTCGAACAGGTCCTTCAGCAGCTCGTTGATACGGCCTGTCAGGTCGTAGATGGTGTTGAGTTCGTCGTAGGTGGCGGCGCCCACGGCCACAGCGTGGTGGTCGTTGATCAGCGGATCGCCGAGAGCGTCATCCTTGTAGCAGATCTCAAAAATGGTGTTGGGAGCGGGTGTGCCCTCCTCGATGCCCAGGCGCTTGGCCATGGAACCGGCGATGATGTTGCGTACTATCACCTCCAGGGGGAAGATCTTCACCTTGCGGCAAACCTGGTCGCGGTCGTTCAGTGTCTCCACGTAGTGGGTGGGGATGCCGGCTTCTTTCAGCTTGTTGAAGATGATGGTCGTGATCTCGTTGTTGTACACGCCCTTGCTGCGAACGATGTCGTGCTTCAGATTGTTGAATGCCGTGGCGTCGTCCTTGTAGTGGATGATTACCAGGTCGTCGTTGTCGGTGGCATAGACCTGCTTGGCCTTGCCCTCATAAAGCATTTCTTTCTGTTCCATTTTTGTATTGTGTTTTAATTGTTTTTTATATTTCCGTATTTATCACTCATCACTTATCACTCATCACTACTTCTTGCGGAAGTATGCGACGGCGTTTGCGAACAGGTTCTGGCTCTTGTTGCCCGGCACGTTTATCATCAGGCCCGGGGTGTAACGCTCGGAGTGTCCCATCTTGCCTAAGATAAGGCCGTCGGGGCTTACGATACCCTCGATGGCGCAGACCGATCCGTTGGGGTTGAGGGGCGAATCCATTGTGGGGTTACCCTCATGGTCGGCATACTGGAACGCTACCTGGCCGTTTCGGAACAGACGTTCTGCCAGTTCGGCGTTTACGGTGAAGCGGCCTTCGCCGTGGCTCATGGCTATCTGGTGGATGTCGCCGGTGTTGAATCCCTTGAGCCAGGGCGAGGCGGTAGTGCCCACACGCGTCGCGGCAATCTGCGAGATGTGACGGTTTATGTCGTTGCGTGCCAGTGTGGGCGACTGCTCGGTGAGTTCGCCTATCTTGCCGTCGGGCAGCAGACCCGACTTGACCAGAGCCTGGAAGCCGTTGCAGATACCGATTATCAGCCCCTTGCGCTCCATCAGGCGTTCGATGGCGCTCTTGACGACCGGGTTAAGCAACACGGCCGAAATGAATTTGCCCGATCCGTCGGGCTCGTCGGCAGCCGAGAAACCGCCGGACAGCGCCAGGATGTTGCAGGCGTCGATATTGTCGGCCATCTCGCGGCAGCTTGCCTCCACGTCTTCGGCCGTCAGGTTGCGGAACACCATGGAGCGTGTCTCGGCGCCCTCGCGCTCGAATGCCGCGGCCATGTCGTAGTCACAGTTGGTGCCGGGGAACACGGGCAGGAACACCACGGGATGCTCCACGGCCTCGCCGGGATATTCGGCGGCCGTCTTGCCCGCGCTGTCGGCGCAGGGTGCCGTGCCGCGCACCTCCGTGCGGTCGGCGAACACCGTGGCGAAGCGCTTGCGGTTCTGCTCGCGGAGCTCGGCGATGGTGAACTTCTCGCCGTTGAACGATACGGTAGGCTCTATGATGGTCTTGCCGATGTACATGGCGTCCTCTATGCCGAGTATCGACGAGTCGTCGGCCTCGATCAGTATGGAGCCGTACAGGGTGTCGAACAGCAGGTGGTCGTTCGGAAGGTTGATTTCCGCGCCAAGATTGTTGCCGAAGCTCATCTTTGCCACAGCCTCGGCCACACCTCCGCGGCCTATCGCCCATGCGGCGCGTACCTTACCCTCCTCAATGGCCTTGTGCACGGCTTCGAACACACGGGTCACACTCTCGGAATCAGGCATGCCGTTGGCGCGTACGCGCGGGCTGACCAGGTGCAGCGAGTCGAGAGGCTGCTTGAATTCCGGGCTTACGGCCTTGGTGGCGTTCAGCGTGGTGACGGCGAACGCTATCAGCGTCGGGGGCACGTTCAGGTGTCCGAAGGTGCCGCTCATGGAGTCCTTGCCGCCGATGGAGGGGAGGCCAAGCTCCTTCTGCATACGGAGTGCGCCTAACAGGGCGCTCAGCGGCTTGCCCCACGATTCGGGCGTGTGCATGCGCTCGAAATATTCCTGATAGGAGTAGCGCAGCTTGTGGAAGTCGGCTCCGGTCGCCACGGCCTTGGCGGCGGCGTCCACAACGGCCCATGCGGCGCCGTGGTAGGGGCTCCATTCCGTCAGGTAGGGATCGAAGCCATAGCTCATTATCGAGGCGGTGTCGGTGTGATGCTTGCCTACGGGGAGCTTCTGCAGCGATACCTGCGTGGGCGTGCCGGCGTATTTGCCGCCGTAAGGCATCAGCACCGTGGTGGCGCCGATGGACGAGTCGAACATCTCCTCCAGACCGCGCTGGTCGGTGACGTTCATGTCGTCCAGGTTGTTAAGTATCTTGTCGCGGAGCGTGTCTCCTGGCACAGTGCGTGCGAACGGGTCGCGGTCGTCCACGGCCTGTATCTTGGCCACCGTGTAGCGGGGAGCGCCCGCCGAGTCGATGAAGCTGCGCGCGATGTCGGCCACGGTCTCGCCGCGGCGGAACAGGCGCATGCGGCCCGTGTCGGTCACGTTGGCTATGTGGCGCACCTCGATGTTCTCCTCGTGGCAGTAACGCTCGAATTCCTCGCGGTCTTTCGGGTCGACGACGGCCGACATGCGTTCCTGGCTCTCGCTGATGGCTAACTCTATGGGGTTGAGGCCGTCGTACTTCACGGTCACGTTATCCAGGAAGATGTCGAGACCGTCGGCCAGCTCGCCGATGGCCACGCTGACGCCGCCGGCGCCGAAGTCGTTCGACTTCTTGACCAGGCGTGTCACCTCCGGGCGGCGGAACAGGCGCGACAGTTTGCGCTCCTCGGGCGCGTTGCCTTTCTGCACCTCCGAACCGCACACCTCGAGGCTGGCCTCGTTGTGCTCCTTGGACGAGCCGGTGGCGCCGCCGATGCCGTCACGGCCCGTGCGGCCGCCGAACATCAGCACCACGTCGCCCGGCGCGGGCGACTCGCGACGCACTGCCGAAGCGGGAACGGCGCCGACCACGGCTCCTACCTCAAGACGCTTGGCGGTGTATCCGGGGTGGTATATCTCGCGCACATGGCCTGTGGCCAGTCCTATTTGGTTGCCGTAGCTGGAATATCCTGCTGCGGCACCCTTTGTGATGACGCGCTGCGGCAGCTTGCCGGGCAGCGTGTCGGCCACGGGGGCGTAGATGTCGCCGGCGCCGGTGACGCGCATTGCCTGGTAAACGTATGCGCGGCCCGACAGCGGGTCGCGGATGGCGCCGCCAAGACAGGTGGACGCGCCGCCGAAAGGCTCTATCTCGGTGGGATGGTTGTGGGTCTCGTTCTTGAACTGCAGCAGCCA
>ERZ836877.942-NODE-942-length-47142-cov-31.894366_pt1 | contig 47142 bp, 41 predicted proteins | sample MGYA00519469_ERZ836877 | MGnify/ENA primary metagenome ERZ836877 (study PRJEB31850, sample SAMEA3708809) | human gut metagenome | biome: human gut; feature: human-associated habitat; material: faeces | place: China | collected 2014 ...
AAAACCATTGATATGACTGGATTTTTCCAGATCCTATAATTACACTCCGACCAAAACCGCCAGTTTTCAGGAAGAAAACTGGCGGCTCTTGACATTGTGCGCTTACCGAACGCACCGTGCTAAATGCTCCACGGCGATAGTAAAGCCTCCTGTGCGGTGCTTCTATTATACACCACATTGGAGGTTTACACAAAGTATGGGATGGCCTCTCTGGCTGACAGACCCTGTCTGGCAGCTTGAGTAAGTGTGCCTTTGCGGGCAAAAATTCAGAGGTTATCCACAGTTTTTATTTGGCACCTATTGTATAATGCGGATTTTGGTATTTATGCGGTGTTGCCCTAATATTCCGTCGTGACGTCCGCCTCGGAAATATCGTAAGTCTCCAGAAATTCCCGCAGATCGCTGCCACTGCGAATGAGCATGACCTCACTGAATTTCCCCGTGCGGATGTTTTTGAACCCAGCAACCTGCTCCCCTGTGCAGATACTCGATCGGATCACCGGCTTCAGATTCTCCCGGTCATAGGAGCACTTTTTCACTTTTCTTCTAAACATTGTAATACACCGCCAGTTCTCCCGATGCCAGTCCGAGCTGAAAATCTCGTTGGGCAGCGGGAAGCAGTTTTTACTCCGCTTTCCGCACCGGGTGCCGAATCACGGTTTTCCATTTCTCCGGGGCGACCTTTCGGGCATCCGAGAGGTAGATCTCATGGTGAAGCCGGGTATCGGAGAAGTCGTTTTCATAGCCGTTCGCTCTCAGGTATTCATCCATGAGCGCAACGGAGGCAGGCTCATCATCAAAGGGGCCGACGTGCATGATCTGCACGCACTGACCTTCGTCAATGGTCAGAAATTCTGCGGCACTGCAATCCAGCCTTTTCTTCTGGGCAGCTTCCGCCACGGCCCAGTCAAACTCCGTTTTGGTCACAAACTCCGGCAGACGAATAACGCTGATCCAATGGAACGCAGATTTATCGGAGTAGTCAACGCCCTCTACGCCCTCCTGCCACCAGAAGCCCTCCAGCGGCGGCACCACGAAATCGAAATATCCCGCCATGCGGTGATCACCCATTTTGCTCATTTTGATGGTATAGGCCACCGCGTACAGCACACCGATAGCCGCTTTGTAAGCGCCGCCCTCCTCGTTAGGATCGCCCATGCCCCGGACGGCGATATAGTTCGCGGGCGGGACGGTCACAATCTGTGGCTTGTTCTTGGGCATATAGAATTCACTGTACTCTTTTTTGAAATCAAAGGCCATAATAGCTCACTCCTTATATTTCTTTCCTCAGCCATGCGTCCACAGTTTCCCGTGCGGTCAAATGATCCTTCCCGGTATAGAGGATCGCCGTCTCCCGGTCATTTTGGGCAGTCTTCCCACAGCCCGTGAGTGTCATCACGACCAGAAGGAGGAGAATCAGTTTCTTCATGGTCTCAACCCCTCAGGAACTCCCGGACGGTCTTTTCCCCGGCCATCAGGTTCAGCCACAGGGCAGCCCTTCATGTGCAGCTTTGAAGCAGTAAAGTAGCCATAGCCCCCACCGCGTTCAATCTTCCCTGCTCCCATTATTTGCAAGAAAACTTTGGAGAAGCGCTTCCTGTTCGTACCGTTTTTCCACTCAATCGTTATTTTGAAACGCAAGCAGAATTTCCGTCAGCTCCGGTGTCAGGCGTTGACGGCATTCCTGCTTCAAATCCTCCGGTACGTCATAGAACCCTTCGGCGATGCTGCCTGTGATGGCGGCCAGAGTGTCGCTGTCGCCTCCGAGGGATACCGCCGTGCGGAGAGCATCCTCGAAATCCGTGCTTTTCAGAAACGCAGTAATGGCCTGCGGCACCGTCTCCTGACAGCTTTCTACATGATGATAGGTTGGGCGAATTTCGTCGCAGGTGCGGCTGAGATCATAGCCGAATTCCCGCTCCACATACGCTTTGATGTCCGCCTTGCTATGTCCGGTGCGGGCAAGGTAAATCGCCGCGGCGGTGGCCTGCGCGCCCTTGATGCCCTCCGGATGGTTATGGGTGACCTCGGCGGTAAGCCGCGCCAGATGCAGCACCTCCTCCATGTCCCCTCCCAGCCACGCCGCCGGAGATACCCGCATGGCGCTGCCGTTGCCGTAGCTGTTATAGGGCTTCGGCGCGTCCTCGTAAAGCCAGCCGCCGAACCGCACGCCATAACCCCGGTCGGGATAAGCGCGCCCCAAACGCTGCATTTCCCGCACCAGCGCCGCTTTGATGACAGCGTCATCCTGCCCGCGGGTGTCCATAAGCGCTTTCGCCACCGCCAAAGTCATAACCGTGTCGTCGGTGAATTCGGATTGCTGGCTGAACAGCGGAAAGTCTTTTGCTTTGTAATTGTTGCAGTCGAATTCATAGGGGCTGCCTACGATATCGCCGAGAATTGCCCCGTACATATTTATCTTCCTCTCTTTTCTACGTCTTCGTCGATGCGGCGTTTCCAATCAGCGCTGAGCGGGCTTGCCACACGGACACAGCACACAGCTTCATTGATGACTTCATAGTTCAGCGCCGTGCCTGCCTCGTCGCACTTGTAGCTTACCGCCCGGTCGGCGGCGATGCCAAAACGAGCCGCTTCCTTCGCCGCGTCGATGTTCGCGCCCAGAAACAGGAACTCCCAGCCGTATTTCTCCTTCTGCCGTTCGATCATTCCGCGCACCGTCTCGTAGCTGTAGCGGCGGCTGGCGTTTTCGTAGCCGTCGGTGGTGATGATGAACATTGTCTTTTCCGGGACGTCCTCGCGGCGGGCGTACTTGTGAATGTTGCCAATGTGGTGGATCGCGCCGCCCACGGCATCCAGCAGCGCCGTGCAGCCACGGGTGAAATACTCCTTCTCCGTCATGGGCGGCACCTTTTCCAGCGGCAGGCGGTCGTGGATGACCATGCTCTCGTTGTCAAACAGCACGGTGGAGACCAGCGCCTCGCCCGCTTCCTTCTTCTGCTTGGCGATCATGGAGTTGAAGCCGCCGATGGTGTCCGCCTCCAGCCCCGCCATAGAGCCGCTGCGATCCAGGATAAAAACCAATTCTGTCATAATGAAAACCCTCCTTCGTTTGATTACGCGCTTATTGTAGCGGATTGGAAGGAGGGTTTGGTCGCCTGTCAGGCGACAAATTCATGATTCCTGCGTTTGGATTTTCAGCGCAACTTTTTTTGCCGTGATTATGATTCCGACGCCGTCAAAGGTAAGCGTAACATTGTCGCCCTTCACCATTTCAACCTCCATGATCCACCGAACCAGAACATCAAGATCAATGGAAATCTCCTGTATACCGGCAAAAGAAAAGTGAAATAGCGTTGGGCTGCTATAGGATTTTGCGGTTATTTGTCCCGTTGTCCCATCGTAGGCCACATATTCCAAACTCCAATCGTGCAGACATTCGTTTTCTTCGATCTCTTTTTTGATTTCATCGAACCCGCAGATGGTCGTTGTCTTGGTTTTGTATTCTTTTCCACAGGAATCTTTGGAAATATAATACTCCACTTCTCGCACCCTTTTTCTCCTTCAAAAATGACGAACAATTCGGCCGTTCGCAGCGTGGACTCCTATCCTTCTCATTCCTCACGCCCCCAGCAAGCTCTGGTCAAACGCAAACAGCGCTTCGTTGATCTCAAAAACGTCATACTTTTTCTGCCGAATAAAATACTCAATAATCACATCGAACTTGCTGCTGGCGCTGAGAGCGTAGCCTGCGCGGGCGATGAGGTCGCGGGTCTCGTCCAAATCCAGCTCCAAAGCGATGGCGAAGGCAATGGCCGTGGTTTTGGAGGGTTTGTAGTACGGATTATTTCGGATTTTGGAGAACAGCTTGCGGTCAACGTTGGCCTTTTTATAGATCTCGGAGTCCTTTTTTCCGCTTTTGTCAATGAGCTTCAGCAGGGTCTCCGAGAAACCGGCATCCAGATGCGCCAGAAGATCGTCCAGCCCGCCGACGAACGAGGGCGCCATCATAGGCATGGACTTTGCTTCCTCGCAGACGGCCTTTCCACGGCTTCCGAAAATGCTCATACTGCGTCGGCGTTCACTTATGACGTCGGCGTGTATGTCTACATAGTGGTCATCGATATATTCGGCGATATCGGCAAACAGCTTGCCGCTGATCTGGTAGGACTTACGGTCGAAAATGACCAGATAGACCGTCATATCGTTGTTCAGCAGAAATTCCCCAATGGTGTCCACCGCCACCCGAAGCGCCTGATCTTTGGGATAGCCGTAGACGCCGGAGGAAATCAGCGGAAAAGCCACCGTCTCACAGTCGTGCGCCTTCGCCAACGCAAGGCTCGTCCGGTAGCAGGAGACGAGCTGTTCCCGCTCGCCGTGCGTGCCGCCGTGCCACACGGGACCGACGGTGTGGATCACATATTTGCAGGGCAGACGATACGCCCCCGTGATTTTGGCGTTGCCGGTCTTGCAGCCGCCCAGCGTCCGGCACTCGGCCAGCAACTCCGGCCCCGCCGCGCGGTGAATGCAGCCGTCCACGCCGCCCCCGCCCAAAAGGGTTTCATTTGCCGCGTTGACGATGGCGTCCACGCGCATTTGTGTAATATCATTGCGAACGATTTCCAGAGGCATTTTTATCACCAACCTTTAAATTCAAATTAAACCAGTGCGTCTCTGATTTTCTCCCGCTCCCCACTGCCGTCTGTCCGCAGACGAAGCAGCGGGACGCCACACTTTTCCATAATACGGTTCTTTTTCTCATCCCGTCCTGCCTGCGTGCTCCCGGCTTCATGGAAGCTCGTCCCATCCACTTCAATCGCCAGCACGGGCTGCTTGTCCATCTGACGGAACAGCAGAAAATCGATATGTGTCAATGGGTTGCGGGCGTACCTGCGTTCCTCCTCTGTTAGCGGTTCATAGTCTTTCACCAACGCTGCAAGAGAAACATGCACTGCACACCCGATCGAAGAAAACGCTTTCTCTGACAGTACTTCCTGAATCACAGAGTACATGAGGTTCTCAGAATCGTACTCGGACACTCGCCTGTGCTTTCTCAGATAGGTCCTGCGCTGTTCTGCATAGCCTTGATAAAGCATATCGAACACAGAGTAGACCTGACTCTGAATGACTTCAAAATTGTTATATTCGATGTATCGTGTCAGGTCGCCGTAGTTGGTCTGGTCGTTGCGGGGGTCCTGAGATGTGACCACCGTCAGAGAATGAACCGCTCTGGAAACCGCCACATTCAGCATATGGGGATCGTCCACAAAATCCGTAATCACATTGTCAACCGAGGTCAGAATGATAGCGTCCTGTTCCCGTCCCTGAAATTTGTGAACTGTATCCACCTCATAAGCGCCGCCCAGCTGTTTCCGGATGGCCGCCACCTGATCCCGATACGGCGTGATAATGCCGATGCTTTGGAAATTCTGCTGATTCAGCCGTGGAAGCACTTCCTGCTGGATGACGTCTATCTGGCGCTGGTTGAGATGCCCACGGGCATGATTACCGGCAGCCGTCCGATACATGGTCAGCACATCCGATTCGTCATGATCCTTCGTCATGATGATCAGCTGTCCATGATAGAACTTCTGGTTGCAGAAGTTGATGATCTTCGGGTGACAGCGGTAATGCTCCCGCAGCAGCGTGACGGGTGCATTCTGCCATGTTTCCAACGCAGAGGAAAGCAGACTGTGGGTTGAGAAGCGATACCGCTCATCCAGAGAATACTTTGCCCAAATATCATCGCTGGTGCGGATGTCATCCTCCGTTAACACGTTGGGCAGCTGCTTCATATCCCCGACAATCACGATATTCCGCGCACAGGAAAAGGCCAAGACTCCGGTAGTCAAATCGACCTGCGATGCTTCGTCCACGATAAGATAATCATAGACATGCTCTATGCTCAGCGTCCCCTTGATGGAGTAGGTCGTGCTGAGCACCACCGGATATTCGCGGGTAAATTCTGCGGAGTTCCGCCGGAAATCCCCCTCTTCAAAACGTTTCCGAGTGCCTTTCCAGGGATACCGCGCCGCCAGCTCTGCACGGAACAGCCGCAAGGATTTTTTCGTAAGTTCATCCATTTTCGCGTCGAACGCGTAATGCTCCAACTTCCGGGTCAGTTTCCGCTTTTCACTCTCCAACTCCCGTCTTTTTACAACATAAAACCGGCTCTGTAAATAGGGAATGACCTGTTCCGGAGAAGAAAGAAACAGCCTGAGCGCATCGCGGTTGAACCGAAGTACGATGGAAAGCTTTTGCAGAAGTCCCAGACGGGTCTCACGCTCCGCGTGCTGTTCAAATTCCATCCAAAGTGCGAGTATCTTCTGCGAGGGCAGCCTGTCCAGACGCTCCGTCAGCACATTGCCATACGCCGCATAATATTCCTCAAAATAGTGCTGCTCAGGGTTAAGCCGCAATAATTCCTGCTCAATTTCCGCTATGCGGTTCTTAGTGTTGAGCATTTCGTTCAATTCCGTGGAAAGTGCAGTCGTCTCCAGCTCCAGTTGACGTCGTTTCTCCAGCGGCATCTCCCAGTCGTGCATGTCCGGATAGACGCCGGTCTGTGTATCCAGAAATTTCTGTTTATTGGCCAGACTGCCGAGAAACGCAGTCAGAAAGACGGCATCCTTCTTTTCCAGTTTTTCCGCAACGTTATGCGTCGCGGAATTGTTGTTGGAGACGACTGCCACGGTTTTCCCGCTTCTGACAACATTGGCAATAATATTCAAAATCGTCTGGGTTTTCCCCGTACCCGGCGGCCCCTGGATAATGCTGATTTTTGAGGAAAGCGCCCGCTCCACCGCCAGCTTCTGACTTTGATTCAGGCCAAACGGATAGATCACAGCTGCCGGCCTGCGAGGTGCTTCGGTTTCTTTCTGCGGCGCAAGATAGCTTGCCAAAACAGTGTTCTCACTGAGCTGCTGAATTTTGTCATACTGCATTTTCAGAATATTGATGCCGTTATCCGTCACCAGACTGATTGCCGCAGCGGTCTCCTTAAAATACTGGAACGCTTCCTTGTTTTTGCCATCCGCCAGACAATTCCGCTGAAACTGCACCTCACTCCTATGAAACGAGAGGTCCTTTCTCCCTGCGCGAATGATGCGGTAATACGCGCCAAAGTCAAGAATCTCGTCAATCTTGCCGAACGTTTGTCCATTCGCGGTAACGATCACCTGCGCCGGGTCGATTTGTTTTTTCAGGGGGAGAATCTCCACATTTCTGTTCTGAAAGCTATATATTCTGCCGGGTGAACTGGTATAAACAACGTCGCACTTTCCATCATGAAACCGAAAACTGGCGACCGAGTCCGTTTTGTCCTTCCCCTTTATGATAATCAGACGCTTTTGCGCATTCATAGGAATCCCCCATATCGACATGTAAAAAATGCCCCGCCATCCGGCAGGGCATTTGGTCCATCGCAGCTATACTGCCAGAGTGTATTCCAACACTTGACAGCGTTGTTAACAAGTATAGCAGAATTATGAGCGATTTGCAACACTAATACTATTTCCTGATTAAAATTAAGATTTTAATCAGGAAGGCATCGCCTAATGGCGCTGCCAGTTTTGTGATTTATAAGGAAAGAAATCACAAAACAAGTCTCATATGAACTTCATGCCCTTCTGGCAATTAAAATCTTTTTTAAAGATTTTAATTGAAGTTCAGTATCAATCCGCTTTCTGCCCAGAATATCCGGGTCGATGCCATTGTCTCGGAAGATGTCTTTCATCCGTCTCCCTTGCTGCTTTTGCTCCCATGCCAGGAGCTTGAACTCCGGGGTGAACTGAACTCCGGTTCTTGATACCCATTGCACATTCTGGTTGCCGGAAAGCTGGGCGATCTGTTCGTCTGTAAAATTTGCCATTGTGTACCCTCCCTTTGTTCGCCTTGCACATGGGTACATTTTAGCATATCCTGCAACCTCATGATACTGTCCACGAATTGGGGTTTTCCCCTCTGAGGGATGTCCACTTTTCAGGGATACCCCTCACCCTCCGTGTCCATTTTTATGGGTACAGTTTACTCGTCCATGCACTCCCCCAGCTCATCCAGTGCAAAGATCATTTCCTTGCCGCCCCGCTTCTGGGCGCTCTGTTTGCGCCAGCGGTCGATGGAGATATGCCGGGTGATTTTTCCAAGAAAAGCACTCAGAATGTTGGGTTTTCTTGGTGGGATGGTGTTCCACGCCGTCAGATATGTATCGCTGACGCTTTCCTCCGAGTCTTCGCGGGAGGAAAGAATGTTGTAGGCGATAGCATAGCAATACCCGCCGTATTTCTTGTCTGTTTCCGTGATGGCCTGTTCCGATCTTTCAAAGAACAGGTCAATAATGCCCTGATCCTCCAAGGGATCACCTCCTGTCAAAATGTAGCCTGTCCAAATCCGCTTAAGGGAGCGGATACGTCGCGACCGGGTGCGTCTCCAATTTCAGCGGCACGTATTTCGCCTGAGCCGCTTCGTACTGCTCCTGAGAAACGGGCTGCAAGGACTCATCCAGCGCGTCTGCGCCGTAGAACCACGGATTTTCCGGGTTTACGCCCTTGTCATATCGCAGATAGTCCACTAATACGGCGTTTCCGTTCTGCACTTTGTAGTAGCTGGTAGCACTGTTGCCGTCCAGATATCTTTGAGTGTGGGCAATGTAATTTCCCTCGCAGATGGTGACGTCCGCGCCGCATTCCAGAATCTTTACCTTTCCGCCTTTGATGGTCAGCACACCCCTCCATCCGCCATCGGTCAGGAACAGTTCTTCCTGCCCGTCGCCGTCCAGATCAATGAGACAGCACTCCCAGCCATCCATCGATATTCCCTCACTTTGGAACACTTCTCTATAGCTGGCACAAATGACGTCCTTCCCGCCGATGCCGCTGGGGGAAGTGTCGGCGAAGGGATACTCGGCAACTGGAGTCAGCGTCACAGGGACGCGGGGGTGGGACTGAACGATTTTGTTGAATTCTTCCTCCGTAATGGGGACATCGTTTGGCACGTCCAGATTCGGGTACATCAACCATGAATTCCCTCTGAAATATTCACTTTCACTGGTATAGTAAACGACGCCCTTATCCCAGACATAGGTTCCATTTTCAACCTTCGCAAAATGATAAGCCATCGAGCCGTCGGTGCAGGCATAAACATAGGCCAGAACGTTGTCCTCACAGAGATGCATATAGGTAGCGCCGACGCCAATTCCGCAGCCGATTCCGGAAACAAAGCTGCTGGATTCATCGACCATGGACGGATAGGCAACGGTCGGCGGCATAATGTATTGAGTGCCGCCGTCCCGCTTGTTATAGGCCGCGATGATATACCCATTTTCGCCCACAAGCAGCTCGTCCACGCCGTCTCCATCCAGATCCATCACGCAGAAGCCCAGCTGAGCGGGATGGGTGCTGAACTCCATCCGGGATTTGATCCGGGCTTCGTAGCCCTGATCTACATAGGCGCGGATGTGCTTGTCATAGTCGTCTGCCTGCTGTTTGTCCGCGTCTTCCCTTCGCACCTCTGCTTCCGCCAGAGATTCTTCCGTCACTCTCTGGGGCTGCACGGTGAAGTCGATGGCTTCGGCAAAGGCTTCCAGTGCGGCTTTCGTCCAGTCATGGTCATATTCCAGTGCGGAGAAGGTCAGCACATAGTCTCCCCTGTCCGCGACCATGAATGCATGATGGTTGAGGTTATTTCGCTGCTCCAGAACGATCAGCATGTCCACGCCGTCAGACGTTGTATACGTCCATTCCTCATAGCTTCCCTCCGGGCCGATAGAGGCATAAATCTCGCTGAAGCTGTCCTTCCGGGCGCAGGAGAAGGTCACGATTTCCTCATACGGCCAGACAGAATTCTGGCCTGTCAGGGTCATGCGTCCCTCCACGGTGAAGGAGCCGTCCGCGTAATACCGCATTCCGCCAAAATTGGTTTCCGCCTGAACGCCGGGGCGGAGTATGCCCTGAATCCCCAGCGCCTTGCAGGCTGCCGCTTCATCCGGGTCAACGTACATTTTCCCCAGCAGGTTCAGATGGTACTTGGCACAGATTTCGTCCAGTTTGTCCTTCATTTCCCGTGTGTACAGGTTGTAGGCGTAGTAATCATCCCCGAAGTCCTCGGAAAAGGCTTCTTCGGAATGGTAAATGGACATATCCGTGTCGTAGGTTTGCAGCCATTCGTACCATTCCTTGGTGGCCTGATAGCCCGGCGTTCCCTTCACCCCTTGCAGGGACAGCAAGGTTCTGTTCCGGATGTCGCCTTCAAAAGCCTCCTGCGTCTCCTGTCCAAAGGCCATATCCTGAAGCCGCAGCACATACACGACCGCGCACCCCACCAGCAGCAGCGCAAGGGCGATCACCGCCGCAATGAGCCACAGTTTTCGTTTGGGCAGAGCGCGAACCTCCCGCTGCCCCTGCCGGAATTCCCCGGCGCTGACAACGAATTTGTCCCGCACGTTGTTGAGTCCCGTCATCAAATCCATTGCGTTCATACGTATCCCTCCTCGCTGAGACGTTTGCGGAGCTTATTCCGGGTTCGGTGGAGCATAGACGTGACCTTGCTCTGGCTGAATCCCGTGATCTTCACGATCGTATCAATGGAATCCATGTACCAGTAGCGGCTTAAAAACACGTTGCGTTCCGTTTCCGGCAAGCCTGTCAGAAAATCGTTGAGAATGCGGGTCAGCTCCCGCTGGGAAACCGTCGCTTCCAGTGTGTTCTCGTCCATGCACTCCCCCAGCTCATCCAGTGCAAAGATCATTTCCTTGCCGCCCCGCTTCTGGGCGCTCTGTTTGCGCCAGCGGTCGATGGAGATATGCCGGGTGATTTTTCCAAGAAATGCGCTAAAAATGTTGGGTTTTCGGGGCGGAATGGTGTTCCATGCCGTCAGATATGTATCGCTGACGCTTTCCTCCGAGTCCTCGCGGGAGGAAAGAATGTTGTAAGCGATGGCGTAGCAATACCCGCCATATTTTTTGTCCGTTTCCGTGATAGCCTGTTCCGATCGTTCAAAGAACAGATCAATAATGCCCTGATCCTCCACGGGATCACCTCCTGTTGTCTGTCTCGCTTGGGGTTTCACTTATATAGGCGTAAAAAGGGAGGGTTTCATTGCATGGGATTTTAAAATTTTTTACATTTTTGTTATTTTATCATCCACCGCAGCGAAAAACAAGCCGTCCTCTCCCCTGCCTGCTGAAATCGCGCATTTCCCCTATTGACAAGAGTCCGCTTTCGGACTATAATACGCATGAGTCCGCAACCGTACTCTTTTTTCATGTTCAGGAGGGTACTATGAACACAGCCTATCTTATTCAGCAGATTGAGCAGCTTCTGCGGGAACAGGATTCCATTTATCACAACACCGCCGTCCGCTTCGGTCTGTCCGATACGGCCATGCGGGTCCTGTATCTCGTCTCGGAAACCGACGAGGTGCTGACCCAGCAGGATTTATGCCGTCAGAATTTTTCTGCCAAGCAGACAATTCACACAGCCATCAACGGCCTTGTGAAAAACGGCTTCGTGGAGCTGATCCCGATTCCCGGCACCCGCAATCACAAAAAAATCCTTCTGACGGCTTCCGGTCAGGCGCTGGCAGACAGGACGGTCAACCGTCTGAAGGAGGCGGAACAGCAGGCTTACAGCAGGATGTCCGAAGAAGATCTGCAAACCTATCTCGAATTGACAAGCCGCCTGACCAGCCACCTCCGGGAAGAAACGGACAGGCTGATTCAAAAGAAAAAATAACACCGGCCACGGCGGATTCCGCCGAATGCCGGTCAGGGAGAAAACAATGAAACAACAAATTCATACTGAACTCCAATTAAAATCTTAAAAAAGATTTTAATTGCCTGAAGGGCGTGGAGTTCATATGAGACTTGTTTTGTGATTTCTTTCCTTATAAATCACAAAACAGGCAGCGCCGTCAGGCGATGCCTTCCTGATTAAAATTAAGATTTTAATCAGGAAATAGTATTAAAAGCGAATTGACAGAAAAAACCTGCCGCCTGTGCAACACAGGCGGCAAGCTCCTTGCTTAACCAATTTTGTGGGCAGTCCCCTATTACAGACCGGCCTGCTCCAGCAGAGCGGGAACCTTGGACTCCCAGCCCAGAGACATGATATGGACACCCTGACAGTAGGGCTTGCACTCCCGGATGATGCGGGCGGCAATTTCCACGCCGGTGATACCGGCCTTGGTCTTCTCCTTGTCGGCCTGCAGCTCGGTGATCAGCTCATCGGGGATGTGGACACCGGCAACGTTCTTATTCATGAACTTGCACATACCGGCGGACTTGGGAATGATGATGCCCACCTGGACGGGCTTGCCAAACTGCTTGGCAGCCTCCATGAACTTGATGAACTTCTCAGGCTCAAACACGGCCTGGGTCTGGAAATATTCGGCGCCGGCCTTGACCTTGCGCTCCATCTTCACCAGCTGCGCGTCCACGGAGTCGGAGCAGGGGGACACGACAGCGCCCTTGGCAAACTTGGGGGGCTCGCCAACCAAGTCGTTGCCGCCCAGATCCTTGCCGGTTTCCAGCAGGCTGGCGGTATGCAGCAGAGACACGGAATCCAGATCGAACACGGGCTTGGCCTGGGGATGGTCGCCCAGCTTGGTGTGGTCGCCGGTGAGGCAGAGGATGTTGTCGATCCCCAGCATGGCGGCGCTGAGCAGGTCGGATTCCAGAGCAATACGGTTCCGATCGCGGCAGGTCAGCTGGAAGATGGGGTTCAGTCCGGCATCCTTCAGCACCTTGCAGGTGGCGAGGGAACCGAGGCGCATGACGGAGGACTGGTTGTCAGTAACGTTGACAAAATGGACGCCGGTGAGGTACTTCTTCGCTTCCTCTACCATGCCGTCAATATGAATTCCTTTGGGAGGGCCGACCTCGGCAGAAACCACAAACTCACCGTTGTCAAACAGTTCAGTAATTCTCATAATTCTATACACTCCTGATTATTCAGATTCTTTGGCGGACTTGGTAGCCTCGTCGGTATTGAAATCGTGCATTTGGGTGGGGCAGCGCAGAACATCCAGACGGCCCTGAGCCTTCAGGCGCTGAATGATGCGCTCCCAGCCGCAGTCCATGGCGGGGTTGACCTCACACTTGCCGTTCTTGGTGCCGCCGCAGGGGCCGTTCACCAGACTCTTGGAGCAGGCGGTGATGGGGCAGATGCCGCCGGTCAGGTTCAGGAAGCACTCGCCGCACTGGCCGCAGTCGTATTCCAGCGGGGTCACGCCCTGAAAGCCGGGCAGCTCGATGGTGTCGCAGCAGGCGTAAACCGGCTTGTCCTCCAGCATCTGGGAGATGGTCTGCACGCCGACACCGCAGGAGAACACCAGCACGGCATCCGCCTCGGCGATCTTCGCCATGGGGGCGCGCAGCCGCAGCGCCAGCTCGTCGGGGTTGCAGACGTAGTCGGTGGTGAGAATGCCCACGACCTTGCCTTCCGCTTCCAACTTCTTCTGCAGAGCCTTAGCTTTCTCCTCGGGGAAGCCGACTTCCTTGCAGCCGTGGCAGTTGATGATGAAGACCTTGCCGGAAGTCAGGGAGCCGATGACCTCTTCGGATTTCAGTTTTGTCATTAACATAAGTGTTCGTCCCCCTTACTTCTTCTTCAGCAAGGGCATGAGCAGGCCCTTGGCAGCGTTGATCTTGGAAACCAGAGGAATCTTGGAAGAGCAGATGTACTCACAGCACTTGCAGGAGAAGCAGTCCATCACGTTCAGCTTCAGCAGGGTTTCCGCGTCACCCAGCTGGGCGTACTTGTAGATATCCAGAGGCGCCAGCTCCATGGGACATACGTCCATGCAGCGGCCGCACTTGATGCATTCTTTCTCCTCGGTGTGATCGGCGGCAATGGCGATAATGCCATTGGAGCCTTTGATAATGGGCACATTGGTGTCCTTGATGGGAGCGCCCATCATGGGGCCGCCCATTTTCAGCACCACGTCGTCGCCGGTGATGCCGCCGCAGTGATCGATGATCTCCTGCACGTTGGTGCCGAGCTTGACGATGTAGTTGCCGGGATTGCGGATAAACTCGCCGGTAACAGAGACCACGCGCTCCACCAGAGGCAGACCCTTCTGGATGGCGTCGGAAATGGCCTTGGCGGTGGAGGTGTTGCTTACCACGCAGCCAACGTCGGCGGGCAGCTTGCCGCTGGGAACCTGACGGCCCATGACCTTCTTGATGAGCATCTTTTCAGCGCCCTCGGGGTACTGGGTTTTAGCGGCGCAGACGCGGATGTTGTCGTAAGGCGCAACCTTTTCTTCCATCAGAGCGATGGCGTCGGGCTTGTTGTCCTCAATGAGGATAACGCCCTCCGGCGCGCTGACGGCCTTCATCATAGCCCGGAGACCGAACACGATGTCGTCGGCGAATTCCAGCATGACCCGATGGTCGGCGGTCAGGTAAGGCTCGCACTCGGAGCCGTTGATCAGCACGGCGTCGATGGGCTTGCCGGGCTTCAGCTTTACGTAAGTGGGGAACGTTGCGCCGCCCATGCCCACGATGCCCTTCTCCTTGACAATCTCGACGATCTCGTCGGGGGTCAGTTCCTCGAGGGGCTTGTTGGGGACTACGGACTCGTGCAGCGTATTCTTGCCGTCGTTCTTGATGACGACGCTCATGATGCCGGGGCCTTTGTTGGGATGGGTATGGGGTTCTACCGCGATGACCGTGCCGCTGACGCTGGAATGCACGGGGGCGCTGATGAAGCCCGCCTGCTCACCGATGAGCTGACCCACCTTCACGGTGTCGCCGGGCTGAACCACGGGGTTCGCCGGTGCGCCGATGTGCATGGCCAGAGGAATGATAACGGTATCGGGTTCGGGGAACTTTTGAAGCGCAAGGTGCTCCGTGAACTCCTTATTCTCCGTGGGATGGACGCCGCCGTAGAAGCCCTCGTACCGCTTGGCACGCGCCTCGGCTACGTAAGCCTTGATCTCGTCCACGTTGGCCACGGAGTAGTCCCGCAGCTGAATGGGCTGATCCAGAAATTCCTTGGTACGACCCTGCTTTTCCAGACGCTGGTAAATCTTTTCCCATGCGCAGTCCTTCTTGGGGTCAATCTCGCATTTGCCGTTCTTCGCGCCGCCGCACTGGCCGTTGACCAGACTCTTGGAGCAGTCCACGATGGGGCAGATGCCGCCGGTGACGTTCAGATAGCACTGGGCGCAGGCGCCGCAGGTCTTCTTCGTCAGGGCCATGCCATGATGGCCGGTGTAATTGAGGGAATTGGTTGCCGTAAACACGGGAACGGACTCCAGATCCGCCACGGTCTGCACGCCCAGACCACAGGAAATGACGACCACGTTCTCAGTGCCTTCGGGTACGATACCTGCCAGCTTCTTCTCGGTCTGAACCTTATTGCACAAGAAGTCCACTTTTACCGTACCGGTGATGTGCTTGCCCTGCTCCTCGGCAATGGCCGCAAAGCTGTCGCACTCCGGCTCTTCGGTCGTGTTGAACTCCTTGAAGCACTTGTTGCAGGCGACAACAAAGAAGTTATCCTTCCCGGCAAGCAAGCCTTCCAGCTCATCCCTGTTTTTCAACACATACTTGGTATAGTCCACCAAATACCACCTTCTTATCGTTTTGTTGTCCGTTTATACGCAAACGACCACCATTGGATTATACCATACGCTCCATGCAAATGTCCAGCATTTTCCCATCTTTTTTCAGCAATTTCCCTTATTTCTCCTTTATTAGTTAGCATTCGCTAACTTTTGCAGGCGGGCATTCCAACACTCAGGCCGGAACCACGCGATTCAAAAACGTGCTTTGACTCCCCCTGTCGGAAGAACCAAAGCACGTTAAAGCGGGATTTTCCCACTGTCTCAATATTTTTTGCCGAAATACAGCTTGAATGCCAGGGTCATCAGACTGACCAATAAGACTGTTACCAGCAGCGTAAGGCTGACGGTCATGCTGAAATACCCCGCCACGATAACCGCCGCCAGTCCCAGAATCAGAGTTGCCCGCATGGCCTCGCACAGCGCCTTGGCCACAATCTGTGCCTGACGCTCGTCGCTCTCCTTAATATACAGCTTTTTCAGCTTTTTCTCATCCTTGAGGGCGCGCAGGTTCCGGATCAATCCGGTCAGCAGCAGCACCAGAATGCCGAAGCTCGCGCCGGAAATGAAGCCGCGCCACCGGGACTGCCAGTGACCGTCTCCGACGGACGGCGCCAGCTTCACGACTCCGGCTTCGCCCAAAAAGCCCAGTACGGAGAACAGGGCAAGCGCGACGCATCCGATGGCAAAAACCACATTCTGCAATTTGAGTTTTTCACGATAGCTTTCCATAATTTATCCCTCCAAATCCGAGAAGTCAAACACTTCTTCGATGGTCAGCCCGAAATAGTGGGCAATTTTGTAGGCCAGGGGCAGCGAGGCAGTGTACTTCCCTACCTCAATTGAGGTAATGGTCTGCCGGGTAGTCCCCACGGCGTCCGCCAGTTCCTCCTGAGACAGCTTATTCTTCTTTCGCAGTTCGCGGATATTCGTTTTCATAAACACTCCTTCGATTCCCCCGCACGTCCGCAAGGAAAATGCTAAGTTAACTTTGCAAACAAAGTATAGCATGCTTTGCAGAATTTGTCAAGCATACTTTGCAAAAAATCGTAGAAACTTTTATGACAGGGTACCGCCCCTTGGCTCTCCCTCTGGGAGAGCTGTCACCGAAGGTGACTGAGAGGGCTTTGCCCCCCTGTGTCCCCTTTCCGCCCTCGCTGCGCTCGGCCACCTCTCCCGGAGGAAGAGGCAAGGGTTGCTTACATTACATTAAATTATACAGGAACAGGCACAGTAGATTAACCTACTGTGCCTGTTAACTGTCTGATACGCCCCGCCTGTTGCAGCGGGATCTTCGATATATAGGGAATTACTTTCCGGGCTTGAAGGAATCCTTCAGGCTGACGGAACGGTTGAACACCAGATGGCCGGGGGCACAGTCCTTGCTGTCCGGGCAGAAGTAGCCCAGACGCATGAACTGATAGGATGCGGGTGCCTTGGCGTCCCGGAGGCTGGCCTCCACCTTGCAGCCGGTGAGGACTTCCAGAGACTTCTCGTTCAGGCAGGCCAGAAAATCCTTGCCCGCCGCGTCGGGATCGGGGTCGTTGAACAGATTGTCGTACTGTCTGACCTCCGCGTCGCAGCAGTTCTCCGCATCCACCCAGTGAATGGTCGCGCCCTTGACCTTCCGGCCGTCGGCGGGGTCGCCGCCCCGGCTTTCGGGATCGTAGGTGGCCAGAATCTCCACCACGTTACCGTTTTCATCCTTGACGCAGCCGGTGCAGGTGATGAGGTACGCGCCCTTCAGGCGGCACTCCGGCCCGTTGGGGTACAGGCGCTTGTACTTGGGGATCGGCTCAGCCAAGAAATCGTCCTGCTCGATCCACAGGTGCCGGGAGAAGCTGACCTCCCGTGTGCCGTCCTCGGGACGGTTGGGGTTATTTTCCACGGTGACCATCTCGGACTTGCCCTCGGGATAGTTGGTGATGGTGAGCTTCACAGGCTTCAGCACCGCCATGACACGCTGGGCAGTCTCGTTCAGGTCTTCCCGCAGGCAGAATTCCAGAAATGCGTAGGGAATGGTGTTGGGAGACTTGGCCACGCCAACGCGCTCGCAGAAGTTGCGGATGGACTTGGGGGTATAGCCCCGGCGGCGCAGACCGCAGAGGGTGGGCATCCGGGGGTCATCCCAGCCGGAAACATAGCCGTTCTCCACCAGCGCTCTGAGCTTCCGCTTGCTGAGCACGGTGTGGTCGATGCCCAGTCTCGCGAACTCGATCTGCCGGGGATGATGAGGCACGGAGACATGCTCCACCACCCAGTTATAAAGAGGACGGTGGTTCTCAAATTCCAGAGAGCACAGAGAATGGGTAATGCCCTCTAGCGCGTCCTGAATGGGGTGTGCAAAGTCGTACATGGGGTAGATGCACCACTTGTCTCCCTGACGGTGGTGGTGCATATGACGGATGCGATAGATGACCGGGTCGCGCATATTGAAGTTGCCGGAAGCCAGATCGATCTTGGCACGGAGAGTATAACGGTTGTCCTCAAATTCTCCGGCGCGCATTCTGGCGAACAGGTCCAGACTTTCCTCAATGGGGCGGTCGCGGTAAGGGGAAACGGCAGGGGTATTCAGGTCGCCCCGGTACTCCTTGAACTGCTCCGGCGTCAGCTCGCAGACGTAGGCCAGCCCCTTCTTGATCAGCTCCACCGCGTATTCGTAGTCCTTCTCAAAATAGTCGGAACCGTAGTAGAAGCGGTCGCCCCAGTCGAAGCCCAGCCAGTGGATGTCCTCCTTGATAGCCTCCACGAACTCCACATCCTCTTTGGTGGGGTTGGTGTCGTCCATGCGGAGATTGCACAGGCCATTGTACTTTTCGGCGGTGCCGAAGTCGATGATCAGCGCCTTGCAGTGGCCGATATGCAGATAGCCGTTGGGTTCAGGCGGAAACCGGGTATGGACGGTCTGACCCGCAAACTGCCCACCGGGGGCGATGTCCTCGTCGATGAATGCGTGGATAAAGTTTTTGCTTTCAGTCATTTCAGCCATGATAATCCCTCTCATTTCCTTGGGTTTTTCCAATTACCAGACATTATACCCTACTGTTTCCAGTTTTGCAACCAAAAATCCCGCCAGAATCCATCTTTTCCAAGGGGCGCGCTGTGTGGAAAATACACAGAAGGCCCCGCATTGTGAAAAATCGGAAAACATTTTAAGAAATCTTAAATTAGTAGTTGTCAATTCGGGCTGGATACGCTAGAATAGGAAAGGATATGAAGATAAGGAGTGATTTCATTTTGCCTGAGCTTAAATATAAGCGCATCCTGCTGAAAGTCAGCGGCGAGGCTCTCGCCGGGGACGCACACCGGGGGCTTGATTTTACCATTGTGAACGAGCTTTGCGAGTCTATCAAAACCTGCGTGGACATGGGTGTCCAGATCGGTCTGGTCATCGGCGCAGGAAACTTCTGGCGGGGCGTCAAGGACGGCGCGGATAAGATGCAGCGTTCTCACGCCGACTCCATGGGAATGCTTGGTACGGTGATGAACGCCATTGCCGTGGCCGATGCCCTGAACCGGCACGGCATGGACGCCCGGGTTCTCAGCGCCGTGGAGATGAACAAGTTCGCCGAGTATTTTACCCGGGATCTGGCCGAGCGGTACTTAAATGAGGGGAAGGTCGTCCTCTTTGCCGCCGGTACCGGCAACCCCTACTTCTCCACCGACACCGGCGCGGTGCTCCGGGGCGTGGAGATTGAGGCCGACGCCGTGCTGATGGCGAAGAACGTGGACGCCATTTATTCCGCCGACCCCGCCAAAGACCCCACTGCCGTGCGCTACTCCCGCCTGACCTATGGTGAGGTGCTGGCAAAGAACCTGAAGGCCACGGACATCACCGCTATGGCGCTGGCTATGGACAACGACATGACCATGGTCTGCTTTGGCCTGAATGAAGAAAACAGCATCGTCCGCGTGGTTCGCGGTGAAGAGATCGGTACTACCGTAAAAAATCATTTCTAAGGAGGAACACAAAATGACCGTCGATTTCAAAGAATATTCCCGGAGAATGGACAAGGCTCTGGAGCATCTGGACGAGGAATTCGCCTCCGTCCGCGCCGGCCGCGCCAACGCAAAGGTTCTCGATCGGATCACCGTGGAATACTATGGCAGTGAAACGCCCCTGAACGGCGTCGCCACCATCTCCACCCCCGACGCCCGTACCCTGATCATTCAGCCCTGGGACACCAAACTGCTCAAGGACATTCAGAAGGCCATCCAGACCTCCGATCTGGGCATCAACCCCCAGAACGACGGCCGCGTCATCCGTCTGGTGTTCCCCCAGCTCACCGAGGAGCGCCGTAAGGATCTGGCCAAGCAGGTCAAGAAGTATTCCGAGGAAGCCAAGGTCGCCATGCGCAACATCCGTCGGGACGGCATGGACTATGTCAAGAAGCTGAAAAAGAACAGCGAGATCACCGAGGACGACCAGAAGAAGGCCGAGAAGGATTTGCAGGATCTGCTGGACAAGAACATCAAGCGCGCCGACGCCGCTCTTGCCGCCAAGGAAAAGGAACTGATGGCGATTTAACGCCGTCAGCCAAAACAAAGCACCCCTGCTGGCGGCTGGAAGCAGCCGCCAGCAGAAATTGCTTTTTTATCTTCGCAGATCTGTTCACTAACCATTTAGAAAGAGGTGCTTTATGGCACTTTCGCAAAACTCTCCCCCGCCCCGGCATATTGCCATCATCATGGACGGCAACGGCCGCTGGGCAAAGCAGCGGGGTCTGCCCCGCACCGCCGGTCACGCCGCAGGCGCGGAAGCCTTCCGGCGGATCGCCAACTACTGCCGCACGCTGGGCGTGGAATATCTGACGGTGTACGCCTTTTCCACGGAGAACTGGAAGCGCTCGGCGGAAGAAGTGGCGGGAATCATGAAGCTGCTGCGCCGGTATCTGGAAGAAGCGCTGCGGGACATGGAAAAGAACCGGGTAAAATTCCGATTTTTCGGCGACCTGACCCGTCTCAGCCCGGAGCTGCAAACGCTCTGCCACGATGCGGAAAGCCGCTCGGAGGACTACGACGTGCAGGTGAATTTCTGCCTGAACTACGGCGGGCGGGATGAAATTATCCATGCTGTGAAGGTTTACACGGCGGATGTCGCCGCCGGAAGGGCCAACCCGGAAACACTCACCGAGGATGTTTTCTCCCGGTATCTGTACTCGGCGGGCGTACCCGACCCGGAGCTGATCATCCGGCCATCCGGAGAGATGCGGGTCAGCAACTTCCTGCTGTGGCAGTCCGCGTACTCGGAATATGTAATTATGAACGTACTTTGGCCTGATTTCACACCGGAACATCTGGACAGCGCCATTGAAGAATTTCACCGGCGCAGCCGCCGGTTCGGAGGGACATAGAGAAATGAAAAAACGCATTATTTCCGCAGCGATTCTGGTGCCGATCCTCTTTCTTCTGACACTGGCCGCACCGGTGATTGCCGCGTCACTGGTCATGAGTGCGCTCATGGCCATCGCGGCCTACGAGCTTCTGTACCGCACAGGGCTTGTAAAGCGGCCGCGGCTGGTGATCTACTCCTGCATCATGGCGGCCGCCGTGTGCATGTGGAGCTATTTCGGCGCGATTCATTCCTACTTTGTCATCCTCATGATTGTGTTCTTTATCCTGATGTTCTCGGAGATGATGCTTGACCACATAAAGGTTCACTTTGAGGATCTGTCCATGTGCTTTGTGGCGGGTCTTCTCATCCCCTACATGCTCAGCTCCCTCATCCGCATTCTGAATATGGATCTCGGACGGTATGTCATCCTGATTCCCTTCGTGGTGGCGTTCATGTCCGACGCAGGCGCTTACTTTATCGGCCTGAAATTCGGGCGGCACAAGCTGGCGCCTGTGGTCAGCCCCAACAAAACCATCGAGGGCGCGCTGGGCGGCGTTGTCTTCGCCGTGGTCAGTATGCTGATTTACGCCTTGGTTATCGACCTGCTCCCCGGCAATCTCCGCGTCAACTACGGTCTTGCGCTGCTGTACGGCTTTGTCGGTTCCCTGCTGGGCATTTTCGGCGATCTGTGCTTCTCCATCGTCAAACGGCAGACCGGCATCAAGGATTACGGCAACCTGATTCCCGGCCACGGCGGCGTGCTGGATCGGTTCGATTCTCTGACCCTGGTTGCCCCTGCCATGGAAGTATTGTTGGTGCTGCTTCCCATGGCGGTGTAAGGAGCGGCCTATGGTGCAGTGTGTCAGTATTCTCGGCTCCACCGGCTCCATCGGCCGGCAGAGCCTGGACATTATCCGCCGTCTGCCCGGCATCCGGGTAGCGGCGCTCACCGCCGGAACCAGCGTGGAGCGGATGGCGCAGCAGTGCCGGGAGTTTTCACCGAAACTCGCCGTTATGGCAACGCAGGAAGCCGCTCAGGCACTGGCGGAACGAATAAACGATCTGTCTATCCGGGTAAACTTCGGTGAGGCGGGTCTGATGGAAGCGGCATCCATGGCGGATGCCGACTGCGTCATCACCGCCGTGGTTGGCATGGTCGGTTTGAAGCCCACTCTCGCCGCCATCCGGGCGAAAAAGCGCATTGGCCTTGCCAACAAGGAAACTCTTGTCTGCGCCGGGGAGCTGGTGATGGCCGAGGCGGAGAAGTACGGTGCGGAGATCGTCCCCGTGGATTCCGAGCATTCCGCAATCTTTCAGTGCCTTATGGGCTGCGGCAGCAGAAAAGAGATCCGGCGGCTGATCCTCACCTGCTCCGGCGGCCCATTTTTCGGCATGACCCGCCCTCAGCTGGAAACGGTGACCAGAGCCGACGCCCTGAAACACCCCAACTGGAAGATGGGCGCGAAGATCACCGTTGACTGCGCCACCCTGATGAACAAGGGGCTGGAGGTCATTGAGGCCATGCGGCTGTACCGTCTGCCCCTGGAACAGGTAGATGTGGTCATCCACCGGCAGAGCATCGTCCACAGCATGGTGGAATTCACCGACGGCGCGGTGATGGCGCAGATGGGCACACCGGATATGCGTCTGCCCATTCAGCTGGCACTGACCTACCCGGAGCGTATCCCCTCCCCGGTGGAGCGGCTGGACTTACTGTCCTGCGGCCCGCTGACGTTTTCCCCGCCGGATACGGAGAATTTCCCCTGTCTGGCGCTGGCGCGGGACTGCGCGAAAGCGGGCGGCACGGCCTGCCCTGCCATGAACGGCGCAAATGAGGAAGCGGTCGCCATGTTCCTGAATGACAAAATCGGCTTTTACGACATCTACCGGCTGGTAAATGCCGCCGTGCCGCAGGTGCCGTTCATCGCCGACCCCACTTTGGAGCAGATTCTGGAAGCCGATCGTCTGGCTCGTGAGGCGGCTCGGGTGAACTCTTGATAATTGCGAGGCATTTTTTCTATGAGCGTTATTTTTGCGATTTTCCTGTTCAGCGTCCTGATTTTCGTCCATGAGCTGGGGCATTTTACCGCCGCCAAGCTCTCCGGCGTTCAGGTCAACGAATTTTCCATGTTTATGGGGCCTGCCCTCTGGAAAAAACAGGTGGGCGAAACCCTGTACGCCATCCGCTGCATCCCCATCGGCGGCTACTGCGCCATGGAGGGCGAGGACGGCGGAAGCGACAATCCCCGTTCCTTCGACAAGGCGGCATGGTGGAAGCGGCTGATTATTCTGGCCGCCGGTGCGGCGATGAACTTTCTCATCGGCGTGGTACTGATGGTCATTGTCTGCCTCCCCGTAAAGCAGACTGTCGTCCCCGTGATCGCCGGCTTTGAAGACTACGCCACGGTGAACGGCGAAAACGGCCTGCAAGCCGGTGACCGCATTGTGGAGGTGGACGGTGAAAAGCTCTACTCCTATTCCGATTTCTCCATGATCCTGTCACTGAACCCCGGCGACGTTCACGACATCACAGTGCGCCGGAACGGCGAAAAGGTCGTTCTGAAAGATTTCCTGCTGGAAAAGCACGAAGTGACTCTGGAAAACGGCTCGACCGGCCTGCGCTACGGCATAAATTTCACCCTCAGCACCCCGAACTTCTGGGAGAAGCTGGGAATGGCGTGGAACCAGTCGCTGGATACGGTGCGTTTGGTTCGCCTGAGCCTGCAAATGCTGCTTGGCGGCAAGGTGGGCATTAAGGATATGTCCGGCCCCGTGGGCATCGTCAGTGAAATGTCCAAAGTGGCGGCAGCCTCCGACAGCAAGGTCACTGCGCTGCTGAATATGCTGTATTTCGGCGGCTTCATCGCCATTAACCTTGCGGTGATGAACCTGCTGCCCATCCCCGCGCTGGACGGCGGGCGTATTGTGTGTCTGCTGATCACGGTTGCGGTGGAGGCCATCACGAAAAAGAAGATTAACCCCAAATATGAAGGCTATCTCCACGGCGCGGGCATGATCCTGCTGCTTGCCCTGATGGCGATTATTATGTTCAAGGACGTCATTTTCCTGTTCAAGAGGTGAAGACGATGACAAAACAGATTCTGGTGGGCGGCGTTCCCATCGGCGGCGGCGCCCCGGTGGTCATCCAGTCCATGCTCAATACCAAAACCACGGATGTGGAGGGCAGCCTGAAGCAGATCCGTCAGCTTGCCTCCGCCGGGTGCCAGATCGCCCGGCTGGCGGTTCCCAACATGGAAGCCGCCCGGAGCTTTGCGGACATCTGCAAGGACTCTCCCCTGCCCCTCGTAGCGGATATCCATTTTGATTACAGACTTGCCATCGCCGCGGCAGAGGGCGGCGCGTCCAAAATCCGCATCAACCCCGGCAACATCGGCGGCGAAGATCGGGTCAAGGCCGTGGTGGAGGTGTGCAAGGACAAGCACATCCCCATCCGCATCGGTGTCAACGGCGGCAGTCTTGACAAGCGTCTTCTGGAAAAATACGGCCACCCCACCGCCGAAGCGCTGGTGGAAAGCGCCTTTGAACATCTGGAGCTGCTGGAAAAACAGGGCTTTTACGACACCTGCGTCTCCATGAAGTCCTCCACCGTCCCCACCATGGTAGCCGCCGCGCGGCTGTTCCGCGCCAAATGTGACTATCCCCTCCACATCGGCGTGACCGAGACCGGCCCCGTCCGGCAGGGTCTGATCAAGTCCGCCATGGGCATCGGCGCGCTGCTTCTGGACGGCATCGGCGATACCATCCGGGTCAGCCTGACCGACGACCCGGTGCAGGAGGTTTACGCCGCCCGGGACATTCTCAAGGCCGCCGGACTGCGGAAGGACGGCGTGAACATCGTCTCCTGCCCCACCTGCGGACGGACCCGCATCGACCTGATCGGTCTGGTGAACCGGGTGGACGAAGCGCTGAAAAACTGTGAAAAGCCCATCACCGTGGCGGTCATGGGCTGCGTGGTCAACGGTCCCGGCGAAGCCCGCGAAGCGGACATCGGCATTGCCGGCGGCGACGGCTGGGGCATGATTTTTGAAAAGGGCGTGCAGGTGGAAAAGCTCCCCTATGACGAGCTGCTCCCTGCCCTGCTGAAACGAATTGAAGCACTGTAGAGACACGATATGGAAGAACAAATTTTCTTTCTGAATATGTTTCCGGACTATGAGCCGCCTGAGGAGCTGTATGCAGCCCTTTCTCAGGCGGCTATCGCCGCGGCGGATATCGACCCCGAGACCCGAAGCGTTCACGTGGCGCTGCATTCGGAGCGCTACATTCCTCAACGGCTGCTGGAACAGGTTCGCAAGGACATTTGTGGCCTGTATGGCCTGCAAAAGCTGGAGCTGACCGCGACCCACCCGGAATCGGAGCTGCAAAAAATCGAACCGGAAGAACTGATGTGGCTGTTTGTCAGCCGCAACTCCATGGCGCGGGGTTCCCTCGCCGGGGCAAAGTGGGAATGGAACGAACAGAATCTCACGGTAAAGCTCGCCGCCAACGGAAAAGAAACCCTTCTGGAGCACATCCCGTCTGTGGAAAAGGTACTGCGGGAGCGGTTCGCCGCCCCGGTGCATATCACCGTGGAGGCTGGCAACGCGCTGGAGGGAAAAGCGCTGTTTGCAGCCACAGAGTCCATGCGGGAATCGGAGATTCAAAAGCTTCCCGCCGTCTCCGCTGCTCAACCGAAGAAGGAGGACAAGTCCGCCGCCCCCAGCGAAACCTTCTACGGCAAGCCCTTCAAGGGCACGCCCGTTCCCATGAAGGAGCTGAGTCTGGACATGGGAACCGTCATCGTGGAGGGCAAGGTCTTCGCTGTGGACCACAAGGAGCTGAAAAAACGCAACGCCTATGTTGTGAAATTCGACATGACGGACAACACCAACTCCGTCCGCGTCAGCCGCTTTATGGAGGCCGGAGAGGCCAAACCCATTCTGGAAAACGTTCAGGTCGGTTCCGTCCTGCGGGTGCAGGGAAAACTGGGTGAAGATCGATACGAGGGCGAAATGGTTCTCAAGCCCTACGCCATGCAGCCCGGCTCCATGCCCAAGCGGCAGGACACCGCCCCGGGAGAAAAGCGGGTGGAGCTGCATCTGCACACCACCATGTCCAACATGGACGCTCTGACGGATACCGCCGCCGCCGTGAAGCAGGCGGCCGCATGGGGTCACAAGGCCATCGCCATCACCGACCACGGCGTCGCCCAGTCCTTCCCCGACGCCATGAAGGCCGCCTCCAAGGCCAAGGTGGCCGGAACCGACCAGAATATCAAGATTCTCTACGGCTGTGAGGGGTATTATGTAAACGACGTAGACGACCGCATTGTAGTCCACGGCGAGCAGGATATCACCTTCGATCAGGAATTCGTCGCCTTCGATCTGGAAACTACCGGCCTGTCCTCCCGCAGCGACCGCATCATCGAGATCGGCGCTGTTGTGCTGAAAAACGGTGAGGAAGTGGACCGTTTCCAGACCTTCGTTGACCCGGAGCGTCCGCTGGAACGGAAAATCGTGGAGCTGACCGGCATCACCGACGAAATGCTTGTCGGCGCACCGAAAATCGAAGAGGTGCTGCCCAAATTTCTGGACTTCATCGGCGACCGGGTTCTGGTCGCTCACAATTCCGACTTCGACACCGGCTTTATCCGCGCCGAGTGCCAGCGCCTTGGCTACGACTACCATTACACCGCGGCGGATACCCTGATTCTGTCTCAGAATCTTCTGCCCCAGCTGAACAAATTCAAGCTGAACATCGTCTCCAATGCCCTGAGCTTGCCCGACTTCAACCATCACCGGGCGGCGGACGACGCCATGACCTGCGGCCTCATCATGGCGAAGCTCATGGTCAAGCTGGAAGAGGAGCATGACATCCACAACTTGCAGGCCATCAACTCTGCCATGACCCATCTGCGTTCCGGCGGCCGCATCACTGATCGGCAGGCAAGGCACATCATTATTTTTGCCAAGAACCAGATCGGTCTGCGCAACCTGTACCACCTGATTTCCGATTCCAATCTGCAATACTTCCGCCGGGTGCCCCGGATGCCCAAATCCGACATTCTTAAGCTGCGGGAGGGTCTGATCATCGGTTCTGCCTGCGAAGCGGGCGAGCTGTTTCAGGCCATTCTTGACCGGAAAAGCGACGACGAGCTGAAGCGCATTGCGTCCTTTTACGACTTTCTGGAGATCCAGCCTCTGGCAAATAATCGCTTCATGCTGGCAAACGAAAAATACGAAGCCAAAACCGATGAAGACCTCCGGGAATACAACCGGAAAATCGTCCGGCTGGGCGAGGAACTGGGCAAACCGGTGGTCGCCACCGGAGACGTTCACTTCCTGAACCCAGAGGACGAGATTTTCCGTCACATTCTGCTGGCGACCAAGGGCTTCGACGACGCGGACAAGGATATGCCCCTGTACTTCCGGACAACGGACGATATGCTGCGGGAATTCTCCTATCTCGGCGAGGAAAAAGCCTATGAGGTAGTCATCACCAACCCCAACCGCATCGCCGACATGTGCGAATCTCTGCGTCCCGTCCCCCACAATCTGTTCGCTCCCAAAATCGAAAACTCCGTGGAAGACCTGAAAAATCTTGTCTACACTAAATTTCACCGCCTTTACGGGGACAATCCCCCGGAGCTGATGGTAAAGCGCGTGGAGACGGAGCTGCACGACATCATCAACTGCCACTACGACGTAATCTACATGTCTGCCCAGAAACTGGTGCAGAATTCGCTGGAGCATGGCTATCTGGTCGGCTCCCGTGGCTCCGTCGGCTCGTCCATCGTGGCCTACATGTCCGGCATCACCGAGGTCAACTCCTTCCCGCCCCACTACCGCTGCCCCAACCCGGAGTGCAAGTACACCACCTTCGACGTTCCCAAGGGCTACGGCTGCGGCGCGGATTTGCCGGACGCCGTCTGTCCCAAGTGCGGCACGAAATTCGAGAAAGACGGCTTCAACATTCCCTTTGAGACCTTCCTCGGCTTCGGCGGCGACAAGGTTCCCGATATCGACCTGAACTTTTCCGGCGAATACCAGTCAAAAGCCCACGCTTACTGTATCGAAATGTTCGGAAAATCCCACGTTTTCCGGGCAGGCACCATCGGCACCGTGGCGGAGAAAACCGCCTTCGGCTACGTAAAAAAATACCTGTCCGAGCGGGGCAAGACTGCCTCCCGGGCGGAGGAAGCCCGCCTGGCGGCGGGCTGCGTGGGCGTTCGCCGCACCACCGGCCAGCACCCCGGCGGTCTGGTGGTTATTCCCCAGGAAAACGAAATCTGGGACTTCTGCCCGGTGCAGCACCCGGCGGACGACCCTCAGGCCGACCAGATCACCACCCATTTTGAATACCACTCCATGGAGGAAAACCTTCTGAAGCTGGACATGCTGGGCCACGACGACCCCACCATGATCCGCATGATGGAGGATATGACCGGCATCGACGCCAAGACCATCCCTCTGGACGACAAGGACACCATGTCCATTTTCATCTCCTCCAAGGTGCTGGGCTATGAGGATGACAAAATTCTCGGCCCCACCGGCGCCGTCGCCATTCCGGAGTTCAACACCCGCTTTACCCGCGGGATGCTGATGGATACCATGCCCACCCGGTTTGATACGCTTCTGCGTCTGTCCGGCTTCTCCCACGGCACCGACGTGTGGCTGGGCAACGCCAAAGACCTGATTACCTCCAAAACCGCCACCGTTGATCAGGCCATCGGCTGCCGTGACGACATCATGCTTTATCTGATCTCCTGCGGAATGCCGGAAAAGCGCTCCTTCAAGATCATGGAGGCCGTGCGAAAAGGCAGAGGTCTGCCCGAAGGCGCGGAGGAGGAAATGAAGGCCGCAGGCGTGCCGGAATGGTACATCGGTTCCTGCAAAAAGATCAAGTATCTGTTCCCCAAGGCCCACGCCGTGGCCTATGTTATGATGGCTTTCCGTATCGCATGGTTCAAGGTACATCATCCGCTGGCCTTCTACTCCGCCTATTTCTACCGCCGCAGTCAGAAGGGCGGCTTCGACGCGGTGCTGATGACCCACGGCAAGGATGCGGTGGTCGCCAACATCGACGCCATCGAGAACAACGAAAACGCCACAGACAAAGACGAAGACCTGCTGACCACGCTGGAAGTGGCCTACGAATACTACATCCGGGGCTTTGAATTCCTGCCCATCAGCATTTACGACAGCCACGCCACGAAATTCATCATCAAGGACGGCAAGCTGCTGCCCCCCTTCGTTGCGATCTCCGGCCTCGGTGAAAACGCGGCATGGGACTTGATGCGGGGTCGTGAGGGCAAAACCTTCCTGTCCGTGGAGGAAGTCGCCGCCGCCTGCCCCAAGGTGTCCAAGACCCACATTCAGATGCTCAGAGAGGCCGGTGCTTTCGGCGACCTGCCCGATACCAGTCAGGTAAGCTTTTTCTAACAGCAAATCGGAGCGCCAAAAGCGCTCCGATTTCTGCTTGCAAATTCCATAATTTTGTAATATAATATAAAAACAAAATCAGGGTGTATCTGAAAACTGGCGAAATGCCCAGCAGCGAGGAATTTTTGTCCTGGGCAAGCCATTTTTCCGCAGGAATACTTGCTGTATTTCAAGGGAAAATGGCGCGGCACAGGGCAAAAAGAACTGCTGATCGGGCGTTTTGACAGTTTTCAGATACACCCCCAATTAAGAGGTGTTTTATATGCAGGATGTCGGAATGCAGTATCACATTCACTGCAACAAGGGCGATGTGGGACGTTATGTCTTTCTCCCCGGCGACCCGGGACGCTGCCAGTCCATTGCCAGCTACTTTGATAATCCCGTACATATCGGCATGAACCGGGAGTACAATATCTACACAGGCACCATGCTGGGGCAGAAGGTGTCCGTCTGCTCCACCGGCATCGGCGGCCCGTCGGCCTCCATCGCCATGGAGGAGCTGGCGGCCATCGGCGCGGATACCTTCATTCGGGTCGGCACCTGCGGCGGCATCGCCATGGACGTTCTGCCCGGGGACGTGGTGGTCGCCACGGGCGCTATCCGTTACGAGCATACCTCTCTGGAATACGCCCCCATTGAGTTCCCCGCCGTGCCTGACTTTGACGTCACGGCCGCGCTGAAAGCTGCCAGTGAGAGTCTGGGCTACCGCACCCACACCGGCATCGTCCAATGCAAGGATTCTTTTTATGGTCAGCACAGCCCGGAAAAATCTCCTGTATATTACGACCTGCTGCAAAAGTGGGAAAGCTGGAAGCGTTTGGGCGTGAAGGCCAGCGAAATGGAGTCCGCGGCGCTGTTTGTGGTCGCCGCCGCACTGGGCGTGCGCTGCGGCAGCTGCTTCCACGCCGTGTGGAATCAGGAGCGGGAAAAAGCGGGTCTCGCCATGCCCATGACCGAGGACACCACCGGTGCCGTCAAGGTGGGCATCGAAGCCATGAAGCGGATCATTGCCGCCGATCTGGAGAGCGGCAAATAAACAGCCCCGAAAAAGCATTCCAAACGGCGTCAAAATGACCAATCGATATTGCAAAACCGCAGGAGACGGTAAAATTATCGTCCCCTGCAGTTACTTTTGCCGATGAGAAAGCCCATGGCGAACCGCCATGGGCTAAAAAAGTGTTTTTTCTTCCTCCATCAGGCCGCCGAAATCCTGCAAATCATCCGTGCCGATCAGGTATGCCCCCATCTGTTCCAGCTGACGGGCAGCCTGACTGCCGTCGCGAAAACAGGCTACAGGACTCCACCCGAAGCGCAGATTTTTCACCGTACCATCCCACGTACCGCCGTGTCCAAAGTCGGACTGGGCGACAAACACCATGCGCCCCAGCGCGTGGATGCAGCGGTTGCGGCTCAGCGCCCGCTGGGTGGAAAACGCGCCGTCAAAATCGTCCTCGCTTAAGTACAGCAGATTCCGCCGTCTGGCCTGTTTACTCAGCTCGTCGGCGACGATGCTGATGACCCGTCCACCGGCAGCAAGGCACGCTTCCTGTGCCGTGCGGTCAGCGCCACGGGCGTTGCCGGAAACCAGCGTCAAGCCTTCCTCCGCAGCCCGGTATCCCACCGCCGCGGCAAATTCCCGGTTCTCCGCCCGCAGCTCCCGGCTTCCCACCAGCGCCACTGCAGGGGTGTTTAAGATAGACAACTCCCCCTTCGCCCACAGGCATCCGGGGCTGTCCATTCCCAGACGCTGCCGCAGAATTCCGGGGTAATCCTCGCTGACCCTTGTGACGGGGGTGCAGTCCATTTTTCTCCCCCGGCTCAGGTAGTAGTCCAGCTCCTGGGTATCCGAAAGCAGGGCGCAATACCGCTCCGCCGTCTCCCGGTCGTAGCCAAGCGCAATGAAATCCTGCCGCGTCATTTCCCGCTCCGGCTGGGCGCATTCCCTGCCCCGCATCCGCAGCGCCAACATGCGCAGCTGAGCGGTAGAAAGCACCTGGCGGTCAGGGTTTCCAAGACGGCTCGTCAGCAGCAGAAAGCCCCTTTCCCGGGGATTCAACGGAATCTCCTTTTGGGCGTCACGGGGGCTTTGACTTCCTCGGGCGTCAAATTTCCGTCCTTGTCCATCACCATGGGCTGAATGGTAAAATTGCAGTATTTGCAGATGTCATCCAGTCTGGCCTTCTCCGGGAAATTGCTGACGATGCTCCATGCCACGCCCTTTTTCTTCGCCCGGCCGGTGCGGCCAATGCGGTGGACGTAGTACTCGTTCTCCTCCGGCACGTCATAGTTGATAACGCAGTCCACATCGTCCACGTCGATGCCCCGGGAGGCCACGTCCGTCGCGATCAGCACGGCCAGCTTGCCGTCCCGATAGCGCTGCATGGTCTTTTCCCGCTGGCTCTGGCGGATATCGCCGTGGATGCAGTCGCAGTCCAGACCCGCCCGCTGAAATTCGTCGCAGAGGCGCTGGCACATGTGCTTGGTATTGCAGAAGATCATCACCCGCTCATAGCCCTGACTGCGGATCAGGCGCAGAGACGTCTCCGCCTTTTCCAGCGGAGTGCAGGTGATGCTGAACTGGTCGATGTCCGGGCGGTCTTCCTGCTTTGGCTCCACGGTGATCTCCACCTCGTCCCGCTGGTACATCCACGAAACCGTCATGACCTCCTGAGAGATGGTCGCGGAAAACAACCCCAGATTCTTCCGGTTCTTCACCTTATCGATGATCCGGGTCACGTCCTTGAAAAAGCCCATGTCCAGCATCCGGTCGGCCTCGTCCAGCACCACAGTCTGAATTTTGTCCAGACGGATGGTCTTGCGGTTGTAGTGATCCATCAGCCGTCCCGGCGTCGCCACCACGATCTGGGGCTTGCGCTCCAGCTGCTTGATCTGGCCGCCGATGCCCGCGCCGCCGTACAGCACCGCTACCCGAATGCCCCGAAAATAGGTCAGCAGCCCCCGCAGCTCGTCGCCGATCTGGATGGCAAGCTCCCGGGTGGGGGCAAGGATCAGCCCCTGAACGCCCTCGTTGGCCGGGTCGATATGCTCGATCATGGGGATGCCGAAGGCAAAGGTCTTTCCGGTGCCGGTGGGCGCCTTGGCAATGACGTCCCGCCATTGCAGAAAATATGGGATGGCCTCCGCCTGAATGGTGGTGGGATAGCCGTAGCCCCTCTCTTCAAGCGCTTTCAGCATGGCCTCGCTGAGGCCGAGACTTTCAAATGTGACTTCCATGTTTCTCTTTCCCTTTTCCATCGAATTTTTCTTTATTGTATCACTTTTCCCAGGTGTTTGCAACTTTTTTTGTTTTCCGATAGCCGATTCGAGAAAACTCGGTTTCAATCTCACGCAAAGGTGGACAAACGGGGATAAATATGGTATATTGTAGGTTATGATAATATGTCCTTGATGTAAGGAGAATACAAATGGGCAAACTAATCGTCATTGAAGGCACGGATGGCTCCGGCAAGTCCACCCAGTTTCGTCTGCTGACCCAGCGTCTGGAAAACGAAAACATTGCCTTTCAGAAAATTGTCTTTCCCCAGTACTCCGAACCCAGCTCCGCGCTGATCCGGATGTATCTCGGGGGCGAGTTCGGCACGAATCCGTCGGACGTCAACGCCTACGCCGCTTCCACCTTTTACGCCATCGACCGCTACGCCTCCTACAAAAAGATCTGGGGGCAGTGGTACGAGCAGGGCGGTCTTGTGGTCTGCGACCGCTACACCACCTCCAATGCCGTCCATCAGGCGTCCAAGGAGCCGGAGGAAACCCGACAGGCGTTTCTCAAGTGGCTGTACGACTTTGAATATGACCGTCTGGGACTTCCCCGCCCCGACCTGACGCTGTATCTGGACGTCCCCACGGACTTTACGGAGCAGCTGCTGCGCCACCGGGAGCAGGACACCCACACCACCGCGGACATCCACGAGCGGAACAGCGCCTATCTTGCTTCCTGCCGCCGCACCGGACGCGCCGCCGCTGAATACTACGGCTGGACAATCATTTCCTGCACGGAAAATGGGAAAATGCGGAGTATTGAGGACATTCACGAAGAAATTTACCGCCATGTGGCGGCATGTCTGGAGGACTGAATATGGTTTACATGTTGCTTGGAACCGGCTTCGAGGAAACGGAAGCCGTCGCCCCTATTGATCTGCTGCGCCGCGCGGGCGTGTCCGTCGCCACCGTGGGCATTGGCGGAAAGGTCATCGTCGGAAGCCACGGCATCCCCGTGACCGCCGATATGGAGCTGGGACAGATAGACTTGACCCAGCTGGATATGATCGTTCTCCCCGGCGGAATGAAGGGCGTCGCGTCCATCAAGGGCTGCCCGGAGGCGCTGGAAGCCGTGCAGTTCGCATGGGAAAACGGCCGGTTCGTCGCCGCCATCTGCGCCGCACCCACCATTCTTGCCATGCTTGGCATCACCGATGGCAGACGCGCCACCTGCTACCCCGGCTGTGAAGGCCAGATGGGAAGCGCTGACATGGTCTGCGCCCCCGCCGTCACCGACGGAAAGCTCATCACCGGCACGTCCGCGGGCTGCGCCGTTCCCTTTGGTCTGGCGCTGATCGCCGCCCTGAAGGGTCAGGCCGCCGCGCAGGCCGTCGCAGAACAGATCGTCATTCGCTGACCTTGGAGGAACACAATATGGACAACAAACAGTTTCCCGAACGGGACGAGGAGGAAATCATTCCCGAAGAGCTGACCTTCTTTCCCGCCGACGAGGAATCGGAGGACGCCGGGGATGTCCCCGTCTCCGAAGACGTGATTGGGGAAGAACCCGCTTCCCAGCCAGAGGAAATCCCCGCGGAGGCGGAAGAACCCGTCGCGGAGGACATTCCCGCTGAGGAAGACATTCCCGCATCTAAGGACGCTTCCGTTCAGGCGGAACTCCCCGTTTTTGAGGACGTTTCCCCCGCCCCGGAGGAAATTCCCGCGCCCGATGACACCTCCGAAAAAGGCCGTTCCTTCATGGATCGCATTCCGGACGTGGATGACGGCATGGAGGAATCCTACGACGACCGGCTCACCGAGCCGGAGATCGGCAGCGAGATCATCCCCGACGAAAGCGCCATGAATTCCCACGGTATGCTGGAACACGGCGAGGAAGAACCGCCCTTCGACCCCAGCATTCTGGACGACCCGGATTTGCAGGAGCTGCCGGAGGAACCGGCGGAACCGGAGCCGTCAAAGGACGAGATCGCTGAACAGGAATACCGGGACAGCGACGGTGATTTTGACGCCGCAGAGGATGCCCCCACCCCGGAAAGAAAAGCGTCCGGTCGTCAGCGCCCCGTCAAAAAGGGACGTCCAAAGAAAACCCGTGGAGAGGGTCTGCTGGGCATCCCCCACATTCTGGTCACCATCGTGTGGCTGGCACTGATCGTGGTCATCGGCGTCACGCTGGGACGGATGATCTGGGTCTGCGCCGCCGATGTGCTGGCTTTCGGGCGGGAAAACAAGCCCGTCACCATCACCGTTTACGAGTCCGACACCATGGACAGCATCACCGACAAGCTCTACAACGCCGGTTTGATCCGCTACAAGAGCCTGTTCAACTTCTATGCCGACATCTCCCACGCCGAGAAGAAGATCGACCCCGGCATCTACGACCTGAACACCCGGTACGACTATCACGCGCTGGTCAACATGATGTCCGCCAGCTCCACCCGTGAGGTCGTGGAAGACCTGCTGATCCCCGAGGGCTACACCTGCCGCCAGATTTTCGCCCTGCTGGAGGAAAACCGCATCTGTACCGCGCAGGATCTCAGCGCCTACGCCGCCAACGGCGCGCTGAAGGACTACTGGTTCCTTGAAAACGTGACCCGGGGCGACAAATACTGCCTTGAGGGCTTCCTTTTCCCGGATACCTACGACTTCTATAAGAATTCCTCCCCCCGTGAGGTTCTGGAAAAGATGCTGGACAACTTCGACTACCGGTTCAGCGAGGAAATGCGCGCCCAGATCGACACCCTGAACGCCACCGTCACCGACGGCAGCTTCACCGTCCGGGAAGTGACCATTGTCGCGTCCCTCATTGAGAAGGAAACCGCCTCCGCGTCGGAAAGCCCCCGGATCGCCGGTGTTATTTATAACCGTCTGTTCCACTGGGACTACCCCGCCCTGCTGAACATCGACGCCGCCATCATCTACGCGCAGGACGGCGTGTCCGACCATATCGACACCAGTCTGGACAGCCCCTACAACACCTACCTTCACGTGGGTCTGACGCCCACGCCCATTGCGAACCCGGGTCTTGCCAGCCTGCAGGCCGCGCTGAATCCCGAATCCCACAACTATTATTACTACGTGCTGAATCCCGCCACCGGCGCCCATCAGTTCTCCACCACACAGGAGGAGCATGAGCAGTATCGTGCGCAGTTTGCTGCTGCCGCCGCTGCCGCTTCCACACAGTCGGAGGGCGAATGAGAAAGCTGGAATTGCTCAGCCCCGCCGGGGACATGGAGCGGCTGGAAATGGCCGTAGCCTACGGCGCAGACGCGGTATATTTCGCCGGAACAAGCTTTGGAATGCGCTCCTTCGCGGGGAATTTCTCCCCCGAGGAGCTGCCCAAGGCGGTGCGGTACGCCCATGACCACGGCGTCAGGTGTCACGTCACCGTAAACACCATGCCGAGAAATGACGAAATCGCCCGGCTGCCGGAATATCTGGAACAGCTGGACGACGCCGGGGTGGACGCCCTGATCGTGGCCGACTTGGGTGCGTTCACCCTCGCCGGGAAATATGCCCCTCGCTGCGAGCGGCATATTTCCACCCAGCAGTCCATCGCCAATTACGTCTGCGCTCAGGCGTGGTTTGACCTGGGCGCAAAGCGGGTGGTTCTGGCGCGGGAGTGCAGTCTGGAAGAAATCCGCGCCATCCGCCAGAAGGTCGATCCTGCGCTGGAAATCGAGACCTTCGGCCACGGCGCCATGTGCGTCAGCTACTCCGGCCGGTGCCTGCTGAGCAACTACATGACGGGACGCGACAGCAATCGCGGCGCCTGCGCCCAGCCCTGCCGGTATCAGTACGCTCTGATGGAGGAAAAGCGCCCCGGGGAGTATTTCCCGGTTTTCGAGGACGAAAAGGGTACTTACATCTTAAATTCCCGGGATATGTGCATGATCGACCACCTGAATGACCTGATGGACGCAGGCGTGGACTGCATCAAAATTGAGGGCCGGGCAAAATCCGCCTACTATGCCGCCATCGTCACGGGAGCCTATCGCCACTGCATCGACGACGCCGCCGCTGGCAGGGTGCTTGACCCCGTCTGGCGGGACGAGGTAGATCACATCTCCCACCGCATCTACTCCACCGGCTTCTATTACGGCGAACCGGGGCAATACGTAGCTTCCTCCCGGTACATCCGGGAGTGGCAGATCGTGGCAAAAGTGGAATCCTGCGACGAAAACGGACTGGCGGTGTGCCGCCTGAACAACAAATTCCGCGCGGGAGACGCGCTGGAAGTCGTCGGCCCCGACGTGCGCCCCTTCCCCATCACCGCTCCCATCATGGCCGATTCCGACGGCAATCCGCTGGAAGAACCGCGAACCCCCCAGATGAAATTCACCATCCAGCTACCAAAGGCCGTCCCGCCCATGAGTATGCTCAGAAGAAGCGTTGATCTTTCCCCGAAATAGTCAAAAACACCGAACGTCGAATCGTTCGGTGTTTTTTTCGTATAAAGCCCGCATTACTGCGGTACTTTTTTTCGTTTTTCCGGGAATTTGTGAATCAGAAGTGCCAGCAGAATCGACATTCCAAGGCAGAACAGAAACACGGCCGCGCTTTCCGACCGGGAAAGCGTCTCGTTTCCGTGAACGACCGCATACTGCACAAGAAACACATTGTGAATCAGGAAGCACTCAAAAGAGACATCCCCCAAGCACACCAGCGGTTTCCAGCGGAACAGGCTGGATACCCAACCCATACCGCAGGTAAACACGCCGATCAGCACCAGATTTGGCAGGAGCCAAGTGAAAATTCTGCTTCTCCATGGACTTCCGGCGCGGGAAAGCATGAAAAACCAATAGCCGAGCGCGCCAACTTCCAGTACCGTGAACACTATCCGCACCGTGTTTCCCTGCTTCAGGTGCGGCTTCAGGGTGCAGACCAGCATTCCAAGGAGCATTCCGCCGAGGTATTCGCCCATTCTGGCTGGCGGGAAAATGTACTGCCAGTAATCCATGTCGAGATTCTTCGTTAAGTAGCAGTAAACGGCAGTCATGAATAACGTTCCCACCAGCGCACACGACAGCAGCAGCCATCCCTTTGGACGCCGGTTGATTTTATTCAGCAGGAACATGACGGGAAGATTGAAAACAGACAGGAACATCAGAGTGGACAGGAACCAGCCCACACCGTTGTAGCTGAACGCGCCCTCCGCAGACCATGACTGCACCAGCAGAAGGTTCCGCAAAAGCTGCCCCGGAAACCTGTGAATATCAAAAAGTGCGGCTAGGCTCTCCGTGTTGGTATAGAGGAAAAGGTACAGCGTCGTAAATAAGTACAGGGGATAGATTTTCTTCACCTTGCGCCACAGGTACTTCCCTTCCTCCCGCCAGCTGAGCCGGACGTCTCTGTTATAGAAAACAAGCGCCGTCACCAGACCGCTAAGCATAAAGAAAAAGCTGACCGCCGCAGTGGAACAGTGAGAAGTCGGATATTTGAAAAACAGCCATTGCTCGCCATCGCACACAAACACATTGAAAAATGCCCAGAACCGCAGAAATTGCAGCTGATCTTCCCTTCCGATCCTGGTTGGGGACGCTATCTGTCCCTCTGTCTGCATACGCCGCCCTCCTTTCGATTTTGGGTCAGTTTTTCAGGCTTTGCAGCGGCGCAGGAATTCTGCCGCCGCGGGCAATAAAGTCCTCGCTGGCCTTGTCGTGCACCGGCATCACCGGGGCGCTGCCCAGCAATCCGCCCATTTCCACCCGGTCGCCTACGGTCTTGCCGGGGGCGGGGATGATACGCACGGCGGTGGTCTTGGTGTTCACCATGCCGATGGCCGCTTCGTCCGCAATGATGGCGGAAATGGTCGCCGCAGAGGTATCGCCGGGGACCGCGATCATGTCCAGTCCCACGGAGCAGACACAGGTCATGGCTTCCAGCTTGTCAAGGCACAGCGTGCCGCCCTCGGCGGCGGCGATCATGCCCTCGTCCTCGGACACGGGGATAAACGCGCCGGACAGGCCGCCCACATGGTTTGACGCCATGACGCCGCCCTTTTTCACCGCGTCGTTCAGCATGGCAAGGGCAGCCGTGGTGCCATGGGTGCCGCAGACCTCCAGCCCCATTTCTTCCAGAATCCGGGCAACGCTGTCCCCCACGGCGGGAGTGGGCGCGAGGCTCAAATCCACGATTCCGAAGGGTACGCCCAGACGGCGGGACGCTTCCTTGCCCACCAGCTGACCCATACGGGTGATCTGGAAAGCGGTCTTTTTGATGGTTTCGGCCACCACGTCAAAGGGCTGACCCTTCACGTTCTGCAAAGCGTGGTACACCACGCCGGGGCCGGAAACGCCCACATTCAGCACGCACTCCGGCTCGCCCACGCCGTGGAACGCACCGGCCATGAAGGGATTATCCTCCACGGCGTTGGCGAACACCACCACCTTGGCGCAGCCAAGGCCGTCGTTATCCGCAGTCAGCTCGGCGGTTTTCTTGATGATTCGACCCATTTCCGCAACGGCATCCATGTTGATGCCCGCTTTGGTAGAGCCAACATTCACGCTGGCGCACACCCGCTCGGTGGCAGCCATGGCCTCGGGGATGGAGCGGATCAGCTTCCAGTCTCCCGTGGTGCAGCCCTTCTGCACCAGAGCGGAAAAGCCGCCGATGAAGTTGACGCCGCAGGTGATTGCCGCCGCGTCCAGGGTTCTGGCGATCTCCACGTAGGAATCCGTCTCACAGGAGCCGGCCACGATAGAAATAGGCGTGACGGAAATCCGCTTGTTGACGATGGGAATTCCGAATTCCTTCTCGATGTCCTCGCCGACCTTCACCAAGTCTTTGGCGCAGCGGGTGATCTTCCGATAAATCTTGTCGCAGCAGGTCTTCAAATCCGGGTCGCAGCAGTCCAGCAGACTGATGCCCATGGTGATGGTTCGGATGTCCAGGTGCCGCTTGTCGATCATATCCTGGGTTTGCAGGATGTCCTTCTGATTCAGCATGGCCTGTCCCTCAAATCCGGTGCATGGCTTCAAAGATGTCCTCACGCTGCACGCGGATGGACAGTCCCATTTCCTTGCCGATCTCGTCCATGCGGGTGACAAGCTCTCCCAGCGGCACATTGCACGCGGAGACCTCCGTCGCCATCATCATGGTGAAATAGCCCTGCATAACGGTCTGGCTGATGTCCAGAACGTTGACGTTGAAGTCCGCCAGAGCGGTGCAGACACCCGCGATGATGCCCACCCGGTCTTTTCCGACTACGGTTACGATTGCTTTCATCTTTTTCTCCTTCCGTCCGGGACTGCGGCCTGCGCCCGTCCACCGGACTGTCACATATGGGGATTATACCTCGTAATCTGCTGCCACCCGGCTGTCCAGCAGGTGGAAGAAATGGGTCTTGGCCTCCTGATGCAGGGGATGCACGGCATAATTTTCCAACGCTTCCCGGCTTTCAAACTCGGAATACAGGGCGTAATCCATGCCGTTGAACGCCTGACGGATCTCCAGATGCAGCAGGCCCGGAATCTTTCCCACCAGCGGCTCCAGAACGGACGCGATCAGTTTCACGGCCTCGGTCTTGTCAACGCTCTCTTTCAGGGTGTACAGTACGATATGCTTTACCATAATTATCCTCCTTATACGAGTTTTTAATAAAACGCTTAAAAGCGTTTTATCAGGCCGCAGGATTGCGGCCAGCGGCCACTGCCGCAAAAAAACGAAGTCAACACATTTCTTACCGCCGCCCAGGCGGTCTGCCGTGAAACGGCTTTCATAAAATGATGAAATCATTTTATGAAGAAATAGTATTATCGGCTTACCGCCCGCTGCGGAAATCCGCAAACGCGGCGTATTTTCTGATTTAACAAAAAACCGGGGCTACATGCGCAGCCCCGGTGTTGCATCACAAATTACTCGGCGTCCTCTTCAGGCTGTTCCAGCAGAGCGCGGATAGACAGGGAGATACGCTTGTTCTCGGCGTCTACATCGGTAATCTTGACCTTCACATCCTGACCCTCGGACAGGACATCCTCAGGCTTGCCGATGCGGCGGTCAGCGATCTGGGAAATGTGGATCAGGCCGTCCACGCCGGGGAGAATCTCAGCGAAGGCACCGAAGGTCATCAGCTTGACGATCTTGGCGTCCACAACGTCGCCCACGGAATACTTGGTCATGAACTGATTCCAGGGGTTCATCTCGGCGGTCTTGTAGCCCAGAGAAATCTTGTGCTTCTCGGGGTCGAAGGAAATGACGTAAACGTCGATCTCGTCGCCGACCTTCACAACGTCAGCAGGAGTCTTGATACGGTTCCAGCTCAGCTCGGAAACGTGAACCATGCCGTCCACACCGCCGATGTCCACGAACGCGCCGTAGGAAGTCAGGGACTTGACGGTGCCGTGGTACTTCTTGCCCACTTCGATCTCGGACCAGATCTTCTCCTGCGCAGCCTTGCGAGCCTCGGAGTTGACGGCGCGGATGGAGCCGATAACACGGCGGCGGGCGCGGTTGACCTCGGTGATCTTCAGCTGCACGGTCTTGCCGACCATACCGGCCATGTCGCCGCCCTTGGCGATGCCGGACTGGGAAGCGGGGATGAACACCCGGATGCCCTTGACATTGGCGACCAGACCGCCCTTATTTTCCTCGGTGATGGTACCTTCAACAGTGGTCTTGTCCTCTGCCCATGCGGTCATGTCGTCCCAGACCTTCAGGCCGTCCAGCTTCTTCTTGGACAGCTGCACGGTGCCTTCCTGATCGTTGACGCGAACGACGAAGACCTCGATCTCGTCGCCAACCTTCAGGATGTCTTCGGGCTTCACGGAAGGATCGGTGCTGACTTCGTCATAAGGGATGTAGCCGGCATGCTTGGTGCCGAGGTCGACCTGGACTTCGGTGTTGCCGATTCCGGTCACGGTGCCGATAACCTTATCTCCTGTATTTAAAGTCTTGATGGACTGCTCGAGAAGCTCCGCGAAGTTCTCCTCCTGTACAGTCTCAACATTCGTGATTTCGCTCATAGTCTTGTTGACCTCCTTTATAATCCACGCCGGCGTCGACGCACCGGCAGTGATTCCAACATCGCTGACACCGCGAAAGTCCTCGGGACGCAGCTCGGAAGCGTTGTCCACCAGAAAGACCCGGCTGCAGTGTTCCCGGCAAATCATAGCGAGACGGCCTGTGTTGGAACTTTTGGGGTCTCCCACAACGACCATAGCCTGACAGATTTCACTCAATTCAGCTGCTTCGCTTTGCCTATACTCAGTTGCTCTACATATTGTATCAAAAATTTTCAGGTTAGTAAACTGTTTTTTTGCAAATTCACCGCACATTTTCCACAAAGATTCAGTCAAAGTCGTTTGTGAAACCATGCAAATTGACGAATTCTTAAGATTTTCTTTGGAATATGCCCAGTTTTTCAGGTCGTCAAGGGTCTCAAAAACCCGGCAGTCCCGGCACCATCCGGCAATGCCCTCCACCTCCGGGTGGGTGGGCGTCCCGATGATGACAGGCAGCTGCCCTTCTTCCTCGGCGCGGCTGACGATTCCGTGGATGCGTTTGACGAAGGGACAGGTGGCGTCGATGATCTCCACGCCCCTGCGCTGCAATTCCTCGTACACCGCCCGGCTGACGCCGTGGGAACGGATAATGACCGTCTGGCCGGGGCAAGCCTGCTCAGGGGTGTCGATCACCTCCACACCCAAGGCGCGGAACTTGTCCACGACATGGTGATTGTGAATGATCGGCCCCAGCGTGACCACCTTTTTCCCCGCTTTTGCCGCCTGCTCCACCAGCTCCACCGCCCGGCTGACGCCGAAGCAGAATCCGGCGCTTTTCGCGACCCGGACGCTCATAGCGTCACCTTCCGGGCAATGATCTCCTTCATCGCGGCGATAACGCCGTCGATGTCCAGCTCAGAAGTGTCCAGCTTGACGCTGTCCCGCGCCATTTTCAGGGGAGCGATCTCCCGGTGGGTGTCCTGATAGTCCCGCTGCTGAATATCCTTGAGGATTTTATTGTAGTCCGCCTTCTGCCCCTTGGCAATCAGCTCGTCCGTGCGGCGCTTCGCCCGCACCTCCGGAGTAGCGGTGAGGAAAATCTTCACTGTGGCATTGGGCAGCACCACGGTGCCGATGTCCCGGCCGTCCATGATGACGTTGTGCTTCTCGGCCATTTCCCGCTGCATGTCCAGCAGCAGGTCCCGGACGATGGCGTGGGCAGAAACGAGACTGGCCTTCTGGGAAAGGTCGGGGGTGCGGATATCGCCGGTCACGTCCATGCCGTTCATGATCATGTGCTGGACGCCCTCGTCGTCGTACTCGATGCCGATGGTCAGCTCGTCGATGTAGCGGGTGATGCCGTCGATGTCCTTGGGGCTGACGCCCCACAGGTCAAAGAAATAGGCCACGGTGCGGTAAATCGCCCCGGTGTCCACGTAGTAAAAGCCCAGCTCTTTTGCAAGTCTTCGGGCGATTGTGGACTTTCCTGCCCCGGCAGGGCCGTCGATGGCGATGGAAATTGGTTTTGCCATATAGATTTCCTTCCTTCTATCTCTCTGAGCGAAGTTTACTCAGGGCGTTTGCTTCTCTTGCGACCACCTCGTCGGGGGTCAGGTTCAGGCGCTTTCCCGTTTCCTCGGGGCTGAGGGGCATTCCGCCCTCCAGACCAAATCGCAGGGAGATCAGCTTCGCGTCGGTCTCGTCAAGCACCGACATCAGCTCCATGATGCGCTGGCGCATCTGGAAATAGGCGGTGTCCTCCACGGCCTGCTCTTCGGCTTCCTTTTCTTCCTCCGGCTCTGGCTGCTTCTTCGCCTGCGCCAGAAGACGGGCGTCGTCCAGCATCTTTTTCACCACGGATGCTTCCTCCGGGCTTATGTGCATGGCCTCGGCGATCTCCTCCAAAGTGGGATTTCTCCCCAGCTCGGACAGCAGCCGCTCGTCCACGGCGCGGTAGTCCTCCAGCGCCCCACGGAGCTTCTGCCCAACACCGTTGGCTCTCGCCTGCAAAAAGACCGCTTTCGCCATGTAGAACCGAATCCAGTAGTCCCGGTAGGCGTCATAATCCCCCTCCCGGTAGCCCTGAATGGCCTGCCACAGTCCGAGGCTCCCCTCCTGAATCAAATCCAGCAGGAGCACCCCGCAGCCGACGTGATCTTTGGCGATTTCCAGAACCCGGTGCAGCCCCAGATTGGTCAGCGTCTCCATAGCGCACTCATCCGCTGCCGCGCATTTTGCGGCCAGCGCCTGCTCGTCGCCGGTGGAGGAAAGCTGCGCTACCTCTTCCAAGTACAGCCGCAGTGGATCGTTGGGTTCCAGTTCCTTGGGGTTCAAGCCCTTTTCCACCAGCTGCGCTTCCTGACGCAGACGCAGAGCCGCCTCTCCGCTGCCCGACGTTTTGGGGAGGTCAAAAACATTCAGATTCAGTCCGCCGTCCTCCAGTGCCTGAAGGGCATCCTCCACGACCTGCTCGTTTTCTTCCTCCAGCATGGTCAGAAGGTTCGCGGCCGAAACCGTATCCCCTGCCCGTTTGGTTCGCAAAAAGGCTTCCCAAGGGCTGTCCTCAAAGGAAAAATCCAGATCATTCATTCAAGAAATCCTCCAATCCAAGACTGGTACCCATTTTTTGCAGCTTGTCCATGGCCTGACGCTCGATCTGGCGCACCCGTTCCTTGGAAATGCTCAGCTTTTTGCCGATCTCCTCCAAAGAATAGCAGTTGCCGTCCTCCATGCCGAAATGCAGCCGCAGGATCTGCTGCTGGCGCTCGTTCAGCGTACTCAGAAGCTGGTCCATTGTCTTGTCCAGCTCCCCGCGCACCACTTCCTCATAGGGCTGGGGCGCCTGCGCATCCTCCAGCAGAGATTGCAGGGCAGTGCCGTCGTCATCCCCCGTGGGAACGTCCAGCGAGCAGATGTCCGGCGTCAGCTGGGTCAGCTCCGCCACTTTTTCCTCGGGCAGGCCGCACTTTTCCGCGATCTGCGCGGCGGTGGGTTCCTCCCCCAGTTCCTGACGCAGGGCGGTGCGCACCGCTTCGATCTTCCGCATCCGCTCCGCCGTGTGCAGCGGTACCCGGATGGCGCTGCCGTGGTTCATCAGGCACCGGGTCACGCCCTGCCTGATCCATTTTGTGGCATAAGTGGAAAAACGGTAATCCTTGGTATAATCAAATTTCCGCGCCGCCACCAGAAGGCCGATACTGCCCTCCTGAATCAGGTCCATCAGCGCGACGCCCCGTCCGGCGTACTCTCTCGCGATGGACACCACCAGACGCAGATTGGAATTGACCATCTGGCGAATGGCGCTCTCGTCTCCCTGGGCGCAGCGCATGGCAAGCTGACGCTCTTCCTCCGGCGTCAGACGGGGATACCGCCGGATCTCATTTAAGTATTGGCGCACATCGTCCTCGCCGGCACTCACCGGAGAATTCTCTAACAGCTCTGTCATGCTTTCATTCCTTTTCTTTCCTTCATTCGTTCCCGCACCGCCAGCAGGTCGTCCTCCGTCGTCACTTTGGACGCCTGATATTCGTTCTGGATGGTGCGGATGCAGTCCGTCAGCGCCTGCTCGTTCACAGGCCCCTGCTGTCTGTGCAGGATGCCCGCAATGTGGGACATTTCCTCCGGCGTCAAATCCGTCAGCCCCGCAAGAGAAACGTCCAGTCCCTGCTCATGGCGCTGTTTTAACTGGGCGTAGACCCGTCCCAGCAGCTCCGAGGAGAACATCTCCGCTTTCAGACCGCCTGTGCTGTCCAGCAGGGCGCTTTCCCGCAGAACCAGCGACAGGAGCATTTCCTCCGCCATGGCGGATTTCATGTTGGTATAGCGGATGTCCCGGCTCTTGGGCTGCAGATTCCGGGCGGGAGACAGGTCGATCTTCTCCTGCTTTTTCTTCTCCTGATAGACCCGCCGTTTCCACGCCCGCTGAATTTCCATCTGCATGGCATCGGCGCTGATCTTCGCGGCCTCCGCCACCCGCCCGCCGTAGACGTCCCGCTGGACGGCGCTGGGCAGGGAGCCGATCAGGTCGGCAGATTCCTGCAAATAGCGAACCTTCTGGTCGTCGTCCCGCAGATCGTACTTCCGGGCAATGGCGGCAAGCTGGTATTCCACCCGGTTGGAGGATTCCTCCAGCAGAATTTTAAAACGGTCAGCGCCGAATTTTTTCAGGTACTCGTCCGGATCCTTGGCGTCCCGCATTTTCAGGACCTTGACCTGCAAACCCGCCTTTTCCAGCATGGGGATCGCCCGCTGAGTGGCGTTCTGTCCGGCGGTGTCGCCGTCGTAGATCAGCACCACCTGATCGGTATACCGGGACAGCAGCGTTGCGCCGTCGTCCGTCAACGCCGTTCCCAGGGAGGCCACCGCGCAGTCAAAGCCGTACTGATGCAGGGCAATGGCGTCCATGTACCCCTCCACCAGAATCAGGTAGCCCATTTTGCTTTTCTTGGCGTAATTCAGGGCAAACAGGTTCTTTCGCTTGTTGAAAATCAGGGTTTCCGGGGAATTTAAGTATTTTGCGGCGTTTTTGTCCCGGTCGTTCATAATGCGCCCGCCAAAGCCGATGACGTTCCCCCGGACGTCGATGATAGGGAACATCAGCCTGTCCCGGAACCGGTCGAAAAGATTGCCGTTCTTTTTGGACACCGTCACAAGGCCGGAGTCCCGCAGCTCCTGATCGGTGTAGCCTTTTTTCCGCATGGCGTCCACCAGATCGCTCCAGCTGTCCGGGGCGTAGCCGATGCCGAACTTCGTCAGGGTCGCCTGGGACATTCCCCGCCCCCGTGCGTATTCCAGTGCCGACGCGCCCATAGGTGCGTACAGGCAGCTGTGGAAAAACCGCGCCGCTTCCTTGTGCAGCGCCCAGAGCCGCTCCTGCTGGCGGTACCGGGACTGGTACTGCTCGTCCTCAGGGACTTCCAACCCCGCCCGCTTGGCCAGCGCCCGCACGGCGTCGCCGTAGCTCAGCCCCTCAATTTCCATCTCGAAATTGATGACGCCGCCGCCCTTGTGGCAGCCGAAGCAATAGAACATGCCCTTGTCCGGTGTAACGGAGAAGGAAGGTGTCTTTTCTCCATGGAAGGGACACAGGCCAAACAGGTTGGAGCCGGAACGCTTCAGCGTCACGTACTGCCCCACCACGTCCTCAATCGGGTTCCGCGCGATCACTTCGTCAATAAATGCCGGTGGAAATGGCATGGTCTCCCCCCTTCGTCAAACTTCTTTACAAATTCTCAACCGTGAACCTGCCATCCCATGGGGATGAAGATTTCCCGGAATTTTTCGACGGCGTAATTGTCCGTCATTCCCGCTATGTAGTCGCACACCGTGCGTTCCATACCGTCGAAGCTCAGCTGGGGCTGAAAATCCTCGGGCAGCGCTTCCGGATGGGCGATGTAATATTCAAACAGCCGTTTCAGCATATCCTTTGCCTTGCTCTCCTCGCCCTTGGCCACCGGATTGCGGTAGACATTGGTAAACATGAACGAGCGCAGCTCTTTGAGCGCCCTGTCCACGTCGGGAGACAGGCAGACCTTCCCAAATTCCCGGGAGGTGCGGATGGCGTCGCAGACAAGTGTGTTGATCCTGTCCCGGTGGCTGTGGCCCAGCACGTCGGTGATGTCGATGGGGATATCGTCGTCGGTGAGAATGCCCGCCCGGATGGCGT
>ERZ836877.943-NODE-943-length-47134-cov-4.316362_pt1 | contig 47134 bp, 28 predicted proteins | sample MGYA00519469_ERZ836877 | MGnify/ENA primary metagenome ERZ836877 (study PRJEB31850, sample SAMEA3708809) | human gut metagenome | biome: human gut; feature: human-associated habitat; material: faeces | place: China | collected 2014 ...
CAGAACCTGAACAAGGTGAACCGGGAAATAGAGGACACAGACAAAGAGATACGGGAGTTGTTGAGCGGACAACATGACAAAGCTTTCCTTATTTACCATCCGGCGTTGAGCTATTATGCCAGAGATTACGGAATCCATCAAATCTGTATAGAGGAGAATGGGAAAGAGCCTTCGGCCAGTCATCTGAAGGAGCTGGCGGATTTGTGCAAACAGGGAGATATACGGGTGGTGTTCATCCAAAAAGAATTTGATACCCGCAATGCAGAACTGATTGCCAAGGAAGCCGGTGCACAGTTGATTTCCATCAACCCGCTGAACTACGAATGGAAAGAAGAGTTGATTCAAACCACTAAAGCACTCTGCCATGAATAATCCGATTATCCAACTCAAACAGATAGAGGTGGCCTACGACGAAAAGAGCGTATTGACCGATGTCAACCTGACTGTTTACAACAAGGACTTCCTCGGCATTATCGGCCCTAACGGAGGAGGCAAAACGACGTTGATAAAAGTGATTCTGGGATTGATTAAACCCCGAAGTGGAGAAGTATGCTTCTTCCGAGAAGGAAAACCGGTGGACGAAATCAAGATGGGGTACCTGCCGCAGTACAACCAGATAGACAAAAAGTTCCCCATCTCCGTTTACGACGTGATTCTTTCCGGACTCAGCAAGCAAAAGTCACTCTTCCGGCGATTCAACAAAGAACAGCATGCCAAAGTAACCGAAACCATCGCGCAGATGGGATTGGATGGTCTGGAACAGCGTGCTATCGGACAATTGAGCGGCGGACAACTGCAAAGGGCGTTGCTCGGAAGAGCCATCATTTCGGAACCCGACGTAGTGATTCTGGATGAACCGAACACCTATATCGACAAACGTTTCGAAGCCAAACTCTATAAATTGCTCGAAGAGATTAACCGGGAGAGAGCCATCATCCTGGTGAGCCACGATATAGGTACCGTGCTACAGAATGTAAAAACCATAGCTTGCGTAAACGAAATACTGGATTACCACCCCGATACGGAAGTGCCTGCCGAATGGCTGGAGGAGAACTTCGGATGCCCCATCGAAATGTTGGGACACGGCAACTTCCCTCACCGCATTCTGAAGTGTCATCATCACGAATAGAACGGTGCTACGACATGGTGCAAAAAGTACCTTTCGTCCGGTAATGCATAAAAAGCATCCTTGAACCGGCAGCGTACAAAAAGAGACGCAGAGCGGGACACAGTTACACCCTTACCTGAATACATTGATAATAAAACACTTAGTAAGGCAATTTAGAACAGTTGAGGTAGCGCTATCTACGTCGTGACGTTGCGCTATCAAGCTCACGAGGTTGTACTATCTACGTTGTGAGGTAGCGCTATCAAGCTCATGAGGCCACGCTATCAACATTACGAAGCGGTGCTATCAAGCTCACAAAGCAGCGCTATCAACGTTCTTTCATCACAGAGTCGACCCCGGCAAAACTTTAAATAAACTTATAATACGCACACAAAGCGCCCTAAAACTGCGGCTCGTTAAAATATCTTTTCTATCTTTGCGGCCATTAATACACAGAAAGTTATCAAAAGAAAAACATTTAAATGAAACGATACCAAACGGTTAACAACCTGATGGGTTGGTTCACCTTTCTTATTGCAGCCATCGTCTATTGTATGACGATTGAACCAACCGCAAGCTTTTGGGATTGCCCCGAGTTTATCACTACCGGATATAAATTAGAAGTCGGCCACCCGCCCGGTGCACCGTTCTTTATGCTTACAGCCAATCTGTTTTCGCAATTTGTAAGCGACCCGAGCCAAGTAGCCCGGATGGTGAATACCATGTCGGCCTTGTTGAGTGCAGGGTGTATCCTGTTCCTTTTCTGGAGCATCACACATCTGGTACGCAAACTGATTTGTCCGGATATGGAACAAATGAACACCGGCAAACTGATTACCATTATAGGGTCCGGATTGGTAGGCGCACTGGCGTATACCTTTAGCGACACATTCTGGTTCAGTGCGGTAGAAGGTGAAGTTTACGCTTATTCCTCTCTGTTTACGGCCGTTGTATTCTGGCTGATATTGAAATGGGAAGATGTGGCAAACGAACCGCACAGCGACCGCTGGTTGATTCTTATCGCTTACCTGACCGGCCTTTCCATTGGTGTGCACTTGCTCAACCTGTTGTGTATTCCGGCCATCGTATTGGTTTACTATTATAAAAAGAATCCGAATGCCAACCTGAAAGGTTCTCTGCTGGCTTTAGCCGGTTCCATGGTGCTGGTAGCGGCCGTGCTTTACGGAATTGTACCGGGAGCCGTAAAAGTAGGCGGATGGTTCGAACTGTTGTTTGTCAACAGCCTCGGCATGCCGTTCAATACGGGAGTCTTTGTCTACATCATTCTGCTGACCGCTTCCATTATCTGGGGCGTATACGAAAGCTATACCGAAAAGAGCCGCAAACGGATGAACATTGCATTTGTCACCACCATCGCCCTGCTGGGTATTCCGTTCTACGGACACGGCACCAGCAGCGTTGTGATAGGTCTTATCATACTGGCCGTTTTATTGCTTTACCTGTTCGGTAAGTTCGGCAAGAAGTTTATGGTAAGCGCCCGTACGCTGAATACGTCGTTGCTCTGTGTGATGATGATTATGGTTGGTTATTCTTCTTATGCCCTGATTGTTATCCGCTCTACGGCCAACACGCCGATGGACCAGAACTCTCCGGAAGACATCTTTACTCTAGGAGAATATTTGGGACGCGAACAATACGGTACCCGTCCGCTTTTCTACGGACAAGCTTATTCTTCTAAAATAAAACTGAAAGCGGAAGGCAACTACTGTGTACCCGTATCGGTAGAAGGCGCACCGGTATACCAGCGCAAAGAAAAAGCGTCTCCCGATGAAAAGGACAGCTACGAAGTAGTACGTCATAAAACAGACTATGTGTATGCCCAAAATATGCTCTTCCCCCGTATGTACAGCGACCAGCATGCCAACATGAACGGCCACAACCTGTACGAAGAGTGGCTGGGAGGCGTGGAAGGTTACCAAGTGCCTTACGACCAGTGCGGCGAAACGATAATGGTGAAGATGCCTACACAATGGGACAACATCAAGTTCTTCTTTACCTACCAATTGAATTACATGTACTTCCGCTACTTTATGTGGAACTTTGTAGGACGTCAGAACGATATTCAGGGAAATGGAGAAAGCACGAAAGGAAACTGGATAACAGGTATTCCGTTTATTGATAACCAAATGTTAGGCGACCAAACGCTCCTTCCGTCCGAACTGAGGGATAACAAGGGACATAACGTATTCTACTGTTTGCCACTGTTGCTGGGATTAATCGGCCTCTTCTGGCAAGCCTATAAAGGCGACCGGGGCATCCAGCAATTCTGGGTGGTGTTCTTCCTGTTCTTTATGACGGGTATTGCCATTGTACTCTACCTGAACCAGACACCTGCCCAACCTCGCGAACGTGACTACGCATACGCCGGTTCGTTCTATGCTTTTGCCATCTGGATAGGTATGGGTGTGGCCGGTATCGTACAGTTGTTACGCAAGAAGATGGCCGATGTGCCTGCCGCCGCTCTGGCTACGGTGCTCTGTCTCTGCATCCCTATACAAATGGCCAGCCAAACTTGGGACGACCACGACCGTAGCGGACGCTACACTTGCCGCGACTTTGGACAGAACTATTTAATGAGTGTGCAGGAAGAGGGCAAACCGATTATCTATACAAACGGTGACAACGATACCTTCCCGCTTTGGTATAATCAGGAGACAGAAGGTTTCCGTACCGACGTACGTGTATGTAACCTCAGTTACCTGCAAACCGACTGGTACATCGACCAAATGAGACGTCCGGCGTACGACTCTCCGTCTGTCCCCATTCTTTGGGACCGTATCGAATTTGTAGCCGGAGTAAACGAATACGTGCCAGTCCGTCCGGAAGCCAAAGCACAGATACTCGACCTGTATGCCAAGAATCCGGTAGCAGCCAAAGAAAGTTTTGGAGACGAACCGTTCGAGCTGAAGAACATCCTGAAATATTGGGTTCGCGCTAAGAATGAAGATTTGCACTTCATCCCTACCGACACCGTATATATCACGCTGGACAAAGAGGCCATCAAACGCTCAGGCATGATGATTCCCGAGGCTTTAAAAGACAGCCTCCCCGATAAAATGGCTATTCCATTGAAAAAGCGCGCTCTTTACAAGAGTGAGCTGATGATGCTGGAAATGTTAGCGAACACCAACTGGGAACGTCCTATCTATATGGCAACCACTGTTGGAGAGGACAACCATCTGGGCTTAGGCCCGTTCTTCCTGCAAGAAGGGTTGGCATACCGCATCACTCCGTTCAACTACCAGCAATTAGGCTATCCGCAAAGCATACGCGAAGGATATGCCATCGATACGGAAAAGATGTACGACAACATGATGAACAAGTTTAAGTTCGGAGGCATTGAGAATCCGGATGTCTACTTGGACGAAACCGTTTCCCGGATGTGCTATACACACCGCCGCATGTTCAGCCAGTTGATAACCCAATTGCTGAAAGAAGGCAAGAACGACAAAGCACTGAAAGCACTCGACTACTGCGAACAGGTAATTCCTAACGAAACCGTGCCACACGATTTCCAAAGTGGTTCCATGACATTGGCCAAAGGATACATGCAGTTGGGCGAAACAGCGAAAGCCGAAAAGATTTTAGATGCGATTGCCAACAAATCGGTTGAATACATTACTTGGTATCTGAGCCTCAACAACAGCAGGCTGAGAGAGAACCTCGAAGACTGTATGTATCACCTCTATCTGCTGGATGAGGTAAGCAAGAACCTGGCCGCCGGTCAAAGCAAGTCAGGTTTGGCGGAGCATTACAGCAAGAAGTTTGACGAATTGTACACCTTATATAAAGCACGTGTAACAGAACAATAGAGAAACACAATGTTTATTGAACAACCACCCAAAATAGTGCGCTGGTTATATCCCGGCGCACTATGGAGAATGGACCCAAACGAGAAAGCCGTATATCTGACCTTCGACGACGGACCTATACCGGACGTCACCCCTTGGGTGCTTAACTTATTGGACAAATACAACATCAAAGCCACCTTCTTTATGGTAGGGGACAACGTGCGCAAACATCCCATCGAATTCGAGATGGTGAAAGCGCGCGGGCACCGGCTTGGTAACCACACCTATAATCATCTGCGGGGATTCGAATACCTGACGAAGAACTATATGGCTAATGCGGAATTGGCTAACGAGAAACTTCAGACCAACCTGTTCAGGCCGCCTCACGGCCACATGCGCTGGTTGCAATACGAGGTATTGAAATGGAAGTACAAAATTGTGATGTGGGATTTGGTTACACGCGATTACAGTAAACACCTTAACGGAGAACAGGTGTTCGAAAAGGTAAAGCAATATGCCCGTAATGGTTCTATCATTACCTTCCACGACTCCTTGAAATCCGAACAAAACCTGAAATATGCGTTACCGCGTTCCATCGAGTGGTTGCTCGAACAGGGGTATACGTTTAAGGTTTTCGATTGACAAAAGGGACGCTCTTTTCCATTCTATTCCTTTTTCGGGAAACTATCCAATGGGGTGAAAGCTTCCTTACTAAAAAGAGAAAGCCCCAAAGAAAAGAATCTTTAGCGGAGCCGAAACTTTTGCAGCAAGGAGAGTCCTAAACGGAAACAAAGAAAGCCTGAACGGAAGCAAAAGGAGAGCCTAAACGGGAACAAAGAAAACCCGAACAGAAGCGAAAGAAGTCCGGATGGGAGCAAAGAAAGCCTGAACGGAAGCAAAAGGAGTCCGAACGGGTACAAAGAAAGCCCGGATAAAAACAAAACGGGAAACGCCTTCTCTTAAACAACTATCATGAGCGAAACAACTGATAAAACAACCTATATCAAATCCGAAGCCTTGCGCCTCGGATTTGACGTATGTGGCATCGCCCGTGCCGGAAAAGTCAGCGAAACCGTCCGCTCCGCTTTTCACGAATGGCTGGCAAAAGGAAAACAGGCCGACATGGCTTACATGGCCAATTATACCGACAAGCGCCTCGACCCCCGGTTACTGCTGGAGAATGCACGGAGCATTGTCAGCGTAGCCCTGAACTATTATCCACGGGTTCCGCTAAAAAAAGAACAGTATCAGTTTGCGTGGTATGCTTACGGCAAAGATTACCACGACATAATGAAAAGCAAACTCAACACGCTGTTGGCAAATATCCGCCAACAGATTCCCGAAGCGAACGGAAGAGTCTTTTGCGATACGGCTCCTTTGCTGGAGCGTTATTGGGCTTGGCAAGCCGGACTCGGATGGATAGGAAAAAACACACAACTCCTTATTCCGCAAGCCGGTTCCACCTTCTTTTTGGGCGAGATTTTACTGGACATCGAACTCGAATACGATACGCCTCGGCCGAGCCGTTGCGGAAATTGCACACGTTGTCTCGAAGCTTGCCCCACCCAAGCGCTGGAAGCCCCCTACCGACTGAATGCCGCTCATTGCCTCTCGTACCTGACCATTGAGAACCGGGGAGATATTCCCGAAGAGGCCGCCCGTAAAATGGGGAACTGTGTATATGGTTGCGACCGTTGTCAACAGGCTTGCCCATGGAACCGCTTTGCCCGCCCTACCCAAGAGCCGGAGCTCTCTCCTTCCGAAGCCTTTCTCCGCATGACTCCCGAAGAGTGGGATACGCTTTCTATCGAACAATACAGGGAACTGTTCAAAGGCTCGGCCGTAAAACGCGCCAAGTACGAAGGACTGATGCGGAACATCGGGAAGATACGAAAAGAAAAAGAATAACAGAAAGAGGATATAACATATTCTTTATCAGAAATGTTGCTTGTTTACCATTTTCTACCTACCTTTCCACCGTTAATCAAATAAATAAGACTTTAACATCAAATCATATCCTACTATGAGAACCTTAGTACTCAGCATCCTGCTCTTGTGCATAGGCACAATGCAAGCGCAGACCGTTATCGAAAACCCCACTTTTAAAGTACGTTCGGGCAGTATCAACAACATTACGAAGATAGAGATAACTCCGGAATGTACAAAGCTATATATTCACGCCATATTCCGTCCCGGTTGGTGGATTATGGTGGAAAAAGACCACTACTTGCAAGATGTGGCTACGGGAAAAACGTATCCTATTACAGGTGCCGAAGGTATCACTTTCAATAAGAAAACAACTATGCCCAAATCCGGAAGCATGGATTTCGTACTCCTATTCGCTCCTCTTCCTAAAGGGACGCAAACCATCCATTGGATTACTCCGAACGATGCGGAAGGAAACTTCTACGACATCTCACTCAACACAAAGAAAAGTAAAACAAAGAAGACTCCATTCCAACAAATTCAAGGTAACTGGTTTACAAGAAGCGACCGCAACGATTGGGCTGTCGGATTCTACGACACCCTGGCCATTGTACAAAACCGGATGTACACGTACAAAAACATCGAAATAAAGGATGCAAGACACATGCAGATTACGCTGAAAGACAAAGAGAACGGCAATATAAGGAAGGCTTCCATTTTAATTCCAAAAGAAGGATATTGTGATTTGGTACATGAGCTCGGAATGCAACAACAACTAACACGAACGGAAATTCCCGAGAAAGTGATGGCGGAAGAAGACAACTTTACCCGTTTCATCCGTCCGGGCAAGGCTTGCATACAAGGCTATATCGACGGATACGACACCCGGCTGGAATTAAAGTCCGGTATGATTTATCTATCGAATACGGTAACACGCGAAGATTATCCCACAGTAGTAATCATCCGTCCGGACGGTAGCTTCCGGTGCGAGTTCGACCTGGAGCATCCCATAGAGGAAAACCTTATTTTTGACAGAAACTATATCCCGTTCTACATAGAGCCCGGACAAACGCTCACCCTCTACATCAACTGGGAAGATATACTGAACTATAGCCGGAAACGCGACAGCAACGCTTCGATTGAAAACATACAGTATATGGGACCGTCGGCCGAAATATCCGTCATCCTGAAAACACAAGCCTCTCTATTTTCCAATGTCTTCAAAGACAGAATACCCGATTTGCAGAAAAGGTTCACTCCCGAGCAGTTCCAACTCTATATGCAACCCCGCATCGCGCAATGGACACAAATCACGGACTCCTTGTGCAATCTTCATAAGCATTCGCGCAAGGCTGTGCATCTGATGCGTAACAAACTAAAAATAGAAGAAGCCTACACCCTGCTCGACTTCTTATCTTTTAGAAGTTATTATGCCAAAGATAACCCCGACAACCAAGCGTTGCAGGCCAAAGAAGAGCCCTCTTACTATGATTTCCTGAAAGAGTTTCCGTTGAATGACGAAACGATATTGGCCGACGAGCGAATGGATATTTTTATTAACCGGTTCGAATACATGTCGCCACTGGAAAAGATATACCAAACAAACTCTACCATCACCCTGCCGGACAGCATCCGGTTTACTTATCCGAAAAAGGGAGTGCTTAGCTTCCTCAAAGAAAAAGGAGTGAAACTGACTCCTACCCAGGAGAAGATGTGCCAACGGGACGAGCTGCTGGCCGGACACACGGTTACCATTGCCCCCAAAGACCTGATTGCGGAGCAGAAACTGCTGGAAGAGCTTTTCAAAAAGGAAGAGGCGCTGGTGAAAGAATATGCTGAGCAAGTGCAAACGGAAATAAAGCAAGTGCAAGCGGAAATAAAGAAAGAAAAAGAGGAAGATATAAAGAGAGAGATACTGGAAGAAGCGCTGAGCGAGAGCCGGAAAAAAGACTCGATTATTGCCATCGTATGCGGTGAGCCGATGCCTCTGATATGGCAAATAGCTAAGGTGCGCAACCTCAAATTCCAGCTCGATGTCTTCAACGACCGCGACATGGCTGCCCAGCATCTGAAAGAGATAAAAAAGAGCCTCACCCATCCGTTTATGCTTACCGAAGCCGACTGGCAATTCAATAAACTTTATCCGAAGCAGGAAGAAGCGACCTACAAACTTCCCAATAGTGAAGCTGCGAAAGTCTTCCGCCGCATTATCCGGAACCATCCGGGCAAGGTATTGTTTGTGGACTTCTGGGCAACCACGTGTGGTCCGTGTCGTGCCGGCATTGAAGCCACGGCCAATTTGCGTAAGCAATATCACAACCATCCGGAGTTCCAGTTTATCTACATTACCAACAAAAAGGAATCGCCTAAAGACGACTATACCAAGTATGTAGAGAAAAACCTGAAAGGGGAAGTCTCTTATTATTTAGATGAAATTGATTTCCACTATCTTCGTCAGTTGTTCCATTTCAACGGAATTCCTCATTATGAGTTAGTGGAGAAAGACGGCAGTATCTCTAAAAAGAATATGAATACGCACGACTTGTCCACGTTCCTGAAAGAACGTTTCGGCGAGCAGAAGCCGGACTCGGAAAAGAGCGTTCCCGATGCTAAAACGAAAGAGAAAGAATAGTCACTCCGCTGAAACCGAAATGCTAAAACCGAAGTGGACGCCGGTAATACTGAAACCGAAGCGGATGCCGAAGTGCCGAAACCACTCCGGATGCCAGAACGGAACAAAAGGGTGCCGGACAATCATCCCAATAAAATTTACCCCTGTTACAGTAACACGTAGCAGGGGTAAATTCTTTATAATAACTACTATACAAAAGCTCTTTAGCCGACTTTCCATGAAGATTCTCGTAACATACTATGCTACATTAAATAACAAGGTTAGTTATAAAAATACCTCTTAATGTTACGCACAATAACTAACTATGCTACGAAAAAGCGAATAATGTAGCAAAAGCGCTTGTGTATAGCCCCTGTTTTTATAAAAACATTCGTTTCAAACTAAACGAGCGTTCGTCTCAAGCTAAACAAACGTTCGCTTCCCCTCAAACGTAACAGAAAGGAATAAAGGAACTAAGGAATAGGTTGTTCGGTAGTTATATCCATGGTGTCTCCTAAGCACCTTGGCAGCGTCCTCTATTGCCAAGGTAATGCCACGCTGTTGGCATGGTTGTGACAGCTATATGTGTCACAAGTGTGCCAAGCCGTTGGCATAAGTGTGACAGACGTGTTTGTCACAAGTGTGACAACAGCGTGGCACCAGTACGCTTTATACTAATCTGAATTCAGTTGATATACATACGGTAACAACCTGAACTTAGTTAACTATACAAAGTCTTATGCCTGATAAGGACGGACTAAAAGCTCCGTCACATTCCGTCACAAAACAAAAAGATAGCTTGTTTATTTCTGTTCTCACACTAATATACAAAGGGAAGCGAAAGAAAGCTCCGTCACATTCCGTCACAAAACATTCTTATTACAATTAAGAGACCGTGCATATAAGAAACGCTTTATTTCCACTTCTCTCTCAACTCCTGTAATTCAAAACAAAGTTCCATCACACTGAGTCCCCTCTGCAACTCTACAGTACCTTTTACCGGCTGAATCGCATTGCGTATGGACAATACCTCCCAACGAACTTTGCTCAGTTCCTCGCGACACGTCTTCACATTACCATAGTCGGACTCCGGTATCGAAATCTCTCCCATTCGCGGATAACCATCTCTCAGAATGCCGCTCGCATAGACATTCAACTGTATATCCCTGACGCTTCCATCCGGATTAGGCCAGATAGTGTAATTTGCTATAATCGACATTTTATTCAGTTTGGGATACTCACTCCAATCCAACGCCCACAATTTCTTAACACACTCCTCTAAAGCCTTTTCATCACAGAGAATAAGAGAGTTATGATAGATTTCCTTATGCTCCAACACCCCGTTTCTTATCCAGCAATCCATCTCTACGGGATAGGACTTCTCCATTTTATACGAAAGCCTGTTTTGATTGCAAAACAAGGTAGGCGTTCCGTGATACCAGACAGCCTGAACCTTCTTATCAGGATATATACCAGGGAACAGTTTCTCCAACGGGAACGGTTTACACTCTCCTTCACGGTAGATGCGCTTCAAAAACAAGCGGTCTCCAACAATTTCCCAAGTCGCCGTATAACCACGGACACAAAATATGGAATAGAAATTATTAAAATAAGGACGGCAGCACGCATATAACCGAGTATCATATTGAAGCGGATACTCTTTAAGGATATAGGGCATTCCGTGATAATAGACCGTGTCCGGAGTCTGCCACTCCTGCCACTTGGTTTTACAACCTTTGCCGTCCCACACAATCTTTGTCATATCTTCCCACACCCTTTCCTCCGGTGTTCTTTCCGTTTTCCAACCGGACTCCATCTCAACACATCGCTTCAGCTCTTTTACATAGGGATGAGAAAGAGGATAATCACTCCACTCTCCTTTACCTATCTTCAACCGTACACGAAGGCTGTCCACCTTTCCATTCCCGTTGGAAAGCACCCTCACATGAGCAGTCAACCGTTGGTTGGATAATTCAGGGAACAAATCGCCATTGAAATTTTCTTTCAACAAAGTACCGGGATAAATTCGTTCATCATCATTCTCCTGTTTATGGTGATAAACTTGCTTCTCCACCACTACTCCATTCTCCATGCCATAAACCGTTTCGCACGAATAGAGCCCGCCAACCTTTCCTCCATAACGATTTAGGAGGGAACCGCTGACCACCCTCATCTCCCCTGTAAACCAAGAGGCGAAAACCCGTCCCCGATTGTCTTTATAAGCATCGGAAATAGAGTCAAGACTTACGTATGAATAGGGTTTCTGGCCACAATGCTCTCTCACTTTATCCAGATATAAACGGTCTCCATCCAAGCGCCAGATACATACAAGTCCATCCGGATTCGCCGATGAGAAAGACCAATCCGCACGCTTCTTCACTTGTCTGTGCAAAACCGGATTCTTGCCTAATGGCCAGGCATACATCGTTAGGGTGTCCCCTCCGATAATAATCAAATCACCCTGCGGCTCCGTAGCATGTAACGGAGTACACACTCCGATAAAAATAAAAGTGAGAAAGATAAAGAAATGTGTTTTCATGGCTTCATCAAGTTTAAAAGTACGAACTCTGTCCAGTATCTTGAAGAAATTCATCCCCTATACATTACCTCAATTCCCCGTTAACGAATGGATGTACTCCTCGATATAAGTGTAACCGCTCGGAGCAATAAGCACCGCATCTTTCGCCTCTGCCGGATTCAAGCCATGAGCTATCTCCCATTCATCCGACATGCCGTCGCCATCCGTATCTTTGGGAGCTGCCACCTCCTTAAACGAAGGATACCCGCCTGCATCCAGCGGACTGTCAATCAACCCGTTCTGGCTGCCTTTGGAACCTTTGGAGGAGAACGTTCCCTGCTTTACATCGGTCAGAATCCGATTGTCCACCGCATCGCGCAACAAGGAAGCCCCGACTCCCGCCATCACCTTCTCGTAAGCCTCTGCCGATGAATCTGCCGGATATGCAGGCGATTCAAATTCCTTTTCCGAACGAATCGTCTCGGGTCCCTTCCAATACATCTCTTTTTTCCGAGGTTCCACCCCTCTCCAATTATCCACGTTTACCAGTTCCAGCAAGCCCCGATATTCCTTTGGCAGATAGGGCGAAGAGGCATCAAAGTAATTACCTGCTATATAGAAACTTCCCCACGTACCTTTTACATTCTTCAGCTTCCCGTCATCGGAATTAGGATTGCAAATACGGTTCACCAACTGTTTCTTTGTAGCCGTAGAAGCCCCCGGTTTGAAGTAATTGCCCACAATATTGTAACGCCCGCCTTCGCCGCCATACATCCCGTTTGTAGGTCCCCAGTTATAGAATACATTGTTACGGATATCCACCCGCTCCTTCTCCGGCATTCCGGAAAAACGGCTGCCGCAAAGACGCGGAGTACGGCTGCTATGATGCGCCATCAGATTATGATGGAAAGAAGCGCCCCGTCCGCCCCAGATGCCTCCGTAGCCATGCACCCCTTTGGAATGTGTGGAATGATTCAAGCTCTCGGATATCAGGCACCACTGCATCGTAAAGTTCTCGTTATCGTAAGCCGTAGCCGTTTCATCGTTGCTCCAGCTAAAACTGCAATGGTCCACTATAACGTCTTTACACCGGAGGCAAGTAAAAGCATCCTGCTCCCCGGGCACTTTATCGCCGGGACGAATCCGCAAATAGCGAACCATTACATTGTCGGCTTTCACCCTCATGCCATAGTTGCGCAGACAAATCCCCATCCCCGGAGCGGTTTGTCCGGCTATCGTTACATTTCCTTTATTGATATCGAGCGGGCGTTCCAAATCGATGTACCCGCTTACGGCAAAAACGATGATGCGAGGTTCATTCTTACCCAATGCCCAACGGAGGCTTCCCTCCCCGGCATCGTTCAGATTCGTTACCACCACTACTTTACCACCCCGTCCGCCGGAAGTATATTTCCCATAGCCTTCCGCACCGGGAAAAGCCGGGAGCTGCGCCGCCACCGTGAGGCTGCACAGACACATTATACAAAATACAAATTGTTTCATTTCTTTATGCATATTAGTTTTGATTTATCGGTTTGTTGAACGATGGAAGTGAACTTCTGTTGATATACCGAACATGAGCTATTCTATCATAGCTAATTTATTTGTATGACAAATTCAATTCACACATGAATTCCGGACAACTATTCTTCCAAGTCTTCCTTCTCGTTCAAATTTGCCTCAATCTCAGCAATGGTTGGTATAGTGCCCTCTACCTTTGCCGGATAAAACTTTTCTAATTCATATTCAGAGATACCTATGGGCTGGCTACTCGATTCAAGGGCATACTGAGCAAGCGTATTATCCTTACCTTTACAAATTAGTAGGCCAATAGTAGGATTATCCTTACCTTCTTCTCTGAGTATATGGTTAACAGCTGTTACATAAGTACCAATCTGTCCGATGTCACGAGAGTCGAATTTCTCAATTTTCACTTCTATCACTACATAGCAGCGTAGTTTAATATTATAAAAAAGTAAATCAATGAAATTCTCTACATCCCCCATTTTCAGTCTATATTCCTTTCCGACATAAGCAAAGCCCGTGCCCAACTCAATAAGAAAGTTCGAGATATTATTCAGGAGTGCATCTTTTAATTTACGCTCATTATATTTACCTGTAATACATGCAAAAGCGAAATTATAAGGGTCTTTGGTTATTTCTTTAGCCAAATCACTTTCAGGTTTGGGTAAGCTGCATCTAAAATTGGTCAACGCTTTACCTTGTCTTTCGTATAAACCCGTGTCTATCCAATTCAGAAGCATTGCACGGCTCCAGCCATTTTCTATAGTTTGTGATATGTAGAATAAGGCTTTGTTAACGTCACCTTTCACTTTATCCATTATAAGACAATGGTGCCTCCAAGGTACCTCAAATATTCCACCAAGTTGGTGGAAAAATTCATCTTCATTATTTTTTCCCTCAATTTGGTGGAAAGACTCTGCTAAACCTTTGTAAAGCAGATAGAACTTTCTACAATAATAAATATTGGTTTTAGAAAGTCCTTGTACATCCGGCAAAGCTCTACACAAGTCCTTACTTAACTGTGTAATGACACTCTCACCCCATCGTTGTTCCACATTCAATTCAACAATATCACGACCAAGCGCCCAATTATATTTTAATAATTCAGTATTAACTTTAACAGATGCCTTGATTTGACTATTTCGATAGCGTAAGGCGAGTTCCTTCACCCATTTCTTGTAATCATTATCTAATATGTTTATTGATTTTGTCATAGGTCACTCTATATTATGTATTGTTTATCAAACTCTTTATCACACCATCTATCGGTTCAATCTATTTGTGAAGTTCATTCTTTCATTCTCTAACGCACAAAGATAGAAGATTTTGTTACATCTTTGTCCATCATGTTAAATAAACTACGCATCAGGACAACACTTTCCGGGAAATAAATAAGAGGTCATCTCCCCGCCTCCACAAGCAGACCTCCTGACTTAACTCCTAGATAGAGCGACAATCTTAGGTATTTCCTCTTACAACGAAGCGCTTTCGTCCGTACAACTAAGCCATTTCATAAGGACGTATGGCCTTGATGCACTACTGCAACCGACAAGAAGACATAGTGCAACTGGTAAGAAGACGTTGTGCAACTAGTAAGAAAACGTAGTGCGCCAAAGAAGCGTTGCCAAGCGCGGCAAAAGTAACGAAAAGAAGGTCACAAACAAGTGTTATCCACTAAGCATCAGCCATTTGGAAGAAAAATGAAAAAAGGGTGACAAAAATGTTCTATACATATAAGAGCTTTAGGGGTCAATATCGGGGGTTTAGAGAGTTAAAGCTTTGATTATAAGTTCTGTGACAAAAATATATATACCTTTAGAAACTAAATAAAATAACAGGGGAGTTCAGAGGTATGATAAACGTCCCGTTCTTCTCTCGAACTCCTTCGCTCAAACGCTGAAAAGAGGGTCTGTATTTCTATTGCTGTAAGACAGTCCTCTTTTATCGGTTCACACAAATCATTATCTTCTAATAACCAATTTAAGTTGAGCGAATATCTGTAATCTCCACGGCGTTCTTAAGCCAATTCCATCCAATTGTCCCGAAGAAGCTTTAATACAGTAACCAGAGCAGACATCAAAAACAAACCACAGTTTCCTAACAAGTTCCTTTTATCCATCCTTTTCAGATTCTTTAAGCATGTTGTACATCTGCACTAAGCAAGAACCCGATATACCATTCTCTTTTAATCCTCTAAAAACAAAGCCATTAACTTTATACAAACAGAGCACAAAGATGTACATTACAAAAAGTATTGATTAACAATTTCTTACCATACCTTTGCAACGTTCTTTCATTGCAATGTCGACAAGCTTATCAAGAACAAAAAGGAATCTTTTTAATTATCAATACACGTAAAACTATGAAATCAAAACGATTAACCAAACAATTAGTAGGCATACTACTTCTTTCTTTTATTCTGACCCTGTCTTCTTTACCTCTTGCGGCACAAGAAGGAGGAAACAAGCCCAAAGCACGTTGGGGAATCACCGCCGGAGTGAACGGTTACAATGCCCATACGCTGAACTTGTCTGATGACAGGGGACGCTGGGGCGGACATCTTGGCGTAAAGTTGGAAAAGCCACTCTCTACCTCGCCTAACCATTGGTACCTGGACGGAGAAGCAAAGCTATTATTGTTGCGTACGCACGAACAAGGCGTATACTATTTTAACGACTTTCTTTCGGAGCATACCACCATACATAACTATGCTTCCGACACCAAAATGGACGCTTATTATTTGCACATCCCTATCCATGCCGGCTATAAATGGACTTTCAACGACCGGTTCGCACTGTTTGTCGATGCCGGTCCGTATGTAGCAATGGGACTATTCGGAAAGACCAAATATACCGAAAGCATAAACGGAGGAGCAAGTACAGAGAGTTCATACGATACCTTTAAGCATCACCTCAACCGCAACTTGGAGTGGGGAGTAGGAATGAAATTAGGCGTAGAGTTATACAAACATTACCAATTAGGCGTTAGTTACGACTACGGAATAAGCCGTATACATTACGCCCAACACGCCTACGACCGGAATGCGAACCTCACCTTCTTTATGAGCTATATGTTCTAAAGAAGCGTTACTTCTTACCATAAAAGCGGAGATTTAAGGATATTTTTACAATCCTTTTAGCTCCGCTTCTGTTTTTTTACTAGATTTGCGGTATCAAGAAACAAAACACAACAAGGAGATGCACATACCCAAACGTATCTATTACTATGGAGGAGGCCTGATACTTATCATCATACTGGTTATTACAAGTGTACGCTATCTCCACACATGGAACTATGACCGGCTAAAAACGATAAAAAGTCACTTTTCCGCCATTCCGACAGACTCCGTTTACGCACGCCTGCAAAAGATTTCTCCGTATATAACCACCCAAAAAGAACGTGCCCTTTACAACAGTCTGATGGCTGAATGCCTGCTTGATAAGGACGAGCTGCAAGACGCGGATTCGCTAAGCCGACTGGCTCTCCGCTATTACAGTTTCAACACGAACGATTCTGCCCAAATCGGTTACCTGTATATGTTACGAGGGGAAATCATGCACGAACAACATCGGCAATTAGGAGCTTCCGATACCATTATGGAGGCCTCTAAATATTTCAAGTATTTGAAAGATGACGCAGAGTTCGGTTACTGGCTAAACTATTATTTAAGTACGGAATACCAGATGCAAGGAGCTAATGAGAAAGCAGACAGTTGCCTGAAAAAATTACTCTCGTATGCGTATGCCTTAGCAGACACTACCTTAATCTATGAATCGTCGGACTGCCTGTCGAAATTCTATCTCAAGAACGAGCAGTACGAAAACGCTTTCAAACTGCAATCGGCCTTGTATGCCCAGATTCTGCCGGAGGATACACTGAAACGTATAGCCTGTTTGGAAAATCTTGCCTATATCCACCTACGACGGAAATCCGTAGCGGTAGCACTGGAACAGTTGGATGAGGCGAGACAGCTCCAAACTACCCCTTCTGATAAATGGAATTTACTGAGAGGAGAAACGTTTCTGGAATCGGGACGCAGAGATTCGGCCCAATACTATTTTGAGCAAGTACTCCGAGGCAAAGAGACCGACTATCAGAACAAAGCCAGGGCTTACCACGGTTTATACCGGATGAAACGTGCCGCAGGAGATGCCCGGCAGGCTCTTTCGTATTTGGAAGGTTATATCTCGCAAATGGATTCCATGCGTGAACAACGCCGTGACTCCCGCGCCAGTCACTTACAGACCTTACGCGAATATAGCAAGGAAGAGCAGGAGATGGAGGATGCCGAATACCGACTGGTGCTCCATCAGAACCTTATTTTTAGAGGCGTTTTAATTGTAGCAGGTCTTTTACTGATACTGATATGCCTGACTATCTACTTTCACCGGAAGCGTTTAAAAACGAAACTGCTGTACGAATCGGCACAGTTAAAGAGCAGCATCCTGCAACAGCAAAAGATGGAAGCCGAAAACCGTCTGTTACAGGAACAGACCACACTGAAACAAAAAGACTTGGAGCTCTCGGAACTCAAACTCAATTACTTCAGGAAGCTGAATCTGCTTACGCTCCCACTTATCTATAACAACAAGAGTAACGTGCACATACGCATGGGCGGACAAGAATGGCAACACATCTACGACAATACGAATGCTTGCTTCACCGATTTCACCCAACGCCTGCAAGAAGCCTTTCCCGGGCTTAAAGAAGAGGACATCCGCTTCTGTTGTCTGGTTAAGATGGAACTTCCGTTAGAACTTATTGCCTTGATATTCAATATAGAGAAAGGGAGTGTGTCGCAACGTAAACAACGTTTACGCAGCAAGATGGATATAAGCGGAACTTTCGACGAATTTATACAAGCTTTCTAGCTCCGTATTTCAAGCTTGTTCCTTCACTCTTCTTTCTTAAAGAACGTTTAAAGAAGGGGAACTCATCGAACTTTCGACAAACAATTCAGGCATTTTAACTAACCTGTATATCTAAATAAAAAGCTATTTCAATATACAGTTCACAGTTAACCCTCTGTGAACAAAGCATGTACGCATATACAATCACTCTTCCAAAATGTATATCATAAAAATATACATCCCACGCTTTTTCCTTCTACTTTTGAACGTTTTTTCAATCAAGGTGTTAGTAACAAGAGATTCAAACGTTCGCGCATTGAAAAGATAAAAGACGGCAATAGGTCGTGAAGTAGTTCCGGTGTCCTCATAAAGCAGAACACGAAAACTAGACTTTTATATTTTCTAAATCGTTAAAAGGAATATGGAAAAAGAACAAAAAGACTTGATAGGCGATATCGTAAAGGCTTTTAAGAAGTATGCCGGAAACCAGGCATTGGTGATAAACGACAGAGCTTACACGTACGAACAACTATCGGCCAAGGTACATCAGATTGTGGTTCTGATGGCCGATAGGGAAGAAAAGGTAATAGGGATTGTAGCGGAAGACAGACTGGAAACGTATGCATCGATATTAGCCGTATTAATCAGCGGGAAAACATACGTTATACTACACCCGGCTTACCCCGCACAAAGAAACTTGAAAATAGCCGAAACGGCAGGCCTTCACTTGATATTGTATGCCGACAACCAAGTGTTGTTGAATCTGGGGAACGGAAACAAAGGAGACAATATACAGAAAAGTCCCAATCTGGGAGATAAGGATTCAGGAAACATACTTCAAGACAGTAAGAATCCGGAAAGCCACGATTTAGAAAGCAATGACCTGAGAAACATAAAGCAGGAAAGCAAAGACTTAGGAAACAAAAGTCAGAAAGACGAAAGCACTGGAAGCAGAAACCTGGGGAGCAAAGACTTTGAGTTTATACAGACCTCAGCGCTGCAACCCGCGGTTGCCTCCTTATCCTCACCCTTTAACGAGACACATGAATTCCCTACCAAGACGGATGAAAAAGAGAATGCCTATATTATCTTTACCTCCGGCAGCACCGGAGAGCCGAAAGGAGTTCCTATCTCCCGTAAGAACCTGAATGCCTTTTACCGCGCATACGGCCAATTGGGATGGGATTTGAATGAACACGACCGGATGTTACAAATGTTTGAGCTGACGTTCGATGTTTCTGTCGTTTCGTTCCTCTATCCCCTGACTTTAGGGGCGTGCATTTACACCGTATCGCCGGAGGGTGTGAAATATATCAATGTAATAGATATACTGGAAAAATACCGCCTCACCTTCGCGGCCGTGGCTCCCTCGCTGCTTCAGCTTCTATTGCCCTACTTCCCGGAGATACAGCTCCCGGAACTTAAACATTTGGTCGTAACGGCCGAAGCTTCTGATATAGAGCTTTTATCCGCTTTCAGAAAGTGTGCCCCCAACGCCCGCTTTATGAATCTATACGGCCCCACGGAAGGAACTATTTACTGTACGGCCTATCCCATTCCGGCCACCGCGTGCAAGCATCATCACGGCATGGCCGCTATCGGTAAGCCTTTCGACGGTATAGACACGCTCATTATGGACGAAGAGGGAAAGCCTCTGCCTGCGGGCGAAACGGGAGAGCTGTGGATTAGTGGCGACCAGATAATGGCGGGATATTGGAATGCACCGGACAAATCGAAGGAATGCCTCGTTCAAGTCCCTGACGGGAAGATTTATTACAGAACAGGCGACCTTTGCCGGAAGGATACCGATGGAGACATTATCTACTGCGGAAGAAAAGACTCGCAGATTAAACTTCAGGGATTCCGTATCGAACTCAGTGAAATAGAGCATGTAGCGAAGAGCTTCTTCCAAGGGAAATGCCGGGTGGTGGTTCTGCCCAAATACGGAGCGAACCACCAGTGCGAGCTGCATCTGGTTATCGAACACAGTGATGCGGACACGGCGCGTTTAAAGGAGTATATGCACAGCAAGCTGCCTTTCTACATGATACCGAAACAGATACACCAACTCCCCTCTTTCCCGCTGAACAACAGCAGCAAAACCGACAGAAAGAAAATACAAGAACTAATTTAGATAAAGATGGATACACAAACTATTTTAAATGAATTGAACCTGATATTTCAGGACGTTTTGAAAAGAGAACACATTGCGCTGACAAACGAAACCACCGCCCGGGATGTAGACGGATGGGATTCGCTGACAAATATGCAGTTAATCAGCCAAATAGAAAAGAAGTTCAATGTACGGTTCACGTTCAGGGACATTGTACGGCTAAAAAATGTAGGAGACATCTGCCAAGCTATTTTAACGAAAGCCCAATAACGTATGTCGTTCATATCGCTGAACTTTGTGCTGCTGTTTGCCTGTGCATTCATTTTGTACCACGTACTCCCGCACCGGTATAAGAAAGCTGTGTTACTAGCTGCCAGTTTTGTCTTTATCGGTTTCTACCATATCGCATTTCTGGCGATAGCTCTTTTTATATCGCTGGCAACCTTCTATCTAGGCAGATGGATGGGGCAGGCGAAACAGGAGAGAACAATCCAAAAAATCTATGTTTCGGGAGTCTGTTTCCTGATAACAAGTTGGCTGGCATCCCGATATGCCGACCTGCTTATAGATGCCCATTTCCTGTTTCCATTGGGTATTTCGTTCTATACCTTTCAGGCTATCTCTTATCTGACGGAAATCTATTGGCAGGAGGAGAAGCCGGAAAAGAACCTGACCGACTTCCTTGTATACATGCTCTTCTTTATGAAGTTCCTGTCGGGGCCTATCGAAAGAGCCGCAGACATGCTTCCCCAGTTGAAATCAGACAAGGCGGTGCGCTATAGTTCCATGACTTACGGAATGAAACTGATGGTGGTAGGCTTGGTCAAGAAATTGCTTCTGGCCGACTACATCGGTTCGTACATCGACGGCATTTTCAACTCGGTGCATACGGCCTCGGGAGTGCAACTGCTTATGGCCGGACTGCTCTATCCGATAGAATTGTACGCCGATTTCTCCGGTTATACCGATATGGCACTGGGAGGGGCACTGATGTTGGGATTCCGGCTGAGCCCCAACTTCAACCGTCCGTTTATTGCCCAAACCACGGCCGACTTCTGGAGGCGCTGGCACATGTCCCTTTCGTTCTGGGTAAGAGATTATTTGTATCTTCCGCTGGCTTCCAGCATGCGCGGATGGGGACAATGGGGTGTCTTTCTGAGTTTGACGCTGACATTTGTCGGGCTAGGCATCTGGCACGGAGCCGGATGGAACTTTGCCGTATACGGACTGATTCAGGGATTGATTATCTTTTATGAGATGAAGACGATGAACATCCGCAACAAAGTAAAGAAATGGATGGGCAACCCCTTATTTTCCACCCTTTCCATTATAAGGACTTATCTGCTGTTCGCCTTCTCCCTGATATTTTTCCGTGCAAGCTCCATTTCCGAAGCTTTCTATTATATACGGAACATCTCATTCGACGTGCATTACAGCTGGAAAGAAATCAGTATCGGCATGCCGGACCACAACTGCATTGTAGCAGGCAGTACCCTGATATTGATTCTGCTCTATGAGTACTTTATGTCCAAACGGGATTTGCTGGCAGCGCTGGAAAAACAGTCCACCGTAATAAGGTGGAGCGTTTACTATTTAATGGCCATTGCGTTTTTCACCTTAGGGCAATTCGATTCAGGCAGCTTTATATATTTACAATTCTGATGATGACACTGCAACTATGAGAAAGAAAAATAGTGAACGAAGCGCTGCTATGCGTTTCATTGCCAAACTCTTCCTGCTTTCCATTCCGTTCATAGCCATACTGGCGGTGTATGTATGGACAGACCCGTTTATGGTCTTAAAGTCGTACAAACGGTATGACCTGTCGCCGGTTCTATTAAACGAATCGTACGTAGGGTGGCAAACTTACCTGAACAACCGGGATTCCATTCCCATCGATTCATACATTCTAGGCAACTCCTGCACCATGGCTTATCCTTGCCACGAGTGGGAGAAGTACCTTTGCGGAGGCAGGGCAGTCCGCCTGTTTGGCAATGCCGAAAGTCTGCCGGCCATTACGCTAAAGTTACAGGCGCTGGACAAGGCCGATGCAAAAATAAACAACCTGCTTCTGATATTAGATAAAGAATCGTTATGGCGCGACCAGCTCCTGACGGGATACAGCAATGTGCTTCCTCCGGCTATCTCAGGCCTCAGCGAGTTCGACTTCCAGAAAAAGTTCTGCCAAGCCTTTCTCAGTCCGAATGTGTTGTTTTCCTATATCGATTACAGTCTGTTCCATACTTACCGCCCTTATATGAAAGGGGTTATCAACCCCTACGGGCCTATCCGCAATCCGGTAACGAACGACATCCGTAACCCCAGAGAAAAGATGATACAGGAAGAAGGGGAAATGTATTGGGAGAACAGAGCGGGAGAATTTCTTAAAAAGCAAGAGCCGGACTTTCGATGCGGAAAAGAAATCCTATCGCCGAAGGTTATCAGGGAACGGCAACAAGAGCTTCTGGAAGAGATAAAACAGGTATGCCAAAAACATCATACTTCCGTGAAAATCATTATCAGTCCGGATTATAACCAAGTCCGCATCCATCCGGAAGACGTTACATACCTGAAACAGATGTTCGGCGAGGGAAATGTATTCGATTTTACCGGCATCAACGAATATACCAACGACAAGCATAATTACTACGAAAAAGGACATTACAGGCCGTTGTTGGGAATCCGCCTGATGAAAGAAATCTATACATCTTCAATATAATAAACAGAGGGGGGGGTAATAGAACAGAACAGACTCTCCCCCTCTCTCACCGTCTTTTAAACACAGCTGTAAACATCCCATTCGTATGAGGGATGACAGAACAGACTCCCCCTCACGGCATGTATAGTACAACCTCGCAACGTTGATAGTGCAACCCCACAACGTTGATAGCGCAACCTCACAACGTTGATAGCGCAACCTCGCAACGTTGATAGCGCAACCTCACGACGTTGATAGCGCAACCTCACAACGTTGATAGCGCAACCTCACAGCATTTATAATACCCTGATTATAAGTCTATTCCTTTATTCTATTTTTTTCAAGAGAGAACCAGGTTATTGAGTGCAGGAACTCCTTATTTATTAAGTAAAAGCAACGCCGTAAAAGTAAAGTTTCCATTTAGCTGCCCCATAGCGACACGGCGAAAGGAGGAATATTCTTCATCCTCCTCTTCTCTCACCAATAGATTTGCCTATCTTTGCGAAACAAGAAAAGCAATTCCTTTATTCAACCGGCGTATAAATCAATCTTTTTATAGAAGTTTGCGAACCAAGAAAGAACTTCGCAACACGGAGATAACGCCCAACATATAAAAACAATCGAGATGGAAGAACCTAGAACCACTGATTTCATCAATCTGACAGCAGAGAACCTTGCCGAAGAGCATCTATGTTGCATTATCCGCAGTAAAAAGCTTCATCCAGGTATAGAGGCCAAACGGCAGTGGCTCTCCGACCGGCTGAAGGAAGGGCATGTTTTTAGAAAGCTGCATGCAAAGGCAACGGTTTTTATTGAATACGCTCCCCTCGAAACGGCATGGGTTCCCATTACGGGCGACAACTATTATTACATCTACTGTTTATGGGTGTTAGGTAACTGTAAAGGGCATGGGTACGGAAGACAACTGATGGAGTATTGCATAGCCGATGCCAAAAAGCAAGGTAAATCCGGTATCTGCATGCTTGGGGCAAAGAAACAGAAAGCGTGGCTCTCCGACCAGTCCTTTGCCATGAACTTTGGTTTCAAAGTAGTGGATTCCACAGAGAGCGGATACGATTTGCTGGCCCTTTCTTTTGACGGGACAACGCCTAAGTTTGCGGGAAATGCGAAAGAAGAACGCATTGAAAGTCAAGAGTTAGTTATTTACCACGACATGCAATGTCCTTATATTCCCCAATATATGGAAATGATAAAACAGTATTGCGAGGCGCACAAGGTTCCGGTAGATTTCAGAAAAGTGGATACGTTACAAAAAGCAAAAGAGCTGCCTTGCGTGTTCAACAACTGGGTTGTATTCTACAAAGGAAAATTCGAAACTGTGAACCTGTTGAGCACCGATTCGATAGAAAGGATACTGAAAAAGTGAGAAAGAAAGAGGACTGTTACGGAAGGTCTTATTCATTTCCTTCCGCAACAGCCCTTTCACTCAATTCTCTCTATAATATGTTATCTCTTAAAGCGCCTGATGCCATCTCGGGTCACCAATCTTGTAATAGTTGATGTCCTGATTCGAAATGGTAAAGTCGCCATTGGCAGCATCTTTAAAGCCCGGGTCGGTCACCTTGCCTCCGGTATCGTATACCTTACCTCCTGAAACAGAGCTGTCTATCAATGAGGTTGCATTGAAATAGTAGTTATCGGAGAGGATAACATTGTCTGTTTTTCCATCTTCGCTAAAGAATACATCCGTCACGTCTGATGAGAAGGCAAAGATATTCTTGCTTACATTACAAGTAAATGCCTGGTCGCCGGCGTTATTCGAACGAATATAGAACAATCCCTTACTGCTTGCTTTCACATCGTAGAAGGTATTGTTGGTTACATTGTAAACAGCTCCCACGCGTTTTGAAGTATAATCGAAACGAAGGAAGTCTTGTCCAGAACATGCCTGGTAAACAGTAGAATTCTGGAAGTTAAAGGTAGCAAAATGCACTTTCTTCTTCTGGAAGTCGACACCACGACCCGAGATGTTGGTCACCACGCAGTTATCGAATGTCATATCACCCAGATTTACATCCGTAGAAGCATCCGTTTCCAGCAACAGGTTCTTGTAAGTATCTATCTTACAACCTGAAACTTTCACATTCGAGCCCGAAGACATGTTGAGGACTGTAATAAACGCATTGTCTTTCGTTCCTACAAAGTTAAGGTCTGCAATCGATACATCTCCCGCCACATCCGTATCGATAGTAAAGCTGAGACCTGTGGTTACAGGTTTGGTAACCAAAGCCATCACAGAGCAAGGCACTTTCAGTGTAACGGCCATGGTGGGGAATACACTGCGTCCGTCCTCTCCCGGCAACAGACATACTTTATCTCCTGCTTCCAAGGCATCGAATATAGCTGTCAGTTCCTCTTGCGTTGCATCGGCATAGACCGGTTTGGCATCTCCCAAATCGATAATTGTAGTAAACGTAATAGTTCCGCGCGTTTTGGTTCCGCGAAGCAGATTTACAGTATAGGCTGTTTCCGGAGTCAAGCCTGTTAACACCACTTTTCCTTCCGCAATCTCCGTAGTAGTCAGGGCACGGCTTGCACCCGGAGTAACCTTTATGGTCTGTACATCCTCTCCGGCCGGCCAAGTAAGCGTTACTTCCGTAGCTTTCAACAGATTCAAGTCCAAATCGTGGAAGATTTGTTCCGCATCGGTCTTGAATGCTTTCTCCGCCCATTTCGACTCAGGTATAGACGCTCCGACAGCCTTCACGCGAACTGCATACTTTTCATCCCCTTCCAGTTTTGAGAAGGTAATGGTATTCGCCGTGCTCTGTTCCTCTTTCACCAAGGTACCGGTTTGCACCGTTTCGCCCATGTAAAGCTCCACCACGTAGCGCTCCGCTTTGTTAACCGTGTTCCAGTTGACTGTGGCATTTACCTGACTTCTTACCCTGACTTCCAGTCCCGTAGGTGAAAAGAGCCTGTCGTAAGAAACATCGGTAAGTTCTTCCAACACATCGGAGCACGACACGGCTACCAGGCACAAGATGGCTGCTCCGAACATATATAATGAATAAAATATCTTTTTCATAATTCGCTTCCTGCTTTAATCATTTATAATTGTAATCGTTCACAAGCATCCCGTTACTTGCATCAATAAATTTCTGCCAGATAGGCCAGAACTGGTAATCATCCGGATTATTTACATACAAGCCTTCTATCTTATCAGTCCATTTGGCATCTCCCGCCCAGGTTTTATTACTCTCATACTTCAACGCTGCGCCTTCGACATCAGTCTGTCCCAATTCCAAACCATACAGCACCAGGCTCTCTCCATCGTCAGCTGTTTTATAATAAATCTTATCAGGCAGGTTTTCGTATCTGCCGGTTTTATTGCACAGGTTCGTCAAATCCTCTTTAGCCTCTTCCAATTTCTTGCTTAGCAGGTTCCACCGGATTAAGTCGGCCTTACGAAGCATTTCTCCGCAGAATTCCAAACCTCTTTGTTCTACAATCGCATTGAAAAACGCATCACTACTTGCCGTAGCCTTATCCATATAAGCGGTTACCTCATCCTGCGGCAACGCACGGTCGAGAATCATCTTCAAATATTGCGCCGCGTTATTCGCTCCCTTCGGCCCTTCGAAATAATTGATTGCCTCGGCAGCCATTAGTAAGACGTCTGCATAACGCATGTAAATCCAGTTCACTCCGTCGTCGTTGGTCGATGTCACCCGGCGCTTCATCCACTCATAGCGGTATTTACCAAAATACCATTGGCTCATTTTATTGGGAACCTGCTTTCCGTCTTCCCAATAATAAGGCACGCAGGTTACATCCCGACGTAAGTCATTCGGACTATATGCATAGAAAGCGGTAGGGAGTGGTCCGTCTGTTCCACCTTTTGCCTGTCCGGTATAATTATCGGTAGTTTTATGCGGTACACCTAAGTCGAAAACTACACGGCCACGGCCTTCAGAGAAAGGAATCTCCCAGATAGATTCGTTACCGGCCGTTACATCTTCCTCGCACAAGCGGCGGAAGGTCTGTTCAAAGCTGCCCAATTGGTGGCAACCTTGCCGGATAATGCTCAAACATTCGTCTTTCGCTATCTGATACATTTTATCTTGCGACAAGCGCGGGTCTTTACTCAAACGAACGGTTCCGTCAGGACGTTGTCCGTAACCTCCGGCATACAGAGCCATGCGGGCACGCAACGCTTTGACAAACGATTTGTTTACACGTTCCACCGTTTTCGTTGTATTAGTTTCGTTAGGCCAAGCCACCAGGTTCGCAGCTTCTTCCAAATCGGCCAGCACACGGATAAAGATAGAGTCGCGGTCGGACTTTGCCAAATACATGGTTTCATCATTGACCGGATTAAAACGTGCCGGCACATCGCCCCACGCTCTGACCAGGTCGTTATAGAAGATGGCTCTCAATGTTAAAGACTCACCCAACAGCTGGGCCATTTCTTTGCTGTGCTCTACATCGCCGTACAGACGGAGGGCTTCAATACAGCGGTTGGCGCGTTCGATGCCTTCATAGAACTTAGCCCATGCATTATTGTCGGTATCCATCTGGCCATTGGTAGCAGTGGGACTGTAATTGCTGAGTTTCGCTTTATCATCGGCAGGTTTTTCTGTCGTATTGAACCATTCGAAATCCGTATTCATACCGTAGTACACAATAAAGCGTCCGCGATAGGAGTTTGTCTCCATAAAAGATTGCAATATACCCATCACAGCAGACTCCGCCAGTTCCGGAGTGGAGAAGATGACCTTATCTTCCATGGCCGACTTATTCGGCGCATCGAGCACATCTTCGAACAGCTTTTCGCAAGAAGTGCACACTCCTGCCAAAGCTATCATGAATAAGACTATATATTTTTTCATTGTATTCTTCATTTAGTTAAGATTAGAAACTCAGGTTAAGACCCACTACGATAGAACGGCTCTTCGGATAAGCGGAATAATCCACTCCCGGAGTCAGCTCGGTTTGACGGCGGGTAGAGACTTCCGGGTCTGCTCCGGAATAGTTAGTCCAACAGAACACATTGTAACCGGTTACATATACGCGCAAGTTTTGCAGTTTCATCTTATCCAGTATTTCTCTGGATAGCGTGTAACCCAACGTTAAAGTACCCAACCGCAGGAACGAACCGTCTTCAACAGCCCAGTCGGAGAATACATATTGCTTCATATAAGGCGACCACATGGTAGTGTTGGCATTCATCTCGGCCAGTTTCGCCGGGTCGTTACATAACGTTCCGTCCTCGTTCAGGTTTGTCCAGCGTTTACCACCCTCCATCTCGGTAATCATATTACGATATTTACTGCCGCCGGTAGTGGTATATTCAATCTTGTTGGCATTGTAGATGTCGTTGCCTACACTCCAGTTGAAGTTGGCCGTCAAATCAAAACCATACAAACGGGCATTAAGGCCGAAACCTCCGGTATGAATAGGATTGGCGTTACCAATTACTTCGCGGTCGTCTGTGGTGACCTTATTGTCATTGCCTACAATATCTTTCAGCTTCATAGAACCCGGACGAAGCGTTCCGATAACAGAAGAACAGTCCACCACACCTTCCTTCAAAATCCATTGTTTCTTTGTTTCATCATAGGATTCGAAATCGGACACTTCATAACGTCCGTCATGACGATAGCCGTACATTTGGCCTACTTGTCCGTTTACGGCTACCCAATAATCTGTGCCGATAGCGGTAGAGCCCCATCCGGTATCCGAACCGAAGTTGTTCATGATACCCAACGACTTAATCTTATTCTTGTTAAAGCCGATATTTGCGTTGAAACTCAAACCCACGTTTTTCTTTTCTATGGCTACCCAGTTAATAGAAGCTTCCAAACCTCTGTTCTGAGTCTTACCCATGTTGCGGTACTGGGAATCGTATCCGGTGCCCGATACCGGGAATCGAATCAGCAAATCCTTGGTGTCGTTCAGATAGACTTCAAAAGAACCATTCAACTTACCACCAAATAAGGTATAATCCAAACCTATGTTACGGGTTACAGTTGTTTCCCATTTCAAATTCGGGTTAGCCATTGTTTTGGAAGCCGACCAATAATTGTTCACACCGTTAATCCACGCGGTAGTACTTACTTCCCATGCCGGAAGAATAGAACCTGTAGGAATATTGTTGTTACCGGCCGTACCGTAACTTACACGCAACTTCAAATCATCCAGCCAGCTTTTTGTTCCTTCCATAAACGGTTCGGAAGAAATACGCCAGGCAACGGCTGCCGAAGGGAAGTATCCCCACTGATTGCCTTTGCCAAACTTGGAAGAACCGTCGGCACGATAAGTGGCGCTAAAGATATACTTGCTCTGGTAGTCGTAATTGACACGACCGAAGAACGAGAGCAGGATTTCATTCGGATTATAGAAATTCTTCGTTTCGTAGGCAACACCTGTATTAGACAGTTTAAAGCATTGGTCCGACGTATAGTTTTTCGGGAATCCGTGTACCGTATTGGTAAATACATTGGAACGGGTAATAATGTATTCCTGACCAAGCATGGCATTCAAGTGGTGGTCACTGTCTTTGCCAATCAGATTTTCGAAATTATAATTTACGGTATTCGTGTTACGGAATGTCTCCCGGTTGGTATCAGTAAAGACAACCGCCGGTTTTTCTTTGTTCTCGCTGGCCGGTGTATTCTTTACGTAATAGGTAGTTAATCCGTAGAAGCGTTTGTCGTCATTGTCATACGTATCGTAACCGAACTCTGTTTTCAGCTTGAAGTCTTTGAAAAGCTCCCAGGTAAAGCTACCTGCCAGGTTCCAGTTCGTACGGGTTTGCCGGCGGTCGGTATCGCGGATAGACTCCATCGGATTGTACAAGTTAAAGCTAGGGTCGGTATCTCCCGCATTCACGGTTTCATCCGACAGGCCTGCTACCGGAAACGGAGTATAGATAACCGCATGTTTCAAACGGGCATCGGACGAAGAGGTGGAACTCTGTTCATTCATACCACCACCCCAGACACGTGTTTTAGAGAAACGGGCGGAGAAGTCGAGCGTAATACGCTTTGTCGGTTTGGAGTTCAGTTTCAAGCTCAGGTTATCCCGCTTAAAGCTCGACATCTGCATGATGGCCTTATCGTCAATATGGTTGTAACTGAACGCAAACTTCATTTTATCGCCACCGCCATTAATGCTCAGGTTATGATTGAAAGTATGTCCTATACGACCGAAGATATACTTCTGCCAGTCATTGGTTTCTACATTATCATACAAATCCATATCCTGATAATTGCCAAAGAACTTGGTGTATTGTTCGGGATTAATTTCATCGGGCTTGTTGGCATCCAACATCGCCAGCTCGTATTGCCATTTGGCATAGTCGCTGGCCGAAAGTACATCTAACTTATCAGCCAGTTTCTTACTGGTGTAATAAGCGTTGTAATTCACACTGATTTTTCCCTCTTTACCGCTCTTCGTTGTAATAATGATTACGCCGTTTGCTCCGCGCGAACCATAAATAGCGGTAGAAGACGCGTCCTTCAGCACATCAATTGTTTCGATATCGGAAGTCGGGATATCGGAAATCGTACTCACCGGGAAACCATCTACGATATACAACGGTTCGTTACTCTGGGTAATAGAGCCACCGCCACGTACCCGAATCTTCATTTCGGCATCGGGGGAACCTTCGGTAGTGGTAATCTGTACGCCGGCCATCTTTCCTTGCAAGGCTTCCGTAGCCGAAGCCACCGGAACCACCGACAAAGCCTCAGCGCCTACCGAAGCCACTGAACCGGTAATGTCTTTACGTTTAGCTGTTCCATAACCAATTACGACGACCTCATCGAGTGTCTTCGTATCTTCCTTTAGCGTTACATTGACGGTAGCCTGATTCCCTACATGAATCTCTTGAGTGAGATATCCAATGTAGGAAACAACCAACACATCACTTGCTTTCACATTCTGCAATGTGTAATTGCCATCAAAATCTGTGATTGTACCATTGGTGGTGCCTTTCACCAGCACGTTTACACCAATCAAAGGTTCGCCTGCTACATCTTTCACCACTCCGGAAACCTTTTTCCCTTGTGCAAAAGCTGCCAGGCAAAGCATACCCATGAACATAATCATGAATAGCCTTCTTGACAGAAAGTTTAAATTCATAAGACTCGTGTTTTTATAGTATATAATTATGCATGACTTCTTATTCAAAAGAAGCTATGTAAACGAAATAACAATATTTTAATTACATTAAAAAGAATCTACCTATACACATTAAATATTATTAACGTGAAAAGGTCTGTTTTAGCACTATTAAACAACAATAAGTCTTTCATGATACCTGTTTCCTTCGCAATAAAACAAAATCGAGGGCTGTCAAAGAGTACAAGCACACTTTTCGCTAAGCTTTCAGTCGTATACTATCAGATTGTGAATCAATACTTTCTATACAAATTCTTTCGAGTCCTATCTTAGTAGCTTCGTTCCTATACAGAACAGGCACCAACTTTTTACATCCCTTTTCAACTATTTTTTCAATATAATCTTATTATCTTTACCATCCATGCAACATTTTACAGCTTTTATCCGTCTAATAGATAGAACAAAAGATTTTTAATTAATTTATCTATATACTTATGAAAAAGAAATTTTATTTATCCGTTTTACTTATGCTCACCATCCTGTCGACGTATGGTTGCATTTCTTCCATTTCGGGAGACCCTATAGTGGCAAGCGCAAACAAAATCACCAAGGACTTTAACACCGAAGACTTCCAACAAGTAGAATCCAATATTCCGGCACAAATCTATATTGTTCAGTCCGACAGCTATTCGGTCAGCGCATACGGACCCGACAACCTGATTCCTCTTTTAAAAATCTTTGTAAAAGGGAATACCCTTTACCTCAACGCTGACAAATCATGGAATCAGAAAATAAAATCAGGAAAGAAGCAGATAAGCATCCATATCTCCGTACCGAACTTAACCGCTATTACTCACAACGGGGTGGGCGATATACAGCTAAACAAACATGCTGAGTTCGACAACCTTACTATCAAATTAAAAGGAGTAGGTGACGTACTTTGCGAGGATATGGCCTGCAAACAACTGGAAGTCAACCTTACCGGAGTGGGCGATGTTAAACTAAAAGGCAACTCGGAATCGGCGTATTACAAAAACAGCGGCGTAGGGGATATCGAAGCCAAAGAAATGGCGGTATCCTCTCTTGCAGTGAAACATTCAGGAGTAGGAGACGTTGCTTGCCGCGCCGTTAAAGAGTTAGCAATCAATGCATCCGGTGTAGGCGATGTGGTTTATTACGGGAATCCGACTCTAAAGGATGTTCATAAAAGCAGTGTAGGAAAGATAAAGCATAAATAAATAATGCAATCGACCAATCCTATGGTTCTCATTACGGGATATTTTATGCAGTGAACTTCATAAACCCTCCAAGTTAACTTACTTGCTCCCCGAAACAAACTTCATGTGCCGGTGCAGTGAAGTTCGTTCATGAAAAGACAAATGCATGCTGTTTGGGAGGATTAGATTAGACGACATTACATACAAGGAACGCAGATTATCGCAAAAGCATTGCGTATAATCTGCGTTCTTTTATTAGTTAAAGTCGCTATGGACAGGAGTTGCCGAAAACGGCAGGAACCTGTCTATACAGAGCTATTTATTTCATCGTTACCGTTAACGGATTGCGAACCTTCTGGGCATATTCATCCAAATAGGTAGTCCACTTATCCATGGAATCCATACCGGCTTTGCTCCATCCCGAACCCCAGTAATATACATATTCGGAACCCGGATTATAATCGCTAATGCCCAATACATGTCCGAGGGCTCCGCCACGCTCTTCTTTGCTTTCTTTCTCAGAGAACAACGCCGCTTTGGCTTCTTTTACCGGAGCGGGGAATACAGCGCCTACGTAGATTTCGCCGTTATTGTTATTCACATTGTCGGTCAAATCCTGATAAGCTATATAGCCTCTCTCTGCGTCGGTTTTGTAAGCTTCCGGATTTTCCGGATGGATAACCAAACCTGCCGCAACCGGAGTTACGTTATTCAAATTCTGATAAGAAATAACCATCTTATTCAGGTGAGAACCTTTATCCAAAGAAAGGATACGTGTTTCCACTACATTTGAGTCTCCGTTTACTACCAATGGGTTATAAACCATCTTTACTTTGAAACGAAGCGGACCGTTGTCCAGGATTTCAAAATCTTTATAGCAATACGGGTAGATAATAGCTCCATTGCTATCCAACAACGCAGCCGTTCCGCCACCTAAGGTCGGACCTACTTTATAGCAATCCAAGCCGTTTCCATGGTCTACATGGTAACTTACCGATTTGTACAATTCATCGGCAGCCTTCGGGTCGGTCTTTTTCAGTTCGGCTATTTTCGCCATTGTTTCAGGATTCAACTCTCCTGCATAACGAGCTTCCACTACCATTTCGGGTACGTTCTTTGCCCATACGTCATAACCGAAAGCGCGCTCGCCTGTAGCTTGTAAAGCCGGTCCGTAAGTACGGAAAGCCACTTTATCATTTTCCCAGGCAATATCGTCCACGCGTTCAGGATACTGACGGCCGTATACACTGGTTTCTACCGATATCGGCGTTCCGGCCTGAATGGTGTAATCTACCGAAGCGTTTGCCCCTACCGTAGCAGGGAAGATGAGTTTACCATCGCTGGTTATCTGCGAAGGAACTTGCTGACCTTCAGGATTCAAGACCACTACTTCGGCCGTGTCGGGCAATTGAAGCTTCATCGTCAAATCGTCCATGGAAAGCTCTACCATCTCATCGGTCCGGTTCAAATCGGTGGAGTTTGCCACCGTAACGGTAACCGCCTGTTTCTGTGCACAAGAGCAGACCATTAACAGGGCTGCAACCCATATAAAACATTTCTTCATGGTTCCGGTTATTTAGGTTGTTTACCGATATAAGCCAAGATACCACCATCTACATAAAGGATGTGTCCGTTGACAGCATTCGATGCTTCGGAAGCCAAGAATACGGCAGGGCCAGTGAGCTCTTCAGCCTGCAACCAACGTCCGGCCGGAGTTTTTGCACAAATGAACGAATCGAACGGATGACGAGAACCATCCGGCTGAGGTTCGCGCAAGGGAGCTGTTTGCGGAGTAGCAATGTAACCCGGGCCAATGCCGTTACACTGAATGTTGTATTCGCCATATTCAGAGCAGATATTGCGGGTCAACATCTTCAAGCCACCTTTAGCTGCGGCATAAGCCGATACGGTTTCACGACCCAACTCAGACATCATAGAGCAGATGTTGATGATTTTTCCATGACCTTTCTTCATCATTGCCGGCAATACGGCTTTAGATACAATAAACGGAGCGTTCAAGTCGATATCGATAACCTTACGGAAATCTGCCGCTTCCATTTCGTGCATCGGTACACGACGGATGATGCCGGCGTTGTTTACCAGAATATCCACTGAGCCGACTTCTTTTTCGATAGTCGCAATCATTGCCTGTACAGCAGGTTCGTCGGTCACATCGCATACATAACCGTGTGCTTTGATGCCTTTTGCTTCGTAAGCAGCCAAACCTTTATTGACCAACTCCTGGTTGATGTCGTTAAAACAGATGGTAGCTCCTTGTTCAGCAAAAGCTGAAGCGATAGCAAAACCAATACCGTAAGAAGCTCCTGTTACAAGGGCTACTTTACCTTCCAATGAAAAATTCAAATAAGGATTCATAAATCTTTTATTTTTTATGTTAAGTTATCTATTGTAAAAGAGAGGGAGAGGCAGCGCTTTGCCACACCCTGTAGAATGAAGGAGGTAAAGGAGTACTTCATACGGTTCTCACTTTACCTCCCTATCTTCTTTTGCTTTCTTTATTATTTCAAATCGGTAATTAAAGAGAAGTCCTGGTCTCCATAATCAAGGTTTTCGCCACCCATACCCCAAATGAAAGTATAGTTGTGCGTAGCGGCTGCGCTATGGATAGACCATTCGGGAGAAAGAACGGCTTGGTCGCCTTTCATCCACAAGTGACGGGTTTCGTCTACCTCGCCCATAAAGTGGCATACGGCTTGGTCTTCAGGTACTTCGAAATAGAAATAGGCTTCCATACGACGGCTGTGTACATGAGCCGGCATCGTGTTCCATACAGAACCCGGTTTCAACTCGGTCATCCCCATTTGAAGCTGGCAGGTAGGTAACACTTGGTTCACAATCATCTTATTGATAACACGGTGGTTAGAGCCTTCCAAAGAACCCATTTCCACGCTGATGGCATCTGCTTTCGAGATTTTCTTATCAGGATAATTGCAATGTGCTGTGGTGGAGTTGATATAGAACTTAGCCGGATTCTTGGCGTCTTTGCTTTCGAACGTAATTTCTCTATCGCCCGAGCCCAAATAAAGAGCTTCTTTATAATCTAATTCGAACACGGCATCGCCGGCTTTCACTACACCCGGTCCGCCAACGTTGAACATACCGATTTCACGACGGGTGGTAAAATAAGGAGCTTTCAACGGGTCGATTGCTTCCAGTTTCAACACTTCCTTTACAGGCATGGCTCCGGCTACAATCATACGGTCGTACATAGAATAAACCATGTTTACTTCGTCTGCGGCAAAAACGGTCTCAATTAAAAAGTCGCGACGGATTCTTGTGGTATCGTAGCTTTTCGCATCTTCGGGATGCGCAGCATAACGAATTTCATAATTTGTTTTCATAATCTTCTTAGTTGTTATTTAATTATCTGATAATCTATAATGGGATAAGCAAAGATAGGATTTTTGTTACGGAATAACAATTATTTAGAAGTATTTAATAAAAAGACGAACGGATTTCATTGTCAGTGATGGTATTCTTTGAATTTCCGTTAAATACTTTGACTACCCGTACCTATTGCCAAGGCAAAGTAAATGTGCCAAGGCTCCATTTGCAAACGTGATGCCGTATGGGACTGCTTTAGTGGTGTGCGAAGTGACGTTTTCCCTTGTGTGAAGCAATGTTTCAGAGAGTGGATAGCGGTGTACTTCCGCTTGTCGACCCCGTAGGCCTGGCTAATGTCGTTAGCCAGGCCTGCGAAGTGGCAGGGTAAAAAAGGGGTTCCTTATTTATTCAGGCGCCAAGTGGCTCCGTCTTTCGTATCTTTAATTTCAAAACCCAGAGCGGTGAGCTCATCACGGATTTTATCGCTGGTAGCCCAGTCTTTGTTGGCTTTAGCTATCATGCGTTGTTCCAGTAACATATCCACCACTTTACCAAAGGACTCTTCGCGCGCGGCATCGGACACATGCTCTTCTTTCAGACCCAAGATTTCGAACATAAACAGATGGAATACGCTTTTCAGTTCTTCCAAATCTTCGGCGCTAATTGTTGCCTTCTTATCGAGCACGGTATTAATGATGCGGCATCCTTCGAATAAATGGGCTATCACGATGGGCGAGTTCAGGTCGTCATTCAGGGCTTCATAGCACTTTGCACGCAGCGACTTTACCTCTACCGTTGAAGTGGCGGAGGGTTGTATGCGTTCGAGATTGCTTACGGCTTCGGTCAGACGTTCCAGCCCTTTCTCTGCCGCCTGCAACGCCTCATTGCTGAAGTCGACCGTACTGCGGTAGTGCGCTTGCAGAATAAAGAAACGAATCGTCATCGGGCTGTATGCCTGGGCGAGCAACTTATGCGTTCCGCTAAAGAATTCGTCCAGCGTAATAAAGTTACCCAGACTCTTTCCCATCTTCGTGCCGTTAATGGTTATCATATTGTTGTGCATCCAATAATGTACCATATCGTCTCCTTGCGAAGCGACGCTCTGCGCTATCTCGCACTCATGATGCGGGAATACGAGGTCCATGCCTCCGCCGTGTATATCGAAATGGGCGCCCAGGTATTTGCGTCCCATAGCCGTACATTCGCAGTGCCAACCGGGGAATCCTACACTCCACGGGCTCGGCCATCGCATGATATGTTCCGGCTGGGCACACTTCCACAAGGCAAAGTCGGCGGGATTATGTTTCTCCTGCTGTCCGTCCAATTCGCGGGTTGTATTCAGCACATCGTCCAGATTTCTTCCGGAGAGCTTTCCGTAATGATGGTCTTTATTGTATTTGGCCACATCGAAATAAACAGAGCCTTCGCTGACGTACGCATAGCCGTTGTCCAGAATCTCTTTGACCAATTCTATCTGTTCGATAATGTGTCCCGAGGCATGCGGTTCGATGCTGGGAGAGAGCACATTCAGCGCTTCCATCGCTTTATGATAGCGATTCAGGTAGTATTGCACCACTTCCATCGGCTCCAGCTGTTCAAGGCGGGCCTTTTTAGCAATCTTATCTTCCCCCTCGTCGGCATCATGTTCCAGATGGCCCACATCGGTAATATTGCGTACGTAGCGTACTTTATACCCTATATGTGTTAAATAACGGAATAGCAAATCGAAAGTAATAGCCGGGCGGGCATGGCCCAAATGGGCATCACCGTATACAGTAGGCCCGCAAACGTACATGCCTACATGCGGAGCGTGCAGGGGGATAAATTCCTCTTTCTTCCGCGACAAGGTATTGTAAATAATCAGTTTCTGTTCCATACTTTATCTATAACATTTTATTTTCAAGTTCCATCTCCGGCGAAGGCAACGGTTTAAAGTTCCGGCTAAAGTTTCTTCCTGAAAAGAGTGGAGCAACATTGCCCTCCTTTTTGCCAAAACAACAAGCAAACGAAAGCAAAGGAGGTATCGAACTTTGTCCGGTTGCCAGGCCGAATATCGTCTAGTTTGCATTTCCTGCAAAGACAGCCACAAATCAAAGCGTACTATCGCACTTGCTCGTAATAGATTGCTTCCTAATATCGTAATGTTGGTTTCTATACGTTGCATAAACGAACGAAACGTATCCCAGACAGGCTTGCTTATGATGCCGAATACCGTCTAGTTTCGCTTTTCTGTGCAAAGATATTGAAAATACCAATAGCTTGTATCTATTTCTTGAATAATTACGCCACAGTTATATTCTATCGCTTTACATAGGCCACTATCTAGTTCCGAGTAAGCTAAATTTACCTTACTAAGCCTGCAGCAGTATAGTCGTATTCCGACTTCGGAGGAATACCCAGCATAAGATTGGCTTCCTGCGCTACGGTACTGCGACCGGACACCCTGTCCGGTTCAATATTCCAAGATTTTTCCTCCCCGTCCAGTCTGCTTTCCGCTCTTTCCTTTTTATCGTATAAACCGCTATTCTTCAGTCTTATCACTACATTTTATGCTTCGTTTCAATTTTAATTCTTATCTTTGCAAAAAATATTTAGCCAATCATGACCTTAAATTTATTTTGTAAAGATTCCGTTATACGTCGGCAGAGCATTCTTTTATTTGTCTGTATTGCATGTTTACTTCCGGTTCGGGCTCACAACAACCAGACATTGAATGCCAAAAACGACTATCTGCTGATTATCAACACTTACACCTCGGATGCGCCGTGGAGCAACGCAATCATCGAACCGGTTCAGAAATGGGTGTCTGCCGGGCGCAATGTCGCCGTTTTTGTTGAACACCTTAATATGCTTATCGTAAACGACAGCACAGAGTTCGGTCTGCTGAAGGATGCTTTTTTCAAGAAATATTCGGACAAGGCTCCCAAAGGCGTGTTATTGCTTGGAAACTCGACGGTACTGCTGCGCGATGAAATCCGCACCCGTTGGGGGAATGTTCCTATGGTTCTGTGTGCGGAAGAGGAGTATTTCGGTCCCGATGAGGCTTATATTTATAAACGTCCGATTCCGAAAGAGAAGCGGGTGCCGCTTTCGACGCTCACGGATAAATATAATTTAACGGTTCTGCAAACCAAGATGTTCCCACGGGAAAACATCGACTTATTGCAACAGATGATACCTGGGCTGAAGGAGGTCTTGCTGATTGGAGACGGCCGCTATGTCAATCAGCAACTTGACTACGACATGAGGCGCTTGATAGCACAAGAATATCCCGGATTGAAATACAGGTTCCTTTCGGCTGCAGATACTTCTTTGGAAGAATTGATGTCCTTACTGGAAAACATCAATCCGGCTGAGACCGGAGTGCTTTTTTCCTCGTGGTTCCGACAATCGAACATTGCCGGAAGCGCTGTGCTCAATGCCAATTCATTTCGAGTGATTGCCAATCTGCCTATTCCTGTCTTCGCACTGAAAAGTTCCGTCATGAACAACAGCGGCATGGTAGGAGGCTGCTTTTACGATGAGACGGATTTCGAAAACAATTTACGAAAGGCCCTTCTGTCGGTCCTGGCAAACACCTCTCCCCTCCGGGAAACACCGTTCTTCATACCTGAAAAGGCTGTTCCCACCTTCAATTATCCTTCGCTCTTGTTGAAGGGTTTCTCCGTGGACCAATGTCCGCCGGGCAGCCTGTTTCTCGAACGACCCGAAACTTTTTACCAACAGCACCGGATTTTAATTATCGCAAGCGGGATTTTACTTGTGACGTTACTGATTTTTGGATTCTTATACCACCGCATCCGGACCTTGAAAATGCTCAACCAGGCGCAGCTGCGGGAATTTGAAACCACCAGAGAGTTGACCAACCTTTTTGACAACATGCCGGTGGCCTATATGAAAGCGGAACTGTTGTACAATGCATCCGGAGAACTTGTTGATATGGAAATATGCCGGACCAATGAGCGTTTTATGAAGGACTTTGTCCGAGATGCAGCGTCAGACAGCTATCTGGGAAGCGACCTTTTCGGCGAGGATTTGACGTTATCCCTGCGCCTTGCGGAGTTGGCGGATACCGAAAAACGAGCTGTTATCTATACGCAATACTTTTCCGGGTCGGGGTTCTATCAGAATGTCGTGGTAACTCCCGCCACGCAGGCAGGTTATGTAGATACTTATTATGTCAACACAACGGAGTTGCATAAAGCCCAGCAGCAACTCGACGATACGAATCACAAGCTGGCTATGGCGCTCGATGTGGCCAGCATCGTGCCATGGAACTGGAATCTGCGCGAGCACAAGATTCTCTGCGATGTAAACAGGCCTATCGAATTAAGCGATATCGGACATTCCGTCAGCGAGGAAAAGCTGTCGGTTCCGGATACGGAATATTTTTCTAAAATACATAAGGAAGACCGGAAACGGGTTGAATGTGCGTATAGCGATTTGATTGAGGGGCGTACGAACAAAGTACGCGAAGAGTTCCGGGTTGTCTCGCACGAAAATTCGAGATACCGGATAGATTGGGTGGAAGCACAGGCAGTCGTGGAGAAACGCGATGAAAAGGGAAATCCGCTTACGTTGGTCGGCTCCTCGCAAGTTATTACCCAACGTAAGAAAATGGAGCAGGATTTAATTGACGCACGTGACAAGGCTGAAGAATCGAACCGGCTCAAATCGGCATTCCTGGCCAATATGAGCCATGAAATACGTACTCCTCTGAATGCTATTGTCGGTTTTGCCGGACTGCTCAATTCGACGGATGAAACTGAAGAGCGGGAGGAGTATGTCAAAATTATCGAGAATAACAACGAACTGCTGCTTCAGTTGATTGGTGACATCCTCGACCTGTCGAAAATTGAAGCCGGTACACTGGAATTCGTCGAAGCCCCCGTCGATGTAAATGACTTACTCGAAGAAACAACAAGGTCTCTGCAATTACGAGCCGAAACAAAGGGGTTGAAAGTAGAATTTAAAGACCGCCTGCCGGAATGTACGATTCTAACGGATCGCAATCGGCTACTCGATGCAGGAAGACGGATTGCTCCGTTTTTATGTCACTGACACCGGATGCGGAATTGCTCCGGAGAAGCAGGCGGATATTTTCTCCCGCTTCGTTAAGTTAAACAGTTTTGTTCAGGGTACGGGACTGGGCTTGTCAATTTGCAAAACAATCGTAAACCGAATGGGCGGCGAGATTGGTGTGAAATCCGAAGAGGGAAAGGGCTCCACTTTCTGGTTTACGATTCGCAACGTTCCTGCCGAACAGAATAAGAAAAAGAAGAAGATTCGGGAAAATGCGCTTCAGCCTGTAGCCAAAGACCAGATTACGATTCTCATTGCCGAAGACAACATAAGCAATTTCAAATTATTCGAGACGATTCTTAAAAAAGATTACCACATTCTTCACGCATGGAATGGGCAGGAAGCCGTGGAATTATTCAAAGCTCACAGGCCACATATCGTATTGATGGATGTGAATATGCCTGTAATGGACGGCTACGAAGCAACGACCGAGATACGCAAAATTTCGGCGGATATCCCCATTCTCGCCATCACGGCTTATGCCTACGCTTCCGATGAGCAGCGCATTCTAAGCCACGGATTCGATGGATATGCCGCGAAGCCTATCAACCCTAAAATATTAAGGTCGAAGATTATTGATTTGCTCAGCGCAAGGATAATATTGATGTAAAGCAGGTATTCGTTTGCATCAGTTTTTCTGATTTATAGGATGTCAACGGACTTTAGCAACCGTACATCCTGTATATCAGCAATGAAAATAGATAAGGAGTTGGAAATACAAACAATTCATACAAGAGACAGAAGTACCAATACTGAAGTTTCATGGACTTAAACATTGTTTCGTAATAACTCATTGTATTGAAAGCAAATGCGACTACAAGACTGTTAGCGTTATATATGAGGGTACTCGAACATTAGTACCACGCCAAATCAGTATGTCCACCTGAATATGGAGCAAAAAAGAGATGTATGTTTCTTATCCGTGGCAAAGAGAACAAGGCTTCGCCCGAATAACTGATAAACTGTTCGTTTTTTACCGAATCATTATAATTTAAGACGCCGGGCAAGTATCCTATTCGGAATGAACAGCAGTCTCCGGATTTTCCTGCATATACCAACGGCTCCAATCCACATATTCAATAACCCCCGGCATAATGGTTTGTTCAACCTCTTCATCAGAAATGCGCTTAATCAACTTGGCAGGTACTCCGCCCCAGATTTCCTTCGGGCCGACTTGGGTATTTTTCAGCACCAGTGCACCGGCGGCAATAATGGCGCCCCTACCAATGTGGCAATTGTCGAGCAAGGTAGCGCCCATGCCTATCAGTGCTTTATCTTCTATCTTAGCGCCATGCACCGTTGCGTTATGTCCAATGGTTACCTCGTTGCCTATTTCAATATCCCCTATCCCGGGCGTGGTATGCAAAACGGCACAATCTTGTACATTGACGCGCGAACCGATACGAATCCGTTCCATATCGCCCCGAATCACCGCGCTATACCATACACTGCACTCGTCGCCCATTACCACATCGCCTACAACGGCCGCCGTTTCTGCCACATAGCAGTTCTTGCCCAACTGTGGCTCCATTCCTTTTATCGATTTAATCATTTATCTGTGCTATTTTTTTAAGTTCATATCAGCAACCTTCTTCCTCTATTAAACAAAGAATACGGCAAACTGATTTCTTTTCCGTCTCAATTTCCGATAGCAAATTTAAAGTATTGTACCTGAATTTCAAACCTTTTCCAACTATCTTTTACGAAAGGAACGAAAAAGAATCCCCGCCACCAAACAGGAAGTTTATTTGGTATCCGGACAAAGTCTATCAGACACCAGTAACTCAAGTATTTTTACCTTCAAGTAAAGTAGATAGCGCAACGTTGCAACGTTGATAGCGCAACCTCACGATGTAGATAGCGCAATCTCGCAACGTTCTACTATCAACGTTGCAACGTTGCGCTATCAAACTCAATACACTGATTCACAGACACTAAAAAGACATATAAGCAGAGATTAGGAATAAACCTTTGTCAACATTATTCCATACCGTCCATTCTTCTATGCAGAAATCAATGGCTATACATTGCAAAAGAATGCCGAACGTAGCTTATTCCGGCTTCTCTAATACTGAAAAGCAACATTACGGAAAGCCATTTTCCCACATTAAGAGTTAGCGCTCGCCACATTAAGAGTTATTTCTGTAACATTAAGAGTTATTTTTATAACTAACTATGTTATTCCTGGCGGCATTATATATATAATAAGGAGAAAAACATCGCCTCTCCACACAGAGTGCATCGCCTTCATGCAAAAGTAGATGCCGAAAGCGTGTTCCTATATAAGTACATAAAAAAAGCGCCGCACCAACTAAATGGGCGACGCCTTAATTCTTTCAGCTTCGTAAATTACTTACGCAAACCAAGTGCTTTTACAATCGCACGATATCTTTCGATATCACGGTCTTTCAGGTAGTTCAACAACGCGCGGCGTTTTCCTACCAATGTAGTTAAAGCTCTTTCTGTGCTATAATCTTTACGGTTCACTTTCAGGTGCTCCGTCAAATGGGAGATACGGTATGAGAACAATGCTATCTGAGCCTCAGGTGAGCCAGTATCAGTGTTAGACTTTCCGTATTGTCCAAAGATTTCTTTCTTTTTTGCTGGATCTAAATACATACGTTTTTTAATTAATTTGTATATTAAACTTTCTTTAGCGGCTGCAAAGATAGAGATTCTTTTTTGATACACAATGATTTTTCAAATATTTTATTGTAACTTTGCCCCCAAATTATAGGTATAGTATGCAGAATATTAGAAACATCGCAATCATCGCACACGTCGACCATGGAAAAACAACACTTGTCGACAAGATGATGCTGGCCGGACATCTGTTCCGGAATGACCAGACAAATGGAGAATTGGTTTTGGATAACAATGACTTGGAACGCGAACGAGGGATAACGATTCTTTCGAAAAACGTTTCCATCAATTACAAAGATACTAAAATTAATATTATCGATACTCCGGGACACGCCGACTTCGGCGGTGAGGTAGAACGTGTGTTGAACATGGCCGACGGATGCATCCTGTTAGTAGATGCTTTCGAAGGACCGATGCCGCAAACGCGTTTCGTACTTCAAAAAGCATTGCAAATCGGATTGAAGCCTATCGTTGTAGTAAACAAGGTGGATAAACCCAATTGCCGCCCGGAAGAGGTATACGAAATGGTATTCGACCTGATGTTCAGCCTCAACGCAACGGAAGACCAGCTGGACTTCCCCGTGCTCTACGGCTCGGCCAAAAACAACTGGATGGGCGAAGATTGGAAGACTCCAACCGATACCATCACCCCGTTGCTGGACGCTATCGTAAAATACATTCCGGCGCCAAAACAACTCGAAGGCACCCCGCAGATGCTTATCACATCACTCGACTTCTCGTCCTACACCGGACGTATTGCAGTGGGACGCGTACACCGCGGTACACTCACCGAAGGAATGAACGTGACCTTAGCGCACCGCGACGGTAGCATGGTAAAATCTAAAATCAAAGAACTCCATACCTTCGAAGGATTAGGACGTAAGAAAACCGCTTCCGTATCTTCCGGAGACATCTGCGCTATTGTAGGTATCGAAGGTTTCGAGATTGGCGACACCATTTGCGACTTCGAAAATCCGGAGCCACTGCCGCCTATCGCCATCGACGAACCCACCATGAGCATGCTGTTCGCCATCAACGATTCTCCGTTCTTCGGCAAAGAAGGCAAATATGTCACTTCACGCCATATACAGGAACGTCTGACCAAAGAGCTGGACAAAAACCTGGCACTGCGCGTACGTAAAAGTGAAGAAGACGGCAAATGGGTGGTATCAGGACGTGGTGTATTACATCTCTCGGTATTGATTGAAACCATGCGCCGCGAAGGATACGAGTTGCAAGTAGGCCAGCCGCAAGTTATTTTCAAAGAGATAGACGGTGTACGGTGCGAACCGATTGAGGAACTCACCATCAGCGTACCCGAAGAATTCTCCAGCAAGATGATTGATATGGTAACACGCCGTAAAGGAGAAATGTCCTCTATGGAAACACAGGGCGACCGGGTGAACATTGAGTTCAACATTCCATCGCGAGGCATCATTGGTCTGCGTACCAACGTGCTGACCGCCTCACAAGGAGAAGCCATCATGGCACACCGCTTTAAAGAATACCAACCGTACAAAGGCGAAATAGACCGCCGTACCAACGGCTCCATCATTGCCATGGAAGGCGGAACAGCTTTCGCTTACGCGATAGACAAGCTACAGGACAGAGGTAAATTCTTTATTTACCCGCAAGATGAAGTGTATGCCGGACAGGTAGTAGGAGAGCATGTTCATGAAAACGACTTGGTGGTAAACGTAACCAAGAGCAAGAAGCTGACCAACATGCGTGCTTCCGGTTCTGACGACAAAGCCCGCATCATTCCTCCCATCGTATTCTCTTTGGAAGAGGCGTTGGAATATATTAAGGAAGACGAATATGTAGAAGTCACTCCGAAGAGCATGCGTATGCGTAAAATCATTCTGGACGAGAATGAACGTAAACGTGCCAACCGCAGCTAAAAAGTTCACCTATTATATAAGTAAAAGAAGAGGCCGTTCATGAGTTTGAACGGCTTTTTCTATATAACAACATATTGCATATACCAAATAGACCACCATATCCATCCTCCGATACAGATGCGAAGTCGCATCCGTTATTTCAGCTCCTATAATAAACTCTTAGCTAACTGAAAAAGCACCCTTATCAGCAACAAAAAGCCTTATCACTCTAAAACAGAGATTGATAAGGCTTCCTTATTTTATATTTCTAAGTTATGCAAAGATAGCTTTTTTTAATCTGGAGATTTAAAAAGGAGCTGTCTTACCCGTAAGTAGACAGCCCCTTCCCTATTCGTTTCTATTTAGTTCTTACGGTTGCGCTACCTGCTCACCATTGACTTCCACATTTTCCAGTTTCAAATCCACCACATTCTCCATCTGCATGGCTTTAGGCGCTTTCTTCACTTTGATATTGCGCAATGTGATATCATAAAGTTTGGCTTCGGGTATACCGTTAGCCATTAATGCCACGCTATCCACCCGATTACAAGTCACATCCTCAATGGTGATATGACGGAACTTGGTAGGATAGTTGCCTCCCCGGTAACCATGATAGTCGGTACGGAAATTCACTACAGCCCACAAACAAACATCAGCTTCAATACGGCGCATGTTCAGGTTCTCGAAATAACCGCCACGGTCGAGGTTCGACTTGAAATAAATACCGTTGCGACAACTGTCTATCTTACAATCCTCAATATAAATATTCCGTACACCGCCGGACATTTCACTGCCGATAGTAATGGCCCAACGTGCAAAATGACAATCACGAATAATCACATTCTCCGTAGCCTGACCGATACGCCAACCGTCCTGGTCGCGGCCTGACTTGATAGCAATGCCATCATCGCCCACATTAAAATCCATGCCTTCAATCAACACATTGGTAGACGATTCAGGGTCGCAACCATCATTATTATAATTATTGCTGTCGATATAGACATTACGAACCGTTACATTATCGCAAAATACCGGATGGATAATCCAGAACGGAGAATCATAGATTTTCACGTCTTCCACCAACACTCGCTTGCAACCATAAAACTGAATCATACAGGGACGCAGATAGTGTCCTTCTCCAAATACCCGTTTATACACCGGAATGGAATCGATACCCATCTGGCGAAGGGTATTCATAGCAGGACCTTGTTTTGCATGCCAGCCATTGAACGTGGCAGCGCCGTTACCATCGAGAGTTCCCTTACCGGTAAGCGCTACATTGTTACATTGATAAGCATAAATAAAAGGTGAATAGTTAAAGCATTCGGTTCCTTCCCATTTAGTAAGTACCATAGGTAAATAATCGGAAGGTTCGGTAGAAAATTCCAGCCGAGCGCCTTCGTCAATGCAAAGGTTGACATTACTCTTCAAGTGGATGCTCCCTTTTATAAAATAATTGCCGGCAGGAACCAACACCGTTCCACCGCCATTGGCATTACAAAGATTAATCGCCTCCAAAATAGCCGGTCGGCTGTCGAAAGTCGTGTCGTTCTTCGCTCCGTAATTCATCACATTATATACCGTATCGGGAAATACAGGAGATACAATGTTTTGCAAAATAGCAGGCACTTTAGCCCATTCTCCACTCTCCGTTTCAGTTGAAACCGGCTTTGTGCAACAAGCTCCCCATAGCAATGGAAACAGACACAAAAAGATTGC
>ERZ836877.953-NODE-953-length-46867-cov-5.013821_pt1 | contig 46867 bp, 33 predicted proteins | sample MGYA00519469_ERZ836877 | MGnify/ENA primary metagenome ERZ836877 (study PRJEB31850, sample SAMEA3708809) | human gut metagenome | biome: human gut; feature: human-associated habitat; material: faeces | place: China | collected 2014 ...
GTGGTGGGATAAGACACCCGATATCGACCGGCATACAGAAATCTTCCCGATTCCGTTCAAGGCTCTCCAGGCAAATCCCCGTCTGGTACAGAATCCCGGTTATTAACTTTTCTTTACTTAAGACATGAACAATAAAATATCACCGATATTCGCAATCCTGCTTGCCGCGGGTGCGTTGACATCCTGTGAGGGGGAAAAGGATCTTATCGTATCCGATGTGAAAAGCCCCATACATACGGAAACTCTATATCTTGTGGGAGACGCGGCTCCTACGGGATGGTCGTTCGAGGATCCGACACCGATGCAGTGTTCGGAAACGGATCCTTATGTATTCGTATACACCGGGCAGCTGCATGAGGGAGAATTCAAGGTAAGTCTTGCCCCTACCTCAAGTCTGGACGTCGACTTCATCCGTCCCTTGTATTACGGGCAGGAAATCGGAGTGGATCCTCTGGATAATGTAAAATTCCAGATGCACGCCGATAATCCCGATGAAAAATGGCTTGTCGTGGCCAACGGCACCTACACCCTCACGTTCAATCTCCGTGACTGGACGTTAAGTACGGAATATCTCGGAGAATTCATCCAGCCCGAGGTCAAGCCGATTGAAACGGAGACACTGTATATTGTAGGGTCGGCCACCTCCAATGGCTGGAATGTATGGAGTGCCCCGGAAACTGTGAAGAAAAGCAAATATATATTCGAATATGAATGCTGGCTGAACGAAGGCGAGTTGCGCGCCACCACCAAGAGGGCCTGGGGCTATCATATCCGGCCGGTCACCGACCATGTGGAAGTGGGGGAAAACGGCGTGGCCGATGAAAACTTCATGTACGTATGGGATCCCGACATCAACTGGTTAGTGACGGCTGCCGGCAATTATCATCTTACATTCGATCTGGAGCACTGGACCTTCAAGGCGGAATTTCTGGGAGGTGAAAATCCTCAGCCTGATATCAAGACGCCCATACAGACCGACAATCTATGGCTCATAGGTGACGCCACGCCCACCGGATGGGTTCAGTGGGGCGAAAATCCCGACAGTTCGGCTCCTCTGAAACGTCTGGGCGAGTATATATTCCAATATGAAGGGCAACTGACGGAAGGAGAACTCCGTGCCACTCCACACTATGGCTGGGGCGCACACATCAGGCCGCTGAAGCAACATGAGGAAATAGGCGTGAACGGCGTGGCGGACAAGAACTTCATGTATGTGGCCGAACCCGACATCAACTGGTACGTGACCAAGGAGGGCTACTACCGCATCACGTTCGACCTTGAGAACTATACGATTTCAGCCGAATATCTTGAAAACGGCCCCGGAACCTCCCCCCAGGACCCGATAGAAACCCCTACTCTGTTCATGGTCGGAGACGCCACATTAAATGGATGGGACGGAAACGGAATGACAGCATTGACAAGGAGCGGCGCGGACGGTTACGTATTCACCTATGAAGGCAATCTCTATACCGGTGAATTCAAGCTCTATCCCAAAAACGGACCGGAATATCCCGGATGGGCGGCAATAAGGCCGAAAGGAGCAAACGCGCCGGTCGATAAGTCAGGTATATCAGACACGGAGTTTGATTATTCCGAGAGCCCGGATTATAAATGGGTGGTAAAGGATGCCGGGAAATATCGTCTGCAGTTCAATCTGCGGAACCGGACCATGAGCTGCACTTATATGGGTCCGCTCGAAGGACTCGAAATGCACATCACACCCATCGAAACCGATGAATTCTATCTTGTCGGCGATGCTGCGCCTGCCGGCTGGGATATTTATAATCCCACTCCCGTGACCAGGAAATCGAAATATATATTCATATACGAAGGGCATCTGAATGCCGGAAGGATGAGAGCGACCCCGGTGAAAGACTGGGGTATCCATGTCCGGCCCACATCGGACAACCTGTCCATAGGCCCCGGCGGAGTGGCCTCTCCCAAATTCGTCTATACCGCCAATCCGGACTATAACTGGAATGTGGAAAAGGCGGGAAACTATAAATTAACATTCGATCTGGAACACTGGACACTCAAAGCCGAATATCTGGATTGATAAAAAACTCCAACAAAATGAAGAGATATTCAATAATTACGGTATTAGGTGTTCTCCTGGCCTTTGTGACAGGCTGTGCCGATGACCCGAACTATAAGATGACGCGTCCGGATGTGCATGACCATCCGGCGATAACGGAAATACCGGACTTCCATACTCACCGGGCTCCGTTATACTGGAGTGTTTATGAGGCTTGTATAGACCAACAGGACAAACCGTTTGAAAAACGCGAATTCACCCTTGACCAATGGAAGGAAGTGATAGACTGGGTGTCTACGGAACTTAAGCCTCACGGTTACGACATGATATGTACCGACGGCTTTCTGGACACCAGATGCGAAGACGGCATCTACAAGACCTGGTACGGCGGCACGTCTTATCGCGACCTTGTGGAGTACGCGCACTCCAAAGGTCTGAAGGTCGGTGTGTATGACATACCGATGACCTATACGTGCGCGGAGCGTGAACGGGTTCCCGGCACAGAGTATACGATGGGCTCCCTTCTGTATAATCCTGATTTGGACGAGGTTGTGAATCCCACGGCAAGCGAACCGTATAAGTACGTGGTCATGTCGCACCCCGGTGCCAGGGAATATATCCGCGGTATGGTGAGACATTACAAGCAACTTGGCTTTGATTTCCTGCGGTTAGACTATCTGAGTCATTACGAGGACGGCTTCGACAGGAATACCATAGTGGGCAAAGGCTATGGGCGGGGCAACTACGCGGATCTGCTGGAAACGATTGCCCTGGAGGCCAAGGAACAGGGCATGATGGTGTCGCTTGTGATGCCGCATCTGTATAATGACGCGGAACTGGAGAGCCGCTACGGACACATGTTCCGTATAGTGCGCGACACCTGGAACGGAGGCTGGCTGCATACTTCCTCGCACGATCGCGGCAAAGTCTACGGCCGCTGGTCCAATTGCAACAATCAGTTCGACGGATTTACGTACTGGAGTCATCTGAGCGGCCGGGGCAAGGTTATTCTTGACGGAGATTTCACCATCCTCCATAGCTTTGAGACCGATGCCGAGAAGAAGTTCTGCATTTCCATTCAGCTGATGGCAGGCGGACCGATAGCCGTCGCCGACCAGCCGGGCACAATCGGCGATAATCTCAAATATTATACCAACGACGAGATGCTGGCTTTAAATCAAGACGGTTTCGTAGGAAAGCCTATGTCGGACGTGGTTGACTCGGAGGGGAGCAACGTATGGTACGGCAGGATGAGCGACGGGGACTATGTCGTGGGTCTGTTCAACCGCGAAGATACTCCGAAAGACTTCAACCTGATTCTTTCAGACCTGGGCATCGACGGACAGTGGAAAGTGCGTGACCTGTGGGAGCACACCGATGAAGGAACGGTCTCGGCCGTCAAGGCCAAAGTGGAACCCCACGGATGCAAGATCGTACGACTGTCAAAATAAATGCATCAATAACATAAATCGAATTTACAAACCAAAAAACTATCAGAATCATGAACAAGAAATTGACCCTTGCGACAATGACGGTGCTCGCTCTGACGGGTGCGTCATGGGCTCAGGAAACCTTGATGGATGTCACCGACCTCTATATGGTTGGAGGTCCTACGAGCTGGAACGCCCTTGAACTCCTCAAGACCTCGGACCACAAATTCTATTACGAAGGCAATCTGCCCGCTGACGACGGCAACAAACAGGGCTGTTTCCGGGCAAGTGCCTGGGGCGCCGACGTTGTGTTCAACGGTCCTCAGGTCCACGCTGTAGCTGACATGACTCCGCTTAACGAAGCCAATCCCGAGCAGGTGATCGACTATAACAATATGGAGGGAGGTGACAAGAACTGGTGTATCACGGAATCGGGATACTACCGCGTCATCTTCGATCTGGAAAGTGCAGAAATATCCATTTCCAAGGATTGCAGCCAGGTTCTGCCCGTAATTGCCAAGACCGTCTATGCCATAGGAGACGCTACTCTCGGAGGATGGGATGCGACGAACCGCACCCCCCTTGTAAAAGATGAATCCGACCCCTACACGTTTACCTATCAGGCTTACCTGAAGAGTGACAAATCATTCAAATTCAGCCTGGACCGGCTGGCTGCGCCCAGAGAGTGGGACGGCTTCTGGCTCCATCCGGCGGATGCGGACGTGACTGTCGGCGCCGAGGGCCTGACAGAGTGCAGGATGCGCGTGTTCCGCGGCGCGGACCTCAACGACTATCAATGGAAGGTGGAGACTCCGGGCACCTATAAGATCACCCTCAATCTGCGTGACATGACCATGAACGCAGAGTATCTTGGCGAAAAGCATATAGCCGATCAGCTCTGGCTCGTGGGAGATGTGACCGACTGGAATTTCCAGCCGATGGAGAAAGTGGAGCCAAACGTGTTCGAATACACATGTGAGAACCTGGAGGCCGGCAAACGGTTCCGCGCGTCGATGGCGCCCGTATGGGGTGACCATTTCCGTCCTGAAGTCGACAATACGGAGCTTGCGATAGACAATAAGACCGGACTTGACATCAAGACCGATCAGACGGAGGACTACAACTGGACTACAAAGGAACCGGGTACCTATAAGCTGCGTTTCAACCTTAACACCATGAAGGTTTCGGCCAATAATGACAATCCGTCGACATCTGTCACTATAGTCGCTAATGATGACGACCCTGAAAGATACTATAATCTTCAGGGTGTTCCTGTAGACCATATCACGGCAGGCGGCATTTATATCCATAAGAAGGGAACCGTCGTGAAGAAAGTGATAGTACGTTGAGATTCCTGTCAAAGGGTCGCAGTGGGTAGGAACCGCTGTGACCCTTACTATTTATTATTTCATTAATTACAGGCTGATTATCATGTTTAACACACATACTGCCGCACCGGTTTTTGTTTTATGCGCAATGGCTTTCGGGGTATCGGCTGCCGGAGCCGCGATTGAAAACATAGATTTCTCGAAAGTAAGGATTCAGGACCCTTTCTGGTCTCCGAGGCTCAATGAGCTTGCCGCTAATACTATTCCGCACTGTATAGACCAGATTGAAAACAAGACTCTCCGCATGGGCAACTTCATAAATGCGGCGGCCGGCCGCGGTAAACATTCGGGGCTCTGCTATGATGACTCGGATGTTTATAAGGCGATGGAAGGAATGGCTTATAGTCTTGTCAACAACCCGGATCCGGCGCTTGAAAGGAAACTGGAAGAATGGATTAACCTGATTTCCAAGGCACAATGGGATGACGGTTATCTGAACACATATTACACTATAGCCGCCGACACACCCCGTTGGACCAACATGATAATGCATGAAATGTATTGCGGAGGGCATCTGTTCGAAGCGGCCGTAGCCTACTATACGGCAACCGGTAAACGTGCATTACTTGATGTGGCCGTTCGTTTCGCCGACCAGATGATGCAGACGTTCGGTCCCGGGAAACGCCATTGGGTGCCGGGACATGAGGAAATCGAACTGGCGCTTGTCAGGCTCGCAGATGCGACCGGAAATGAAAAATACCTTGACTTTGCCCGCTGGCTGCTTGAAGAACGCGGCCATGGCCACGGCTCATACGGCAATGATACGCCATGGAATGCAGTGTATTGTCAGGATGACAGGCCTGTGAGGCAAATTACCGATGTAACGGGTCACGCGGTAAGGGCCATGTATCTGTATTGCGGCATGGCCGATGTGGCCGCCCGCATGCCTGACACTGATTATCTGACAGCCCTGCGCCGGGTGTGGGATGACGTTGCCGAACGTAATATGTACATCACCGGAGGAATAGGATCTTCGGTAAAGAACGAGGGATTCACCGAGGACTATGACCTGCCTAACCGCGAGGCTTATTGCGAGACATGCGCCTCAGTGGGTCTGATAATGTGGGCCGCCAGAATGAACAGACTCACGCAGGACGTGAAGTATGTGGATGTGTTGGAACGCACTCTTTACAATGCCGCGCTGGCCGGCGTGCAATTAGGCGGCCAGCGGTTCTTCTATGTGAATCCGCTTGAGTCGGACGGCGGTCATCATCGGCAGGAGTGGTACGGTACTGCCTGCTGTCCCAGCAACATATCGCGGTTCTTGCCTTCTCTGGGCAATTATATATATGGTCTGGATGACCGGAACATTTACGTCAATCTTTTTATCGGAAACCATACGGTGGTGGATATTGACGGCGTAGCTACCGAATTGTCGATATCCGGAGGGTACCCTTTCGAAGGAGATGTGATGATCAAGGTCAGGCCGCATTCCCCTGTTTCCAGAAACTTAAGGTTAAGAATTCCGGAATGGTGCGAAAAATATAATGTCAAGGTCAATGGAAAAGATTCGGGACGTTGCGCCGGTAGCGGATATCTGACGATTCCGATGAGCGGCGGCGGAGTTGAGGTGGCGCTCCACCTGGACATGCCTGTCAAAGTCGTAGCCGCCGATCCGAGAGTGAAGGAGAACCTTGACAAGCTGGCCGTGACGCGAGGACCTGTCGTATACTGCATGGAAGAGTGTGACAATATGTCAGGCTATGACAAAGCCTGTATCGGAAAGAATCAGAAATTCAGCGTGTCGCGAGGAGCCGGCGCACTTAAGGATTTCGTGACGCTGCGCACCTATGCCGGTAATGATACGCTCACGTTCGTACCCTACTTCGCATGGGACAACAGGCAACCGGGGAAAATGAAGGTATGGATCACGGAGGCCAATCCGGTCTATCTGAATCCGGAGGCGCCCATCGAGGATAGAGTGGAGGATGCGTTGCATCGAATGACCCTGGAGGAGAAAGTCAAGATGCTTCATGCCCAGTCCAAGTTCTCGTCATCGGGAGTCCCTCGGCTCGGCATTCCGGAACTGTGGTTTACCGACGGCCCTCATGGCGTCCGTCCGGAAGTATACTGGGATGAATGGAACAGCGCCCAATGGACCAATGATTCCTGCACGGCCTTTCCGGCCTTGACATGCCTTGCCGCGACGTGGCGTCCGGAACTGGCACTGGAATATGGTAAGGCTATAGGCGAAGAAGCCCGATATCGCCGTAAGGACGTGCTTCTGGGTCCCGGGGTAAACATCATGCGCACGCCGTTGTGCGGACGTAGTTTCGAATACATGGGCGAGGACCCGATTCTTACTTCGCGAATGGTGAAACCCTATATTCAAGGATTACAAAGCAATAACGTAGCGGCCTGCGTGAAGCATTTCGCACTGAACAATAATGAGGATAACCGCTACACGAGCAACGTACATGTAAGCGAGCGTGCTTTGCGCGAGATATATCTGACTCCGTTCAAGGCGGCCGTGGATGCGGGGGCCTGGGCCATAATGCCCGCATACAATCTATTTGAGGACAGGCATTGCTGCGAAAATCCCCGTCTGATACGCGATATACTGAAGACGGATTGGGGATTCGACGGGGTTGCCGTCAGCGACTGGGGCGGCGTTTACAATACGGACGAAGTGATAAAAGGGGGGCTGGATATTGAAATGGGTACGGGAACTGACGGTGTATCGGTCAATATGAATGCCTATGACACATATCACATGGCCAACCCTTATCTTGAGGGACTGCGCGACGGCAAGGCTTCAATGGCCGATCTGGACGACCGCGTACGCCGCGTGTTGCGTTTGATTTTCCGCACTTCAATGGCTCCCTCCCATCGGAAGGGGCGGTTCACGTGTCCCCAACATTACGCAACGGCCAGGAAAATCGGTTCGGAAGGAATCGTGCTGTTGAAGAACAACGGGATTCTGCCACTGCGTGCAGACCTCGGGAAGATTCTTGTAGTCGGCGAGAACGCCGTCAAGATGATGACGGTGGGAGGCGGCTCGGCATCGTTGAAGGTCCAGCGGGAAGTCTCGCCACTGGCCGGTCTCAGGGCGGCACTGAAAGAGGCGCATGTAGACTGGGAACGGGGATATATAGGAGTGGGAAGTACGGAATTCGACAATGTCAAAAGCCGCGATTCCGAATGTCTCAGGGAAGACCGGACTCCGGAACAGTTACGAAGCGCAGCTCTGGCTAAAGCCAGGGACGCGGATGCCGTGATTTTTATCGGCGGTCTGAATCATTCGCTATGTCAGGATGCCGAGAATTCAGACCGTAAGACATTGCAGTTACCGTACGGTCAGGACGAACTGATTGCGGATCTGGCCGGTGTCAATCCGAATTTAATAGTGGTTAACGTTTCGGGTACGCCGGTTACGATGCCTTGGGCCGACCGGGTGGCAGCGGTGGTGCAGGCCTGGTATCTTGGCAGCGAAAGTGGCAACAGTCTTGCCGATGTGCTTACCGGGAAAGTCAATCCATCAGGCAAATTGCCGTTTACGTTCCCCCGGAGCATGGAGGACCTGCCTACTTGCGGAGAGCGGAGATACCCCGGCATAAAGCGGCCTGACGGAGATATATTCGATATCTATTATGACGAGGATATCCTGATAGGGTATCGCTGGTATGACAAACAGCGGCTTCCGGTCTTATTTCCCTTCGGCTTCGGATTAAGCTATACCGACTTTGAACTCAAGACTCCGGAAATATCCGATTCAGGAGAGGATTCCCTTACCCTCACACTTGATGTGGTCAATACCGGCGACAGGGACGGTGCCGAAACGGTTCAGGTGTATGCTGCATTCCCGGAAACCAAAGGCTTGGTTCGGGAGAACAAGAAACTCGTAGGCTTTGAGAAAGTGGATCTTAAGGCTGGAGAACGGGGAAAGGTTTCGATAGCCATTCCAAAGTCGGCGTTGGCCTATTATGACGAAAAGTCAGGTTCGGAAGTTATAGCTCCCGGCAAGTACCGGTTCCTTGTCGGCAATTCATCGGCCACATTGCCACATATCGTTTCAGCAGAATTAAACGGTAAAGGACAATTAACACATTAATAGGCATTCCCGTGAGTACGCGTAGAATAATTTTGTCAATCTGTATGGCCGTCATATCGACGGGTGTCGTAAACGGCGCCGGGAGGAAAACCGTGACGATATATGAACCCGGAGGCGTCCATGTGGCGCATGCCGGCCGTGCTGAAGGTGAAGGATTCATAGACAGTCTGATGTCCCGGCTGTCGCTTGAGGAAAAAATAGGGCAGCTCAATCTTCCGGTTGGCGGGGATGTGGTTTCGGGCACGGCTCGGAGCGCCGGAATCGACAGCCTCATACTTGCCGGCCGTATCGGCGGCTTCTTCAACGTCAAGGGAGTCGAGGCAATATCACGCTTTCAGCGTCTTGCCGTTGAGCGCGGCCCTCATGGCATTCCTCTGCTTGTCGGTGCCGATGTAGTGCACGGATATGCCACGGTGTTCCCGATTCCGCTTGCATTGTCATGCTCGTGGGACAGTGTCGAAGTTGCCCGCATGGCCCGGATTTCGGCCATTGAGGCCACGGCCGACGGCGTCAACTGGAACTACAGTCCGATGGTGGACATCTGCCGGGATCCCCGCTGGGGCCGGATTGCGGAAAGTTCGGGTGAGGATCCATGGCTGGGCAGTGTTCTGGCCAAGGCGTACGTACAGGGTTATCAAGGTGACGGTATCCGGTCGGACTCCTCGCTGATGGCCTGTGTCAAGCATTTCGCCTTGTACGGAGCGGCTGAAGGTGGACGTGACTATAACGGTGTGGATATGAGCCGTGAACGCATGGACAATTATTATCTCCCGCCCTATCGCGCCGCTGTGGACGCCGGAGTCGGCTCCGTCATGACTTCGTTCAATCTCATAAACGGTCAGCACGCCACGGCATGCGATTGGTTGATTGACGGCATATTGCGCAAGGATTGGAATTTCGATGGATTCGTCGTTACGGATTATGGTTCCATCGATGAAATGTCGAGCATGGGTGTCGCCAATGAAAATGAGGCTGCCGCGCTTGCTCTTCGTGCAGGAACCGACATGGATATGGTTACCGGCTGTTTTCTGGCCGACCTCAAAGGGGCTGTTGACGGAGGGCTTGTTTCCATGGCAATGATCGATCAGGCATGCCGCAGGGTGCTTGAAGCGAAACAACGTCTCGGATTGTTCGACAATCCATATAAATATTGCAATACGGAACGTCCGTCAAGAGAGTTGTACACTCCCGAACATCGTGCGGTAGCACGCGATATCGCGGCAAAGACTTTCGTTCTGCTTAAAAACGACAATAATCTGCTGCCTCTCAAACCGAAAGGATGCATCGCGCTTATCGGCCCTTTGGCCGACGCCGGCAATAATATGGCCGGATGCTGGAGCGGGTATTGCCGTCCGGAAAGACACAAATCATTGCTTACGGCATTTCGGGAAGCCGTTGGAAACGATGCGCGGATTGTATATGCCCAGGGTTCCAACATATTTTATGATGAAGCCATGCAGGCTGACTGCGACTGGGGCAGACGCATCCCGAGGGTCGACGACCGGAAGGCACATGCCGAGGCCTTACGTGTGGCAGCCGAGGCAGACGTAATAGTCATGGCCTTGGGTGAAAGCTGTGAGATGAGTGGAGAATCTTCCAGCAGGGCTGACATTACGATTCCGGACACCCAGCGCGACCTGCTGAAAGAACTGGCAGCCACAGGCAAGCCCGTCGTTCTTCTTTTATTTACCGGACGCCCCCTGATTCTTGACTGGGAAGCAGAAAATATCCAGTCCATAATGAATGTATGGTTTGGCGGAAGCGAGGCTGCGGATGCCATAGCCGACGTGGTGTTCGGCGACAAGTCTCCCTGCGGCCGGCTTACAGTAACCTTTCCGCGTTCCGTCGGTCAGATTCCGTTATACTACAATCATCTGCCCTCAAGTCATCCCGATTTCGATTCATCTCGCTTCAACCCTTATCGCAGCAACTATATAGACGTCGCCAACGACCCTCTTTATCCTTTCGGTTTCGGTCTCGGTTACACCACGTTCGGATATTCGACTCCCACATTGAGTTCAGATGTCCTTACGCCCGGCGGCAAGCTCAAACTGTCGGTAGACGTGACCAATACCGGGATGCGTAATGGAACGGAAATAGTCCAGATGTACATTAACGACCCGGTAGCCCGCATCGCCCGTCCTGTAAAGGAGCTTAAGGCATTCAGGAAAGTTGACATACCGGCCGGCAAGACCGCGACAGTGGAGTTTGACATTACACCGGATATGTTGAAATATTATGATTCAGAACATCATTATGGCTATGATCCCGGCGAATTTAAAATAATGGTCGGTTCAAATTCGGAGAATCTGCAGACGCTGACCTTAATACTTAAGGATTAGCCGGTATCGGCCGGTTCTCAAAAATAAAAGCGCATCGGCCGTGAGGGGCAGATGCGCTTTTTAGGTTTCCGTGGAAAGTGTCGTCATGGATTGACAGGATAGGCTCCGAGCAGACCGGCCGCCTCGCTCACGTCCGGCGTCTTGGCGATGCCCACGAAGAACAGCACTATGCACCCGATGATGCATATCCACAGCAGCCAGTTGGACACCGTATAGCTCCATGTGCGCGTCAGAAGATACAGCAGCACGCCCACCGATATGGTCAGGAATCCCGCACCCATCAGGATCTGGTTTTCCAGATGCAGCTTGGATGCGTCTACTATCCATATTATGAATTCGGCCACGGCGCATATACATATCACCAGCCCGATTATCATATAAATCTTATCCATGCGCCTTATTCCCCGGCGCTTGTCGGTTTTGGTTTCCATAGTAATTAACATTAGTTTGTAAATGAAACATCCACGGGCGCACATTGGTTTATGGTCATAAGAGTAAACCATATCAAAAAACAATGGTCTTATAATAAAAAGGTTTGAATTATGAATATGAAGAAGATAATAATGTCGTTGACACTGGCCCTGGGCGTAAGCGTGGGTGTTCAGGCAGCCGACAAGCCGCAGTACCCCGGCGGGCAGGAGGCTTTGGACCAGTATCTGACCGCGAACCTGAAGTATCCTGAGATGGCCAGGGAGAACGGTGTGGAAGGCGTTGTGGATGTGACGTTCACCGTCAAGGCCGACGGCACCATAGGCAACATCAAGATTGCCCGTATGGTCGATCCCGACCTGGAAAGCGAGGCCATTCGCCTGGTGAAGAACATGCCCAAATGGCAGCCGGCCGACAAGGACGGACAGGCCATCGACGCCCCGGCCAGCGTGAAGGTGAACTTCGTGATACCCGAATCATGAAAAGGTGAATAAAATTATCGTCCATAGATATGAGTCGCCGTGCGGAGCATTGATATTAGGCTCCTGCGGCGACTGTCTGTGTATGTGCGACTGGACCGCGCAATGTCATAACGATATGTGCGACAGCGTGACGGAACGTCATCACGAGCGGGTGCGGCGCAGGCTGTCCCGGCTGTTGGATGTAGAATTTACAGAGGGCACCTCAGCCGTGATTGAGGCAGCCGTGACACAGCTTGACGAATACTTTGCAGGCGAAAGGCGCGAGTTCGACGTGCCGTTGATGTTCGCAGGCACGGAGTTTCAGAAACAGGTATGGAACGAGCTGTTGCAGATACCCTTCAGCCGCACCACGACCTATGGCGAACTTGCCCGGCGCATCGGCCGTCCTGCCGCCGTCCGCGCCATAGCCAACGCCATCGGTTCCAATGCCCTCTCCATCCTCGTCCCCTGTCACCGCGTCCTCGGCGCGGACGGCGCCCTTACCGGCTACGCCGGCGGCCTCCCCGCCAAGCGCCACCTCCTCGCCCTGGAGAGTCCCGGATTATTTACTGACATCCACAATTAAAAAAGCAGCCGGAAACCGACTGCTTTTTGTAATAAACACACTATAAATCAGCGACAAATTATCTTGCTCGTGCTGTTGCCGGATTTCACTATGTAGGTGCCGGCTGCCGGCAGGAGGATAGTTCCGTGTCCCTTGACCACAAGGCGTCCCATTAGGTCATAGGCGTTGATGACGGCATCATCGGCGGTTCCCACCAAGCGGCCTATGACCTGCAACGCTAAAGGGCGTTCTACACTCGTTACTGAGGTGGGGCTGGAATACATGTTGCGATTGAAGAAATCCATGTATCGGTCGCTCCAGTCAGGTGCCGTGGCATGTCCCAACAATGGATTGACAAGATATTCCTTATTCGTGACGGTCAGAAGGTTGAAGGGTGCGAATCCCACACGGGCCGGGTCGGTGGTGTCCTGAAGCGAGAGGTTGGTGGTGACCGGACACGTGACCATGGGTGCGAAATTCTTGACGTCGAAGTACGAGAGGCGTTTGAACATGTCTGCCTCCGAGATGCCGTTCTGTTCGGCCACCGGCAATATCTGGTTTGCGGGCCATGCGGCTACCTTGAAGTCCACGGGGAAGTCGGCGTGTCCGGTGATGCCGGGAGCAGACGCGCGAATCCTGTCGTTGGCAAGTGCGGCCGCCACGTAGGTGAACGCGCCGCCCTGGCTGCCGCCTTCGCAAAATATGTTCTTCTTGTCCACCTTCGAACGGCTCTCGACGAAGTCCACGGCACGGACGCAATCCAGATAGGCGCCGTAATAGTAGTGCTTGTGCTTGTAGTCGTCGTCCGCAAGTCCGTAGGTGTAGTAGCTCATGCCGTTCTGCGTGTATATGTTGCGGTCCTTGTGCGGATCGCGGTTGTTGAGCATCTGGCCGCGTACTGACAGCACGAACTCGCACCATTCGGTGTTGGAGTCGCCGCTCATGCACCAGGGTGTCGAGGTGCCTCCGTCAGTGCCCTGGAAATGGATCAGACAGGGATATGTGCCTTCGGCCACCGGTTCGGCGTAATAGCCTGAAATAATTACCGGCTCTCCTCCGGGTACGTCCGGAGTGGATTTCATTTCCACGTACCATACCTTACGTGTCGCGGTGGACTTCCCTTCCACTTCGTTCACCAGTGTAAATTCAGGCGCGACATTACTGAGGTCGTTGAGAACCGTGGACCAGAATTCCTCAAAGTCAGGTTCCGCGTCGTAGGTAACTTCGATTTGCGTCGGCTTTGAACCGATGTTGTACGTTCCGGCTGCCGCGTCGTTCACATCCAAGGTCAGGCTGTAGAATCCCGGATCGAGATCTCCCAATTCCACCTCTGCGTTCACGAGACTGCGGGCCGGCATGGCCACTTCCTTTGACACGGTTTTTACAGGCGTGGTCCTGTCAAGGTCGGAATAGAGTGTTGCGGTGACGGTCACATCGTAATCGTGGGCCTCCAGACTCTGAATCTCGACCGATCCGACGGCATTCTCGCCGTTTTCCCAAGCCTTGACGCACGATGTGTCCATCATGTGTTGTGTGCGCAACGTCTGCGAGGCATCTATCAGCTGCACTTTCTCCAGAGTGTAATAGCAACCGGTGACTCTCAGACCATTTTGCTTTACTAAAGCCACCATAGCGTCATCGAATGTGATGTCGGCAGACGATGCACCTTTCAGCTGTGTATTGCTTACGGGGTCGAACTGCGTGTAGTTGGCCTGAAGTCTCAGCTGTGCGTTGTCGGCAACGTCGCTCATGCTAACGCGCACCACAGAGCCGGCCTTCATATCGGCGAATTTGGATTTGTCGATAAGAACACTGTTTTTATCGACGGCAGCCCAGGAAATATGCTCCGAACCCTCCCATATAGTGCTGATGGCCTTTGACGGGTCTTTCAGCACGGTGGAAATCTCGGCGATGCCGGTTATATCGACCGAAGCGAGAGTGAACGCGCATCCGTTGATTCTGCAACCGGATGTCTGCAACAGTTTGGCTTTGTCGGCGTCGATATCGAATTCAACGCTATATGGCGCGTCGAATGTCTTTTCCGAATCATAGAGGGGAGTGGCCGGCCAGATGTCCTTGGCCGATGAGTCGGTCACCTTTAGCTGAGGCCAGGCGGTACGGTCTTCTGCAATCCGGCTTATGCTGATCTTCAGCTTGTCTCCGGCCTTTACATACTTGAATCGGGAGGCGTCGAGCGTAAGGGCGCTCCACTGCACCGGAAATTCACCACGGAACAGGTTAGAGGTCAGTTCGATATATTCGGGCATACCCTCGATGGCCTGCCGGAACCACGCCATGTAGCTGTCATGCCAGTCTGAGGGTACGGAGTGAGCCTCGTTCTCGTTGACGACAAGCATGCGGTTCGGTACCTTCAGATTGTTGTAGGGGGCCATATTGGTGCGGACGGGACAGATGGGATCCTGCACACCGACAGCCTGGATTACGGGGCATTCGATGGCCGGAGCTAAGTTTTTGGTGTCGAAATAGCTGAGGAACCCATACATCTCGGCCTCGCTCATGTTTTTCTGCGAAGCCTGTGCCACAGCCACGGAACGGGGCCAACCGGCCACAGTGAAGTATGTCGGGAAGTCGCCCATGAAGGGCACGGCCGGAGCGATGGCCTTGAGACGTTTTTGAGGGTCAAGCGCGGCTGCGGCTATGGTGAAGGCGCCTCCCTGGCTCTGACCCTGGGCGAAGATGGCCGACGGGTCTGTTTTGTCGCGCGAGGCGACAAAGTCAATGGCGCGGATGCAGTCCATATAGGCTCCGCGATAGTAATAGCTGTCCTTGTCTCCGAAATTGAAGGCAAACCAGTCGCCGTACGTGTTGGTGTATGGCTCGCGGTTGTTGATGCTCTGACCGCGTGTGGACAGAATCAGTTCCGCCCAGTCTCCTTCGTCGCCCGAGGGGCAGTATGGATCAACAGGCTTGCCGTCGGGTCCGTATGCCGCGCTGTCATAACCCTGGTAGGTGATTACGACAGGATGCTTGCCATCGGCCACGGGCTCGGCATAATATCCGCGTATGGTGACCGGCTCACCGCTCAGACCGTCGGGAACGGACTGCATTTCCACAAGGTAGAGTTTGCGTTTGCTGCCGCTTTTGTCGGGCAGTTCCGTGAGTTTATATTGAAGATCAATAGTTGCAAGCTGTTGGATGGCTGTATTCCAGAATTCGTTGAAATCGGCCTGAGCATCGGTTTCAGCTTTAATTCCTTCGGGATCGCAGGCAATATTGAATGAATCCACAAGTTTGCCGCCGGCAATGACGGCGAGACGATACATGCCTGCTTCCAGCGAACCCAATTCGAGGGTTACTTCACCTGTGACGCCCGATTCTACTGCCGTTATCTTGTCGATGTTGTCGCATGTCTCTCCGTTGTCACGGGTCAGGATGGCACTGACGGGAACGGTGAGTTTATTCGCTCCTAAATTCAGTAATTCAAGGGTTACATAAGGCAGGCTTCCTTTGGCCCAGTGCTTGGTTGTGCCTTCGGCGAGCTGCGCCGTGAAAGCAGGCATCTTAGAAAGGTCCACGACATCGATGGACGCAAGCCGATAGCCGTTACCGCTGACAATCAGGCCGGTGCTCTGCAGTGACTCCAGCATGGTCTGTGTAACGGTGTACTCATAGAAAGGCATACCCACAGTCTTGATAGGTGCGTCGGCAAACGAGGCCCAGGACGAATCGACGATGCTGGCCTGTGCCCACGGACGCACGTCGGTCATACCGAAGCGCAGGACATCCCCTGCCTTGGCATCCTTAAAACAGTCGGAACCGATTACGGCCCAACCCTTGTCCGGGTCTTCCCAGCTGATGAAAGTGTCGCCTTCCCACACCCGGCTCACGGCGGAATCGAAGTCTCCCCCTTCACCGAGTTCCACTTCCTTCTGCACCGCTATTTTGGTAAGGGTGGCGTAGCATCCCTTTACAACGAGACCTTTGCCGTTTATTTCGGCATAGAGGTCTTCAGTTATGTCGAACGATTCCGTTCCGGCATTGTTTACTACGGTGTTTACTTTCGGTGTGAAGTCCGTCCAGTCTCGTTTCTGAAGGTAGACCTGAGGTGTGCCTGCAGAACCGTCCACATCCTTCACTGTCACCAGGAGCTTACAACCGGGTTCAATGGCGCTTACCTGGTCGGCTTCAAGTTGCACATAACCCGACCAGTTGCCCATGACTGCCTCGCCGGTCCACAGATTCGTGGTCACTTTTGTCGTGGCGCTGATTGCCGATAACAGCGTTCCCAGCACCATGACTGATAATAATAGAAATTTTTTCATTGGCTGTTAGATTGATTCTGCACAAATTTATAATGAGACTGCCGAATCCGACATGCACGGATGTTTCGCGGATATGCACGAATGTTTCATATACCCCTATGTGCGCAATAATGAACAATTTGTGTTCAATGAGTTGCATAATTCAATACAAAATCCGAAATTTGCGATATGAAACGTTTCGTACTCCTGATAGTGCTGTGTGTCGCATCCTTGATATGCCGGGCTTCCGACTGGCATGTCTGGGAAGGGAACGCCTCGCTGCCGAAAACGGACGTTTATGCGCTGGCCTTTGACGCGGACGGCCGTTTGCTGATAGGAACCGAACAAGGACTGTACGCGGCGGATGGCAAGGGTAAGATAATCAGCATCCCGCTGACAGACGGAGGGACAAGACAGCCTACCGTAAATCGTATAGAGATAAGGGACGGCCACATATATATCGGCACGTTGACAGGCACATATCTGTTTGAAGGCAATTCGGCCACGCTGTGCGATACAGTCATGGCGAGGGATTACATACAGAGCGATTTGCCCGCCTCGCTGCAGGATAAGATTGTAAAGGATGCCGCCTCGCTGAGTCATGGCTGGAAGGCATACGCCACCAACAGTGATGGAATCTATCTGTACCGCCGTTATACGGGCAGTGTCATAAACATGCGGCGAAGGCTCGAAGATCCGGCTTCGATACCCGGCAATCATGTTTCATCGGTAGCATACGACCATCGTAGCGGCAGACTGTACGCGTCAATCTATCATTCCGGCATATATTTTACGGAGCCGGAACTGTCGGCCATAGAGACTGTCAGGACGGGAATCGAGGAAAATATATCCTCGTTCGCAATCGACGGCAAAGGCCGGTTATGGACGGCATACGACGGTGCCGGGATTGCCGTTGGGCAGGATACGGTGCTTACTGACCTGCCAAGCCGCACTGTCACCAATCTGCTGCCGATGTCCGACGGCAATGTGCTTGCGGCAAGTTACGGCGGCGGGGGTTTTATGGTCGACACTTTATTGAGGGCGATGCCGGTTATCGGATTAGGTGCCGGAAGTCCTGCCTCGCGTTCTCGTGGAATGGCTGTTGACGCGTTCGGAAAGTTATGGATAGCCACATTCTCTGACGGTATGGTCAGGCATGACCTAAGGGCCGGTACATCCGATAAATTCGACATCTCTAATTCCGCGTTGAAAACGGATTATATCACCGATTTGTGCGCGTCACCACGTGGCGACAGCATCTTTGTGGCGACCCATTACGGAGTCTTTGCTTTTGAGGCTCAGTCCGGATTATCAACGGAAATCCGGACACCGTTTGCCGGAAACGACCGAATTGCCGTTGACCAGCTTGCGTTCGATGGCAAGGGAAATCTGTATTTAGCCACGGCTCATGGACTCGCCGACCGTTACGGACGGAGTATTGCCCTTGAAGGCATGCCGCTGATTGCGCTGAAGGGTGCCAAAGACGGCACGTTGTGGTGCAGTTCCGATTCGGCGGTGTATCATGTAGATGTCAGTTGTAATCCACCGCGTGTGGAGACGTTTGCGAATCTGGACGGCCTGAGATTCGGCAAATATGCCTTGTACGATACCGGCGACGGCACCGTATTGGCCGGAGCTTTCGGGGCCGTGGCCGTGATAAGTTCAGATCTGGCTGATGCTCCGAATAAAAAACCGGCAGATAATGGTTCATCAGTACTCGGATGGCGCATATTTATAATTGTCATCGTGGTATTGGCCATAGGATTGCTGTTGTTCACTTTCCATAGACGAGTACGAAAGAAAAAGCAAATAGAAACCGTTGTGCCGCCCCAAATTGGGCAACAGGATTCGCTAATAGATGATAAAGGGCGTTCTACGGATGTAACGGTGATTGCGGATTCAAGCAGTGAAGCTGATAGTCACAATGACACCGAAACAGATGCTGACCGCAGCTGGTTACAATCGATAGATTCGATAATAGATGCCAACATATCGGATGCGGATTTCAGTATCGAGGACCTGGGGCGTCACGCCGGCATGAGTCGCAGCAACCTGTACAAGCGCATCAAAGCCATTACAGGCTTATCCCCACTCGAGTATCTGCGCGACCGGCGGGTGGCCAGAGGGCGCGAGCTTCTCGCGCAAGCCACCGGCAAGCACATCAAACCGACGCTCAGCGAAATCGCCTATCAGGTAGGCATGTCCCCCCGCCAGTTCTCCAAATACCTCAGACAGTAGTGGCGCGGATTCTCCGAACCGCGCATAGCCCAACTAAATGCCTGATTGAGTATTTCATAAGGACTTTAAACATTAGTCGTGCGCGGCAGGGTACAGCCCACGCCACTATTCGCAATTATAATTGAACAATTGTGTTAAATTATTTGTATTTGTAATGTAATTTGCATTAAATTTGCAGTACAAATACATATCTTTATGTCTCAAGCTACAATATCCATCCGTGTAGACCAAAAGCTGAAAAAGAACTTCGATACGCTTTGTGAAGCATTCGGTCTAAGTGCTACCGCCGCTTTCAATATTTTCATGAAGGCGGTAGTAAGGGAAAGGCGTATACCCTTCGAGATCAAGGCTCCGAATATAGAGCCGGCACGTCAGAATGCCCTTGACGCTTTTCAAGCCATGCAACAAACCATAGCCGATTCAGGCATGCCTGAGATGACATTGGAAGAAATCAATGCAGAAATCAAAGCCGCAAGAGATGAACGGAAAAGGAAAGATCTATGCGGCCATTGATACAAATGTATTAGTATCATCTTTATTTTCCTCCGATGGAACTTCCAATCCATCGAAAGTGATAAACGCTGTGCTTAAAGGAATTATCACACCCCTATATAATTCTGAAATAATTGAAGAATACAGGGATGTGCTATCCCGTGCCAAATTCCGTTTCAGACCGGAACTTGTTGACAGTCTTGTGTCTGTATTTGTCGAATACGGCATCGACACGCCACGCACATCAGTTGAAAATGAGTATTTCCCGGATACTGATGATATTGTCTTTTATGAAGTTGCGATGAGCGTTGATGACGCTTATCTTGTGACAGGAAACCTTAAACATTTCCCTAAGAAATGTTTTGTGGTCACGCCGTTGCAAATGGTAGAGATTTTAGATAAACGCGGCGTTCCCTCAATAACGGATTAATCTACCAAGATGTTGCCGGCGTGGACGCCGTCACTCCAGTCGCGGTCGGCTGTCCGCGCCCGCATCTCTTACGGGAATGACGATGTCCGCATCGTCAAAAAGAAATAGCGCAGACCGTCTTCGGCCTGCGCTGCTTCTTTGGGTGTGCGCCTGTCAACGGGCTATGAACTTGTTACTGCCCTTTCCCCATCCGTTGCGGCAACATTCTTATTATTTGATTTTCTACTATGTATTTCGGCCATTGCAAGCTGGTAGTTATTGACCACTGCACCGGTTACAAGATTCAATAATAGAAAAACAGCTATACAGAACCATGACACAAAGAAGCATGTGATGACTGTAGGATGAACTTTGATTATTCCTACATCATGCGCAGTTATCAGATTATAACGTAAATCGGTCCAATCCTCAGCTGTCAGCACCCTGAATAGAGTAAACATTCCTTCTCCGATATTCCCGAAAGGATCCGGGGAGTTTGAAGGCGTATTGGGTGCGATGCTTGACAGATATTCGATTTTTGCGGCTTCCTTATAATCGACGGTATCAAAGGTTGGCATTTTAAACATGGTCACTCCTGCCACTGCATAGAGATAGGCGAAAATCAAGAACAGAATACAATTGTAAACCATTGAATTAACGCTTTTGACCAGCACAGTCACAATCAGTTTTATTTCCGAACTTGCTCTCAGCAACCGCAAAATCCTGAAAGTCCTCAGGATTCTTATCATAGTTATTGCAGACGCATTGGTGGCAACCGACGGGGGTATATATCCTATGAGCACAAGACTTAAATCGAATACATTCCAGCCGTTGGTAAAAAAGGATTTAAGATTGTCCGAAGCAAGAAAACGTATGATAATCTCGATAGTGAATATAATCAGGATAATATGTTGTACGGTGTTTACCGCCTCGTTATGGACACTTGTCTGAATACCAATCAATACTGAATTGATAATGATTATCAGGGTTATGCCCAGTTCAAATATTCTTGAACCTGCGATGGCTTCCGCACGCCTTTTTATTTCTTGATTTATCATGTTGACCCAATTAAAAATGACGGATAATCGTCACACAATTATCCGTCATTTTTTATTATCAATATGGTAAGTTAATTATGAATAACTCAAACAGAATCTTTTCCAATAACTGATATATCACATATAACACGCCCAATATCAAGCCTATGCAGATTACAACTCCCAACAAGGGGTTTAACGAGAAAATACTTTGTGCGATACTTCCAAGAAAATATACCGGCACTGCAATTACAATTATAATTATTAAAGCCAGTATCAAGCCCATGGAGTCAAAGATTCCCATTGTGAAATACGCCGTCCTGTCTAATGCGATGTCTTCGGATTTCTGCATATACGATTTCTTGACATTTCCATTATTATCCACCTCATATACAGGAAGCCAGTTTGATTCGCCTTCCTGCTGGACAATAAGGTCATGTTCCATTTTGCTGACAACATTAGCTTTCTCAGTTGGAGAATCATAGAGAGGCACTTCCTTCAAGGGTTTACCGTCTTTTTCTGCTGTGGAAGCAATCCACAGATTGTCGGACAACACATTAGGTATGCCCCAGGCAAATGAAATTGTTTCGCCGTCATTGGTATCCCTGACTCTGAGTTTGACTTTTTGAGTACCCTCTTTATTCAGGGGATAACCTATGGTGCGGAAATAGGTCTCCAATGCCGGAGTTGCATTCTCCCATTTCAATGTTGCATCTATATACCTGTCTTCACCCGTCTTTTCCGTGTCGTAGTCTTCGAGTTTAACGAAGGCATTAGGTGCAAGTTTCTTTACTTCCTTTGCGAAGAATGCCAAATTCATTCTATCTCCGGGATATACGTATGCAGCTGCACAAGAATATTCTCCGGCATTGAATCTACTGATGAATTTTTTTAGCATTCTGCCATCTGAATAGCCTTGACAGGACTGTAACAATCCTGTCAAAGCTATTAACAATACGTATAGAAATGATTTTCTCATCTCAATCGATTTTCTTTTTGTAAGTCTTGAACAAGTCCTCTATAAGACTCATCTCCGGATAACCGGCACAATCTTTAAACGAATTCTTAATGACATAGAATTCGTATTCTTCGCCACCGTATGTAACGGTAATTTTCTTTACCATAGGAATCTTCTCGACTTCAATTCCAATGGCTGCCGGATTGTATTCCCCCTTTTTATCAACAGCACATACATTCTTCAGAGTCGCATTGAGATACTTGATTAAGAATGCGTCCCCCTCCGTATCGCATTCAAGTTGAGTTATTTCATTTATCCCCTGGAAGAATAATATTGATTCCGGGCTGCTTTCCTGAAAGAGGTTTTCTCCCCAGTAATCATAATTACCTGATATTTTATCTCCATTGCTTAACAGAAGGGAAGATTCTTTTTCGACGTCGAATGACTCTTTCATCGTCGAGACGGTTGCTGCGGTTGACGCCCCGTCTTTTCGTCCGGTTCCTTCGCAATCAGCACAAGGAAAGAACTTCTGGCCACCGCAGTGACCGCAAGTCTGTACTCCGCTTCCTTGACATTCGGGACATTGTGACTGACGTTCGGCATAATTGTACTTCTCGTGGAGTACGCCATCACGCCAATATTTCTCTGTACTTACCTGCGAACGCTGAGTAACGGGGTTTAATCCGGTACCCTCGCAATAGGAGCACTGCATTGTGCCCCTTCCTCCGCAGGTATGACAGGGTACACGTCCTGTACCGCGACAACTCTCGCAAAGTGGAACATTCCCTTTTGTCTTGACTTTGATAATTCGTTCATCGGTGAAATGAACTGCATTTGAATCCTTGAGCAATTCTATTGCTTCCTCTGCATTGATTTCGAAAGGAAGTTCCTTAAGATTGAGGTTTTGCTCAGGCAAATCACAATCCATCACATCTTCCGTTGTTATCTCTCTTGTTACTTGAACGGTGGCAGTAGTTACGCGATATCCCGAGAGTGTCTCGATAGAAGCATTGTACTCCGGAAGATGTTTGTACCATCTTTTTTCTGCTTTATCTATTCCAGAATCTGACATCGTTGCGGATATTTTTCGAAGTAACGTTTCAACGTCATCGTTTTCATTGAACGAAGCCGAGTATGCCAGATGGAATTTAGATGAGTATTCCCCGTCCGGATTTTGAACGATATGAGGTTTGTATTTCATAGTTCAGTTTTTATTACCTTATGCCACCAATCCCAAGAGTAGCCTGCGGATGGGTGGTACACCCACAGTACTCGTGTCTCTTTACCGCCTGACAGACGATAGTAACCGTTTTTGACTTTGTAATTTTCAATGACAAGATCTTCACCTTCACGCCAGCGATCACCGCCCGGAAGATTGTCGTACATGCGTGTCACTCCCCAAACCAATATCAGGTCGGGGCGCAGTTCATCGATCACCTCGAAAAAGGCTTTTTCAGAATTTTGGAAATCAACCCACTCCGGAGCCTTACGCGATGAATCCAGCGCTTTCTGAACATAGTTGTAAAAGGCTAAAGAGTTCCAGATACGGCGGCTTTCTTCGAGACCTGTTTCATGATTTACAAGCGAACGCTCGAACTTGTGCATAGTACCGGTCCAAGAAGCGGTTTCCCCATTTAGTAAAGCCTCGATGCAGTTCTTGGAAGTAAAGTCTGCGCATTCTTCAGCATTTTCAATATTGCCGCAATCCTTGCAGCCGGCATCACATAGATGTGCTTCTCCCAACACAAGGATTTTTTTATTGAAAATGCCTCCTGAATCATAGTCCTTTCCGATCCAAGGTTTGAAAAAGACATTCTCCATAAAGTACTCTTGCCGCTGGACTCCCCTCGTTGGCGTTAGGTTAGTATATGGAAAAAGCGTAGGAATCTGTATCGGTTGCCGTCCTACTGCTTGAGGCGTCTCGCATTGCCCATCGATAGTCGGACGGCAACGCCAGAAGCCCACGCCAGTATATGCAACCATTGCATCCGACCGTATTCCTCACGGAATATCGCGCCGAATGAGATTAATTACACATCCACGGGCATCTACCGTTGCTCAATCCTTGACTATCGATTAGAAAAGTTTGCGAGACATTTCAAGCAGTCAAGAATCAGCGCGGATAAACGCTTTTATATGTATTATGTTCCGGACGCGAACACGCGTCCTTCCTTACATCCCGTCCCTCTTTACCCCCAGACCGTGCGGCTGCTCCGACGAGCCGCTTCCTGCTGGCATGGGTAATGTGTCGGTCTGCGGTTGCAAACTTAGTAATTTATTTTGAATCAGACAAGAATATGTTGAAAATAAATTTTCAATCGGGGCATCCGGTCCCCCACCGCGCCCGGCTCGGAGAAGCTGTTTCTTGTTAACTCCACGATAGGCAGGAACGGCGCAGTCGGAACTGGCTTTCGTGGGATAAGCAGATGTTGGCCGGATTGGTCGGAGACCATGTTTATCGCCTTTCACGAAACCGACGAAAACCGACATAAATGTTAAAAAAGTAATTTTTCTTGCCGGATATTTGGAAATGTCGGAAAAACGCATTAATTTTGCACTCGATTTCGGGGCGTAGCGCAGTCCGGTTAGCGCACCTGCTTTGGGAGCAGGGGGTCGAAGGTTCGAATCCTTTCACCCCGACCAGACTGAAAGACAGACAAACCGAATAACCTGAGAATACCTCTCGGATGCAGAAATAAGGAATTTATTCCGGACAACAACTGTATTTCTGACGGTTTTCGAATTACGAGCCCAGGTGGCGGAATGGTAGACGCGCTCGTTTCAGGTGCGAGTGCCGCGAGGCGTGTAGGTTCGACTCCTATTCTGGGCACAGCGAAAGCGACTTAACAAAGTGATAATCACCAAGTTGAGTCGCTTTCTTTCATTTTTACGTGCATATTACGTGCAAAAGGTCTGCACGCAGGACCGATCATCATCTACTAATTCCGTATATTGTCTGTAAATAGCCGGTATTAGAATATCTATGTGTATATACTATTCTACCTATACCTATCCAAAATTAATCCTGTGAAGTAAGCTTATAGCTTAATGATATATCTTGCCATATTTAAGAAACTCAGCCAGTCTCTTTCTATCTCTTACATCTGAAATTATACGTTTTGCCTTTAGAATACGAGCACGAAGGATGCTCTTATTTCTTATGAGTTGATGTGTAATAGCTGGCGAATCTTTTCGCTTTTTCATGTGGAATAAAAACAAAAGAAGCGACCGAATCGGAGTCTCCCACGGTCTGCAGCCCGTGTAGCATTCAATTGATAACCCAAGACCATACGAGGGTCTCACCCCTATGATATTAGAATAATATCATTAACTTTGTCAATAATTCTACTCAGTATGAACAGAACTACAACTTGGTCAACATTATCCGAAGTCAGCAATGTGGTGACTATTCTCGGCTTCCTCTTAGAGGTTGCTCCAATAATAGCTCCTTCCATTTGCTTATTTGGAAACGTCATCCTCTTGCACCAATTTGCAAGAGCGCCTGCTGGAGAGTAGCAGATTTGTTACCTAAAGATATGCTTCAGCTATTCGGTCGCTTGTACAATATGTTAGGCAAAAAGCGTGCCAAAAGATTTATCACACAATATCTGCCAAATTGACACATATAACTTTTGCAACTATCAAGTGGTATTACACTCTATTCGACAAAGCAAAACCGCCGCGGGAGTTGACCTGCGGCGGATATTTTAGAGTTCTTCGAGTTCATCTTCGTCCTCATCCGATGAATCTGGATAATTGTCCGGGAGGAATGAGAGGAAGACCCGGAGGAAAGCAGTGTCTTTGAAGAAGTAGTTGGGATCGTCTTCAAGTTTCTCCTTTATGAAGTCAAAGCCGAAGTTGGCATACTGCTCCATTTTATCGATGAGTTGGTCGACAATCCTTGCGGGCTTTATCTCACCTTTATCCAGCGCGATTAAGTCTATATCTGTTCGCGCAATCAGGGCTGCAAACATATATTCTCTAAGTAGTGGATAAGAAAAGCGGCCGAGACGACTTTCCTGCGTTCCCCAATTAGAGATAGCCCAACCAAAGTCTTTTATCTTGGAGGCATCATCTATGAGAGGCTTGCATTGGTCTGAATACAGGCCAATAAAGAATGCAAGAATGTATACTTCATAACCCGCGCCAAAGGTTTTGCCTTTGATTTCGGTTATGCTATTCGTCCCTTTACCATAGTCAGCGAATACGCTGATTACTGAATCTTGATAGCGGGTTTCCCATTTTGGGCTGCGTTTAGCCCAAAGATCATATAGCGAGTCCATGATTAGCGTACTTTTTCGATGAGGGTTCGGATAGTTGCCATGTTGGCAGGATCGAAATTCGGAGCCTTCTTGATTCGATAAACAGCACATGTAAGACCGTTAATCGCAGCTTCGTTGAGTCGACCTTTTTCAATGAAGTCCTTGGTCACTATGACACACTGCTTGTTTATCTTATCAATTACGTTATAGAAGTCCTCCTCTTTGGAGTCTCCAAAGGAAGATGTGGCGGCATCAAAGATAAGAGGATAGTCTTCGTCTCGTTTTTCCTGAGTAAAATCCGAGATGGCAAAGAGGACTGAGATGTACATAACCGTCTTCTGCGAGCCGGAAGGTTTCTTTATTTCGGCTCCATTGGAACTATAGAGTTTAATTTCTGTTGAATCATTGGCAGTATGTATGAGACGTACCTGCCCATGGAAATCAGCCGCGCTAAGGGAAACGAGGTAATCATTTGCCTTAGCCTCCAGCTCCTGTAGGAAACGGTTAAGATTATTTTTCTGGGCCTGTGCAAAAGCTTTAGCGATTTCTTCAAGCACATTATGTACTTCTTTCATGACCTTAACCTGCGAGCTTTCGGGATCTAACTCATTAAGCTCACATCTATGCTCCATATATTCTTGCGAAATGGGAAAATCGCTTGAATATTAGGCTTTGTCGAAACATAACCCTCTCGGTCTTCGTCACCCCGAATGCCGACATAGGAGATGGTAGGTCTGTCTCCTACGAAACGTTCCATCTCCTGAAGTTTCATTTTCTGAGTACACCATCTTTGTTGCGGTGATGGAAGAAACATGCCGCTTGCTTTGAGAAAATGCTCAAATGGAGTAGGTTCAGGGCTACCTTCAGCTGCTCTCAACCTCTTAATACCACCGAGATAGGACTCAAGACGGTTAATCAATAGGTCGGTTTCTGCCAATTCACAACCAGTGTCTGTATTATAATATTCCACATGAAGATTAGGATACTTCCCCTTCATGTAGATTGCGAGAGCTGCACTGTCTTTGCCCCCGGATATTCCAAGTACATGTCTTACCTCGCTCATTTCACTTTTTCGTTTAGAAGTTTCAGAAGAACACAAATATTGAACTCATCATCATCAGAAAGTAATGATGTAATCTTACTTGCAACCTCCTCTGCCTGACGGGCTTTATTCTTCGGAAGTCTATATGTTTGAGACTTGGAAAATTTGCCAAGATTTGATGCAAGCTCAAAATTGAATGCTTCTGCATCATCATTTAGATTCTGTACGTCTGCAATAGCCGAATATCGTTCCAACTCACTGAGCATATGAAGAATCTGGTGAATCAACAATGGTTCGTCATTATCCTTTGTCTCATCAAGCCGTTTGTCGGTTATGACGATGGCAAGTTTTTCGATAAACTCACGCTTAGTCTCCGAAGGAGCAATGATACGGTCAAGGAATGCCCTTGTTTTAGGAGTAAGTATCCTTGGGTCTATCGACTCGTAGCGACTCTCTAAAATATCCTTGTACGCCTCATAGTTATCTGGGACGCCTAAATGAGATACAATCTTGTCCTCTATTCGGTCTATGAAATTATCATAGCAGGTGTTAAGTTCACGGACTGCATTCCTTATTAGGTCCAGATACTGAGACGTAAATTCCTCACTATGTAAATCTTTGTAGCCAAGTGCCGCCGGTAAATCTTCAAAGAAGGTTTTGGCAGGGTCCTGAGCATTGGACAATACATCCCTGAATTTCGCAGTATATGCATTGTCGAATTTACGTGTACGTTTTGCATATGTATTAAGCCCTCTATAAAAATGGAAGAACGGCTTAACGGTCTCAAGCAATGAATCTGACGACACTTCTACATTGTCATCCTTATGAAGAAACTGACGATAACGCTTGAAAAACTCAAGTTTTACACCGGCCACCTTGAACGCCTTTATTGAGAAATCGTTGATACGTTTCTGAATAAGGTCAAAGACTTCCTTATTAATATTTAGGACAAAGGTGTTCCCATTGTATAATGCGAAATCCTGTTGATTGATGAAAAGAAAAATAGGAATCCAGAAATCAATCACACCCTGCTTCAATTTATATGGAGCAGCCTTTAGTATCTTAGTGAGTTCAGATAACTTTCTGGGCTTATCAACAGATGAATTGATAAACTCCATTGAAGCGGTCCATAATGTCTGTAGTTCCGGTTGCGTCGGTGCTCCAAGAATCCAGTTTCCGTTTTCATTAATCCGATGTATTCCGGATTCTCTAAAAAGTGTGAAATATACCGTTTTCTCTGGAGGGAATCCTTCTATTCCAAATGCTTCTACATCAGATTTGTTCAGCATTGCGTCAAGCAAATTAACCCTTGCTAAAGATATAGCCGAACTCAACTTCTGACGGTTGAACAACTCATTACGAATAATCGGAGTCTTGTCGTAAATAACATCGCAAACATGTGAGAGAAGTTTATTGAAATCTCTGACAGACCTTATTTTGACAGACTCTCCCTTGAAATACCATACTACGCTATCGATACCATTAGTAAGGGAGGAATTTATAGCCTTGTTTAATAGTAGCGTTTCATAAACCTTCTGTTTTTCGAGTTCAGCCTGTGCAATCCTGTCATCTATAGCTACATTGTCAATCACATATTGCAGCTTCTTGATTTCATGAAGATGTTTTGTAATAGCCTCGATATTCTTGAAATATCCATATATAGAGGCGCCAGCTGACTTTGAAGCAGATAATTCTTTTACCTCATCTTCGATTTCCGAGAGCGGAAAAATCAGATGCACGAATCCATCTATATCACCGGATGCTTCCACAATGGTAGGTTCGTTTGATACGCGATATTCAAAATAACGAGGGGTACCGGTTTTGTAATATGAAGCGGTCGCGACTGCGGCTTTATGCTTGATATACGGAGATATTTATTCTACCGTAAGCTGTGGAGTCGGCACGATAGAAGCTGCTTTATACAACTCGCTTTCAATATTCAGATTTGTCCCTTCATACAATATGTATTGTGACTTATATGATGCAAATCTGATTATCTTTTCAGAAAGTAGCGTTTTGATTGTGTCCTCGACATTATTAATACCGAGGGCATTCTGTCCGTATGTGACAAGAAAATCATCATTCAACACAACGCCATTGAAGAACATATTGATAAGACCTATTGTCTTTATAATCTTCAGACAGCCTTTGATAACATTCGCCTCCTTATTAGACCCTTCAATACGTTCTATTGCTACCGCAAGTGCCCTCCATCCGGTAGAGTCGGCATTCATCTCATTGATAGCCGAATAAAAATGGTAAGTCAGATAGTCATATACCTGGGCTATATTATATGTCAATGAGGCTGTTGCCTTAAACTCATTAAGGGAGTCTTCGCCTTTAGCGGTTAGGAAAGAAAACAAGGAACGCTCATTCTGCCCATATCTCTGGACCGCAAGAGTGAGGCACACCGCAGAGATTGGATCGAGAGGTTAGAGAAGTTCTGCAGTTTTTAGGCTTAACGTATTGCTGAGAATTTTACTTCTTTGTCCAAGGTCATATAGGAGATTCAGACTGATTCCTTCTGAGCGTGTTATGTGTTTGTGCTCACTTAGCTGCCTCGCCGTTAGATAGAGCAGTTGCTCTACCGGTTCAGCGAAGACAATCTCCTGGAAACGGCCCTTTACTTTCTGCCATTCGTTTCTCTGTGTTTCACTTAGTTTATAAGCGTAACTTCCAAAGTTCTGATGTAGCGTGGTTAGAAATATTATGTTTCTACTCGGCACATTTACAAATTCAGAAAGTTTCTGTAGGAAATACAGCTCCTTTTCGGGGTTGTTATTAGCGGCATGCTCAAGCACTTTACCAAACTCATCAACGACAATAATTAAAAACTTGTTGCGTTTTCGGATTGATTGACAATACTGATTAAGAGCATCAATTACGTTATTGTTATGACTTTCAAGTTTGGATGCTAATAATGTGCTTAGCGATGAATAGTCGCCTACTATATTCAGAAATTCAAAACCGGAGGTTGAGCCGAGAACATTTCTTTTGATAAGTCGATTTGCGCCGGATGTTAAATCATCTTCCAAAGCAAGTATGAAACTGGACTTTCCAGTGCCGTAGGTGCCGATAATGGAGAATGAATGGTGGCCAGAATTAAAACTATTTACAATGTTTCCAGCTACCATCCGGGCATTTTCCGTTATGATATATCGGAAATCTGCTGCTGTATTTAGCTCTATATTTACTGATGGAATATAGCTCATAACGAATCATAGTAATTATCCAGAACGTTAAATCTGTTGAGTTCTCCTATAAACTGGACATTTTTAATGCCACTGTTATCGGAGAACACAACCATTCCGGGATAAAGTTTCTCTATTTTACGGATTATATCTATGAGCGATATTATTGGCAAACAGAATACAAGAGACAGCTTCTGGAGTATATCAAAAGATAACGTTTTATCCCTGCCGCTCAATGTGAGGAGTGCGAATAGAACGACATCAGGTGCAATATCTTCTGGCTCAGTTACTCGATAAGAATATACGTCCGAATCCTTATTGACAATAAGACCAAGCCCTATTAATAATGCAGAGAAGTCTTCAATGTTCTTTAAACCTTTTGGAGCAACATAATTTTTCAAGAGCACACCTATGTCTTTTTTTACGGTGTTTTCGTTATAGACATTTCTTTGTTCAGGAACCGAACATTTGCGTTTGATGAAATTGCGTAGCTCATCTTTTGAGAACTCCTTTTTCTCTCGCTGATATTCTATAAACGTTAGGTTATAGATACTGGCGACACCTGTCACGACAAGAAGAAAATGAAGAACCCAAAGAGTGTTGAGGTCCTCCGCATAGGGATCACGCCCATATTCAGTATCAAAAAGGAAGTCTGCTATGCCAGTAAGTTCATCCGATTGGCTTAATCCAAAAGCGCGAAGCCAAAATCGGATGGACGCAACCATATTCTTGCCAACTCCAAGCTTCGCCACGGAATCAATGTCTGTGAAGTGGTTGCCAGCAAGAAGATAGTCATATCCCTTCTTTAGCCAAAGAGATTTACAATGAAAGGACTCATGTCCCGAAAAACTATATCTGCTCAAAATGTTACTGGTCTATTTTATTATCTCATTCTCTCTTTGCAAGAGAATATGATGACCAGTTTGATGTTTATAATCAAGACATTATACCACGCTCTATAGCATATTTGCTAAACACTCCTAAATATATTAAGGGCTTTCTCGCAAAAAAATCAGCGAATTACACTCTAAATCTCAGAAGAAATGAGTAATTTTGCAGACATTAGGACTCTCTTGCAAAGAGATTTGGATGATTGCTAAACATGAAACGACTCGCAGAATATAAAGATTCAATAACACAGATGACTGTGAACAAAAAAGGGAGCAAGACCGCCCCCCATAAGGCAATCTTGCTCCTTGCTATTATAGATCTAATCGAACGTGGCTGCATCAGAGAACCATTTATCCCATTGTCAGATGAGTTAATTCGTACGTTCAATAACATTTGGAAGAACAGAGTTACGATAACGAGTCCTTTCTCTTGTAAATTTTCTTACCCATTTTTTCATCTTCAATCATCTCCTTTTTGGGAACTTTCAAAAGCCTCAACTTATATCGGTCAAAAAGAATACTCTTCAATAGCCGCATTAAAGCGTGATTTTATCGGGGCTAAAATAGACAATGATTTATTCCAACACCTAACTATTCCAAAGTTCAGGGACGAGATTAGGCAATTACTAAACGATATTTTTTTGACAGATACATCTGCCTCACTTTCTGATAAAATAGGGTTACTTTCTCTTATATGCATCGTCTGTACTGTTGCATAACTCCATTGATGATACGTATGCTGGACGCAAACCTCTCAATGACCTAACGAATCCATATATCTATCTTCAATAGTTTATCTTCATAGACAATTTAATATGATACTATTGGCTCGGTCAACGACGGATGTGTCGAGGCTGGCGAGGTAGATTTGGGTGGTGGCTTCGGAGTCGTGGCCCATGCCTTCCGAGATTACTGACAGGGGTATGCCTTTGGCTTTGGCGGCGGAGGCCCAGCTGTGGCGTGCGACGTAGAGGGTCAGAGGGATTTGGACTCCTACAATCTTGGCTATTTTTTTCAGGTTGTGGTTGATGTTGTAGCCCATGTTACGATAGGTGCGTCGCTCGTTTGTGCCGGGATTCTTGATGATAGGAAGTAGGTAGTCGGTGGCGTTTTCGGGATACTTATCAAGAATCATCTGCATTTCCTTTGTCCATTCGATAATCAATTGTTGGCCGGTCTTGCGACGACGGTAAGTGACATATCCGTTTTTGAGGTCTGACTTTTTGAGAAATGCCATGTCTATGAAGCTCATGCCTCTGAGATAAAAGCTCATAAGGAACATCTCACGTGCATAGTCAAGCGAGGGATTGAGGGACAAGTCCAAAGCCTTTATTTTCTTGATGACTGGCAACGGCAAAGCTCGTTTGACCGTCTTGTCAACGCCGGTGTAAACGTGCTTGAACGGATTGCTGTTTTCGATGATGTCATCATCGACTGCACGGTTATAGACCGCACGGAGTATGCGGGTATAGAAAGAAATGGTGTTGGGAGCAACACCACGATTCTTGTGCCATGCCTCGTAAGCCTCCATTATCTCAGAGGTGAGGCAGTCGAGCATTATGTCCTCATCCTGACGGAACTTTTTGAAACTGCTGAGTGCAGACTTGTAGGTCTCGGAAGTCCGAACCTTGCCGTTCTGTTTGAGTCTGACAATAATACTCTCCATGAAATTGAACAGGGAATATTCATTGGCGTAGCGGTTGAACTCGTCGATTACATCATCGGCAGTGTATGTCAGACCATTGGCATCAAGTTTCTTGTCGATTTTGTTCAGTCGCTCGACATCCCAGCGGATACGCTCACGGATTGAGAGAATAAACGCCTTGCGTTCACTTTTCTGGGTGGTGGTGACCATTGAGCGGGATTCATCCCACTCAGAGGGAAATACCTTGTAGTCAGAAAGGAGTTGTCGCACCTTCCTTTCGTGGATAATCTGATAGTAGATTGTACCCTCGTGGTCAGCGACAGTCGAGGGTCGGAACTTTACTTTTATCGAAGCCATTTGTTTTTGGTGTTTTGATTTGTCTATAAGATACGGCGGAGGAACACACTCCGAAAAGTGCATCCCTCCGGCAGTAAGTTATGAATTAGCCACCGATGCGATGCTTGCGGAGGAAAGCGTCGAGGTCTGCGCGGTTGACGTAGATTTTGCGGCCGATCTGCGAGAAGGGAATGATGCGCTGGTCGCGGTAGTTCTGCCATGTCTTTGGAGAGACTCCGAGGATTTTGCGTGCATCTTCGGATTCTATCCATTCGCTTCTGGAGTCGTCGGCGTTGCGGCGGGTGATCAAGTCGATGATTTGCTTCAGCATATCATGGAGGTTGCGCCATTCTTCTTCAGGTACGACAAAAAGTAGGGTTGATGAGTTGATATTGGGGATGGTGCTTTGCATTCGGGTGTGAGAATCTGATTCTATCCTTGAAGGGACGGAATCGGGTTAATAATTCAGTTGTCTAATCGCTTGACCGCTCCCTCAGTTGATTACATGATTGAGCATCCACACAATCAATCGGACAGGCAGGCGACTGACTGATTGGTTGAAGTGCTGAATAATCAGGACTTCAACCAATCAACCGGTTAATCACGCAACTGCGCAGGCAGATGATTGGGTGGGCGATTGATTGGGTATGGCTTCAGTCAATCAGGCGAGCGATATTCCGACTGATCAGTCAATCGGTCAGTTGCATTTCTGCCACTTTGGGCATTAGCGATACTGACGTTCTGACTAACCAATCAGTCACACAATCAACTGTTTGGCGAGGCAGGCAATCAACCGATTGGTTGATGCTTTACCCGGACAATCAAGCAGGCGCATAATCAGTTGAGTGAAGTGTCGATTGAAGTGCCATGAGACCGCATGGGCGGCAGCAATCGACGGTCAAAGGTCGGTAACATTTACCATCCACGCATAGAGCCGAGTCTATCGCACTGAAAATCAAAGGTAATTTGACGGTGATTCAGTTGTTCGCCTGATTGGCTAATCAGTCAATCGCCGTCGTTTGTCATAGTATTATTAAGAGACGTCTCGTATCATCGACCCGGTTTCGGCGCCTTCCGTCGAAGCATTCCGTGTCGTTGACGGTGTAAAGTAAGGGATTATTTCTCGTTCCGACCAAACATTTTTGGTCGGATATAGCACAAGGTCGTACATGTATACACCTCAGTATACACTTGATATTTCGTATTCAATTCCACTCCTCAGATGATGGTCATACGACCACAGCAAGGTGTCCAAACAGTAACCGTTTGGATTTCGGGTAACTCTGCCGTTACCACGAAATGACCTTGCCGTGCCGGGGCTTGGGACCGCTCCGAAGTCGCAATCCCCATAGAAAACCTGCGGTGCATTAGGGAGGACAGCACGTTGTGCCACCATTTATTCCCCAAAAACAATGAAAACATCAGATAAGGCAGGGCGACCAAAGTCGTCCAACCCCTGCACGCACTGCGTCATGGTGAGGTTTGATGACCTTGAATATGGCGCTTTGCAACGAATGATGGAAAGAGCCGGCGAAACCGTAAAAGCTACTTTCATCAAGCAAGTCATAGCAGACAAGCCATTCAAAGTCCTTGTCACAGACAAGACGCTCGCACTTTATACGGCGAAGCTGGGTGAATTTTTCTCCCAGTTCCGCACGTTAGGTGTGAATTATAACATAGTCGTAAGAGAACTTCGAGCCGGATTCACCGAAAAGAAGGCTATGAGCCTGCTCTATAATCTGGAAAAAACTACCCGTGACATGATTGCAATCATGGGTGAAGTCAAGAATCTTACTGAAAAATTCGATGAACAATGGTCGCAAAAATCAGTATAGGGTCGTCTCTTTACGGCGCACTTGCCTATAACGGCGAGAAAATAAACGAGGCGAGGGGTCGTATCCTTGGCTCAAACAAGGTTGTTATTCCACCTGACGGCCATGCAAGAATAGCCCAAATGGTAGAAGACTTCAAAAGTTTTATGCCAAAGATGGGTAGAACCAAGAAGCCAGTCCTTCATATCTCGCTCAATCCGCATCCCGACGACCGTCTCACGGATCAGGATTTTGAAATCCTGGCCCGTGAGTACCTTGACAAATTGGGATTCGGCGACCAGCCATACGTCATCTATAAGCATGAAGACATCGACCGCCACCATATTCATATAGTGACGGTCAATGTCAACGAACACGGGAAACGGCTTAATCAAGCATTTCTTTTCCGTCGTAGCAAAGCAATCACCAATGAGTTGGAGCAGAAGTACAATCTTCACAAGGCCCAGCGCGAAAAGGTGTCTCCTGATACCCCAATCAAGAAACTGGACCCATCTGGAGACATCAAACGACAAGTACAGAATACTGTCAAGCTCGTCGGTATGCGCTACAAATTCCAGACCCTTGGCGAATATAATGCTGTCTTATCCTTATATAATATAAGGTGTGAGCCCACCGATGGTAAAGTCAACGGGCGGGATTATCATGGTCTTGTTTATTTTGCTATGAATGATAACGGCGATACTGTCTCGACTCCGTTCAAAGCTTCACGTCTCGGTAAATTCGCCAGCAGAGCCGCAGTAGAAGGTCATTTTGAGAGGTCAAAAGATAGCGTTGATGTAAGACCGACGAAGAGAAACGTGGCATCAGTCATGGCTCAATCGTCAGACAAGGAAGATTTCATCTCCCGTCTTAACGACAGCGGTATTGACCTTGTTCTTCGCTACAATGAAGAAGGAAGAATATATGGCACGACTTTCGTTGACCATAACACCCATACGGTTCTAAATGGCTCCAGACTTGGGAAAGAGTTCTCTGCAAATGCTTTTGAACGATGGTTCAATGGTGATGGTGAGAAGCCTGTTATCATGGCTCCCGTTACTCCGGATTCAGATACTACGCAGACTGCCGGTGATTCTTCAACACCTCCGTCCAATCCGTCAACCGGACAAAGTCATAGCCGGACTCATGATTACGAAAACAATTATGAGCAGCCGACACTTCCCGGTCTTGACCTTTTCCAAGTGGGTCCCGGATTCAATCCTGAGGAAGAAGCTTTTTACAGGGCTATGCAGCGTAGGAAGAAAAGACGTCGCGGTCCACAGTTATAAACCTTTAACCACAAAGAATAATGTCACAACAAGAAGACGACCTCAGAGCGTTGGCGAAGATAATGGATCTTCTCCGCGCTATCAGTATAGCCGTTGTTGTAGGCAACATCTATTGGTTCTGTCGTGAACTTGTGGATGGATGGAAATTCCATGCCGAAACAATGAAAGTGCTGACCAATTTCAATGAAGCTTGCGGGCTTTTTCACAATCCGTGGAACGCCAAATGGTGGGCTTTACTATTTCTCGCACTGTCATGCTTCGGTTCACGAGGCGTAAAGAACGAGAAAATACAGTGGAGCCATATCTGGATTTTACTCAGTGTCGGAGCTGTCCTGTTCTTTATGAACTGGTGGATGCCGGCTCTCCATTGGCATTACACCTATATTATATGTACCGCCATCGGCTATATCTGTATGCTCATGGGCGGCGTGTATATGAGTCGACTCCTTAATAATAATATGATGGATGACCGCTTCAATGAAGAGAATGAATCCTTCATGCAGGAGACCCGACTGATGGAGAATGAATATTCAGTAAATCTGCCTACTCGGTTCTATTATAAAAAGAGGTGGAACAAGGGGTGGATAAATATCGTGAATCCATTTCGCGCCTCGATTGTGCTGGGCACACCCGGTTCGGGAAAGTCGTATGCCGTAGTCAATAACTTCATCAAACAGCAGATAGAGAAGGGTTTTGGCCTTTATCTATATGACTACAAGTATCCGGATCTCACTACCATTGCATATAATCACATGCTCAATCATCAGGAGGGTTATGGTAAAAATCCGCCGTCATTTTATGTTATTAATTTCGATGACCCGGAAAGGAGCCACAGATGCAATCCTATACATCCGGCCTTCATGTCGGATATTGCCGATGCCTACGAAAGTGCATATACTATCATGCTCAACCTGAACCGCTCGTGGGTGCAGAAGCAGGGAGATTTCTTTGTGGAGTCTCCGATTGTACTCTTTGCTGCAATCATCTGGTATCTGCGCATCTTTGAGAATGGTAAATACTGTACATTTCCTCATGCGATTGAGTTCCTCTGTCGCAGATACGAGGATATTTTCCCAATCCTAACCAGTTATCCTGAACTGGAAAACTACCTTTCGCCGTTCATGGATGCTTGGTTAGGTGGAGCGGCAGAACAGTTGGCGGGGCAGATTGCATCAGCAAAAATACCGTTGTCCCGTATGATCTCACCTCAGTTGTACTGGGTGATGACCGGCGATGATTTCACACTTGACATCAACAACCCCAATGAACCTAAGATTCTTTGTGTCGGAAATAATCCCGACAGACAGAATATATATGGTGCAGCACTGGGACTTTACAATAGTCGTATTGTAAAGCTCATTAACAAGAAGGGTATGCTGAAGTCCGGGGTAATCATCGACGAGTTGCCGACCATATATTTTAAGGGTCTCGACAATCTTATCGCCACTGCACGAAGCAACAAGGTCGCAGTCTGCCTCGGCTTTCAGGACTTCTCCCAATTGAAACGAGACTATGGCGACAAGGAGGCTGCCGTGGTGATGAACACCGTAGGCAATATCTTCTCCGGTCAGGTTGTCGGAGAGACCGCCAAGACATTGTCTGAGCGGTTCGGCAAGGTGCTCCAGAAGCGCCAGTCAATTTCCATCAACCGTCAGGATGTGAGCCATTCGTTCAATACCCAGATGGACAGTCTTATCCCGGCAAGCAAAATATCGACACTCACTCAGGGTATGTTTGTCGGTGCTGTCAGCGATAACTTCGATGAGCGTATCGAACAGAAAATCTTTCATGCCGAGATTGTGGTCGATAATGAGGCTGTGAAAAAAGAAACAGCTGCTTACGAGCCGATACCTGTCATCACTGACTTCAAGGATGACACTCCTGACAAGTCGAATATGAAAGCTGAGATACAGCGTAACTATGACACCATTAAACAGGATGTCATAGACATTGTAAGGCGCGAGACAATGCGTATCGCAGCCGACCCGAAACTGAGACACTTGCTCGATATGAAACCGAGATGATGAATTTTAACATTTGAGACTATTGAATATCAAATAGTTATCCCGGTACTACATACTAAAGAGGTGCTATGAAGAAAATAATAAATTTTTTCTATCATGGCACCTCTTTTTATTCTTCTCGAATACTGTGAATTACATGATTCTCTGAATATGGGTGGAATGTTAAAGCCATTGTGGGGTACATATATACCATAGAATACAGGGGTCAGGGAATCGCCAATTTTGCATCAGAAATTCAAACGAATAGAAAATGCAAAACGAAAAATTAACCCAGAAACTTGCCGATGTCGCAAGAGTCGGAAATGACGAAAACGACACAAAGGCACTGCTCTTGGAAATCTCTGAGAAGCTCGGTATTCTCATTGATTTGCAAAGAGCCCGGAATCCTCCTGCACAGGAAGCCATAACACAAGCCGAAAATGACGGAGTGATAGACACCAGCTGGATAATCCCGCACAAACTATATGACAACAGTCAGTTCTGCCGGATATTCAATGTCGCCAAAATCACCGCTCAGAAGTGGCGCTCATCAAGACTGATAAGCTACATACTTATTGGAAAGAGTGTCCGCTATCAGGGATACGACATTATCAGATTCATCGAAGTCTATGCCGCCCGTCGCAATTACAAAATCTTTCCGATTCTGGATGAATAACCATATCGGGATAATCAAAACAACATTTACCCATACCCAAGACAATGGAACCCACACCACAAGAAGAAGTGCTGATAGCCCGCAATAACGAAACCGGGCAGGTAGGCGCAGTGACCGGAGTCAATGACGACGGTACACCAAAACTGACGGACGTGAAATCGTCAAAACTTTCTGACCTTATAAAATTCTCAAAAGGTCAGAATCCCATCGAAGCATTCATGTCGAATTTTATCAGACAGGTAAACAATCCTTCGACTTTCGGATTCTTCAAAGTTCCCGCTGACCGATATGAAAGTGTCGGTCATGCAATGGCCGACTTCATTCAGGATCCCGAGGCAAATGCGGAAATCCTTAAAGACTTCAAGGTGGATATGCCACAGGAGCAACAGAGCGAAGTAAAGGAAGAATCGACTGCACAGCAGACAGTCCCCGATGAACCCGCAAAGGAAGCCGATACTGTCAAGTACCAGAAGCCTGAGCCCATCGACGGGAGCAAGGTAAACTGGGACGACCTCAAAGCCAAATGGGGACTTGACCGAAGTCTTCTTTCCGACAGCGATGTGAGCAATATGCTCAACAACAAGAAGTCAAAGCTCGTAACGCTTAATCCGACAATGTTCGGAGAATCTTTCGAGTTGAAAGCGAGGCTTTCTTTCAGGGCTAACCCTGACGGCAGTGTATCACTTCGTCCTCATTTTATCACTACTGAACCGAACCTCTCTGAAGAGTTCAAGGGTGTCAAGTTCTCCAAATATGATAGGGAGATGCTTGAAAAGACCGGTAACCTCGGTAGAGTGGTGGAGCTGACAGATGCCAATGGCAACAAGGTCCCCTCATTCGTGAGCATCGACCGAGATACAAAAGAGCTTGTATCGGTACACGTCAACAGCATCTATGTCCCACCCAAAATCGGAAACACGGAGTTTACACCCAAAGACATCGGAATCCTCAAATCCGGGAAGCAGTTGCTGAAGGACTACACTGACAAGAATGGCAAAACCTATCCGGTTGTCCTGCAATGTAGCGCTGCCAACCAGAACATCGAGTTTGTCCCTCGTGCCAATCGTCTCATAGAGATCGAGAAAAAGGAGCAATCCGAAGATAAGACAGCTCAACAGGAACATGGTTCTGAGAAACCATCACAGGAACAACCCGATAAAAAAGGAAACTGGCTTCTACCCAATGGCGAAATAAAGCCTATCGGCAAGTGGAAAGACTACCACTTCACGGAAGAACAGAAATCCGACTATACAGCCGGGAAATCAGTAAAAGCCGAAGTCACAGATGACAAGGGGCAGAAGGCAACAGTCTATGTGAAATTCAATCCGGAGAAAGGACGCCCATTGCCCTATAAAAATGATCCGGATGTGGCTCAGACGGTTACCCCGGCCGATGAGAGCAAGACCCAGATGGCCGTCAACAATGACGGTAAAACCAATGAGGCAACGAAAAATATCACCGAACCTCTATCAAAGGGGCAGGTCTCGCCCAAGGACGATGACCAGCAGAAGCAGCAGCGAAAGCCCAAAGGCCCCAAGTTCTGAAACCAACAATGAGTGTCGGCAGTCAATGCCGGCTGCCGGCACTCTCAAAACTCAAAATAATATATCTCAAAAAATATTGAACAATGATTACTATAATTGCACAATCCCTCCGTATCGCCCGCAACATCTCCTACATTCTTCAGGCAGACATCGAAATGGACGGCTACTACGCCAACGACAAATACTTCATCACATGGACCTATGGTCACATGGTGGAAATCAATACACCCCGTGGCAACACCGGCTACTGGTTCCACGACACATCTTTCCCTGTGCTTCCGAAGGAGTACTCACTGAGCGCCGCACCATCGTCTCACTCTGAGACCAGAAATACACCTGACCCTCAGTTGGCGGTTCTCAAAAATCTACTTGCCAAGAGCAAGCAGGTAATCATCGCAACCGACCCAACTATGCAGGGAGTGCTTATGAGCAGCTACCTCCTTCAATACCTCAAATTCGAGGGTAAGGTCACGAGAGTAATTCTCAACGATCTCATGAGTGACACCATAAAGAGTCGGCTCTATTATCCGAGCCATGATGAGAGTTATGACCAATCTGTAAGGATTGCCTCTCTCAAAGACCGCCTTGACTGGCTTACCAACGTCAACGTATCACGAGCCTTTGCTTTCGCTACGGGAATGAATACATATCCCGTCACCCGAACCGCGATGCCGCTGCTTTCTTTGGTAGCACATCGTGAGAAGGAGATAAAGGAGTTTACTCCTAAATCCTTTCATGTGCCGACACTCACAATCAAGGACAATGACGGCAATCTGTTTGCGTTCAGATGCGATAAGATGTGGACCGTGTTGCCGGAAGACCTCACGGATAAACTGAAGACAGGAGTCGAAGCGACAGTTTCCAAATACGAAGTGGAAACCATCGACGATGCAAGCCCGAAGCTCCATAATATAGTCTCTCTTCAGGAGGAGGCGGCAAGAGTTTTCGGAATGGATCCGGTTCAGACCTATAAACTTGCCAGAGGCCTCTACGAAAAGAAGCGCATCTCGTTTCCGGGTAATTCCCAAGCCGGAATCAGCCGACGTGATTACGATGACTTCAAAAAGAATGTCTATCCCCGCATGGAGGAGGCTCCCTGTTTCAAGACATTCATTGACAACGGCTATCGTCCGGTCTTTACCAAAAGCGGTAAGGACGAATATAGTGTCGATCACGGCATAGTCCTCACCGCCTATCCATTCGTGGGTCTTACACAGGAAGAAACTAAGATTGTCTTTCTGATTGGCCGAAGAATGATGGCAACCTTCTCGCGCAGCTTCCGCTACCGCAAGACTACCGTCGAGATAGAGTGTGCCGGCAAGAAGTTCGTAAACACCTACGCAGAGGTTATCCGACCGGGATATATGTCTCTCCGTAAGCCGGAAGACTATGCCGGGACAGAGTCTCCGAATCTGGAGACGAATCAGACAGTCCAAGTGGAATCCGTCGGCTCCGTGACAAAAACTACTTCTCCTCCCAAACTCTATAAGGACGCGGAACTCATACGCGATTGCCACAGACTCCACCTTCAGGACTTCCAAGACGGAGTGGTGAAGGACATAATGTTCCTTCAGTCAAAAGGGTACATCCATCGCAACAGAATGGGGGAATACTCTCTGACCGAGAGTGGCAAGGCTCTGAGCTACATAATCAGGGACATGGCAATCTCCCAAACAGAGATTCTTGCAACTCTTGACCGACTGGTACGTGACACGGCTAACGGTGCGGTGTCAGAAGAAAAGTTCAACTCTATCATAGAGTCTTATGTGACTGGTGTCACATCACAGGTTCTATCCTGCGCCAAGCTCTTCAAACCTACCGAAACGGACATAAAGTGTCCCAAATGCGGCAAAGGCATATTCCGCATCTTCGGCAAGATAGCCAAATGCACCAATCCTGAGTGCGGCCACTCAATCTATCGTCAAATCGATGGTGTGACCATCAACAGCCGGGAAGTCCGCAACCTCATAGTTGACGGTCAGACGTCTCCCATCCGAGGATTTGTAGATGAGGACGGCAAGTCCTACGTCGGTCGCGTAGTCCTTGATGACAATCTTAGCCCTCTTGTCATCAATGTGCAGAAACATTAACCCATTACTAACTCAAAGTATGGCAAGGGCTCCTCAAAAGGGAGCCTTTACCATACATAACAAAACTGACAATATATGAAAGCCACCAATATACCGGCGTATCCATCATTGGACAAATTCGTCTTCGCCGTCCTCAACTACATGGAGACTCATAAATTCACAAAAGTTCCGGATTATCAGGAAATCGAGTTGCAGGCTGATAGAGCCTACGACGCATGGAGCGAAGCAATCAGAAGCGGACACACTGTAACTCAGGCAGCTGAAATATCAAATCAAGTTCTTTTTGAGAATATTGGAGAATCAGAATATGAGGTAGTGGAAAGCATACTTAAATCCAATTTTAAGGATACTGTTGACCTATCTGAAGATGATGCGGTCAATTACTGGGTAACCCGTGTTCTCTCTGATATTCCAAATCTCTTTGAGAACTGTGAATATCTCACCTACGGCATTTCAGCCGCTGACATAGATATTAACCGCGATGCCATTATCGGACGCATAACAGAATATTACGAATCCTATGGCTTATAACCGACTACAAACAATGCGCGACAACATCGAGGCTATACGTATGGCGTTTAGCCTCGGTGTCAAAGGTCGCGGGGCGCAGACTGCCGATGAAATTGCAGTGCTGCGCAAGTATGCCGGATTCGGAGGTTTGAAGTGTATCCTGAATGATGCCGATGAACTGGCGGATGCTGCCAAGTGGAGCAAATCCGACATTGAACTGTTCGCTCCTACGGTGGAGCTGCGCAGGCTGATTCATGATTACAGTCACAATGACAGAGAGTTCAAGGACTATATGGATTCGCTGAAAGCCTCTGTGCTGACGGCGTTCTATACGGACAATCGCATTGTGGATGCCATTTCCGATGCACTGAAATATTCCGGTGTCGAGATAAAAAGTTTTCTTGAACCCTCTGCCGGTCAGGGAGCTTTCATTGATTCATTTCTGCGAAATGACAGGTATCCCGGTGCCGAAGTCCTTGCTTACGAGAAGGATTTGCTGACAGGTAAAATCCTGTCGGCCCTGCACCCGTCTATTCTGACCCGTATAGAGGGCTTCGAGAAGATAGAGCGTGATTTCAACGGATACTTCGATGTTGCCGCCTCCAATGTGCCGTTCGGTGATTTTGCGGTTGCAGACCCGGCGTATGCCGTGAGCAAGGAGATTGCGTATCGTCAGGCTACCAAGTCGATACACAATTATTTCTTCCTCAAAACTCTCGACCAAGTGCGCGAGGGTGGCCTCGTTGCCTTTATCGCATCGCAGGGTGTGATGAACGCCGCCAGTCCTTTCGTAAGAATGGAGCTGGTGAAACGTGCCGACCTTGTGGCCGCACTACGATTACCGAACAACACCTTCTCCGAGAATGCCGGAACTGATGTAGGCAGTGACCTTATCATATTGCAGAAGCATACCGGTAAGAAATCATTGTCGGCTGACGAAGAATTTTTCATTCAGTCGGTAGTTGATCGTGGCACGAAAGTCCCGGGCAACAAGTTCTTTCAGGCTTTCCCGCAGAATGTTATCTGCACTGATGCAAAAGTGGGTACCGACCAGTACGGCAAGCCCGCTATCGTATATCACCACGACGGCGGTGTCGATGGCATAGCCGAGGATTTGCGCAAGGCACTCGATGAGTCGCTGCATCTGCGCCTTAATCTTGAATTGTATAATTCCAACGGTGTTAAACCGCCTACTCCTGACCCGGTTACCCCAACTCCGACACCCAAGCCGGAGTCGAAGCAGGAACCGCAGAGGACTGAAAAGAAGTCAAGCCTTACTCAGACGCCTCTGATGACACAGTATCAGGAGATGAAAAAGAAACATCCCGATGCTGTTCTTCTTTTCCGAGTGGGTGATTTCTATGAGATTTTCGGCAAGGATGCAGTGACCGCCTCGGAAATATTGGGTATAACTTTGACCCGCAGAGCCAACGGTAGGGACAATTATATTGAATTGGCTGGATTCCCACACCATGCTCTCGACACATATCTGCCCAAACTTGTACGGGCCGGTCAACGTGTGGCTATATGCGAGCAGTTGGAAGACCCCAAGCTGAAAAAGACCACAACGCATAAAATTGTCGAAGATGTCAGACCTGCGGCGCCAAAAGGGGAACCCACTCAGGAACTGACTCCCGATGAACCGCCAAAGCCGGACCCGGCTCCAGCCGAACCTCCTACGCCTGAACCTGCAAAGGAGATTGAGACAGACGGTAGCCCGGATTACAACGATAATCCCGACCCACGTCTCTATGCTTATAATCTTTTCGGAGAGCTGGAGCCTATCGGCAAGCCTCGTCGTCAACCGAAACCCGCAGAGGATGCACCCAAGCCGAAACCGAGTGTGGAGGTCAAGGACATTCCGGTAAAAAAATTCCGTCCGCTCACTGAAAAAGAGCTGGAATTTTACGGTTCTCTGAACTGGGAGGACAATCCGCCTATCAATGGGTTCTATGAAACCATGATGTCGATTGCTCACCGACAGTTGGAAGAAATGCGTCTGGAACGTGAAGCGGAAGAAGCCGCTAAAGCTGCCAAAGGTGAGCTTATTGACGAAAACGGAACAGTCATTGAGCGTACCGAAGGAGATTTCATTCCCGGCCGCCAGCCAAGAGTGGCGGCGCAAAAGGTCGAAGTCGATATGTCGCCACGACCTTTCTCGGAGGATATTCAGTTCTTCCACCACAACGGCAGCATGGTCGTTCAGGACGGTCTTGTCGGTTTCCTTTCGGAAGTCCGCAAGAACGGTGCCACATTCAATCCGCTGTCCCTCAAACCGGAACAGGCGAAACGCGCCATGCTCTATGTCACCATGTCGGAAACATATCAGAAGCTCTACAATTATGAGGCTGAAACACATGAGGCAAGTGCCGAATTGCGCGAACACCTCAATCAGTATTATGATGAGTTTGTCGCCAAATATGGCAACCTCAATGAGAAACAGAACGTCAAGTTCATTCTCATGGATGCCAACGGGCGTGACGCATTGGCTCTGGAGCGAGGCGAGAACGGTCAGTTTGTAAAGGCTGATATTTTCGACCATCCCGTTTCCTTTGCTCTCGATGAAGTGACAAGCGTCGATACTCCTATGGAGGCTCTGACCGCATCGCTCAACAAGTACGGCGAGGTCAATCTCGAATATATGTCGTCGCTGGTGGATATGAACGAAGATGCAATCACTGAAAGTCTGGAAGGACACATCTTCTATAATCCGCTTGTGGAGAACTATGAGATAAAGGACCGCTTCATCGCCGGTAATGTCGTTGCCAAAGCCGAGGCTGTCCGTTCATGGATTGATCGAGAGGAAGAACGTATCAAAGGTTTCCCCGGATATGACGGCATAGAACCGTTCATCGCCATGTCGAAGGACTCCCTCAAAGCACTGGAGGAAGCCCGGCCCCGCCGCATCGAGTTCGACGAGTTGGACTTTAATTTCGGCGAGCGATGGATCCCGACGGGTATCTATTCGGCATATATGTCGTATCTGTTCCACACCGATGTGAAGATTGCCTATTCATCTTCTATGGATGAGTATTCGGCAGAGGCATCGAGAAAGAACATGACCATCTGGGAGGAATTCTGCGTCAGAGGCTATTACCGTACCTACGACGGTATGAACCTGCTGAAACACGCTCTCCACAACACTGTTCCCGACATCAAGAAGTCGGCAGGCAAGGATGATAACGGTAATGACATAAAGGTGCCGGACAACGAGGCTATCCAACTTGCCAACACAAAGATTGACGAGATACGAAACGGATTCAGCGACTGGCTCGAAGCACAGTCGCCTGAGTTCAAGGAAAAACTCGTTGACCTTTACAATGACAAGTTCAATTGTTTTGTGCGCCCTCAGTATGACGGCAGCCATCAGACGTTCCCCGACCTCAATATGAAAATATTGGGAGACCGGTATGGAATCAACTCCATTTATCAGTCCCAGAAGGACTGTATCTGGATGCTGAAACAGAACGGCGGTGGCATC